>OGXL01000292.1_pt1 | contig 42541 bp, 46 predicted proteins | sample 1576311 | NCBI WGS metagenome assembly OGXL01 (sample SAMEA3541564, study PRJEB24748) | human gut metagenome | biome: human gut; feature: human-associated habitat; material: faeces | place: China | collected 2012 | reverse complement strand
TTGTAGCTGTATACGGGTTGGGAAACAAAACGCCGAGCTCTGCGTGCGATAGGGCAGAACTCGGCGAACGTTTGAGCGGTAAAAGGTAGATTTTAGGGCATGGGCCAAAAAACTACTTGAGGAGGAAATTGGATAGGGGAATGGTGCGGGCCTCGCGATGCTCGGGGTCGGCGATATGGTCGGCGGGATAGCCGCAGACGAGCATGTGGTAGGGATAAACGCCCTCGGGCAGGTCGAACTGCTCGCGGGCTGGCTCGGGCTTAAAATGGCATACCCAGCACGTTCCCAGGCCCTGTTCCTCGGCCTCCATCATCATCTGATCGCAAACAATCGAGGTGTCGATAGCGCTGGAGTTCATCTGGTCATAGGGACGCACCCAAGCATCGTTGGTAACGCTGCAAACGAGGAAGATGAGCGGAGCGCCAAAGATGGACCCATCACGAGCAAACCGAGGCTGACAAGCAGCTGCCTTTTCCAGAAGCTCAGGCGTATCCAACACCATCACACGGGTTGGATGATTATTGCAAGCAGAAGGAGCAATGCGCCCAGCCTCAACAATGGTATCCACCACAGCCTGCTCAACAGAACGATTCTCAAACAAACGACAAGAATACCGAGACCGAGCCAGATCCAAATACGACATACAAGCCCTCCAACAATTAAAAATCAAACAAACCCAAAGTAACCCAAAGAGTACCCAAAGCAGCAATCAGCCAAACGCTCACCAAGGGCCAAAGTGTCCGAGCGGGTACCAAAGGTCCCTTCAGCCAAACCCCCATTGCGCTAAAACTATCAGCCAAAGTTCCAATAGTGATACACAAGGGAGCGGGCCCGACCACTAATAACCTTTTGAACGACTCTGCTTGCAGCCGGAGTGAAAAAAGGTTATCAGTGGTCGGGCCCGCGACCGGTGGGACGCGTACCCCCAATTAACTGTTCTTCATGACAATCGAATCCACGACATCGGCCACATTCTCGCAGCAGTCGGCGCAGTACTCCAAGAAGGCGTACACGTCACGCCAGGCGATGACCTCGAGCGGGTCCTTGCCGTTGACGTGCAGGTTACGCATGGCGTTGATGTAGAGTTCGTCGGCCTCGGACTCGATGGTGTTGATCTGGATGACGAGCTCGCGCAGCGTTTTGGACTTGCGGTAGTTGGGCAACTCGACCATCAGGTCCTTCATGGCGCGGCAGGCGTCGGTCACCTTGTGGGCGATCACGATGGCATCGGGGTGGATGCTCTGGATGTTGGTGAAGTAGAGGCGCTGCACGACACCCTCAATACGGTCGAGCACGGTATCGAGCGAGCAGCTCATTAGGTTAAGGTCCTCGCGCTCAAGCGGGGTGATAAAGGCCGTGAGCAGGGCGTCTTCGAGCTCATGGTGCTTCTTGTCTGCTGCATGCTCAATCGCATGCATCTTCTCGAGCATGTCGTGGATCTGCGCGGGGTCAAAGTTCTCAAAAATCTTGGTGAGCAGCTCGGCTGCCTGAACGGCGAAGTCGGCGCAGGCGACGTAGTTGTCAAAGTAGAACGAATCGGGTTTCTTTGCCATGAGTGATCCTTTCGGGGCGAAGACGGGTGGGCGAGGTAATGCGGTCCGGATGGACATTCGGTTTGACTAGAGGAACATCATGAACAGCCTGGCCATAACAAAGCTGATGAGTCCACAGGCGGGGAAGGTGAAGAACCACGTGAACATCATGTCCTTGACTACGCCGAAGTTGATGGCCGAGAGGCGCTTGACGGCGCCGACGCCCATGATGGCGCAGGTCTTGATGTGCGTGGAGGACACGGGGATACCGGTGAGCGTGGCAAGCAGCAGGTTTGCGGCTCCTGCCAGGTCGGCAGAGAAGCCCTGATACTTTTCGAGCTTAACCATGCTCTGGCCGACGGACTTGATGATACGCTCACCGCCCACGCTGGTGCCGATGCCCATGGTGGCCGAGCACAGCAGCATGATCCAGATGGGGATGCCGGCGTCGCCGACGCCGGTCTGTCCGTTGGCAAAGGCGACACCTAAAAAGAGCACGCCGATGAACTTTTGTCCATCCTGCGCGCCGTGCATAAAGCTCATGGCCGCGGCGCTCGCGATCTGAGCATATTTAAAGAAGACGTTGGCACGTCGCCTGTTGGCGGCAGCGAAAAGAATCGAGACGAGCTTGCACAGGACCCAGCCCATGACAAAGCCCAGACCGATGGAGAGCGCCAGGCCGTAGATGACCTTCATCCACTCGTGGACATTGACGCTGCTGGCGCCGCCGAGGGCGATGGCAGCGCCGGTCAGACCGGCGATGAGGCTGTGGCTCTGCGAGGTGGGGATGCCAAAACGCGATGCCGTGGCGCCGTAGACGACGATGGAGAACAGGGCCGCGCAGAGGCACGCGAGCGCCATGGTGCTGTTTCCGCCAAAGTCGACGATATGGGAGATGGTGTTGGCAACGCTGGCATTAAAGTGCGTCATGATGAGCACGCCCAAAAAGTTGAACGCGGCACTCATGAGAATGGCGGCGCGGGCGGGCATGCAACGCGTGGTGACACAGGTCGCGATGGCGTTGGGCGCGTCGGTCCATCCGTTGACGAAGATGGCGCCGAGCGCGAGGAACACGGTGACGGCAAGGACTGGGTTCGAAACAAGTTGGCCGAGGAAGGCTGAGAACGTTACGTCCATATATGAGCTTTCTCGAAGTTTGCAGACACGTTACAAAAACATGATAAATCGTATCACCTCCTGCGGGTTTCTTTACCGAGTTCTGACGGGAGAAGTGAATTTTTTGGCACTAAAATTGAATATTAGCCCTGTTGACCGCGGGTGTTCTTTTTGCTAACACGCCGTGAGGACACGTGCGCTCGCTCCGACACCCCAAAACCACAGTCTGTTCGCTTTACAATATGCAAACATGCGTTCGATAATAGGGGCATGGAATATCGACAGACAGATGGCAAAACTCGGCGCGTGCACAAGCAGTATGTGGACGTCGTGGCCCGCATCCTCGCGGGCGGACAAGTTGTGCCGGTTACCGTCTGCTGGGTCGACGGTCGCTGCTTTACGATTGACGAGATTGTCTCGTCTACCGGTTTTGGCCTGACGGTTCACGGCATTCGTACGGCAACCTATAAGGTTCGTTTTGGCGGACATACGACCGAGCTGTATCTGGAAGACCAGGCGCGTGAGCGACCGGATGGCTCGCAGGCTCATCTGATGCGGTGGTGGGTGTGGGCGTTCGACCGCACACTCGAGAGTGAGCGCCGCGGGTAAGAGCGCGCGCCATTCGGGTACAATGGCAGGAATCTTGTCACCTACGGCGCTGTCGCGGCGCTTTTTGAAAGGACGAAATTATGAACGATATCCAGGGCTATCAGAACGGCCCCATCGAGACCGGCGCAAGCCGTGCCAAGGAGATGTCGCCGCGCGCGTACAACCTTGCCATGTCTGCCCTGATCTTTTTGGGTTTTTGCGCTATGGGCGCTGGCGCCTACTTTACGGGCACCATGTCGTTTGCGCGCATGATGATGAGTGGCGCCGCCCTGCCGCTGGTCTTTGGCTCGTTTATCCTGACCATTGTCGGCATCGTCATGATGTCGGCCGCCGCCAGCAAGCAGTCCGTGGGCCTGTCGCTCGCGGGTTACGCGATCTTTGCGAGCACCTTTGGTCTGACCGCGTCGTTTGGTCTTGCCAACTACGACCTGCCCACCATCAACACCGCTTTTATCGCCACTGCCGCCATCACCTTTGTCTTTGGCGCACTGGGCGTGACCTTCCCCAAATTCTTCCAGCGTGTGTATGGCATTGGTTTTGGCATTCTGCTTGCCACGATTCTGGTCGAGATCGTGCTGATGTTCATGGGCGTCTCGCAGACCATCACCGACCTGATCGTGATTGTGGTGTTCGCCGGCTTTATTGGCTACGACACCTATGTGGCCACGACGGTGCCGCCCACGCTGCCCAACGCCGTGCTCATGGCGTCCAACCTGTTCGTGGACATTATCAACGTGTTCCTGCGCATTCTGAACATCCTTGGTCGTCGCGACTAGTGCCAGATTGCAGCGGTGCTTGCCGCGCGCAAATCGATGCGAAAGGCGGTCCTTCGGGGCCGCCTTTTTTGTACGCGGCGGGGTATCATGGATGGGAAAAGCCGATAGCGGCAGCGACCGAGAAAGGTGACCACTTATGGCAGACGTCGACAACAGGAACCGTAACCGTAGGCCCAACCGCGCGGGACAGCCCAATCCCAAGCGCGAGGCCCGTGCCAAGGCCGCCGAGCGTCACGTGGCGACTGTGTCCGAAGCGTGCGCAAAGGATATCGAGCGCTCGCTTGCCGGCGTGCGCGAGTTCGAGGGCATGCCTGCCGGATTTGTCGCGGCGATGAAGGCTAAGGCCCAGGTGGCTGCTGCCGAAGAGCAGGTTGCCGATGAGTCTGAGGCCGCCGAGGTTGCGCCTGCCGAGACCGAGGTCGTGGCCGAGCCTGTGCCCGCAGAGGAAGCCACGGAGACCGAGCCCGCGCCTGCTGCCGAGGAGCCCGCTCCGGTCCTGCCCGAGGTCACCGTGCTCGACGCCTCTGCCACGCAGGCCATTCTGGATAACGGCCGAGGCTACGCGCAGTTCTGCGACATGGCCGTGCTCGCCTTTGCCTCGTTCACCAACCCGGGCGGTGGCTACATCCAGGGCTATCTGGGTCAGGAGGCCACGCTCTGTGCCGATTCGTATCTGTACAATGTGCTCGATAAGCAGCGCAAATGGTACGGCGAGAACCGTCGCCGCAACATCAACTGTGAGCTGTACCGCAACCGTGCGCTGGTGGTGCCTGCGGTGCGCTTCGACCGCAACCACGTGCATGCGTATGCCGACGTGATCGTTGCCGCTGCGCCCAACGCCAAGCGCGCTCGCCAGGAGTATCGCGTGGGTGACGATGCCCTGCTGGACGCCCTGCGCGATCGTATCCGCTTTGTGCTGGCCATCTGCGACGAGCTTGGTCGCGAGAAGCTCGTGCTGGGCGCCTGGGGCTGTGACAACAACGGCTTTGACGCCGAGGCCGTGGCCGAGCTCTTCCGCAAGGAGCTCGCATCGGGCGACTTTAAGGTCAAGCAGGTCTTCTTTGCCGTGCCCTCTACGCGCTGGGACGAGGATTTTGCCAAGTTCGAGCACGTGCTGGCAAGCTTCCCCGAGCGCAACGAGGAGTCCTATGCCCAGGTTGCCGCCCGTGCCGCGGCCGCCCGTGCCGCCGAGCAGGCTCATGCCGCTGCCGAGGACGACGAGGATGATGACGACTGGCGCAAGTATCTGTAATCGGTGCGCGCTGACAGATAGGTCGAGCCGGCGGGAGGGGCTGCTCCCGTCGGCTTTTTGCTGAAGGAGGGGTTTGCGATGAAAAACGTCCTGTGCTTTGGTGACAGCAAAACTGCTGGTGAAATCGTCAGCCAGGACAGCGACACGGAACAAGCGTACTTGGCGTTTATCTGCAAACGGCTCAAGCTGAATTTTAGGAAGCTGTCAGTAGAAGAACGGAAGTGGCTGAAAAAGATTGCGGAAAAATCCGACTTGCTGAAGAATCCAAAACCGCAGAGAGGACGAAGATAAAAAATGCCTGAACGGCGGTTCTGGTTTTTCAGAACCACCATCCAGGCATTTTGTTTAGTAATAGAAAAAGGTGCAGTTGATTATTGCGTATTGTCAATCTCTCTCAAACCGGGTAGTAAAAATACGGCAAGCGCAACGATGATAATGCCAATTCCGCAAATGACAAACCATTTCTCAACTCCCAGCCGCTCCGCCAGAGGCCCGGAAATGACAAGGCCAAACGGCATGGCGAGGGAAGCGGCGCTTGTCAGTAGAGAAAAAACTCTCCCCAGATATTCTGGTTTGACCGTTTCTTGAAAAATCGCATTTTGCACACCGTAAAATGGAGCGGAAATTCCCATAACAGTACAGCACACAACAAAGACAAGAAATGCGTCTGGCGGCAAAAGCCCGGAGAGCATATTGCTAACGCCCATCAGGAGAACGGAAAGACCGATGGTGTACCGCCGTTTCTTAAAACCGCCCCAAATGCTCAGAATGACTCCGCCAAGCAGCATACCAACCGCAAAAGCAATTTCAGCGGCAGAGGCATGGGCCGGTGTTCCTTTGAAGTATGACATACAGATGAGAGGAAAAAGCGTACTGATTGGCATATAAAAGAACATATAAATTACACCAATCCAGAGCAGAGCAAAGAGGCCCCTGTTTTGCTTTAATACCACATACCCCTCTTTCATATCCTGTAAAAACTGTTGTCTTTTCGTTTCTGGACATAGTTCAGGCGTTGGTATGGACGAAATCGCAACAGTCACACAGGCAAGGATTGCACCCACAATATCTAACAATATAATTGCATTAAGAGGCCAAACAGCATATAAAAACGCTGCGGCAGCTGGACTGATAATCGCACTTACTGCTTGCATGGTCTGCGTGTAACCAGCGCATTTTGTAAGTTCCTCTTTTGGCACAATCATAGGTGTTGCTGCGCTGAATGCTGGAGAATGAAAAGCAGTTCCCGCACTTCGGATTAACAGGACAACCATAATAGACCATACGGGCAATTCCATGTAAAACGCCACCAGCGCCAGAATACCGCCAGCGGCGGCAATTATCAAATCCGCACCAATCATTACGCTTTTACGGCTGTGCCGGTCAACAAAAGCACCTGCAAACGGGCCTAAACAGGCTTGCGGCAAAAATCCAATCAGTGTTGCCGCCGTCAATATGATTGCAGAATTAGTTTTCGCAACCAAATAAAAGATAATGGCCATTTGCAAAATACCGCTGCTAATAAAGGATATTGCTTGTCCGGCAAGAAGTGTAAAATAAGTTTTTCTCCATGAATTGTTGTTTTGGGTCATAATGCGAACCTCCTTTTTTATTGCATTGTTCCTTTGTTTCTGCAATAAAAAGCAGGCGTTGTCCCACAGAGAGGGCAGACGCCTGCATAACAACAAAGCACGAAAAAACACCACGATACAGTTCAAAGACTGCTCGTGTCAAACCTACGTGTTCCTTTGCATACGCACGCAAAAAAAGCCCACCATCATGTGGAAAGGTACTTCTACTTTTTATTGCTTATTAGCGTACACAAATTAACACACGTAAGCCTCCTTCCAATCTCAAACTGTCGCACAGTATAACACACATCCGATAGACTTGTCAACCATTTTTAACCTTGTTTTCCATCTTGTTTTTCCATCTCTTACGGGCAGTAGCAAAGCCAGGCGAGCCAGTCAACGGTCAAGATGAACGGCGCTTTCAGCGCCGCCGTTGACAGTCTCGCCCGTCTTTGCTAATGGGTAATCAAGGCGGGAAAGCCATTTTAGGGCTTTCCCGCCCATTTCAATTTTGGGAGAAGAAAGGCCCCAAAATGAACGAGTGCGGCCAAACACTTTTAGGGATTGGCCACCTTGTCCACCCATCCAGCGGGGCGGCGGGGAACGGTCAAGGCCGGGCGTCAGCCCATTCATTTCAGCCTTGACGGTTTCCTGCCGTCCTGCTACTTTTCCCGGAGTGTGGCCACACATCTGGTCACGGTGTCCAGAGCTTTGGGACTTTTTGTCCCATAGGCCGGGGGCGGAGGACGAGGGACGGGGGCTTTCATAATACGCCCTGTCTGCTGCTGAAATCAGCCCTTTGTTTCCGGCTTACCAGCCCCAAACAAAGCCCTGCTTTCCTGCCGCGTCAAATGCCCTTGCCCTCCCCGGCGGCAACGGTATTTTCAGGGCAACGCCGACAGAGCGTATAACACACTACACTTTGCTCCGCAAAGTCGTGTGCCAAATGGGGCGCTGCCCCCTTTGGAAACCCCCGCAACAAACAGGTGCTATGCACCCAGCCGGGAGCATAGCGCCGTTTGTTGTCAGCAGCCCGTTTCACGGTCTGCGTGTAGTTCCTTGTAAACTGACCTAATGGCTATTTGAAAAATAAAAATCTAAAATATTCTGTTTTAGAAGTGATTTTAGAAACTAAAATAGATTTTAGCGATAAAGAAAATATGACCCAAAATGTCATTAATCGCGCAGGATCGGGATCTTGAGGATTGGAGGAGTGGTTATGAATAATGGAATATATTTCATCATCATGTGGTCAGCAGCCGTACTGTTTATACTCATTGGTATTTATGCCATGAACAGGAAAAAGCCCATGTGGCTTTGGGGCGGCGTTCAAATTCCTGAATCAAAGGTAAATGATGTAAAAGCCTATAATCATGCAATAGGTAAGATGTGGTGTGTATGTGCCATCCCCCTGTTTATAGGCGGGATGATTGCGTTCTTTTCACCAGCTTATTCTGTTTTGATCTTTGCTCTGACCTGTACTGTGGGCATCGCTGTGATTGTCTGGAGATATCATAAAATAGAAGAAACATATTTTGTAAGCTGAGTTGGAATGAATTGCCTTATTTGTATTACTGTCAAAGGATTTTGACAGCATTTATACTGGTATGTCAACAAAATTTGATTGATATATAACATCACTTTAATTATGATTTGGATACCAGGAGATGAAAAAGATGGAGCTTGGTAAACAGATAAAAAAATATCGGGCGGAAGTAAATCTGTCACAGGAAGAACTGTCAGAAAGAGTTTCTGTATCAAGGCAGACCATTTCAAATTAGGAGAATGAAAATGACAGGGGAATAATCAGATGATATAATAGAAAAAAGTAGTCCGCACCATTATTAGATGCAGATGAGAAAGTCGTTATTACAAAATATACATTTATTATACGCCGGAAGGTGGTGTGGAATATGATGCGTCAGAATTTTAAGGATTGGGCAGACCGGGAGTTTGGCTATCCGATTCCACAAGAATATCTCTCTTTTTTAGAGAAGGGTGAGCCTGAGCCAGCAGGAAGAAAATACTATGTCACTGATGAAGGGAATGCGCTGGAAATATCAGAATGGTTCACGCCGGACAACATACCGGTAATATATAAAAACTGCCGGGAGGAAAAAATGATAGAGGCGTATCAGCTGCCTGTGCTGGAGAGCTGTGGCTGCACTGTTGTACTAAGCTGCAATTCTGACAAAGACACATATGGACATGTTCTGCTGAGGACTTCCACAGGATACTATGATGAAAGCATCAATGAAAATATTTATGAGGAACCAGAATTTGTTGCGGAGAACTTTGCAGTCATTATATGCAATCTGAAGGATGCCGAAGAACTGGAAGAAATGGGGCTTTTATGATCAGACAGCGTTAAGAGCGGGGGCTGTGAAAGGTCTGTTCATGGCAGAGAATGCCTTTGAGGGGCGGGTGTAAGTTGAAGGTTACAGGTACGAAGGGATACGTGCAGATTGAAGACGATAATGGAAACATTGCAAGGTTTGACGGGGAAGCCTGCCTTGGGAGCTTTTATGCATACGCTGATTCTGTCCGTTGGATCCGGCATGCGGGAGAGGCGGCGGATCAGGACAGGCTTGATCTGATCTATAAAGCTACCCGGTATGGAAAGAACTGTGGTAAAAAAGTACTCTTTTTTGATGATGACGGTAAAGTCCTGTTTGAAACGGAACTCGGGCTGAAAACGGAAGTATACTGGTCAAAAACCTATTATGTCATTGTGGCTGTGGCAGTTTTCTCTCTTATTTTCCCGGTGGTGCTGATTACCGTGCTGGATATTGCAAGTCTGATGTTTTCTATAGTATTCGCCAGTGTATCTGTTCTGCTGGCCAGCCCGTTTCTTGCTTGGGGATTCCGGATATGGCGGTTCCGGGTAACAACTGAGGGTGCCATTGTAACTGTCAGACCCACAGCAGGAAGAGAATACACCTTCCATGTGGATGAAGTGACCAGGATTATCCGGAAGACCAGGATAGATTCCGGCTGGGAGACAATAAAAAAGATCAAAGTTTACACAAAAACCAGACATATGTCACTAAATGACAATATGACAGGAATCGAGGATATGGACGCATATTTTTTGCGGCATACCGATCCGGATAAAATCATTACGAAGAGAAGGAAATGACAGATGAGCTGTAAGTGAGGGAAGAACATATGCGCACAGAGAAAGAAATGTCTCATATCATTATCAACACTGCCAGGTCCGACGACCGTGTGCTGGCGGCGTATCTGAAAGGATCAAGGGCAAACCCCAATGCTCCCAGGGACATTTATCAGGATTTTGATATTATGTATGTAGTGAAGGAGACGGAAAGTTTCCGCGCGGATCTGTCGTGGATGGATCCCTTTGGCAAGGTCATTCTGAAGCAGGAGCAGGATGATGTGTTTGGATACGGCGACCGTTTTGGCCTGCGTAGCCACTATGACAGGACTTATTCCTGGCTGCTCATATTTGAAGATGGCAACCGTATTGACATCGGCGTCGAGACAGTGGAGGCCATGAGGGAAGGGAGCAACAGAAACAAGCTTTTTCTCCCGCTTCTGGATAAAACAGGATGTCTTCCCAAGCTGCCGCCACCGACAGATGAAGACTTTTATGTCCGAAAGCCCGGAGCGGAGCAATTCCGGGGATGCTGCAATGAATTTTTCTGGTCTCTTTGTGATGTGGCAAAGGGGATCTTCCGGGATGAACTTCCCTTTGCCATGACGACCTATTATGCACAGCCCCACCATATGCTTGAAATTATGCTGGGGTGGTATATAGGGAGCAGGACAGACTATTCGGTCTCCTGCGGCAAGCAAAATAAATATTTTAAACGGTATCTTCCGGAAACGATCTACCGGCTATACCAGCAGACGTTCCCTGACAGCAGCTATGCGCATTTCTGGAAGTCCATGGACACTTCCTGCCGTCTGTTTCGCGAAACGGCAGTTCTGGTGGCAGAGAGCCTTGGCGTGGTATATCCGGAGGAGTACGAGCAGGGCTTCATAACCTATGTGAAAGCAGTGTCCGGCGGCTCCGGAGCAGACTGAGGATCGGCTGGCGTTTGGAGTTGCATTTGGATGCGTGATAAGCGGGAAAAAAGAATGAAAAGATAAAATAAAGGAGAGGCGGATATGAATTACTACGACAGTGATCTGCAGCGCCTGCAGCAAAAGATCATGGAGAAAAAGAGGCTGGATGCAAAATATGCAGATCTTCTGAAACAGCAGAAAGAACTGGAAGAGCGGACTGCGGAGCTTGAAAAGATCATGCTGGACGAGCAGGAGGATGTGGACAGGCTGAACGGGAGAAGCCTGGCGGCATTCTTTTACAGGGTTTCCGGCAGGGCGGAAGAGAAGCTTTCCAAAGAAGAGGAGGAGGCCCGGGCTGCTGCCTTGAAATTTGATGCGGCATATGGTGAACTGCAGGCGGTAAAGAAGGATATTGATCATTGTGAAAGAGCTCTCTCCCAGATTCGGAAGGCCAGGGAAGAGTATGACCGGCTGCTGGAAGAAAAAAAGAAACAGATCAAAGAGCGAGGAGACGGTGCAGCGGCCAGGATCCTGGAGCTGGAGCAGCGGCTTGCGTTCCTGGAAAACCAGCAAAGAGAAGTGAGGGAGGCTCTGGAAGCAGGACAGAAGGCTTACGACATTGCGGAGCAGGTGGTGGATAAACTGGAGCATGTAAAGGGATGGAGTACAGTTGACCTGATCGGCGGGAGCATTCTGACAGATGTTGTGAAATACAACGGGCTGAATGAGATACAGGAAATGACAAAGGAACTCCAGGGAGCCCTGCGGGGCTTTCGGACAGAACTGGCGGACGTGAAAGAGGAGATTTCCGGAGATATCCAGATAGATCTGGGAGGTTTCCTTACCTTTGCCGACTACTTCTTTGACGGTCTCCTTGTTGACTGGGTCGTCCACGACAAAATCAAAGAAGGGTTGGACCGGGCACGCCGGACCAGAGGACGGATTGGTAATGCCATGGATAGCCTTATTCGGGTGATGGAGACCTGTGGGGCCAGGCAGGAGAACCTGGCACAGGAACTGGAGCAGATTGTGCTGCATGCGGGTGAGCAGGAGAAAAGCGCACTGCCAGAGCAGCCATAAAGAAGGAGTTCTTCAAAAGCAGGATATAAAAGCCATATACCAGGCATAGGAAAATGCGGTGGTATATGGCTTTTAAAAAGTGTGATTATTCGTAAATCCCGTTGATAGTCACCGTGAACACAGCAGCCTTTCCGTTTAGGTCCTCTACGCCGTAGTCCTCGGGGAAGGTGACATTGACTTCCACTGTGTCGCCCGGATGGGCACCGATGAGCTGGTCTTCAAAGCCGTCAATGTAGGAGCCGGAGCCGATCACCAGGTCTGTGCCTGTGCCGTCTGTGCTTCCGCCTTCAAATTCCACACCGTCCACCGTTCCTACATAGTCAATGTTGACTGTGTCGCCACTCTCTACAGTGAGTGATGTGTCAGTTGAGTAGGAGGTGCTGCCCGTCTCATCGCTGCTGGTGTCCGCTGTGTCTGTGCCGGAGGTGCCTTCTGCGGTTGTGCCGGAAGATGAGTCGTCCCCGGATGAGCGGGAAGAGAGGGCTATGGCTGCAATGAGAAGGATGACGGCAAGACAGGGAACTGCTATGGTGAGGAATTTTTTGAGCTTGCGTATGCGTTCTTTTTTGCGGCGTTCCTGTGCTCTGCGCTGCTGTGCCATTTTTCGATTCTCTTTTTTCATTGTGTACTCTTACCTCGTTTCGTTAAAAATGTCTTTTACTATTTTACATGGAAAATATGATCAATCTGTGATTTCCGGGAGGAAAATAAGAAAAATCAGGGCTTGTGCGTGGAGGAGCGCTGTGCTATGATGAGAAAAGCAAAACAAGGGAGGTGGCTTGATGTCGGCTATTCGCTAATAAAAAGGACAACGGATTTTGTCTCATCTATATTAGGGAGATGGGTTTATTTGTTGTATCTGTCTGCGGATAGTGGCATCAGGCTGGCTTTTGATTAAAAGGCAGTTCTATTTACTGTGGGAAAGTAAAGTCTGATACAGAACAGGACAGATATGCGGATAACCCGGATGGAAGGGTTGTCCTTTTTTTGTGGTCATAAAAGATGCAGAATATAAGATCAGAGGAGAAAGATCATGAAAGAAGAAAAAGAATACAGATGTCCCTGCTGTGGCTGGATATCAGACTTACAGGATAAAGAACCCTGGCCGGATCACTGCCCCAACTGCCTGTCAGGCATACACAGTGCAGACGAGGAGGGAGAGCCTTGCGGCGGTATACTGGAGCCGGTGGGGATCTGGGTGAGAGAGAACGATGCCTGGGAGATCGTGGAGAGATGCCGGTTTTGCGGAGAGATGACCACTGTGGAGATGTCGGAGAAAGACAATCTCATAAAAGTGATGTCCATTGCCTCCAGACCTCTGTCCTCACCGCCTTTTCCCATTGAGAGGCTGGAAGAGCTGACAAGGATCATGGGCGGACGAGGAGAGCTCAGAAGAAGAGAAGGAGTAAAGAAAAATGAACAGAGAAAATAAAAAGCGAAAATATGACAAGAAATATTTCCGGACGCATCCCTGTATGGATCCTTTTACGTGCAAGGTGTGCGGGTGGCCGGTCGTGCCTGCGGGAGCTGGAAGCAGCCACAGAAATCACTGTCCCAACTGTCTGTACAGTCTGCACCTGGACAAGGAGCCGGGAGACCGGGCATCAGACTGTCACGGCCGGATGGAGCCCATAGGCGTGTGGGTCAGAAAGAATGGAGAGTGGGCCATCATACACCGCTGTCTCACGGGAAGAGATCCGGGATATGACAGTATCCATGGAAAGCTAGGCAGCGGATTCGGGAAAAAAGATAATTGCGTGAGAGTGATATTGTCTATCCCATGAATTGAGGGTATAATAAATAAGACAAAACGAGAGGAGCCTTAAGATGTACGAGACCTGTATTTTTGACCTGTATGGTACGCTGGTGGATATACACACAGACGAAAAGAAAGAAGAACTGTGGGAAAAACTGGCTCTCTTCTATGCGTTTTACGGAGCTTTCTACACGCCCGGGGAGCTGCGGGAGGCTTACGGCAGGCTGACAGAAGAGCTGAGCGCAGGAAAACGAGGAGTCAGAAAAGATGCTCATGAGGCGTTCCCGGAGATACAGATCGAGGATGTCTTTGAGGCTCTGTTCCGCGCAAAGGGCGTGCAGGCAGATGAGCCCCTTGTGAGACATGCGGGACAGTTTTTCCGCATCCTTTCCATGGACCGCCTGCGGCTCTATGAGGGAACAAAGGAGATGCTCCAGGCTCTGCGGGAACATGGGAAGAAGGTATACCTTCTGTCCAATGCCCAGAAGATTTTCACAGAGTATGAGATGCAGGCCCTGGGGCTTACTCCCTTTTTTGACGGCATTTTTATTTCGTCGGAGTATGGCTGCAAAAAGCCGGACCTGGCTTTTTATGAGACACTTCTTTCCGCCTGCGGTGTAGCCAGAGAGACAGCGGTTATGACGGGAAATGACGGAACCTGCGACATAGAGGGAGCGAAACAGGCCGGGCTTGCCACGGTCTACGTGCGGACCGATATCTCTCCGGACGAGCCTTTGCCGGAGGCAGACTATGTTCTGGAGCAGATGGATATGAAAAAGCTTAAGGGTATCCTTCTTGGACAGAAGAACTGACAGGAAAACAAAAGAGGAAAATAAGATGAAAGAAAAATGGATGAGCAGTATCATGGCGGGTGTGTTCATTTCCATGGGAGCCATGACCTATCTTGCGATCCCCAATACGTTGGTGGGAAGTCTCTTTTTTGCGGTGGGCATCCTCCTTGTCCTTAATCTTCACAACATGCTTGTGACAAGGGTCTGCCCTCTGCTGGTGTATGACGGGAGATATGGCTGGGGAGATGTCGCCATTGCCTGGGCGGGAAACGGCATCGGAACGCTGGCTGTGGCGGCCGCTGTGCAGGGGACGAGATTTAAGGAGACCATCCGGGAACCCCTTGCCAGGATCAGCGAGACAAAACTCCAGGACGGGCCTTTGAGCCTGTTTATTCTGGCTGTGTTCTGCGGCTTCTTTGTGGCCTTTGCCGTTCTTATTGGCGCCAGATATGAAAACGGCTCTTTTGCCCAGATCTTCTATGTGTGGCTTTTTATCACCGCCTTTGTATTCTGCGGGTTTGAGCATATTGTGGCGGACATGTTTTACCTGTCCTGCTGCTGGCTCCAGTTCGGGATCAATGGACTGGAGGCCTTGAAGGTACTGGCCTTTGTCACGGCAGGAAATCTGGCCGGCGGCATGTTTATCGCCTGGGCGGTCCGCAGCCTGGATCATAGAAAGGGCAGCGGCGGTTCAGAGAGAAAATAAAAGACAGCAAAAGATAAACATACAAAATGAAACGGAGGAAACAGAGCATGGACAAAGTGATTTTAGGAAAGACAGGGATTGAAGTAAACAAGAATGGTTTCGGGGCGCTGCCTATTCAGCGCATTAGTAAAAAAGATGCAGTCTACCTGCTGCAGAAAGCGTTTTATAATGGCATCAATTATTTTGACACTGCCAGGGCCTACTCTGACAGCGAGGAAAAGATGGGGGCTGCCTTTGAGTACACAAGGGACAAAATCATCATCAGCACAAAGACAGCAGCCCAGACAGCAGAGGATATGTGGAAGGATCTGGACGAAAGTCTTACAAAGCTGAAGACAGACTACATAGACATCTATCAGTTCCACAATCCGTCCTTCTGCCCGAAGCCGGGAGATGAGTCCGGCCTTTACGATGCAGCTCTGGAGGCGAAAAAGCAGGGAAAGATTCGTCACATTGGTATCACAAACCACCGGATCACTGTGGCGAAGGAGGCGATAGAGTCCGGACTCTATGAGACGATGCAGTTCCCCTTCTCCTACTTGGCGGCGGATGCGGATCTGGAGATCGTGGAAGCCTGCAGGGAGGCGGACATGGGATTTATCGCCATGAAAGGTCTTGCCGGGGGACTGATCCACAATTCGGCCTGTGCTTACGCCTACATGGCTCAGCCGCAGTTTGCCCATGTGGCGCCGATCTGGGGTGTGCAAAGAGAGTCGGAGCTGGACGAGTTCCTCTCCTATCAGGTCTGTCCGCCGCAGCTTGACGGTGAGCTTCTTGCGGAGATCGAGAAGGACAAAGAGCAGCTCTCCGGTGATTTCTGCCGCGGCTGCGGGTACTGTATGCCCTGTCCGGCAGGGATTGAGATCAACAACTGCGCCAGAATGAGTCTGATGCTGCGCCGTGCTCCCCAGGAGGGATGGCTTTCCGAGGAGTGGCAGGAAAAGATGAAGCTGATCGAGAACTGCCTCCACTGCGGCCAGTGCATGAGCAAATGTCCTTACGGACTGAACACGCCGGAACTTCTGGCAAAGAACTATGAGGATTACAAGACATTTCTGAAGTAAGAGATGGAGCAGGAGAGATAAAAATGGATGACAAATTGCTGCGGTTTTTTGATCAGATGCCGGAGGCCCTTCCCCTGTATCAGAAGTTTGAAAGAGAGGTTCTCTCCCGGGTGAAAGACGTGCATATCAAAGTGCAGAAGACGCAGATCACCTACAGCAACAGGCATGTCTTTGCCTGCGTCTCCTTTGCAAAAGTAAGAAAGGCGAAGGAGCGGCCGCCAGTCTACATTGTGGTCACTTTTGGGCTGGCATACAAAAAAGAGTCTCCCCGCATCGACATTGCGACAGAGCCCTACCCAAACCGGTGGACCCACCATGTCCTCGTATCCCGTGAGGAGGAGATCGACGGGGAGCTGCTGGGCTGGGTGAAAGAGGCGGCAGCCTTCTCCGCGGCGAAGTGACAGGGAAGATTTTTAAGACGGAGTCTTGACAGATGGAAGAAAAGCTATCTATAATAGGCTCATTGAGAAATGAATATGGAAATATGGCAAGGGAGCTGTGAGATGATATCACGGCTCCTTTTCTGTTTTTACATTTTTCAGAATGAGACACAGAAAGGATGGAGAGCTATCATGAGGAGAACATTCAGCCATTATCTCCCGGTCAATCTGATCTTCGGGACCGGTAAGGCAGAAGTACTGGGAGAGGAGGCAGCAAGATACGGGAAAAGGGTCATGGTCGTGACGGGGAGAGGCAGCACAAAGAAATCCGGGCTGCTGGACCGGGCAAAGGCACTGCTGGAAAAAGAGGGGCTAGAAGTGACGGTATTTGACGAGGCGGAGCCCAATCCCCTTGCGTCCACTGCTATGAGAGGGGCCGCCATTGCCAGGGAGAAGGGATGTGATGTGGTCGTGGGCCTGGGAGGGGGAAGCATCATGGACTGCAGCAAGGCGGTGGCCTTCTCGGCCTGCAATGAGGGCCCTGTTTTTGATTATATCTACGGCACAAAGAAAGGAAGCGGGGCCCTGCCCCTTGTCCTTGTGCCCACCACCTGCGGAACAGGCAGCGAGGGAAACTGCTTTGCCGTGCTCACAGACGACGGGACGAGGGACAAAAAGTCTCTGCGGGACAACGCAGTCATCGCCAGGGCGTCCATCGTTGACCCGGAGCTGATGACGACTATGCCGGCCCGCGTTCTGGCATCCGTTGGATATGACGCCTTGTGCCATTGTATGGAGGCCTATATGAGCAAAATCTGCGATCCTATCACGGAAATCATAGCGCTGGAGGGCATCCGGCTCATCGGCGCAAATCTGGTGAAAATCTACGAAGAGAAGAAAAAGGGGCTCACAGACCTTACTGTCATGGACATGGATGCCTGGAGCGCTGTATGCCTTGCCAGCACATACGGGGGCATGGTGATCAACCAGGCCGGAGTGACCGCTCCCCACGGGCTGGAGCATCCGGCCAGCGGCATGCGCAATATCACCCACGGCAGAGGCCTGGCAGCCCTCACTCCGGTCATCTACAGGCGCACCATAGAGGCAGCCCCGGAGAAATTTGCCGTCATTTCAAAATGTCTGGGAGGCAGGGATGAAAAGGACTGTGTGGATGTCATCGAGGCGCTCCTTTGTCGTCTGGACCTGCGGACCACCCTGTCGGCGGAGGGGGTCCTTGCGGAGGATGTGGAATGGATGACCAAAAATGCCTTCAAGGTCTCTGCGGCTGGCCTCCAGAACCACCCCAAGGTGTTCACAGAGGAGGAAGTGTCCCGGATCTACCTGGAAGCCCTGTAAAGGCAGAATGATATAAGGAGTAGAAACACTTATAGGATAGTTGAGAAATCCTCTCTGATACAGTATAATATGGCATCAGAGAGGATTTTTTGAGTGCGGAGTGGGTGAAGAGAGGATGGTCAGAAAATTTGAGGAGAGGGACCTAGAAGCGGTCATGGAGCTCTGGCTCGCGGGCAATCTGCAGGCCCACAGCTTTATCCCGGAGCAGTACTGGAAGGACGTGGAGGAGTTTGTTAGAAGCCTGCTGCCAGGCGCGGCCCTCTATGTGTACGAGGGGGAGACAGACTGCCCGGACGGATTTATAGGTCTGAACGGGGATTATATAGAGGGCATTTTTGTGAGAAGTGAAAAGCGGTCAGGTGGTATCGGCACCGCCCTGCTGGACTTCGCTAAAAAAGGCCATAGCGCTCTCGCCCTTCGGGTATACCAGAAGAATGAGAGAGCAGTGGACTTTTATCTGAAAAACGGGTTCCGCATCCGGGAGGAGGGACTGGATGCGGATACCGGAGAAAGAGAGTATGAGATGGTGTGGGAAGGAGAAGGAAGATGATGAGGGATGCAGAAAAGACGATAGGAAATATGGCGGACAAGGCGGGCAACTGCTTTATAAGCTACGTGGACGGAGAGGGCTTTCCGGTGACAAAGGCCATGCTGAAGCCAAGGCAGAGGGAGGGGATCAGGACATTCTGGTTTTCCACAAACACATCCTCCAACAAGGTGAAATGCTTCCGGGATAACCCGAAGGCCAGCATCTACTTCATGGACAGGCGCTATTTCAGAGGCGCCAGCCTGTCCGGCACAGTGGAGGTACTGGAGGACCCGGAGGTGAAGGAGCGGCTCTGGCTGGAGGGAGACACGCTGTTCTACAAGGAGGGCGTGACGGACCCGGATTACTGTGTGCTCAAATTCACGGCAGAGAAGGGGCGCTACTACAGCAATATGAAGTCGGAGGACTTTGAAATCTGACGGGGAAGTCCACTTTAGAAAAGGCTGTCCATGGAGGACAGCCTTTTTGGGTTTTCAAAACAGATCGCTATGTGTGCCGGTAAAAATTAGTGTTTGCTATAAGACCACTTCTTCTGGTATTTATCCTTCTATCATTTACATGTAGAGTATAATATACATCTGGATACCAGCGTCAGCATCTGGTATAATAAAACTTAAACTCACCGGACTACACAGAAGAAAGGCAGGCAAGTATGATGAAGAGCAAGGTGACAAGAGAGGAAGCGCTGGAGCTTTTGAAAACATATAACAAGGAACCCTTCCACATCCAGCACGGACTGACTGTGGAGAAGGTGATGCGCTGGTATGCCCGCGAGCTGGGATACGGCGATGAGGAAGAATACTGGGGGATCACAGGACTCCTTCACGATATTGATTTTGAACTGTACCCGGAGCAGCACTGCCAGAAGGCGCCGGAACTTCTCAGAGAAGGAGGAGTGGGGGAGGACATGATCCACTCCGTGTGTTCCCACGGATACGGCATTTGCTCGGATGAGGAGCCTGCCTGTGAGATGGAGAAGGTTCTCTTTGCCGCGGACGAGCTGACGGGCCTGATCTGGGCGGCGGCTCTGATGCGGCCTTCGAAGAGCGTAATGGACATGGAAGTGTCCAGTGTCAAAAAGAAGTTTAAAGACAAGCGTTTTGCAGCCGGATGCTCCAGGGATATCATCCGGCAAGGGGCGCAGATGCTTGGCTGGGAGCTGAATGATCTGTTCGGCAAAACCCTGCAGGCCATGCAGTCCTGCGAGAAGGAGATCCAGGAAGAAATGGCAGGCATGTAAGGTAGACAAAGTAGAGGGAATAGAACATTTATGGATTATTGCTACACAGAAGGAATTTCCTTTTTAGAAAAGGTAACAGAAAAATTAAAAGAGAGGATAGAAAAGCTGGACCAGTTTATCCTGGCAGGGCAGAAAGACATTGAGAGTATGCATGACTACTACTGGGAGAACTATACTGAGATGGACCAGTACGGTTATGAGGATTATGACAATCAGCAGGCTCTTCTTAGTCAGACAAATGCCAACAATGAGCTGCTTCTTAAAAGAAGACGGTTCAGAAAGATGCTGGATTCTCCCTTTTTCGGGCGTGTTGATTTCGTCTATGACGGTGAGGAGGAGGCAGAAGTCTTTTATATCGGCATCGGGAATTTTGCCGAGGATACCGGTATGACACCTCTGATCTACGACTGGAGAGCGCCGGTCAGCGGGCTTTTCTACGACTATGACAAAGGCCCGGCCTCCTATCAGGCGCCTGCAGGTACCCTGGAGGGCGAGATCACTGCCAAGAGACAGTACAAGATCCGAAAAGGGAAGATGATCTACGCTTTTGAGAGCGACACAAAGATCGATGATGAGATATTGAAGACGGAGCTGGGTACAAACGGGGATATAAAGCTGAAAAATATTGTCAGCACCATTCAGAAGGAGCAGAATGCGATCATCCGCAACACAAAGGACAAGATCCTGGCTATCCAGGGTGTGGCGGGCAGCGGCAAGACTTCTGTGGCTCTCCACAGGATCGCCTATCTTCTGTACCATGACAGGGAAAATCTGAAATCTTCGGATGTGCTGATCCTGTCCCCGAACAGCGTCTTTGCAGACTATATCTCCCATATTCTGCCGGAGCTGGGAGAGGAGCCGGTGCAGGAGATGAGCTTTGATCTGTTTGCCTACAAAGAACTGAAAGGCACCGCAGCTGACTGTGAAGACCGGTGGCATCATCTGGAGCGGACCATGAAATTCCCGGATGAGGAGAGGGAACGGATCTATAAAGAGAAGCAGTCAGAAGTGATGGCGGCTCAGATAGAGGGATTTCTCGCACTTCTCGAGGACAGCCTGATGGACTTTAAGGATGTAGAATTTAAGGGACTGAAGAAAACGGAAAGTGAACTGATCCAGCTGTTTTACGTTAAGTTTCAGGATATTCCCCTGCTGAAAAGAATGGATGCGGTGATGGAGTATTTTGTGGATGAGTTTGAGACGCTCAGGGACCGGGATCTCTCCGATGAGGAGCGGGAGTATGTCCAGGAGAAATTTGACCGCATGTATGTGACAAAAGATATCTATACCATCTATAACTGGCTTATGGAAGACTGCGGATACCCCTGTCTTGCGGATGTCCCCTGTGAAAAGCGGGTCCTGGAGTACGAGGATGTCTTCCCCATGCTGTATCTCAAGTACAGGCTGATGGGACCAGGGAACCACAGGCGGGTGAAGCATCTTGTCATTGATGAGATGCAGGATTACTCCTATATCCAGTATCTGATCCTGGCAGAGCTTTTTTCCTGTAGTATGACGATCCTGGGGGACAAGTTCCAGACCATGGATGATCATGTACAGGATGTGCTTCCTTTTCTGCCAAAAGTATTTGGAAGGAAAGTGCGGAAAATTGTTATGGACAAGAGCTACCGGAACACGGTGGAGATTGCGGCCTACGCTGCCGGCATTCATGGAAGCGAAGTGCCTGGACTGCTGGAACGCCACGGAAAAGAGGTGATGGAGGCCTCTTTTGAAAATATGGAACAGCTCCTTGAGAAAGTGGAGGAGAACCTTAAGATCAGCGGGGAGGACGGTTTTGAGACGGCTGCGGTGCTGGCCATGACCGAGGAGGAGGCCTGGGAGATCAGCCAGCTCCTGAAGAAACGAGGACTTCCGTTGTCCTATATTGACAGGGACAGCAGCGCCTTTAAGCCGGGGATCACAGTGACTACCTTTTACTTGGCCAAGGGGCTGGAATTTGATCAGGTGTTTACTGTGTGGAATGAGAAGAAGGTAAACCCCCTTCTTACGCAGGCAAAGTATATCTGCGCAACACGAGCTCTCCACGAACTGTATATGTTTGAAGAAAATTCCGAATATTATCCTTAAAAACATATAATTTGTTGACAATATAACTCTTCTGATATAAGATGAATACAAATATCTTTATGAGGAGGAACTGCATATAAGGAGGAAGAGCACAGGGAAGCTCCTGTGCGCGCTATTGGCTTTTGTACTGGTTTTTGCAGCCGCAGGATGTGGGGCGGAAGATGAGGCGTCTGACAGGGCCAAGGCCCAGGCAGAGGAGGAAGAACGCCTGGCCGAAGAAGAGAGGGAAGCGGCTCGGGAGGCACAGAGAGCGGCAGAGCAGGAGATTTACTATTTCTACGACAGCATGGAAGAGTATGCGTCCTCGGATCTGGTGCAGAACATAGTGAACAGCGCGCTTGAGGAGTACAAAACAGATGAGATCGGCTTTGCCATCCGGGGGGAGGGCAACCGCCTGATTTACGAGTACACTTACAAGACCCTGGCTATGACAGAGGAGATGCCCCCTGTGCTGGAGGAGGAGCTGGAGAAACAGGCCGATGCGCTGCAGTCCGTGGCTGACTCCCTGAAGGATGTGGTCAACGTGGAGCAGCCCACCGTGGTGGTGCGGTACCTGGACATGAACGGGGCACAGATCGCTGCCCGGGAATACACGGCCCAGCAGGATCCCCAGTGACGGGAAATACGAAAGGACGAAAAGGAAGGGTGACAGCCATGGATCAGGAAAGAATCGAGAAGCAGTTCTCTTTTATCCGTGAGATCGACAGGGAGAAATTTATCGGAAGGCAGACGTATCTGTCAGACGGGGAGAGGAAGGAGAACGATGCGGAGCACGCCTGGCACATGGCCATTATGACCGTTCTCCTCTCGGAGTACGCCAATGAGAAGATCGATGTGCTCAGGACAGTGACTATGCTTCTCATACACGACATCGTGGAGATCGACGCGGGGGATACCTACGCTTACGACGAGGAGGGGAAGAAGACACAGAAGGAGAGGGAGCGAAAGGCTGCGGAGAGACTCTACGGTCTGCTGCCCTCTGATCAGGGAGAGAAGCTGAAAAGCCTGTGGGAGGAATTTGAGGCCTGCGCTACACCGGAGGCCAGGTTTGCCCGCTGCATGGACAACCTCCAACCCATGATGCTCAACGCTGTCACAGACGGGAAGGCCTGGGTGGAGCATCAGGTGGAGCTGTCTCAGATCCTGGGCAGGAATCAAAATACCCACACAGGTTCGGAAATACTTTGGGAATACGCCAGGAAGAATTGGATCGACCCCAATGTGGAGAAGGGAACGATCAAAGGAGGAAAATAAGTATGGATATGAAAGCAATGTTTCAATTGAGTTATGGCCTGTTTGTAGTGACTGCAAAAGAGGGAGAAAAGGACAATGGGTGTATCACCAACACGGCAGGACAGGTGACCACAACGCCGAATCGGATCACACTGGCTGTGAACAAGAACAACTATACCCACGACATGATCCTGCGCACAGGAGTCTTCAATGTGTCCATCCTGTCTGAGAAGGCAGTTTTTGACACGTTCCGCCATTTCGGTTTCCAGAGCGGCCGGGATGTGGACAAGTTCGCAGATTACGGATCGGCAAAGCGCTCTGCCAATGGACTGTACTACATCACAGAAGGCACGAATGCCTACCTCTCCGCAAAAGTGGTGGGCACCATGGATCTGGGGACCCACACGCTGTTCCTGGCAGACGTTACAGACGGGGAGGTGCTTGATAGCGCTGCTTCAGCCACCTATGCCTACTATCACTCCAACATTAAGCCGGCACCTGCAAAGGAGGAAAAGAAAGGCTGGAGATGCAAGATCTGCGGCTATATCTACGAGGGAGATGTGCTGCCTGAGGACTTTATCTGTCCTGTCTGCAAGCACGGCGCCGCTGACTTTGAGAAGATCTGATCAGAGAGCAGCATATGCATATAGGATAAATGCCCCGCATAGATTAGGTATAAAGCTATGTGGGGCATTCGGCATGAAAAGAGAAGGAAAAGACGAGGATATGCTGCTTCGCAGCCGCATAGCAGGTGCGGCGGAAGTACCCAGGGAACTGCTTTTGTCCCTCCCGGTCCTCACAGCTACGGGCAGACAGGAGATACGGGTGGAAAACTACCGGGGAATACAGGAATACACCCAGGAGCTGATCCGCATCAATACAAGGAGCGGTCAGATCCGCCTGACAGGTAAGCGCCTGATCAAACTCACAGCTGGCATTGACAACGCCCTTGGTTTCCATGCTGTAATATAAGGCAAAGAATCGTCACATGACATAGTGACGGTTCTTTTTTCTTGAAAAACTCTTTACTAAAAGCAAAAAACAGTATAGAATATAAATGAGAGATGGGAGGATGAACAGTTGATCTGGTCCATGATCCGATACATAAAGGGATATCTTCTGATCCGGGTGGAGGGATACTCACCAGAGCGGTTCCTGAACGCCTGCAGCCACAGAGGCATTGAACTGTGGGGGCTGCGCTCTGCTGGCGGCGCCTACGAGATGTACATGACACTGAAAGATTTCCGAAAGATCAAAGCTCTTTCAAAGAAGACCGGGACAAAGGTGAGGGTCAGGCGGCGGTATGGCCTTCCTTTTTTTTTACACAGATACCGGAGGCGGAAGCTGTTCTTTGCAGGCGCCTTTCTTGCGGTGTGCCTTGTCTATATTCTCACCCTCTTTATATGGGAGATAGACATCAGAGGGAACTTAAGGAGGACGGATGAAGCGCTCCTCTCCTTTTTGCGCTCCAGGGATGTCTACTGTGGGATGACAGCAGGGAGCGTGGACTGCGACCAGATCGCAGATGACCTGCGGGGCGCATACGCAGATCTGGTGTGGGTCTCGGCTTCTGTGCACGGGACCAGGCTTGTCATACAGGTGAAGGAAAATGAACACTTATCGGCGCAGACAGGGGGCAAGGCCCAGGAAACAGAAGGAACGGACCTGGCCGCCACACAGGACTGCACCATTCTCTCCATTGTCACAAGACAGGGGACGCCGCTGGTCCATGAAGGGGACCAGGTGAAAAAAGGAGATCTTCTCGTAAATGGAAGGCTGGATCTGAAAAATGACGCGGGGGAAGTGACCGGATACAGGTACTGCAAAGCCCAGGCTGACATCACAGGAGAGTATCAGATCTCCTATGAGGACACCATGGAAAGAGAATTCGAGATACGAAGCTATCAGTATGAACGGAATAACCTGGTGCGGCAGGAAGAGCTCTTTTTGCGGGCGGGAGACAGAATTTTTTCTTTTGGGCGGCTGAAGAACAATTATCAGGAGTATGATTACTATGTAGAGGAGAGCCAGCTGACTGTGGGGGAGAATTTTTCCCTTCCGCTTTTCTGGGGAAGAAGGACGGCCGTTCCCTGCAGTGTCCGCCGGGAAAACTACACGGACAGTCAGTTGCAGCAGCTTTTGAGCAAGAGATTTGAGAAGGCCTGCCAGGACATAGAAAAAAAGGGACTGGAAATTATAGAGAATGATGTTAAAATATACACAGAGCAAAATGCGGCCTGTGCCCGGGGCACACTGACTGTGAGAGGGCCTGTGGCGGGGGAAGTCCCCACGCAGATCCTTCCGGAGCCCCAGGCGGAAGACCAGACAGAAAGGGAAGACCAGACGAATGGGAATGAATGAACTGACCATCGATATTCCGGCTGAGTATCAGATGCATGTATTCGGCCAGTTTGACAGCTTTGCAAAAAAGATCGAGCGCACACTTCACGTGACGCTGATCCCCAGGGGAGACACAGTGAAGATCCTGGGGGAAGAAGGGCAGGCCCAGAAGGCCAGGAGCGTTCTGGCGCAGCTGACCGAGCTTGCACGTAGAGGCAATGAGATCCGGGAACAGAATGTGGACTACACCCTCTCTCTTGCCATGGAGGATCAGGAGGATCAGGTGCTGGAGATAGACAGAGACATGATCTGCCATACCCTCCAGGGCAAGCCCATCAAGCCCAAGACTCTCGGACAGAAAAAATATGTGGATGCCATCCGGCAGAAGATGATCGTCTTTGGCCTGGGCCCGGCGGGAACGGGAAAGACTTATCTGGCCATGGCTATGGCCATTACGGCATTTAAAAATAATGAGGTGGGTCGGATCATACTGACCCGGCCGGCCATTGAGGCGGGAGAGAAGCTGGGCTTTCTGCCTGGAGATCTTCAGAGCAAGATTGATCCTTACCTGCGCCCCCTCTACGATGCCCTGTATCAGATCATGGGGGCGGAGAGTTTCCTGAAGAATTCAGAGAAAGGGCTCATCGAGGTAGCGCCTCTTGCCTATATGAGAGGCCGGACGCTGGACAATGCCTTTATCATACTGGATGAGGCCCAGAACACCACGCCCGCCCAGATGAAGATGTTCCTGACCCGCATCGGCTTTGGATCCAAGGTGGTGATCACCGGGGATGCCACACAGAAAGACCTGCCGTCCGGCCAGGTTTCAGGGCTGGACGTGGCCGTCAATGTGGTGAAGAATATTGACGATATCAGCATCTGCCATCTGACCAGCAGGGATGTGGTGCGCCATCCCCTTGTTCAGAGGATCGTCAAGGCTTACGAGGAGTATGAGGCAAAAGCGGAGTCTAAAAAGAGCAGAGGAAGAGACAGAAGGAGAAAATAAATGTCACTTTATTTTGAAGAGGAAGGGGCGGTAAAACTGCCTCTTCCCTGTGAAGAACTGGCTGGCAAAGTTATTGAGGCGGCCCTGGACTATGTGGGGTGCCCCTACGAGGCGCAAGTGAACCTGCTCCTCACCACAAATGAGCAGATCCATGAGATGAACCGGCAGTTTCGGGGAATCGACAGACCCACGGACGTGCTCTCTTTCCCTATGTTGGAGTACGCAGAGCCTGGAGACTTTGATTTCCTTGAAGAGAGAGAGGACTGCTTTGATCCCGAAAGCGGAGAGCTTGTCCTGGGTGATATTGTAATCTCCAAGGAGAAAGTGCTGGAGCAGGCGGAGGCTTTCGGCCACTCAGCGGAGAGAGAATATGCTTTCTTAATCGCCCATTCTGTGTTACACTTAACTGGATATGACCATATCGAGGAGCAGGAGCGGCTCGTTATGGAACAGAAGCAGAGGGATATTCTGGAACAACTCCAGATTTTACGATAGGAAAAGATATGGAGCAATATTATGTCTAAGAAAAAAGGAACGAACTTTCTGGCACAGGGGACGATACTTGCCGCAGCCGCCATGATCACCAAGGTGGTGGGGCTTGCCTACCGCATCCCCCTGACCAATATCATGGGCAGCGAGGGGAACGGATACTACGGCGTCGTTTTCCAGGTGTACAGCCTTGCGTTGATGCTCACCTCCTACAGCCTTCCTATGGCCGTGTCCAAGCTGGTGTCCGCCAGAGTGGCCGTGGGACAGTATAAGAACGCTTACCGGGTGTTCCAGGGGGCGATGGTGTTTGCCCTGGCAGCCGGCGGCATCGTGACTGCCATTGTATTTTTTGGTGCCGGATTTATCTCCACGGATATACTGAAGATGGGCATGAGCGTCTATGCTCTGCGCGTGTTGGCGCCCTGTATCCTGATCGTTGCGTTCCTGGGAGTCCTGCGGGGATTTTTCCAGGGCTACGGTACCATGATCCCCACGGCTGTCTCCCAGGTGATCGAGCAGCTGATGAATGCCATTGTCAGCGTTGTAGGTGCCTACCTTCTCATGCAGACAGGCCGGGCTATGGCAAGCGGCGAGGAGAAGGAAATGTACGGCGCTGCCTTTGCCGCTGCCGGAGGAACGCTGGGAACGGTTATCGGCGCATTGACCGCACTGTTGTTTCTGCTGTTCGTGTTTGCGGCTTACAAGACAAGGCTGAAGAAGCAGATGAGAAGAGACAGGACCAGGAGGCTGGAGACGAGGGGGCAGGTGTACAAAGTACTCCTCTGTACCATCGCTCCTGTCATACTCAGTGCCACAGTCTACAATATCAGCAACATTGTGGATCAGACCATGTTTTCCAACATCATGTCCGCCCAGGGGATGGCAGAGAGAGAGTACTCCTCCCTTCTGGGTATGCTGAACGGGCAGTATGACACAATGACCAACATCCCCCTGAGTGTGTCAAGCGCCCTGGCTTCCTCCTTCATTCCCAGCCTGGTGGCTACCATCCAGACCGGGAACCGGAAGCAGATCCACAGCAAGATCAATATGGTCTCACGTTTTAACATGATGATCGCGATCCCCTGCGCAGCTGGATTTATTTCCCTGGCAGGTCCCCTTCTGGACCTTTTGTATTTTACCCAGGATAATGCGATTCCGGCACTCATGCTGAGGATCGGAGGCATCTCTGTGGTGTTTTTCTGCCTGTCTACTGTGACGAACGCAGCGCTTCAGGGACTGGATGAGATGAGCAAACCTGTGAAGAATGCAGCTATCTCCCTGGTGATCCATGTGGCGTCCCTGTTCATCATGCTGGTTGTCTTTAAGTGGGGAATTTATTCTATTCCTGTCAGCAAGATCATATTTGCTGCGTCCATCTGTATCCTGAATGCCCACGACCTGCGGGAGACCTGCGGATATGTGCAGGAGCAGCGGCAGACGTTTGTGATACCGGCCATTGCGTCTGTGATCATGAGTATTGTTGCCCTTCTTGTGCATCTTCTGGGTGTGCTGTTCATTGGCGAGATGCCGGCCACTGTGCTGGCGGTGATCGCGGCAGTTATAGCTTACGGCATCAGTCTGGTAGGACTTGGAGGCATTACAGAAGAGGAGATCCTGGCTGCACCTAAGGGAGCCACTCTTGTTTCTATATGCAGGAAACTGCATCTGATCAGGGGAAGATACCGCTAAGGGCGGTGTATAAGTTGTGGAAAATCTGCCGATACTTTACTAAAAAAAGGAGTTGTCCTTATGAAGAGAAAGTTGAGTATCGGTTTTTTCACTGCCACTCTGGCAGCCTTTATCATTCTGGCCGCGGCCTATCATTTTACCTATGAGAGAGCGGTGGAGCGGGCCCGGGAGGAAGTGGCCCTCGCCGGACAGGAGGAAGAAGAGGAGGAGCAGCAGAGCGGACAGACTGTGACCACAGAGGGAGACGCGGTTAAGGAGGACGCTTACTATCTGATGGAAGTCAATGGATATGTAGTGGTTTTCCTGAGTGACAAAAAGACGGCTTACGATTACACGAGCATTGAGGTTTCCTCCCTTCCGGCTACAGTGCAAAATGAGGTCAAAAACGGAAAGTATATTGAGAGCACAGAGCTTCTCTACAGCTTTCTTGAGAATTACACGAGCTAGGAGCAGGCCGCTCCAAAATTTACAAAAATATACATGAGGAAGAAAAAATGGATGAAAACAAGATAAAGCGGATCAATGAACTCTACCATAAATCCAAGGCAGAAGGGCTGACTGACGCGGAGAAGAAAGAGCAGCAGCTTTTGCGTCAGGAGTATATCGCATCTGTCAGGGAAAATCTGAGAGGACAGCTGAACAACATATCCATACAGGAAAAAGACGGCTCTGTCACGGATCTCGGAAAGAAATATGGAAGAAAAAAAGGAAATTAGAAAGCGTATCCTGGGTCTAAGGGAGGAGATGGACTGCCTAAACTGGCGGGAAAAGACAGCGGCTATCTTTCATAAAGTGACTGCCCATCCCTGGTTTCAGGAGGCAAATACCATCTATTGCTATGTGGATTTCCGAAATGAGGTCGGGACAGCAGATCTCATGGAAAAGGCCTGGGAAATGGGAAAGTCTGTAGCTGTGCCAAAGACCGACGGGGAGAGAATGGATTTTTACTATATCCGTTCTCTGCAGGAGACGGCTCCGGGAAATTTCGGTGTCAGGGAGCCGGATCCGAGGAAGTGCCGGATGGCGGATGGAAAAGAGGGGCTTTTGATCCTGCCGGGCAGTGCCTTTGATGTGAAGGGATACAGGATAGGCTACGGAAAAGGCTACTATGACAGGTATCTGCAGCTCCACCCGGAGCTTTTGCCCATGGCTGTTGCCTTTGATTTCCAGGTGCTGGAGGAGATTCCCCATGAGGCCCATGACAGAAGGGCGCAGGTGATCGCCACAGACAAAAGAATGATCGAGAACAGATGAGACGTACAAAAAATGAAAAAGGAGAGACAGGACAGATGATGAAGAAACTTCCGGGAGATCCGGTGCTGATGCTTGGTGTGGTAAATACAAAGCTGCGGGATTTTTACAGAGATCTGGACGACCTGTGCGACGACATGCAGGTGGATAAGGCGGAGATCACAAAAGCCCTGAAAGGGATTGATTACGAATACGACAGATCCAGAAATCAGTTTATATAAGAGAAGTCAAAGAAAAGCCACTGTTCAGGATAAGTCTGAACAGTGGCTTTTCTCATCGCTTATTTTTTGTGTTTCTGCTCGTTCTGTTTAACCAGCTTCAGCACTGTTCCGGACAACAGGAACAGGGCGATCAAGTTGGGGATGACCATCATGCCGTTAAAGGTATCGGCGATTCCCCATAAAAGTCCCAGGTCAATTGTCGCTCCGACAACAGCTACCAGAGAGTAGACGAGCATAAAGCCTTTATTTGCTTTCGAACCTACAAGGAACTCAATACACCTTGTCCCGTATAAGCCCCATCCGAGGATGGTGGAAAAGGCGAAGCAGCACATGGCGATGGCAGTAAGGACAGATACCCATCCGCCGTAAGTATGGAACACCCCAGACAAAACTGTTCACCGCATCATTTACCTGTACAATAACATCCATATTCCTTTTCCCCTGTTTTCTTTCTTTTTTGTGACTATAGTCACTTTTTTTCTTATCTCATATCCCAGTTTTTTGTGCATAACAAGCAAATATATTTCTTTGACAGCAAAGATATTTTTTTCACAGATATAGAATAAAAACAGTGGCTGACTATTTGAGGAGGATTTCCTGTTGCCTGCCATGGTACTGCATGATATAATTCTTAGACGGCGAAATGCCGTCAGCGTAACAATAGTTTTGACTTTGAGGTGATCAGATAAATGATAGAAAACGAAAAATGGAACAGAATATTTAGTGAACCCGTGGAGGAAGCACCTGCTGATGAACCTGAACGGCAGTATTATTTTGTCAAGAAATGTCGTCAGTATGTAGAGAGATTTAAAGAGGAACATGGACATGCGCCCCGCTATAAAATCGTTACCTTCGGCTGCCAGATGAATGCCAGGGACTCGGAGAAGCTGGAGGGTATCCTGCAGGAAGTGGGATATACAGAGGGGCCGGATGAGGAACAGGCAGATTTTGTCATCTACAATACATGTACCGTGCGGGAGAACGCCAACCAGAGAGTATACGGAAGGCTTGGTCAGCTGGGACACGCGAAAAAAGAGAATCCCCATATGATGATCGCTCTTTGCGGCTGTATGATGCAGGAGCCCCAGGTGGTGGAGAAGCTGAAGAAGAGTTACCGGTTCGTGGACATTATCTTCGGCACGCACAATATCTACAAATTTGCGGAGCTGATCGCTACCCGGATGGAGTCGGACCGGATGGTCATTGATATCTGGAAGGACACGGACAGGATCGTGGAGGATCTGCCTGTGGCGAGAAAATATCCGTTCAAGTCCGGTGTCAATATCATGTTCGGGTGCAACAATTTCTGCAGTTACTGCATTGTTCCCTATGTCCGCGGGCGGGAGAGGAGCCGGGATCCCAGAGCCATCATCCGGGAGGTGGAACGCCTGGCTGCCGACGGTGTGGTGGAGATCATGCTCCTTGGGCAGAACGTGAACTCCTACGGAAAGACGCTGGAGCATCCCATGACATTTGCACAGCTTCTTGAGGAGGTGGAGAAGGTGGAGGGGATCGAGCGGATTCGCTTTATGACTTCCCATCCGAAGGATCTGTCTGACGAGCTCATAGAAGTCATGGGAAGATCAAAGAAGATCTGCCGGCATCTCCATCTGCCAGTGCAGTCGGGAAGCAGCCGGATCCTGCAGAAGATGAACCGCCGGTATACAAAGGAGCAGTATCTGAACCTTGTGGACAAAATACGGGCTGCGGTGCCAGACATCTCTCTTACAACGGATATTATTGTGGGATTTCCGGGAGAGACGGAGGAAGACTTCCAGGAGACGCTGGATGTGGTGCGCAAAGTGAGGTATGACAGCGCCTTTACTTTTATCTACTCAAAGAGGACAGGGACGCCCGCAGCAGCCATGGAGGAGCAGGTTCCCCAGGATGTGGTGAAGGATCGTTTTGACAGGCTTCTCAAGGAAGTGCAGGAGATAGCCGGGGAGGTGTGCGGCGTTCACCAGGGAACCGTGCAGGAGGTGCTGGTGGAGTCGGTCAACGACCATGATCCATCCCTTATGACCGGGCGCATGAGCAACAATCTTCTGGTCCACTTCCCGGGAGATGAACAGCTGATCGGAAAGCTGGTGCAGGTCCGCCTGGAAGACTGCAGAGGATTTTACTATCTGGGACATATGGTGTAAAATGCCATTTATAATTTGGACAGGAAACGCTCACACTATATAGGAGACTATACAGTGAGGGCGTTTTTTAATGGAAAAATACAGGAAAAAAATTTGTGAATATCTGCTGATCTGGCTTGTGGGAGGGTGCCTTTACTACACCTTTGAGGTGGTCTTCCGGGGATTCTCCCACTGGAGCATGTTTGTTCTGGGAGGAATCTGCATGTGTTTTTGTGCCTGGCAGGGGAGCGTGCGGGAGTGGAGAGATCCCATGTGGATGCAGATGTTAAGATGCATGGTCTTTATCACATCCTGTGAATTTATCACAGGAATCATTGTCAATAAGTGGATGGGATGGCATGTATGGGATTACACCGGGATGCCCCTGCAGCTCTTTGGTCAGATCTGTGTGCCCTTTATGCTTCTCTTTTCTGCGCTGAGCGCAGTAGGTATTTACCTGGGAGGAATGATCCTGTGGAGGATATTTGGCGAGAAAGAACCGCATTTTTTCCTGATTTAATTTGTCGGGGAAATATGCTATACTAACTATGTATGCCTGCGGGCGTGCACACCAAAGACAAGAACAGCAAAGGAGAACTTACATGGCTGAATTAACCCCCATGATGCAGCAGTACGTGGATACGAAGAAACAATATAAAGACTGCATCCTGTTTTATAGATTGGGAGATTTTTATGAGATGTTTTTTGAGGATGCCATCACAGCATCCCGGGAACTGGAGATCACGCTGACAGGAAAGAACTGCGGCCTGGAAGAGAGAGCGCCCATGTGCGGCGTGCCCTATCATGCAGTGGACAGTTACCTGAGCCGCCTGGTCAAGAAGGGATACAAAGTGGCTATCTGTGAGCAGATGGAGGATCCGGCCACAGCCAAGGGCCTGGTCAAAAGAGAAGTAGTGCGGATCGTCACGCCGGGGACCACAGTGGATCCCCAGGCCCTGGACGAGACGAAAAACAATTATATCATGTGTGTGGCCTACATTGGAGACACTTACGGCGTCTCTGTGGCTGATGTGACAACAGGAGAGTACTTTGTGACGGAGATCGGGGACAGCAGCATGCTCTTTGATGAGATCACCCATCTGATGCCCTCGGAGCTGATCTGCAATGAGGCATTTTACATGAGCGGCATGGACCTGGATGATCTGAAGGAACGGCTGGGGATCACGATCTATGCCCTGGATGCCTGGTACTTTGACGATGCTATCTGCCGCAGGACACTGGAGGAGCATTTTAAGGTGAGCTCTATGGAGAGCCTTGGAATCGGGGATTTTGACTGCGGAGTCATCGGCGCCGGCGCTCTCCTTGTCTATCTGAAGGAGACACAGAAGACGGACCTTGCCCAGCTCTCTCATCTGACCCGGTATGTGACGGGAAAATATATGGTCCTGGACAGTTCCACCAGGAGGAATCTTGAACTCAGTGAGACGCTGCGGGAAAAGCAGAAGAGAGGCTCTCTTCTGTGGGTGCTGGACAAGACCAAGACGGCCATGGGCGCCAGGATGCTGCGCAAGCAGCTGGAGCAGCCGCTCATAGACAAAAAGCAGATCGAGAAGCGGCTGGACGCGGTGGAGGAGCTGAAGGACAATGCCATCTGCAGGGAGGAGATCCGGGAGTATCTCACGCCGGTCTACGATCTGGAGAGACTTCTCAGCAAGATCACCTACAAGTCCGCTAACCCAAGAGACCTGACCGCCTTTTACAGTTCCCTCTCCATGCTGCCCCACATCCGGTGTATTCTGGAGGATCTTAAGGCGCCTCTGCTGCAGGAGATCCTGGAGGAGATGGATGCCCTGGAGGATATCTGTGACCTGATCGGAAGAGCCATCTGCGAGGAACCGCCTCTTGCCATGAAAGAGGGCGGCATCATCCGGGAAGGCTACAGCGAGGAAGTGGACAGACTGCGAAATGCAAAGACCGAGGGGAAGGACTGGCTGGCCAAGCTGGAGGAGGAAGAGCGGGAGAAGACAGGCATCAAAAACCTGCGGATCAAATTCAACAAAGTGTTCGGGTACTATCTGGAAGTGACCAACTCTTTTAAAAATCTGGTTCCCGACTACTACACGCGTAAGCAGACCCTGGCCAACGCAGAGCGCTATATCACACCCCGTCTCAAGGAGCTGGAGGATACGATCCTGGGGGCGGAAGACAAACTGTACGCCCTGGAGTATGAGCTGTACTGTGAAGTCCGGGACACTGTGGGAAAAGAAGTGGTGCGCATCCAGAATACGGCAAAGGCGGTGGCCCAGCTTGACATGCTGGCTTCCCTGGCTGTGGTGGCAGAGAGAAACCGGTACGTGCGCCCCAAGATCAATGAGAAGGGTGTCATCAATATCAAAGACGGGCGGCATCCGGTGGTGGAAAAGATGATCCCGGGCGATATGTTCATTGCCAACGATACATATCTGGACGACAAAAAGGACAGGATCTCCATCATCACCGGGCCCAATATGGCCGGAAAATCCACCTACATGCGGCAGACAGCCCTCATTGTGCTGATGGCCCAGGTGGGCTCTTTTGTGCCGGCTGCCAGCGCGGATATCGGGATCGTGGACCGGATCTTTACCCGAGTGGGCGCTTCCGATGACCTGGCTTCCGGCCAGAGCACCTTCATGGTGGAGATGACGGAGGTGGCCAATATCCTCCGGAACGCGACGCGCCACAGCCTCCTCATCCTGGATGAGATCGGGAGAGGCACCAGCACCTTCGACGGACTGAGCATTGCCTGGGCGGTGGTGGAGCACATCAGCAACACCAAGCTGCTGGGAGCCAAGACGCTGTTCGCCACCCACTACCATGAGCTGACAGAGCTGGAGGGCAAGATCGACAATGTGCACAATTACTGCATCGCGGTGAAAGAGAAGGGGGACGACATTGTCTTCCTGCGAAAGATCGTGAAAGGCGGCGCGGACAGAAGCTACGGCATACAGGTAGCCAAGCTGGCCGGCGTGCCGGATCCAGTCATAGAGCGGGCTAAGGAGATCGCGGAGGAGCTGTCCTACGCGGATATCACGACAAGGGTGAAAGATATTGCGTCGGCGGGCAAGGAGACAAAGAAGAAGGCAAAGAAGTACGATGAGGTGGATCTGGCCCAAATGTCCCTCTTTGACACGGTCAGAGATGACGATGTACTGGAGGAGATCAAGAATCTGGATGTCAGCCATCTCACCCCTATCGACGCGTTGAATACGCTGTATCAGCTGCAGAATAAATTGAAGAACAGGTGGTAATATGAGCAGAATACAGGTTTTAGACCAGGTAACCATAGACAAGATAGCGGCCGGGGAAGTGATCGAACGGCCGGCTTCCATTGTAAAGGAACTCATGGAGAATGCCATAGACGCAGGAGCCACCTCCATCACAGTTGAGATCAAAGACGGAGGGATCTCTTTTATCCGGGTGACGGACAACGGCTGCGGCATTGAGCTGGAGGACATCCCGTCCGCCTTTCTCCGGCACTCTACCAGCAAGATCCGCTCTGCGGAAGATCTGTCCCACATCTCTTCCCTGGGATTCAGAGGGGAGGCTCTCTCCAGCATTGCGGCTGTGGCTCAGGTGGAACTGATCACAAAGACAAAGGACAGTACCTTTGGCGCCTCTTACAGGATCGAGGGGGGCAAGGGAGGGCATCCGGAGGAGACCGGGGCGCCGGACGGCACCACCTTCCTTGTGCGGCAGCTCTTCTACAATACGCCGGCCAGGCGCAAGTTCCTGAAGACGCCTATGACAGAGGCCAGCCATGTGGGAGATCTGGTCACCAGGCTCTCCCTGTCCCATCCGGAGATCTCTTTCCAGTTCCGCAACAACGGACAGTCCAAACTGCACACTTCCGGAAACGGAAGGCTCCGGGATGTGATCTACCACGTGTACGGCCGGGAGATCGCTTCCCATCTGCTGGAAGTGGAATATGAGGGCAGAGGCATCCGCATCACCGGCTGTATGGGGGAGCCTGTGGTCTCCAGAGGGAACCGGAATTTTGAAAATTATTTTATCAATGGCAGATATGTGAAGAGCAGTGTGATCTCGAAGGCTATTGAAGATGCCTACAAGGATTTTCAGATGCAGCATAAGTACCCCTTTACGGTTCTGCATATTCAGGTAGACACGGAGATCGTGGATGTAAATGTGCACCCAACGAAGATGGAAGTTCGCTTCCAGAATCAGCAGGAAATGTACAACTGTGTCTGCGAGGCCATTGCACGGTCTCTTCGTCATGATGAGCTGATCCCCCAGATTGATCTGCCTGATCCTCCGGAGATGACAAAGACCATTGCCCAAAATACGGCAGAAAATGTCAAAAAACAGAGCACACTCTACAAAAAACAGAACACATATAATGATGCAGAAGAGGCGGAAAAGAAAAAACAGAGCGCGCTCTGTGAAAAACAACCTGAAAGCAGCGGGCAGAACGTGCAGACTCAGCCGGCGCAGCCGGACCGGGAACCGCGAAAAGATCTGGACTATTTTATGAAGAAAATGAGAGAGAGAGTTCTCTCCTATCACCAGCAGAATGGGGCTGCAGAGGTAAAGGAGCAGGGGCAGATCCGCGAGACGGAGGCGGCCCGGGATCGGATCAGGGAAGCGGTAAATTACCGGGTGGAGACCGAAAAAACAGAGTGCACTCCAGAAAAGACAGAGGAGCAGAAAGAAAAAACAGAGCAAGCTCCAAAGCAGCTCAACCTTTTTGAGGAGAAGCTGCTCAGTCCCCAGGCGGCCTCTCAGTACCGGATCATCGGGCAGGTCTTTGAGACGTACTGGCTGGTGGAGTTCAAGGACAATCTCTATATTATCGATCAGCACGCTGCCCATGAGCGCGTCCTCTATGAGAAGACACTGGCCGGGATGAAGACAAGAGACTGCACGTCCCAGATCATCAGTCCGCCCATTATTCTGAACCTGACTATGCAGGAAGCACAGCTTCTCAATACATATATGGATCAGTTTACAAGGATCGGCTTTGAGATCGAAGAGTTCGGTCAGGACTCTTACGCTGTGCGGGCAGTGCCGGACAATCTTTTCAGTATTGCCAAAAGAGATCTTCTCATGGAGATGATTGACAGCTTATCGGATGAGATTTATACTGGACTGGCGCCGGACATCATTGACGAGAAGATCGCATCCATGTCCTGTAAGGCGGCGGTGAAGGGAAACATGAGACTTTCCTCCAGGGAGGTGGAGACTCTCATAGGAGAACTCCTTCAGCTTGAGAATCCCTACCACTGTCCCCATGGACGGCCTACGATCATTGCTATGAGCAGGCGCGAACTGGAAAAGAAATTCAAGAGGATCGTGTGATGAAACAGCCACTTATCGTGTTGACAGGCCCCACTGCTGTGGGCAAGACAAAAGCGTCCATCTGCCTTGCGAAGAGGATCGGCGGTGAGATCATTTCCGCCGACTCCATGCAGGTGTACCGCCATATGGATATCGGCTCCGCCAAGATCCGTCCTGAGGAGATGGAGGGGGTTCCCCACTATCTGGTGGATGTGCTGGAGCCTTCAGAAGAGTTCAATGTGGTGAAATTCCAGGCCATGGCCAGGGACGCGGTGGAGAAGATCTGCGCAAACGGGCACATCCCTATTGTGGTGGGGGGCACGGGATTTTACATACAGGCTCTCCTGTACGACATCGACTTTACGGACGGGGGAGAGGATGAGAGCTGCCGCAGAGAGCTGGAGGCCTTTGCCCGTGAGCAGGGCGCAGCTGCGCTTCACGCCCGGCTGGCACAGGTGGATGAGGCGTCTGCGAAAGTGATCCACCCCAACAATGTAAAGCGGGTGATCCGGGCTCTGGAATTCTACTATCAGACAGGGGAGAAGATATCGGAGCACAATGAGCGGGAGAGGCAGCGCAGCTCCCCTTACAATTTTCGGTATTTTGTTCTGAACGATGACAGGAGCAGACTGTACCAGCGCATTGACAGGAGAGTGGACCAGATGATGGAGGCGGGACTTGTAGAAGAGGTGCGCCGCCTGAAAGAGATGGGGCTTCGCCCCGGTATGGTGTCCATGCAGGGGCTGGGCTACAAGGAGATACTGGATTACCTGGATGGCGGATGCAGCCTGGAGGAGGCTGTCTACAGGATCAAGCGGGATACGAGGCACTTTGCCAAGCGCCAGATCACCTGGTTTAAGAGGGAGAAAGACGTGATCTGGATCGACAAGCCTTTGTATGATTACGATGAAGAAAAAATAGTGGAGGCAATGCTTTCCCACATAACGGAGGGAGTAGAAGGGATATGTTTAGAGGATTATTCGGGGGCTCCAGATTTTTAAAAAAGATGAATCCGCTCATGGAGCTCTATTCATACAGCAAAAATTCAGAGAAGACATATAAGGAGCTGATGGCTTTAGAGCCCCTTGCCAGGACCAAGGGGGAGAAGGCCATGTTCAATCTGAACCGGGCAGGCCTTTTATATGATATGTACAAATACGAGGAGGCGGCGGACGTGATGAGGGAGATCCCGTCCATCAACCCGGAGTTTGACGCCCAGTGCGCCCAGATGAAGACCCGTATCATGGCGGCGATGACAAGGGGCGAGCACCGCTAGACGGCTGGCGCGGGCAGGATTATAAACAGAAATGTAAAGAAGGAGAAAGATAAATGCAGGATGAACAGATCACCCGGATGTACGAACAGCTGGGAATATCCAAGGACGTGTACAGATTTGGAACGCAGATAGAGGAGAAGCTTAGAGACAGATTTGAGGCTATTGACCGGACAGCTGAGTACAACCAGCTGAAAGTGATCCGTGCGATGCAGGAGAACCGGGTGAGCGAGGGATGTTTCCACTACACCAGCGGCTACGGCTATGACGATATGGGAAGAGAGACGCTGGAGAAGGTATACGCCAGCGTGTTCCATACAGAGAGTGCCCTGGTGCGTCCTCAGATCGCCTGCGGCACCCACGCCCTGGCTATAGCACTCGGGGCCAATCTGCGTCCGGGGGACGAGCTTCTCTCTCCGGTAGGAAAGCCCTATGACACCCTGGAAGAAGTCATTGGCATCCGCCCCTCCTCAGGATCCCTGGCGGAGTATGGCGTGACCTACAGGCAGGTGGACCTTTTGGAGGACGGCAGCTTTGACTATGAAAATATCGAAAAGGCCATAAATGAAAAGACCAAGCTGGTGACGATCCAGCGGTCCAAGGGATACCAGACCCGCCCCAGCTTTTCTGTGGCGCAGATCGGAGAGCTGATCGCCTTTGTGAAGAAGATCCGCCCGGATGTGATCTGTATGGTGGACAACTGCTACGGTGAATTTGTGGAGCTGCAGGAGCCAAGCGATGTGGGAGCAGACATGGTGGTGGGCTCTCTGATCAAAAATCCGGGCGGCGGCCTGGCGCCCATCGGCGGGTATATTGCAGGGCGGGAGGATCTCATTGAGAACTGTGCCTACCGTCTCACATCCCCCGGCCTGGGCCGGGAGGTAGGTGCCTCTCTGGGGGTTATGCAGTCCTTCTATCAGGGACTTTTCCTGGCGCCCACTGTGGTGGCCAGCGCTCTGAAGGGAGCTATCCTGGCTGCCAATATCTACGAGACATGCGGTTTTAAAGTGGTGCCCGACGGAAAAGAGAGCCGCCACGACATCATCCAGGCGGTGGAGCTTGGCACACCGGAGGGCGTCATCGCTTTCTGCCAGGGGATCCAGGCGGCTGCCCCGGTGGATTCCTATGTGACGCCGGAGCCCTGGGCTATGCCGGGGTATGACAGCGACGTAATCATGGCGGCAGGTGCTTTTGTGCAGGGCTCCTCCATCGAGCTCTCGGCGGACGCACCCATCAAACCGCCCTATGCAGTCTACTTCCAGGGGGGACTTACCTGGCCCCACGCAAAGCTGGGTATCCTGATGTCCCTGGAATACCTGGTGCGGAAAGGGCTGGTCACTCTATGAGAATACTGATCGCAGGAGGCGGGGCGTCCGGCATGACTGCTGCCATAGCGGCAGCCAGGCAGGGCGCCCGGGTGACGATACTGGAGAAAAAAGAGATGCCCGGCAAAAAGATCCTCTCTACGGGGAACGGGCGGTGCAATCTCACGAATATGGATATGAAGGCAGTGTATTTCCGGGGCGGAGACAGCAGGATTGTGGAAGAGGTTCTTGCAAAGTTCGGTCCGGAGGATACGCTGCGCTTTTTTGAGGGGCTGGGACTTCTGACTAAGACAAGGGGAACCCTTGTCTACCCGGCCAGCGACCAGGCTGCCGCTGTGCGGGAGGCACTGTCTATGGAGCTGAAGCGGCTGGGGGTGGAGGTCTGCACCGGCATGACAGTAGAAAGAGCCGAGGCGGGAAGAGAGGGGTTTCGGCTGCTGGCTTCCGGGGCGGAGGGACGCCGCTCCTTTTCCGGCGATGCCCTGATCCTGGCTGCCGGAGGCAAGGCGGCGCCGGCTCTTGGTTCTGACGGCAGCGGCTACGCCCTGGCAAAATCCCTGGGACACACGGTCATCCGTCCCCTCCCGGCCCTGGTGCAGCTTAAGTCTGACGAGGGCTTTACAGGAAAGCTGGCGGGCGTCCGGACAGACGCCTCCGTCAGTCTGTATGTGGCGGGAGAGAAAGTCTGTTCCGATGCGGGGGAGGTGCAGTTTACCGACTATGGCATCTCCGGCATCCCGGTCTTCCAGGTGAGCCGCTTTGCGGCCATAGCCCTGGAACAGAAAAGAGAGGTCTGGGCTGTCCTTGATCTCCTGCCCGGGATGACAGAAGAGGAAGTGCTGGCTCTTCTGGCCGGGAGGAAGCCTGTTTTTGCAGACAATACGGCGGAGGAGTTCCTGCATGGACTGCTGCACAGGAAGCTGGCTCCGGTGCTGCTGACAGGAAGCCGCATCCGCTGGAAAGAGAAGATGGAGCATGTGGACGGGGAAGCTTTGGAACGTCTTGCGCAGACCTGCAAGCATTTCCGGATCCGGATCACAGGCACCAACTCCTTCGACCAGGCCCAGGTGTGCGCCGGCGGGGTGGCACTGTCAGAAATCAGAGGGGACACTATGGAATCCCGGGTGACCCGGGGACTTTTCTTTGCGGGAGAGATACTGGATGTGGATGGCATGTGCGGCGGGTACAACCTGCAGTGGGCCTGGGCCACAGGCTGGCTGGCCGGCAGAGCGGCCGCCGGAGCAAAGAGACCGAAGAAAGAACAGAAAAAGAGATAGATCAGGAGGCGGCGATGATACGTATTCAACAGCTGAAACTGCACACGGGACATTCAGAAGCACAGCTTGAGGAGAAGATCCGAAAAACTCTGCGGATCAGGGAGGGGGAGAACTTCTCTTATCGGATCGTGAGGCGCTCCCTGGACGCCAGGAAGAAGCCGGAGCTTTTCTATGTGTACACGGTGGATGTGTCCACAAAGGGGGAGAAGGCTCTTCTGCGGAAGAACCGGAACAAACATGTCCAGGAGAGCAGAGAAGTCAGATACAGTTTTCCGGAGCCCGGATCTGAGAAGATGCACTGCCGGCCTGTGGTGGCGGGCTTTGGGCCGGCCGGACTTTTTGCTGCCTATATGCTGGCTCTCCACGGTTACCGTCCGGTGGTGGTGGAGAGAGGGATGGATGCCCTGCAGCGGAAAAAAGATGTGGAGACATTCTGGGAGACAGGCGTCCTGGACGTCCGCTCCAATGTCCAGTTCGGGGAGGGCGGAGCCGGCACATTCTCCGACGGAAAGCTGAATACGCTTGTAAAAGACAAATATGGAAGAAATCGGAAGGTCCTGGAGATCCTGTGTGACCACGGGGCGCCGGAGGAGATCGCCTACGATGCGAAACCTCACATTGGGACGGATCTTCTGATCCAGGTGGTCACCCGGATGCGGGAGGAGATCATAAGGATGGGAGGGCAGGTGTGTTTTCACACCCAGCTTGTATCGGCAGAACCGGCTGCCCCGTCAGGCCGTGATGCAGAAGAGGGGTCCCTGTCTCTGGTCCTTGAGGACACGCTGACAGGAAAGAGGAGGGAGGAGACGACCCAGGCTCTGATCCTGGCCATTGGCCACAGCGCCCGGGACACCTTCGCCATGCTCCGTGACAGAGGGGTTCCCATGGAGGCCAAATCCTTCGCGGTGGGTGTCCGGGCCGAACATCCTCAGTCCATGATCGACGCGGATCAGTATGGGACGAAGGAGGGAGCGGACCGCCCCGACGGACTGCCTGCTGCCGCCTATAAGCTGACCTGTCAGCTCCCGGAAGGGCGGGGTGTCTACACATTCTGCATGTGTCCCGGCGGCTACGTGGTGAACGCTTCCTCTGAGGAGGGAAGGGTGGCCGTGAACGGCATGAGCTACCA
>OGXL01000287.1_pt1 | contig 42797 bp, 30 predicted proteins | sample 1576311 | NCBI WGS metagenome assembly OGXL01 (sample SAMEA3541564, study PRJEB24748) | human gut metagenome | biome: human gut; feature: human-associated habitat; material: faeces | place: China | collected 2012 | reverse complement strand
TAATGGGTAAATGGATACTGATTTCTCTGTTGCCGATTACTGCTTTGATGTATCTATTCGGCAGAAAAGAATAACGTTATAGGGCTTGATTTTGTCAAGCCCTTTCTGTATTCATAAATTTATTTTTTTATCAAGTTTCATTATGTTTAAGTATATTTTCAAAACCCACGATATCATGTTCTTCAAGCAAGTCATTTTTCCTTATTTATGTCAATAGCACAAAAGTGGACGGAATTAAGTTTCGTCCACTTCACTATTTTGTATTTACTCACTCTACACCCAAAGCCTTATAAATAGCATCTTCTGCGCTGGAATAGAAAATCAGGTTAAAACAACCAATTAATTCTGCAGGTACAGTTGATAAATCTGCGGCTGATGTAATCGGAAGAAGTACTTTTTTCGCTCCGCTATCCAAACATACCTGCAAGCTATTTGCAAGTTCATCTACTTTTATGAGAGTTCCAGCAATGCTAATTTCTCCAAGCACCGCCAGACTGCTCGTAACAGGTTTTCCCAATGCAATTGATGATAATGCAATAAGCGTTGGTAATGCCAATTTGTATGTCATGCCAATTCCTTGAAGATCTTGATAATTGATAATATAGTCTTTTGTAGTCGTACTGATAGAGGCACTAATGCGATTAGAATTTGCTTTCAGGAAATTGAACGCTGTATTTGTAGCTTCTTTGCATTTTCCATCAGAGCCAAGACCTGAGCGTTCAAACTTTCCATTACCGGGCATCATCTGTGATTCCAGTCGGAATACACCAAGCATACCCGTTTTACCATGAGCAACTGTATATACTTGTCCAGGATTGCACATTCCTTCTGGAATCAATTTTCCACCACCTTGCTCTGGCACAGATACATAAAATTCCTCAAAAGTTTCATTATCAATATACGAGAAATTTACATCATAGAATTCCATACCACCAAGTTTCTTCAACTGTTCTTTTACTCTACGACGCATTTCAAGAGAAATCTTCAAGATTTCTTCCAGTTCTTCTTTTGTATATTCTCCATCAGGATAAAGCAATTTAATAAAACCGCCTACCATTTTTCTAACTGCTATTGTATCTCGCTGATTTAAATTCTTTCCTAGTCTAAAGTACTTATCAAGCGCATCTCCATGCTGTTCCTTACGCAATTCTCTGATAAACTCTGCAAGATAGTCACTGATAAATCCATAATCATCTGTAAAGTGGTATGGTCTGAACTTAGGTATTTCCCAACCTGGAATATAGCAATGCATACGGTCTAGAAACGCTGTGTCTGTTCCCATTTCCTCTGGAAATGGAGCAAATAGACTAGAAGTTTTCAATAGCACATCAACACTCTGGTTGATATTACCCACAAATACCATTGATGCAGAAGCAACCTTTTCCTCTTTACCACGTGCAAAAGAACCAGATGCCATATAATCTTTCATTATCTGGATGCCATCTTTATCCTTAAACTTAATACCTGCAACCTCATCAAAAGTAACGCAATCCCACAGACCAACAAGACCGACTGTTTTTCTTGCCATATTATAAAACAGATTTGCAACCGTTGTCTGACCACCGGAAACAAGAATACTATTTGGTGAAATCTCTTTATATAAATGAGATTTACCTGTACTTCTCGGTCCAAGTTCACACAAATTAAAATTATTTTCTACTAATGGTAACATGCGGGCCATAAGTAGCCATTTTTCTCTTTCCGTCAATGTATCCGGTTCCATCCCAACGGAACGAAGTATTACACTCATCCATTCATCTTTTGTAAATGCTTTTCTTCCCTGTTTCAGTTCATTTATGTCTACATGTGGCATTTGAATCGGTGTAAGTTTACGAATATGTATAGGAAAAGCATTCTTATCTTCTTCTATGTATTCATACTCAAGCTGAACAATACACCAAATACCACCACAAAGCAGACGATCAAATTTACTTGGATAATCCTCACTAATCGGAATAGCCTTAATACCAAGATTAGAGAATTCAGCTTCATAAGTATCTTTCTTAATATTCAAATTTACAGTAATCTTATCAATTACGGTATGATTTCCTTTCTGTCGAAGGAGTGAAAGGATTTTCTGTGCTTCGTCCGGTCTCACATAATTGTCTGCCAATATTCTTTTTACATTAGCCACACCTTCTTCGATAATAGACGAGTCATCCGAGCTGCAATACTGCCCCAACAAAAACTCAAGAACATAAACGGGAACATTTGCACCTTCTTTAATAGATTTCGTTAAGTCCTTACGAACAATTCTTCCATCAAAATAAGTACGGAGTTTTCTGTTTATCTCACTCACCTCAGCAAAACTAGAAGTTTCTTTACCGTTAAATAAGGTACTATTTGTTTCTCCAGGTACACTTTCTTCATCATCCACATAATAGGCATATCCCTGAGCTATATCCTTTTTTGTGTTATCCATTATAATCTTAATCCTCCTCATTGTACTTATTATCAATTTGCTCAATAATATACAACATATAATCTTTCGAAATGCTGTCTTTCCCTAAGAAACCATATTTTTTCATCAAGATAATTCTGAATCTGAAACAATACAAACAAAATATTGTTTATAACTCTTACTTGCAAATATATCATATCTAATAAAACTTCTGCGTTTTAATTAGTTTTTCCTTTTATTATGTTCTCGTTATAGCATTCGAAAGTCTTTACTTAATAAGGCGATCTCACTCTAGAAAGCCAAAATCGTCAGCAAAAGCAATATCTAAAATAATCTCATGCCGTAGAACTTCTATATCATTTTTATCATCATATGCAACTAAGTAGTATTTCTGCGACTTATCATATTTTTTATTCTTAAAGTTGAAGCGAAGTCTGAACATACGCTTTGTCGTATCCTTATTTTTCTTATCTGCAATAACAATATTTTCATTAGAAATCTTCTCGTTATTCTCTGAAATAAAATAAACCCTATAGCTTGTTTCTTTCACAACATCACTTACCGGCTCTGTTTGAACAAAATCCAATGTTGTAATAAGGTTTGTAATCTTTGAAGTCAGACTCACAAGAGCAATTTCAGCAAGGCTTGTTTCCTTTTTGCCCTTATCCACTTTCACTTTTATCATTGGCACTAACATTTCCTGTGGTGAGCAACCGCCGTGAACATAGTTCTGTCCTGCACCTGCAACCTTAAAAATATCTGGCCCAATAGGGAATGACACAATACGCTCATCGCCATTACCCAATACTTTCCCAATTGTTGTATTGCAAACACCGTCTGACTTAATTTCTTCATCTGATATGGAATAACGTTGTCCCACAATATTTGATTTTGAAATAGTTCCGGCAATCTTATCCGTTGCCTGAATTTTATCTCTTTTATAAATAAATCCGTGGTCTGCCGTTACAATAAAATGAATAGTGTTAGCTTGCAAAGCAATTCTTTTTATCATGGTATAAATCTCATCTACTGCTTCGTCACAAGCATTAAACACTTCATTTTCAGAAGCCGCTTTATCTCCACGAGCATCTATCTGGTTATGATAAACATACACAACATCCTGTCTGGTAAAAATAGAACGAAGATCTGCTTGTTTCATTGTTTTCAGTGAATCAAACTGAACACATTTACTATTTACTTTATACTTTCTCAATATTGTTTCTCTCTGTTCTGTTGTGTTACATGCTTTTCCGTCTACCAAAACATCATAAGATTGACTATACTCTATTGTCTCATGAGGAAGCAAGGAAGCCATACCCAATGGTGTATACGACGGAAGAACGCCCTGCATTGCTCCAATAGAAGCGTTACACTTCTCATCTACTTGCAATTTTTCAAATAACGTATGTGCAACCTCATAACGAAGTGCATCAGATATAATAACAACTACTCTATCCTTTAAATGATTTATATCTTTTTCAAAGAAATTTCTCTGCCTTGTAAGTCCTGTTTCTCCGTCCGCATCTGCAAGTTCATTATTCCAGTTGACTGTAATTCGGTTCAGATACTCATTGGTATAGATGTTTTCAATCAGTTCTCTAATTCTCTCAAACAGTGTGGTATCTTCTAATTTGTCGAAATAGAAATAGAAGTATCTATAATAACGGTCAATCTTGTATGTTGAGTCCATATATTCCTTAACTAAGTTCTTAATGCCACTGACCGGTTGATACTTTCCTTTAGCAATCATATAAAACGCATTCTGAAGAACGAAATACTCACTTCGGCAGTTCTTTCCAAAATGTGTTTTCCTACGTTCTACACAAAGCTCCGAAATGTTCTTTCCGTTTAGCTTTGCCCCTATATCCTCATTCTCAAGTCTGCCAATAATCCAGTTAATCAGAAGCTCATCAATACCTGCAAATATATTACAATCTACAAGTGTTCCCAATTCCATCTTCTCAAGATACTTCTTACCATTGATTGTATTATAGATAATTTCTGAAATTTCATCAAAACGAGAACCATAAAGATAGCTGTTCATCAGATTATCCATAAATGCAATGATATTTCCTGATTTGTAAGAAACAAATGTTTTCCATGCTTGCGGCACATCTGTATATATACTCTTCGCCACATAAGTAACAAACATTGTGATAACAAGTTTTTCAAGTGTCGGTTTTGAGTCATTATATCCGAATGTCATATCTGCATATTGCCAAAAAGCCTTCAACAAATCATATTTTTCAAACTCAGCAAGATATTTGTTATCTTTCAATTCATCATCGGTTAAAATTGAACGTACTACTTCTTCAAAAGAAACTGTCTTATTCTTGCAAAGTACGCTCATTAAAGCAATTTCTATTGTGCTTCTGTTGAAATTCTCTATTTCCAAATCATAAAACTTCTGTGTTCTATCTTTATTCGCAAAGAATTTAATATAATGCTGAATAACAGGTTTGTACCGTTCATCAATACCCAAATCGATTGTAAGCAAAGAAGCACGATCAGCAAAAAACTCTTTGGAATATCTGATTGTATCTGCGAGATGATTGTTCTCTATTGACGGTTTTGCAAATGGGGCATAAACAAGATAATTGGTTGTCGTATCCTCACGCTCCAAGAAATATTTGATATAAAACTGGTTATCCGGTTCAAGATGCAACACTTTTGCATTTTCCAATTCTATACTATCAATATCCTCCTGAAAATCTGCATTTGTGTCATACCAAAACACAAGTTTACGGACACCACTTGCAAACTCACTATTTAATTTGTCTGTAATCTGTTTTAAGTTTAGTTCTGCCATAAATAATCTTCCTTAATCATTTGCTCTAAGCACAATAGGTATATCTGTGATAATATTTTCGATATCTTCCTTGGCTTTTATTGAATTGCATACTATTTTCTTTATAGATTTCCTATCAAATTCTAAAATATTGTAATGACGCTCGTTTTTATCGTTAAAGCAATATTTAGGGATCATTCCCTCAATATCCGTGCAAAATTCCGTTGGAGCACTTGTATTAATTAAAATTCTATATTCTTTTTCATTTTTATACTCATTTTTCTTCTCATTTTTCTTCTCGCATTCTTGCTTATAAAAATTACCAATATACATTAAATGACGCAGTATATACTCAATTTTAGTAGCATCATCAAGTCCAAATTCATTTAAAGATATTAAATCATTGATTTCCTTTTCTATTACATCTTTTTGTTCTTTATCATTATAAATGATTTTAGAATGTTTAATACAGCTGTTTTCTCTTTTTTTACCTTTTGCAGTGCAAATAAATAAGCTATTTACAAATACATTTTTGTCAAAAATAATATTATATCCATCTTTTTTTGCATAATTATCCCAAAGATACTCTGAGTCAGTATCTAAACACATTGATAAAACAGCTGTTCGATGCTCTTTTATAAAATTTTCAATTTTCTTATCGTCGCCAATCAAGTCATAAATATATTGTTTTTGATTATCTGAGAATATATTCAAATCTGAAATAATTTCATTTATTTGCCGCAAAATCAATATACCCTCACATTTATCGTCAAAATCATTTATATCCGTAGCCCAAAATTCACCACTACAAATATTACTAAGTGCTTGTATATTTGATGTATAATGACTTAAGCAAGAAATATCTGTTGTATCATTTTTTTCTATGCAACTATAATTATTAAATCTTTTTATGAAAGCTCCCATTATTCGCACCTCAAATCTTCGCTAAAATCTGCATTTTCTTCCCATCGGCGGTCTGGACTTTTTCATAATTAACTTTTACACCGTCATCAAGGTCGATGTCAATACGAGAAAGAGCCAAGTGAGCAATTTTAGCATCGTAGTCTTTAGTTTCCTTAATCTGTTTTTGAAGTTTTTCCTTACGCTTTGTAGCGCTGGAAATTTCCTTATTATAATGGCTATTGTCTATGATTTCCTGCATACGTATAATTTCTTTTTCATACACACGCTGAATACGATGCAGATACTCAACTCGAACATTACCAATAGTATCTGCATTCCAGCGGTGCATATAAATGAGAGCCTTAAATCCGTTCTGCTTACCGCTATCAAACAGCCAGTAAATAGGACGTTTCTGATAAGTTTTGATATGATCTTTGATAAAATCTTTCAAGAAGTAATTTCTGATTACTTCACGGCTTGTCTTTCCCTTATTACCAAGAGCATTAGCAATAAAATCAAGATTTTCTTCAAGCGTATCTTCTCCATAAACCTTTTTCAGCCAAGCACAAAACAAACCGACAATATCATCTTCAAAATATTCTTCATCAGTAATAGGAATGCAGTTATCCTCATCAGGAATAAACGTGTCATATTTGCTGTTATCCCATTCTCCACCTGCATAAGCAAGTCCATCTTCATCAAGAGAATACCGACCAAACATACAGCCAACTGCATAAGAAATTAAGTTCTTAATATCCCTCTGTAAGTCGGCTTTACGAACAGTGACATCTTTATCTTCTACTTCCGGTGTCAATTCGTCCTGCAATCCATAAATATCAATAAAAATGCGATTAAGTTCCTCTTCATTTGTTTTAAGTTGGTTGAAATGTTCAGCACATTCTTTTGACCACATTTCAAAAGCTGTTGATATTTTATTTGTAGAATAGGAAACTAACGGTTGCTTCTTAAAATCCCAAGATGCTTCAAATGCGTCCCAATCATTCTTACTTATTTTAACATTGGCTTTTGTAATTTCTTCCACACGCTTTTTATTATGTATATCAACTAAGACAGGTATATTAGCAATATCCCCAGCCTGAAAGTTAATAGTTGGGGCTAATATATGTAGTACACTTAATGCAACCTTGGAATTGCACAATGCCATAAGATAAAATAACTTATCGTCCGAAAAACAACTCATTCCTGCTATATCAAAAATGTTACCTGGAGCCTTATATCTAAATGCAGGGTCTGCTGATGAAATTAGTGACCACGAAAAACATTCTTTAAAATATAAACTTTCTCCTCGAGGAATATTCGGATTCTTTCCTATTAAATAATGCTTTATATCTGCACCATCATTTTTCCAGTTTACCAAATAATCATTATTTCCATACCATTTGCGAAAATCTCCACCTTTATTATATGGGAACCATTTACATTTTGAATTCAGAGCTTCTTCTCTATTTTTAGCACAAAGATACATATCAGTATTATTCACTTCATACCAAAGTCGTAAAAACAAGTTATTATTTGTTGTAGCCATTCCTTGGCGTGGTTTAGCTAATTCCCCCAACAGTGTACCATTTTTAAAGTCATTCATTAATTGTTGACTTGTCCAGTAAGCTATTGGAGAACATGGCAACTCAGAAAAATTGTCTTGTTTAGCCTCATAAAAGTACCCGCAATTTTTATTTTCAATTGCTTCAAGAACTTTTTGCTTCTGAACTTCCATATCTCCTTTAAATTTTTCAAGACGAATATAGAGTCCACTTTCTTTTGATTTGCAATTTTTCAATATAAAAGTAGAAATATCAACAGTTGCCTCTTTGAAAAAAGCCCCTTTAGCCATTTGTATCAATGATATAATAGTTTTTTGATTTATTATATAATTTCTCAAATTCTCATATGTCTTAATAAACATCCATACATTAGGAGTCATAAAAGCAGAGTAGCCATCTGATTTACAATAATCAAAATTACGATACATGAACACACTAAACAAATCACCCGAATAAGACTTATAATTGTCCACCATAAATTTCTTCAACTGTCCCTCTAACTTATTCATATATGGTGGGTTAGTGCAAACAACTGCATACTTATTACTCATAATCTCGGCCTGCTTTGCAAACTGCAACATCTTTGGAAGTTTATCTTTAACCCAAACATTTGAATCAAATTCTGTCAGTTCTACACTACTCGCTATACCGTGCAGATAATCAGTAAAACCTATGTAATCTTTCTTTTCAATTGTCTGCAATGTTCCGATTTCCTGTGCATCCTTATAGGCTTCAACTAAATATTCGCCAATCTTATTCTGTTCGTCATTAGTTGTCACGCCATCACAAATAAATTGATCAATAGAGTTACTTTCTTCAACAACCGCAAGATTATTAGATATACCTTTTGTTAATGCACGACGATTATAGCTGCGTGCTTTCATCATTACTGCGAAATATGCTAACTGATATGCACGCTTATCAATATCCATACCGAAAAGGTTATTTTCAACAATACTTAATGCAGCATCTCTATCAGAATAACCCACTTCACGATATATTTCCATAAGTATATCAAATGCATACACAAGAATATGTCCACTACCCATGCAAGGTTCAAAAAAAGTTACATCTGTCGGGCTGATTTTTTCATTAACATACTGTATTTCTCCATTTTTAGGTGTAACAAAGAATTCCAGTTTTTCAGCCAACTTACTTTGTGGATTTCTTTCAATCCAATATCTTCCCAAAGAATTATCCACCATATATCGAACAACCCAATCTGTTGTAAACAACTGTGTTGCTGCCGGAATATCTGCTTTTTTTATTGTTTTTCCATGCAAAGGATCTATCACTTCTTCGTGTTTCTTTGAAATATAATACTGGTACAGCCAACCAATAATTTCAACCTGACCATCAGCCTTTATTTTTCTGTCATCAGTGTACATTTCATCGTTAATACGAAAATCGACATCTTCAATATCATTGATGAGATGATGAATAATCCCCTCTGGGTCTGTAAATGAAATTGTAAGAAGTAATTCCGAATAATCATCTGTTTTTTCAAACAACTCCGGTAAAATATCGTGAAGTTTATTGCACTGCTTAATAAAAAGCATACGGAACAATTCGTCCAATTTATTATCGTCCTTTAACTGGATAATTTTGTCCTGCTCATAAGATGTAAATTCCAAATCAGTATCAAACGGCGTTGTTACCAAATCTGGCTCTTTTTTTGCCTTATTCTCGGAAGAAAGCACACGAACACCGGAAGGCAAATAATCATTGACTTCCATAAAACGAATCGCAATCAGACGGTTGAACCAAGTATATGCCACTTCTTCAATCACATTTTCAAACGCTTCCTGATAACTTTTATAGCTGCGTTCTTTTATTTCTATCGCCTTTACAAGTGCTTCTCTTTGTTTAATTTCAATTCTTGAAATTTTTGCATAATCATTTGTCCCTATATCATAGAAATGCAAGTCACTTGTTGATTGCGGTAATTTTTCTGCAATTCCTTCCTCTGTAATTCCAATCGTTCCAGCTTTATATTTAATATCTTCAATTAGCTTTTCTCTTGCCCATACTGCAAAATTTTTTACGGCTGTTTTGTTCATCATTGCACCTCCAATAATGCCACTTATATTTTCTCAACTTCATAAATCCGCACTATTTTATCAATTCGTTCCTTTAGAACTCAATGTTTATAATTGTATCTTCTTCTAACGCATTCATCAGTTTTTCCTCAAGTTCTGCAATGTACTTCTTGACATCTGCTTCATTTTCAATCTGCCAAGTAGTAGCATTATTTATAGACTTAATGCTGACTGTTTTCTTTTTCTTTATTGTTGGAGTAGATACTTTAGGAACAATTGTTTCTCCCTCACTATTTTCTATTCCTGTAATGTGAGCATGCTGTTCTGCTTCAATAATTTTTGCTTCTTCATTTTCAATTTCATTCAAGCATCGAACCTTGAGTGCATCAGCTTCTACCTTGATATTTTGCAATATTGCAACATTATTGCAACTCGTAGCCTTGTCACTTATTTCATCAAACAATTTAATATATTTATTTGACAATTTATCATGACATTTTTTATTTTTCAATTCTTCAAAAACACGTTGTCTTGCTTCTTGAATAGCTTTTTCAATCGGCTTTTGCATTCCTATTAAAAGTCTACTATAAAGCTCAATAAAATTATCGAGCAAATCAGGCAATTTAAATATTTCAGAGTAAGGTATTTTCATATTAAGAATTCTCTTAATATCCTCTACAACTGATTCAATTTCATCATTTACAATGAAAGTCTTACTATCATCAAAAATCTTCATTAACTTGAGTGCTTTATCAAAAATTTCTTTCTGCTCACCTGCGAAGAAATTTTTTAATGGTTCATAATCCTCAGCAAAATCAAGATAATCGTCTTTCTTTTTATCAATACCGCTAAAGAACTCGTTAGAATATTTCATCTGTAAAACTTCATTCATAAGTTTTTTGCCGTCTTGGACAAGATTCTTGCCTGGGTAAGCATTTTGAGTTTGATAAGTAATTTCAACTTTCTCAAGCTCATTTTTTAGCTTATCCGCATAACCCCTAAAGCTCTCCATAATTGCATCGTCATCTTCTCTTGATGAAGTTACGTTAAAGAGTTTTTTCATCACTTCTCGAACAGATTTTTTTTGCTTGTCATTTGCTTTGACACGCTTTTCTGTCATAAGTTTGTCATTAAATTCTTTGCGTGTCAGATAACGAATAATTTCTTCCGGATTCTTTGAATGTAATGTAACTGCCTCGTTATTGACAAGCATTGTAATTTCTCCGTCTTTGAATAATTTTGCAACAAGCCACTGCACATCAGCTTCCACAAATCCATAAGGTGCTTTCAAGAAGCGTTCCAAAATAGACTTCATCGAAGTTTTCAGATGACGTGCGGTATTGAGCTCGATATAGTCTTTTAAATCGTCAAGAGCAAGTTTGTTTTTTTCACTCTCTGTATTTGCTATGCCAATCTGTTGACTATTATTTCTAAACAATGCACGTATATCAGTTTCATTCATTGCAAAATCAATATAAGAAAGTTTATAATAGGTACTAGATACCAACTTACCAAGAGCTTCATTGATCTTAGAATTTATTTCCTTTGCTCCGCTCTGTATTTTATCGCCATTTACATAGATTTCTGCATTCTTCAAGCTTTCAGAAAGGAACAGTTTTGCAGCATTGTTTCGCTCACGCATTTCCACTTTTTTAGCTTCTTTAATACTCTCGAACTGAGTTACTGCATTTGTGGCATCAAAACGGATAAATTTTTCTATCTGCAGAGCAGAACGGATTTCATCAAGGAATGTTCTATCATCCGGCAACACCACAAGTACACTGTTTGACTTATCTGAAATAATTTTCATTGTCATTTCTGATTCTCGTTCATCGCTGTTCGGAGTAAGGATTTTCAATGTAATATCATTATTCTGATTTGCCTTATACGGTTTATCATCAACGACCTGATTAAAAGCAAACGCATATCTTCCATTGAATGCCGGATAACGATACTTCTTTTCATCATAAAGATCATCAAAAATCATCTCTGATACCTTCGCAATAACTTCTCCTGAATCCACATTTTGTGATTCAATAGCTCTGTTGATTTCCTGCTCCTCGTCCGTCAGAAATACATATATATCTCCATTCTTCTGAACCAATGTCTGACGCACAAGGCGTTTTAATGCGTCCTCTACCCGCTGAGCAAGAGCCATACGGTCATCATTTACATTAGAAACCATAAGGCTTGTAATATTCTCAATGTTCGCTGTTATTTCCTTAACATACTTAATCATAAATAGTGTTTTAAGTACATTGACATCAAAGCATTCTTTTTCATGATTCGGATTAAGATAATCATTGTCTAAAGCACGAGAAATAACACCCTTGTGAGAATGGTCAAGAAATTGTTCAAGAGCATCATAGAACATGTTAAATGGCACGATTGTTCCCGGTTCGTCATTCATAACCTTAACAGCAGACTCTTTGAACAATGCCAGCATCGAACGTTCTCCCTCTGCCAAATGTTTACCAGATGCACCATGAGTACGAATAGAAGTAAGCACACTTCCAAGCAAGTTGAACTGATATGGTATAAATGGGTAAATGTCCGCAAAATTTTCTCGGTCAGAATACAGTTTTTTCTCAACGCCATCATTAAACAAGATAAGATTCTTAATGACTGTCGCCTTATTATCATAAAGCAGTGTAAGTGTCTGTTTTCCTGCTTCATTCTTTTCAAGGATTCTTTTTTTAATAACCTCATCAACATTGGCAGAAGAAAGAGAAAGTCTGGTATCAAAACGTCCCTGAATCTTTGAAAAGTCATTTCCTTTTGTCTTTGTAATAGAATCAATATCCTGTTGACTTGTCACAATAATCCAAGCCTTACCGCCGCAGGCAGTACCTAAATCTTCTGTTACAGTCTGAAGATTTAGCATAAGCTTTGAATCATCACCTATGTACTGACCAATCTCATCAATTAAGAATACGATATGGTGGTTACTCTCTTTTTTATCAAGATACTTTTTAACAAGTTGCGCAAAATCCTCAACCTTATACTTATAATCTCCCGTTGCTTTTTCGCACCAGTTTCTTCCCGCTTCAACACTCATAAAACCAATTTCACCAAGAACTTCTACCACATCGTCTTGAATAAAATCAAAATCACTGCGAGTTTCTTCCCAAGCAGAACCAAAGCTATCCTCAAACTTTTCCTTGAACAAGTCATACTTTCCTTCTTCTGTAAGTTTGCGTTCCAAATCTGCAAGGAATGGATTAGCTCCACTAAATCCCTGCATTTCATTAAATACATTCTGTAATACCGAAACAATAGCAACTTTAGACTGTTTACCATTCACTTCACTTTTAGAATCAATATTAAAAAGTACAACATCAGTCGGAATAGTACCTGCTAACTTCATATCTGCAAGTACCATCTGATCAGAAATTTTATTATCATCTACAAAATAATCAACAGCGTTCTTGCCACCAACTTCTTTGTTTTCAAGAAGATAAGATAAAATTTTCAAGAAGTGAGATTTACCACTTCCAAAGAAACCGGAAATCCATACACCCATCTTGTCTGTATTTCCTGTAATTCCTCTTTTATAACTTTCAAAGAAATCTGAAAAATGCTTTTGAAGCTCTCTTGTCACTACATATTCTTCAAGTTCCTGCTTAATATTTGCCTCATCATCTTGTCCAACTTTAATTACACCTTTAATATCTCTGTCGATAGGCTTTGAAAACATATTCTTGATTATCATATTCCCTCTCCTCTTAATCTACGAGTTTGAATGCTCTATAATAGTTATCGTCTTTTATCTTTCCAAACAGCACCAGTTCCTGACCATCATAATTACCCGGATAAAATAAAACTACAGGAACGTTGTCAATTACCTGATGCAAGTTATTCAGTACCGTATGTGAACGTAATATTGGATAACACTTTCCGATACCCATAATAAACACAACCGCTTTTTCCGGGGCATTATCTCTGATATAATTCACTATCAGATTGTCTGACGATGTTATCCTTAACATATTGCTGATTGATTTTGCAACTCTTTCAAAGCCCCTTTTCTTTTCAAATTGATAACACTTTTCCAAATATCCTTTTTTTATAAGAATATCAATCATAATGTCATACAGATCAAAAACCACAACTTTGAAATCATCATGTGAATTTTCACTTTTTTTTCTGATATATTCTATTCTTTCGCGAATATACAATTCTTTTTCAGCCGGATAATCAAAAATATAATATCCAACCTCATTGCCTAGCCCTTTGTTCTCTCTAAACGAGGGTTTTTGTACCATTTCTTCTGCTTTATCTAATCGTTCGTCAAGTGACATCATTTAGCCCACCCCCGTAATTGCCTTTATAATTGAATTATCTCCACACGTTTCAAGATAACGCTCTAATGCTATATCAAGAATTGGTGGAGTTATCATTTTCTTCTTATCAACTACCGTTAAAAGATTTGCATCGATCAAATAGTTAAAGTATATTGAGCGAAGCCTGCGTTTTGTATTGTCAGTCCAAGCTGCAATATCTTCACTTTGAATTTCCTTATTCTTAAAAAAAACATTTACATCAATATCTTCCATTACTGGAACACCTAAAATCTTTTTTTCACGATACACTTCAAACATAAATTCAAAAAACAATCTGTCTGACCTGAGAATAGCAATCAAATTGATTATCTTTTGAGTTGCTAAATCAGAAGTACAAAACAAATCAATCAATGCCTTATCTAATTTCTTTGTTCTATTCCAAATGTATCCGTACATTCTTTTTGCTCGATACTCTTTTGCCGCACCAAAAAGATTTTCGTCAATACATATCTTTTTTATATCTTCTTCATTTTTTCCACTATCAATCAATTTGATGACTTTCTTCATTTCAACAAACCAAAACGATTGCGAAACCAATCCCGCACTATATGCTTTTTCTACCATTTAATTCACCCTTTAATAGATATTAGTCTTTTAATATCCAATTTTATTTGTTCAGAATCCATACAATTTATATTTTACTTTGAGCCTTTCTCATATTGAACTCAATCTTATTACTCTCAACACCTAAGCACAAATAGGTATTAAATTCGCAAATTTTTATGTTATTAACAAAAAATTATTGTTCAAGGCTAATGACTCTCAACAATCAATCTCTCAATCTTTTCATTAAGCCCCAATTTTTCTAATACAATATATTCTATATTATATCATGTATAATGACTATATTCAATCAATAAATCACATTAACTGTCGTAATTTGCTATAAAATATTCATTGTTTAAAAATAAAATTGACATTTTATTTTCAGAAATCGTTACACAATTATAACTAAGCAATACGTTTTACATTTATTAAAGACACTTTTCTGCTTTCTTCCTCCTCTTTTCATTTTCCACAGAAGCGAAATATTTTTCAAAATATTCGGTATGAACTTTTGTTATAGCAAGTTTATTATCTATAGAATACTTATAGACATCATTCCAAATACCATACAGATGTTCGGAAAGTTTATTTACAAATTTATCGCCTTCTTCTCTACTTTCCTCAACAGTCTTTATGCTCCAATTAATAATATCTCCTATTGTACAAATGCTTGCCAAATACGCAGATATTTCTTCCATCATCCGTTCAAACTTTTGCCCTAAGCAAATACACTCGTTTATCCATTCAGTATTTACGTCTTCAAATTCTTCTAGCCATGCATAACCATTATATCTAATAAATGAATCCTTTACTCTTACCGATAACCTCATATCTTTATCTATATTTTTGTATCTAAATGTTTCCGATAACATAACATCAGTGTAATTATTCTCTATATTCAGCATGCCGGAGCTATTTTTTCGAAACCTATCGGTTATAAAAACGGCAAATTCATTTATATCCAAATTTTTTTCTAGTTCCTTTTTTCCCTGTTTTTCTTTTCCCTGCAGTTCCTTTTCAAATTCTTCTATTTTCTCTTTTTTTAAATTTTCTTTTTTTGATTCATATTTACAAAAATTATTACAACCGTTACAATTATGCTCACAATGATTGCTAATATAATTGGCAACATATTTCTCAATATTTATTTCAGTTTCAAGATACAACCGTTTTAAATATATCCCAAGGAATACAGGATATGAACTGTAATTGGTCACATTTACTATATACTTATATCTATCTGCATTATCATAATTACGTATTTCATTAATTTTATTTCTAAAATTCTTATCTTCATACATCTTAATACTAATCACCGAATCCAACATAAAGTTAATAGGCTGAAATATTCTTTCAAATTCATATCCGCCAATACAGTTAATCATGCTTTTATATTCCTTATATCCCTTATCTTCGCTATAATTCGAACCGTTATCTATCAGCATATCATCAATAAATAATCGTAATCTATTTATTTTTTCCCCATTGATTTCAATTCTGTTTCTTGAGGCACGCAACGTTTTAGGTATACTGCTTTTTATATTATGATTATTTTCCTTTTTCTTCAGTATGCTGAACAAAGACAATATATTAAGTTTATTTTTTTTGTACACATCTTCATTGCCTATACGTTCTTCCTCATTTCTAAAATCATAATTTTTACCATAATAAACATTTTTAACAACTTTTTGAAAGTGGTCTTTAATATCATCTACAATAATCGTTGCAGAATTTATATGTTTTGTTTCGCAATGGTTTTTCTTATATATCCAAATAGCAAAATCCTTTATTATTTCATCAGTAAATTCTGAAAATTGATTATTTATTATCAGAAATTTCATATATGGAAATCCATCAAAAGAAAAATTACTTTCTTCTCTCTGAGAGAAAAAATTCTCAATAATATATTGACGTATTTGTTGTTCTATATCTTTTTTAGGATTTTCAATATGTATTTTCTGTTCGTGTCTCCATGTTCCTACCCAGTCTTTATGTATTACAGACATAATATCTACTATATTTTCAATTTGAATCGTATCTGTCTTTTCATCTTTCCTTATGCACAATTCTTTATTAAAATAACGATAAAATATTATATACACAAAATACATAAGCATTATCGAAAATAATGTATAGTCATCTTTTAATATATACTTTTTTATATACTTACCTTCTATATTTTCTTTCTTGCAATACCTTTGTATATAATTACAATCGGCATTTTTTATTTCTTTGCCAAAATAGGCGACATCTTTCTTTTTCAATCTATTATCCATTGACTCAAATACAGCCATGAACATCATTATAGATTCTGACATCTTAAATATTTCATTTTCATTTGGTGTTTTAACTTTAGGTGTTTTATCCAATTTAAAATTTATCAAATTAGTTGATAACCAATTAAACATTTGACTTCCTTTGATTTTCCAATTTTTTATTGGTTTTCTTTTATTTATTAAATATAAATAGTATTTAATCTCTTTATATGGAATATTTGATGTTACACATAAATAACCAAACAAATGTTTACCTAAATCAGTTAAACTTACTTTAGTTTTCTCGTTAATCTCCTCTTTTACAAACAATATGTCTTCATTTGTAAAATTACATTTTAGATACTGACGAAAACCCTCTTCGTATTCTATACGTTTTTCATTATCTTCATCGCTATCCAGTTCACAAAATTTCTCTTCATATTTTATTTTCTCATCATCATCCACTTCACACAATATCTCTTCATATTCTATTTCTTCTTCATTATCCGGTTCACAAAATTTCTGATTATCTCCCATTCTTAGCGTCTCCATTTTCCCAGTATTTTCTTTAAATTATAATATTTTTATATCATTTGCACTTGTTCTATTAAATACTATCACCAATTTTTCAATTATGCAATATTTAATTTAAAAAATATTATATAAAGCACTTTTTACTTCTTGTAGGCAGATTTTTATTGATGTACAATTGTAATTGTCATAGCGCTATTGACATCAAATATTAAACTGGAAGGACGAAATTAAAAATGAGAAATAAATTAACTGATTATGATTTAAAAGCTATCGAAAAAATTATTGCAAAATCCAAAAACGATAAAAATTTTTCGTGTGCGGTGGCAAATATTGTAAGCACAAATTCACCTAATGCGGAACAATGTGCCCGTGCGAACTCTGCTGTTGTCTTAAGATTTGGACAGCTTTCGTCTTTAACAAGATTTGCCATTTTTGCTCAGTCGGGAGATTCATTCATTGCCATTCAGCAGCTACAGGAAGCTAACGAATCCAATCTTTATCCTCCGTGTCAGTCCAATATAGATTTTAAACGGTTGGATTTGTTCTTTGACTGCTCAAAGCAGAGAGCGATTTTTCTGGTCGATGAAGAAGTGGTAGAGTTCTCCTCTTTGTTGTTTGTTATCAATCCTGTAACAGACACGAGCTGTGAGCTTCACAAAAATTACACATTGTCGTCAGGGTACTACTCAAACAGGCAACAAGCGATGTTTTTGGACACTTCCCCTTCCGCTACAGCTGCTTTTGACTTAGCAATGAATGCTTTTGCAGAATATTTGACATCGGAAAACGATAACACAATATCTGCTGACGATAGCATTAATACAGCGTTTAATCCTGAAAATATGGAGGACTACGAAAGACATGCAACAATTTAATTTTGAAGAGCTCATAAAAAACACTTCGGTCGATATGAACGACGATGGCTTTAAGCCATCGTCCCATTCCCCGATTATCGATCACGAGGTAGAAAATGATATTGATGAACTTATACATTCAGCAACAGTCGCTGAAAGCGACAACCCGGTTCCGGCCAATCATTTTTACAATTTTGATGATGATAACGAAGATGATGATAATTTGGGTATTGATATTGACGCTTTAATATCGTCAACACTACCTTCGGACAAAAATGACGCTTGGACTCCACCACTACATAAAAATTTCGGCGTTGATAGTGCCTTTATCGATAGTAATAGTGATATTGATACTTTAGTATCAAACACATTGCCTTCCGATGAAAATGATGATTGGGAGTTACCGCCTCATGAAAATATCTCTAACGAAGATGATAATACAGAAAATCTATCAACAGATATTCCAAAAGTGTTTGATGATCTTCTTCAGAAGAAATCGGAATCCGAGAATATAGGTAAATCAGCTGGCAAAGTTGATATTATTAATTCAAATGACTTATCAAACGATTACTATGCTGCACAATATTTTTTAGAAATATTTGACTTTATGTATTGCAACGAGGATTTGAGAATTTTTAAACATCCGGCTTACCGGTTATTAAGTCAAAACGAATTAATTGCAACACTAAAAGAGGTAGCTCCTGCAGAATTAAAAGACCGATCAATATCATTTTGGAAAAAAGTTGTCGAACAACTAAAAACAACAGCATCGATACAACAATCACTGGACGAACTGGATTATCCTAATGATCTTGTTGTATTTCAAAACGGTTGCTATGATATAACATTAAAGGAATTCCGCAAAGCTACACCTGAGGATAAATTCATAAATTACAATGACATCACATACAACCCCGATAATGCCGATAATAACCATGTCACCAAAGCATTTTTTAATCAAATTTCGGGTGGGGATAAGGATTTATTAAGGGTTCTTTGGTCCGTAATAGGGGCAATCCTTGCACCAAATGCTTGTTTTAAAAAATTCTTTTATTTGTATGGTAAACCGGATACCGGGAAAAGTGTATTCGGCAGCTTATGTGAACACTTAGTAGGGATTAATAACTGCTCTCACATTTCGCTTGAGCAGTTCAGCAACAGCAAGTATTCCTCAGCACGTTTATACAATAAGATGTTGAACACTTCGCTTGACAATTCCTCCTCAGTTTTAAAAAACTTGGGCGATTTAAAAAGATTCACGAGCGGCGGCAAAGATTATTTGGAGACAGAAGTAAAATATGGAGGGTTTCATAAGTTAAGACCCGACCATATAAAGTTACTGTTTGCTTCGAATTCATTACCACTGGTTTCCTCCAAGGAAGATCCAAAATCAATTCGAAACAGAATTCTGATTGTCCCATTTATGAATACCGTTCCTGCTGAAGAGCGAAATGAAAATCTTTTGCAAGAACTATTGTTGGAAAAGGATTATATAATCAAAAAAGGACTTTCAGCTTATAGAAAGTTGCTTGGCAATAATTTTGTATTTCCAACTTGTTCGGCATGTGAGGAATTACTCAACAAATCATTTGGGGTAGTAAATACTGCTGCTATAGACAGTTTTCTAAAATCGGATTACTGTTTGCTGGGTGATGAATATATATCTCGCGGTGACGAAATATACAGTGTATTTCTGGATTTCTGTCTGAATAATAACTATCCTGTAATACCAAGGAATTCATTCATATCAAGACTAAAGGAATATACCAATATAACACCCGTCAGACGACCGATGGATAATAAAACAGTTCGTATGCTACAGGGTATTGCAATAAACGATAACATGGTTTAAGTTTTAGTCCGGTATACCGGTATGACGGACTAAAAAACGTATAGTAACAAATTTCAATAATTTATTATTTCAGTGAATATATTATACAGGAGGTGGAAGTTATGTCAAAGACATGTACTTACAATATCAAAGTCAACTATGCCAATCGTGACGAGAAAGAGCGTAAATACACAGTCAACAAAAAATTGACAAACGTAATCCTAACAGAATCGGCTGTCGCATACATACAAAACAGATAAAACAAAGGGCAAGGTCTAACCTTGCCCCTAAGGAGGTGCAACGATGAATTCAATCCAAAAAGCAGCATTATATATGCGACTGAGTAAAGAGGACCTTGACAAAGGTAATGCCGAGAGTGAAAGTATTCAAAACCAAAGAATGATTCTTGACGAATACGCATCTTCACACGGTTGGGAAATTTACGACCATTATATTGATGAAGATTTTTCAGGCAGTGACAGAAGTCGTCCCGACTTCAACCGAATGATTGAGGATGCAAAAAACGGTAAATTTAATATTGTACTTGTTAAAACGCAAAGCCGTTTTGCGAGAGATATTAAGGTTGTCGAGGACTACATTCACAACCTTTTCAAAGAGAAAAAAATCCGTTTTGTTTCTGCACTTGAAGGTATAGACACTATGCGTTCCGATTCAGAGTTGAGCAGTCACATTCATGCAGTTTTTGATGAAACACAGCTTACACTGTTATCGCAGAACATACGCAGAAGCTTTGATGAAAAAGCGAAAAGAGGTCAATTTTTCGGTTCAATGCCACCGTTCGGCTATAAAAAGGATCCTAACAATAAAAATCATCTTATCGTTGACGAGGACGCCGCACCGGTAGTGCGAACAATTTTTGAAATGGCGGCGGCGGGTAGTACATATATGCAAATCGCTCAACATTTAAACAGTTGCGGTTATCTTATTCCGTCCGAATACAAAAAACAGCAGGGCTACAAGGTAAACGGTATGTACGACAGACATATGAAAATCGGTAAATGGACTCGTGATATGGTCCGTACTTTTATTTCGAATGAAGTGTATATAGGTACGGTTGTAAATCATAAAAGCACAGTTTTAAATTTTCGCACAAAAAAGAAAGGTAATGTACCAAAATCCGAGCATATAAAAATCCCGAATATGCACGAACCTATAATTGACATAAATCTTTGGAATACCGTGCAAAAACTGCGTCAAACCCGTCGCAAGGCCTCAAGCGGAAAAGACGGCAAAAAGCACCCTCTTTCCGGCAAAGTCTATTGTGAAAAATGCGGTTCAAAAATGTATAAATGCAAATCGGGCGGTATTTCATATTTCAGATGTTATCGTGCGTCATCAACCGGCGAATGTGACAATCATAAACGCATACGTCTTGATATGCTTGAAAAAACTATCATTGACAAAATTAATGAAACCATTTCACAGTACGTCAATCAAGATGAATTGAGCGAAAATATTGTTATCATAAATCGTCTTGATAAAAAACTTGAAAGTTTAAAAAATCAACGCTTTAATATTGAAAAAAGCTTGGAAACAACACGCAAAAATTTGCTTAATTTGTTGAAGTCATATAATGACGGTGTGGTTATTCGTGAAATATACGAACAGGCACAAAACGATTATATGGAACAACAAAATGCAACAAAAACAAAGCTAAAAAATATTGATGTTGAAATCAATGACGTGCAGACAAAAATCGAAAATCAGGAGGATAAAGAAGAAATTTTGAAAAAATATACTCATATTGATAAGTTGACTATTCCGATAGTACAAGAGTTTATCGACAGTATTTTTATCAACGAAGTCACCAAAGACGGTCAGCGTAATATTACTATCAATATGGCTATATAATTAATTTTGATTCTATTTTACATCTACTATATTTGTATTCACTAAGAGGTGCAGAAAATTCTGCACCTCTATTTTTTTCTATTTTCAAGAATTTACAGCCGTTCACGAACCATCATCAAGGCATATCCAAGCAGATTTTGCCCTTTCCATTTGTCAATTTGCAACCTATCCGGATTGTTCATTGACAAACCTATGCCCCATATTCTGTCCTTAACTGCACACTCTGCCAAAATTGAGTTATCGGTTGCTTTGAGTTTTGCTTTCAAATCTTCGTTCTGAGAAAATTTTGCAGTCAATCCTTCAAATACAACTATTTGACGAACCCCATTCCAGTAGCTCTCGTTATAATTTGCAACAAGTCTGCCAAAAGCTTTTATTTCAGCCACATCATCCGTTGCAAGTATCTTGTCCGCCATGTCCTTATCTCCAAAACACACAGCTTTTTTATACATCATATATTGTTCCATTGAGGAAAAGTCTACATCATTCACTGTAAACTTGCTCGGATACCAATTACTCAAATATCCGTTTTCCTCATTTGGATTGTGAAAACAAACAATTGTCATTATATTTCACCAACTTTTTTAACAGCTAAATCAAGTTCCAAATCATGAAGTCCGCCGTATGCTTTGACCAAAAAATCTACCGGAACTTTTTTTACTACTTCACTGCTTGGAATATTATAATACCATTGATAATATGCGTAAAATTCGCCTATCCAATCCGGCACAAAGCCTTCAATAGCTTTACCGTTTTTCAATTTAAATCCATCAGTTTTGCAAAAATAGTCCCATAATTCCGAGGCACTCATTGTATTCACATAGGCTTTAGCTTCATCAATGCTTCTTCTTGTTTTGCTTGTCATATAAGTGTTGATAAAATCAAAAGTATCCTTATCAGGATAATTCTGTGATACAAGGTCAAAAAGCTTTCCTTGATTTTCAACAACATCACTTAAATATTCTTTCGGATATGCCGGCATTTCAATCACCTCTCAAATCAATGTGCTGAACACATTTGTTACTTTGTTGATGTCCGAATCAACAAGCTCATGCATATTTTTTCTTGCATTTATATCTCTCTTATTGTACTTTTCGTTAAATTCATTATAATCAACGCAAATCAATCCATCCTCTATCTTAGTCAGTTTTGAATAAGCAAGTTCAGATTTTATGCAATATTGGATACCCAATCCGCCAAGCGATAACAATTCTTCAAGGATTTCAATATCAATGTTGTCACGCACAAATTCTTTTGCAATATAAAAATATGACGCATTGGCTCTCCACCCTTTTATAACATCATATTCGCTTGTATCAATCCCATATTTCGCAATAAACTTTTTAGACAACATCTTATAACGCCTTGTATCTGCGGCATCTCTATGTTTCATCAGCTCTGCAAGCCATGAAAGAACATTATATTGCTGAAAGTCCAATACTTTCAAATCTTTAGTATCCAATTCAAACTTATGAACCCAACCGTTTGTTTCGTCCGGCCTGCAAACAGCCCATTCTTTAGCAAGTTCAACATTTTCGGTAAGATAAAAACCTTTTCCGTAATCGTGTTTGGTTTCGCCCAAGCCATATTGCGGCACAACAACCTTGTTAAAACTACCGTGATATAAAACTATTTCTCCCATTTACTCTTCCTTCCTAAACAAACATCTTTTCAAGTCATGATTTTTAGTTTTTTCAGTAAAAGTGTAAGTATATATATTATAACACATAAATGTTATTTCTTCAACAATACAGTCGATATATCAAAGTAATATCTGTGTAGGTTTACAATAGATGTGTTACATTCCAAAATATTTTGTTACGAGATAAACTCATAACAAAATATTTCGGCAAAAAAAAGAATAGCAAGTGAAACTTCTTTGTGTTATAGTTAATTCACCACAAAAAAACAAACAAAGGAGTCACTTGCTATGAATACTATAACACAAACTATGAGATTTAGACAAGCATTAATTAAATATTCTTTAAAACACGGTGTAACTAAAGCTGCAATTCGTTACAAAGTAAATCGTCAATATGTTTATCGTTGGCGTAAAAGATATGATGGAACTCTGCAATCTTTAGCCGATAAATCACACAGACCTCATTATCATCCAAATCAACACACACCGGAAGAACTAAAGCTAATCGCTAATATGCGCAAACGAAACCCACATGCAGGCTTAGTTGTCTATTGGATTAAACTTCGTCAAAGGGGTTATTCTCGCTCTATAACCGGTCTTTATCGTATTCTACGCAAAATGGGACAAATGGCTATTAAACCACCTAATCCAAAATATATCCCAAAACCCTATGAGAAAATGCTTTATCCCGGACAAAGAGTTCAGATAGATGTTAAGGTTGTACCTACAGCCTGCATCGTCGGTGATGCGACAGGTAAGAAATTCTATCAATACACTGCTATTGATGAATACTCTCGTTTCCGGTATTTAGAGGCTTTTGAAGAACACAGTTCTTATTCATCAGCGGTGTTTGTGGAACATCTGATTAAAGCTTTTAAATTTCCAATAAAGTGCATACAAACAGACAATGGCATGGAGTTTACTAAAAAGCTTTCTGTTGGCAAGCAAACTCCAACAATGTTTGAAAGAGCATTACAAAGACATGGCATACATCATAAGCTTATACGTCCATTTACCCCAAGACACAACGGCAAGGTAGAACGTTCTCACAGAAAGGATAATGAATACTTCTATGCTACGCATAAATTTTATTCATTTGATGATTTTGCAAAACAACTAAAGGTGCATAACTATAAATACAATAAGTTTCCCATGCGTCCTCTTAACTGGCATTCTCCACAAGAGTATATCAATGCTTTTGTTAATGACGGTGAAATTTTTTAGAAAATGTGTAACACATCATTGACAAACCTACAGGAATGAAATACCTGATTTATCAATAAATATTGATTTTAAATTTGTTATGTGATACTATAAAGGAAATAAAGATTTTACGACAAAAAAAGATGGTCTATTTGGGGTAGGGGCTGTTGCCCCTACACATTCTTTTTGAGGGATACAGAAGTCATATGACGGGATAAGAAGTTGAACGTGGCGTTCGATTTTAATTATGGAGAAAATACCCAAAGATACGAACACACGTTTTGCCTCATTGCCTGTTACGAACTGATCGTCAAACACTCTGCAAACCGACGCAGGCACAGACGCCAAATCGAAATCATCATCACAGCAACAAGATTTTCTGTCACGTACATCAACAAGCTTTGCACCCAATGTTATCGGGTCTACCACCTCTACCACGGACCACAAAATGCAAGGTCAGTTTTTTACCTAATTTATTATAGTCTAAATATATCATATTATCCCTATAAAATCAAGTCTAACTATAATTGACAAATCAAGTATTTCATTCTATAATATATCTATCCGATTGACAAAAGGAGGGATTTTATGAAATACATTTTAATGCACAAGGATATATCTGTCTGTGAAATTGAAATATCAGACGTAAGTTTTTCTATTGAAAATGTAAGCAAAATATGTAATCCCGAACACATACCTCTTGGTCTTTCAGAAAATGAAAAAATCAATCTCAGAAAATTTAACAAATGGTACAAAGGACGTTCTATTCCTGCAAGCAGACAAGGGCTTGCAGATGCACTTGATATAATAGGTGTTACGCACCAAGACGAATTGATTTTAAAATGTTACGGTTTGAGTTTATCCGACCAATATTGGTTTAAACCGAACGATGTAAATTTACAATGGAAAGACATCAACTTTTTCGATAATGATTTCAGTGAAGATGTCGGCAATGCGTTATTCGGTACTCCAACCGAAAATGACAGTTTTTCGCTTATGTCCCCCGACAACACCACGGACGGTAGGCTCAAAAAGAAATGGGCAATCACAGACGAAAAACACTGTCTTATAAAATCAGGCAGCGCACCGTTTTTCCAAGAACCTCTTAATGAAAAAATAGCGTCAATTCTGCAAAGTAGATTAAACTATATGCCGTTTGTGGATTATGATTTAATTTTTGAAGATGAACAACCTTTATCGGTTTGCGAAAATTTTATTACATCTCAAACGGAGCTTATAAGTGCTTATAGTATATATGAAACTCTACCTAAAGAGAAAAATGTATCATCATATGAGCATTTCAAAAGATGTTGTGAAATACAGGGAATTGCAAATACAGAAAAATTTCTTAATTATATGCTTACCATTGATTACATTATCGCCAACAGCGACCGTCATTTTCGCAACTTCGGCGTAATACGAAACGCAAATACTCTTGAATGGATTGGTTTTGCACCTCTGTTCGATTGCGGAACAAGCCTATGGTTTAATCAGATTGCAAAAAATATAAAACCGATAAAATATGACGAAAGCAAGCCGTTTGCCACTTCTCACGCTAAGCAAATTGGATTTGTAACTGATTTAACTTGGCTTGATTTTCAAAAACTCAACGGCATTGAAAACGACTGCAAGAAAATTTTAAGTTCATCAAAATACATTGATAAAACACGTTGTGAAAATATATGCTATGCACTTTCAAAAAGAATAGATATGCTAAAAGACTTGTTGTGATTCTTCTCACAACAAGTCTTTTTATAAGGGGGTGTAGCCATATTCTTTTAAATATTTATTTTATCTCAAAATCGTGAAACTACTTCTTTGCATTTTCCTCTAATTCCAATAGATATTTATCATAATCCGACATGAACAATCTATCTTGAATGATTCTATACTTTTCAAATTCAGTTTCTGCATGAAGCTTTGCAATCTCAGCAGACACTTTACCTGCGTCCTTTAAAATTCCATATTCAAACATCTCAATGAAACTATTAAGACGTTTCTCCCAATCTTGCATTGTCAGCGGAATATGTCTTAATGTCATACTTTCTGCAAAATCTAAGTATGCCGTAACCATACGATTTAATTGCCTCATCTCATCTTGACTCAGATAATTCTTGGCAATTATAACATCGCTTTTCTTAATCTTCCCATTCGGCGAATCTGCCCATGTCGTTAATCCCATATGCTCTTTTGTATGGTCTGCCCTTTCTACAATCAATTCAGCTGCTGTATGTCCATGAACGGCATAATGCATTTTATTCTGAACTGTTGCATAAAACCTCTTGGTTGTTGCCGAATTTCTATCATAATCTATTGCCGTTGCATACAGGTCAGTGATTTTCTGATAAAACTTTCTTTCGCTTGCTCGGATTTCACGAATACGTTCTAACTGTTCATCAAAATACTTTTCGGTTAGGTATGTTCCACGCTTTAACCTTTCATCATCCATAACCCAGCCTTTGATAGTATAATCCTTCGCTATTTGATTAACCCATTTTCTAAACTGTACGGCACGTTCAGAATTGATCTTAAATCCTACTGCTATAATCATCTCTAACGAGTAGTGATTTGTATTATAAGCTTTTCCGTCTTCAGCAGTTATTCGAAATTTTCGAATAACTGAACTCTCTTGCAATTCACTATCATTAAATATCTTTTTAATATGATAATTTATAGTGTTTGTACCAACGTCATATAATGTTGCCATCATTTTTTGTGTCAACCATATATTCTCATCTTCGTAACGCATCTCAATACTATCCGCTTGGTCTCCTACCGATGCAACATACGTCAGATATTCCGCCGCACTTGAATGAACGGTTATTTCATCTTTTTTCTTTGTCAAATAGAATTCCTCCTTCATTATAAGATCATCCTATTATTCTACAATCGCATAACACATTTTACCTTTAAATGCCACTCCGTATTTGATAATATTCTTGTAACCATCTTCCCTTGCTTTTGACGCATAGTCACGGTCATTTATTTGCTTTAATGCACGTTTGGCGGCTTCATCTGCCGTTTCATTTTTACCGCACACTTTAAATTCAAGTATTACTGCATTTTGTGCCACATCTTGTTGATACAAAACCAAATCACTACGCCCGTCACCGGTTTCACGATTTGATTCTACCTTATAATACACATTACCCGAAAGCAATCCTGATATTAAGCCATGATAAAATGATTCCGTACTGTCATAATAGCTTATAGTTTTTCTCAACAAATCAGTTATTTGCTCTGCAAAGTCTTGTGCATTACGTCCGAGCAAAGCTTTATACAAATTATCTTTATTAATTGCCTTTTTATATATTTCAAAATATTGAATTATTATATCTGTATAACAGCTTTTTATTTCAAGATTAGGAATGACAAGTGAATAAATTGTAGGTTCACCCGTCAATTCACCTGTTTTGACTATCTCTTTTATTTTCAAATAACCGGTAAAAAACAGAAAGCTCCATATATTTTCATTATTTTCAGTTAAATCACCGTACGTCACTGTTTCTTTCAATACAGTTTCTACGCTTCCGCCATGAATTAAATTTTCAATAATACCCTTTGTTTCATCATCTGCTTGACCAATTAATGTTCTGATAATATTATTTGAACTTGTATTCGCCCACCATGGCATTGCCAATATGTCTTTATCATCAAACCACTCTTTTGTTTGGTTAAGTACGCTCCATGGATTATATACTTCGGATTTTCCGAACAAATATCCGTCATACCATTTTTTCATGAGCTGTGATTTTTCTTCTATATTATAATATTCCATCAATTCGTCTACTTCAGATTGCACAAATCCGAAACTTTCGGAATATTTATTTGAAAGTATTGAATTTACCGCAAGATTATTAAGCCCGGTAAAAATACTTTCTTTTGATATTCTAAGACAACCCGTCATCACAGAAAACTCCAATGCAGGATTTGTTTTCAAAGCCGATTCAAACAATGAACGAATAAATTGAACCATTTTATCATAATATCCCGAAAAATATGCGTCCTCAAGCGGGACATCATATTCATCAATAAGAATAATCGTATTTACACCGTAATACTGTTTTAGGCATAAGCACAAAAGCTTTATTGAATCACCTAAAACAGTATCCGGCGCATCTGTTGCCATTATTTCTTCTACTCTTTTTCTGTCGTTCACATCTATTTTTTCACTTTTCAATACATCACTGTATTTTTTGAATTGGTATTGAATTTCATTTCTTAGACTGTAAATCGCCTTGTCATAATCACCTTGCTTTGCACACTTTAAAGACAACGTAATAACAGGGTGAGTGTTTCTGTACATATCCAATTCTTCATAATGCTCCGATATTTTCAATCCGTCAAAAAGATATGCGTTATCCTTTTCATTTATATCGAAGAAATATTTAAGCATACTGAAATTCAACGTTTTTCCAAAACGTCTTGGGCGAGTTATTAAGTTATTCTGTCCGCCGCTATGCAGAAGTTCATAGATAAGCATTGACTTATCAACATAATAAAAGCCACTGTCTATAAGCTGTTTAAAATCTTCATAGCCTATGGGTATTCTTTTTTTACCGTTTGTCAATAACATATTCTCGCCTCCCGTATTTGTATAATGTAAGTATAACACAATTTTTTACCTTTATCAACGTTATATTTTACTTCATAAATATTTCTACTGACTTATCCGGATACACAACTATCTTTTCAATTATCCTCCTCATATCGTCATTTGTATATTCGTTCTGCATGAGAATTTGCTCAATATCTTTATGAATATCATCAATATGCGTGGCTTTTTTCTGAATTTCATCATAAATTTTTAATTCCGCGTCAATACTTCGCATACCCTCGTCAATAGCGGACATTTCTTTTTTGAGTTCGTCCATTGTGATAATATCCGCCGCAAACATTTCTTTAAATTTACTCCGACGTTTTTCAAGCGACTGTCTTGTATCAGTCAGTTTTGACACATCAACATTTGTTGTTTGTGCTTGATATTGTTTCATCAGCTTATCCGCAAACGCTTTTTTATCTTCTATTGCCGTAAGCAGATATGCTTTGACTTCATTTAGCAGTTCCTGCTCATCAACAGTGACACTGTTTGTACAATGAGCATTACCGTTATTGTTATGCACACAACAACGGTATCTCACATAACGATTTTTCCATTGATACACCTTTGCGGTAAAGCTTTTGCCACACTCACCGCATTTAATCAAATTTGAAAACAAGTGTCGATTTGAAAATCTGTTGCCGGGATTGTCATTTTTATATTGCTCTTGTCTTTCTTTAATTTTATGCTGAACAAGTTCAAAATCATCATCGCTGATTATTCTAAGCTCGGGACGTTCATGTATGTACCATTCCTCCGGTGGAATTGCTTCTCTTGTTCCCGAAAGGAAATCCTTTGTGACACTTTTATTATTTATAATCTTACCTATATATATTGGATTTTGCAAAATCCTGCGTATGGTTTTCGGAACCCATTTAGCTTGCTTTTTTGTCAGGATAGCCATTTCATTTAATTTAATGGCTATCCGCCTCGTGCCCTCCCCCTCTATATACCACTTGAACATTAACTGTACAATATAGCTTTCCTGTTCATTAATTTCAAGCGTGTATGTATCTATTTTGTTGTAGCCGTAAACCACATTCGGAACACGACCTTTTTTTGCATTTTGACGTTTACCGAAAATTACACGTTTGGACAAGTTTGAGCTTTCCTCTTGTGCAAGTGCGGCAAACACCGTCAATACAAATTCACTTTCACCTATAACCGTCTGATTATTCGACAAAAATCTGACATCGACACCGTTGGAACGTAAGGTGCGGATACCGTATAAAAAATCAGATGTGTTACGGGCAAATCGGCTTATGTCTTTTACCGCAACATAGTCAAATGCTCCCGTTTTGGAATCTTCCAAAAGTTGAGTAAATGCTTCACGCTTGCTCATGCTTTTTCCGCTGATACCCTCGTCAGCGTATATTTTCACCAATGTATCGCCCTCTTTATCAGCGTACTGCTCGAAAAATTCTCGCTGATTTTCGAGAGAAGATAGTTGTTCCTCTTTCTCCGTGCTGACACGACAATATGCCGCCATTCTCATTCTACCGCACCTCCCTTCCACTTGGTGTATGTATAATTATCTGCGTTTTATTGGCTTCCTCGAAAGTATCTTTAATAATTCCGATTCAAGTATTTGCTTACTCTTTGGCGGTCTGATTTTAATGTGCATAGTATCACCTCCTATAAAATGGTATGCCGAATTAAGCTTTTATATTTTAACTACGTTTCGCATCCTCTTTTAAGTCACTGATTTTCAAAACCAAATATCTTTTTCGGTTTTTCTTGTACTGCCGAATTCTACCGTTATTATCAAAAATTCCAATCTGCCTTATACGGAAGTAATCGGTAAGAGCCTTTGCTGATACAGGTTTTCTGCAATATTTGAGAATCAAACTTTGAAAATACTCACGCCTAATAAAATAACATTTTTTCCCTTTGCAAGTATTCTTAAAAAATTTGGATCCTTTCTCTCCAACTTTTATGCTTTTATTTTGCAACAAACCATATAGAAGCTTCGAATAATTGATTTCTTTGGTCAATGCAGCTCTCTGTTGTTCACGTTGCATTGCACTATTAAGGATATCTCTATTGCTAGCCAGAATCGTTGATAAGTCTTTTGACAGCCCTTTTACCGTTGCATGGTATTCATCATTGGTCAAGAAATCTTTATCACGACCGTACTGACAAAATAGCCGTTCAATGCAGCCGATGAAAAATTCCGTATCGAAATCACGAGAAATTTCTTTGCAGTATTTTGCCTGAAAGCTCTTGAAACTTTGACTTATGTATGTTAAAATATCTTCGTAGTTGTTGCTTACCCAAGCGATGTACTGAGTGTAGAACGCATTGATGTAATTCTTATTATTACATATAAGTGTTAAGATATCAGGAGTGAATTTTCTATCCATTCGTATCACCAATAGTCTTCCGATATTCGATACCGAATCAATCAATTCCTCACCAATTAACAATAGCTGTGAATTGATTTGATTGGTAGCACCTTTTTTATTACGTGGAGCATTGTCAGCAAAGTTCCTAAGTATTCCTTTGACTCGTTCTTCAATAGCTCTGCGAATACGTTTATCGCTATCGCAGTACACATCGTCATAGATATACAGAATATCTTTGAAAAAACTCATTGCATCTTCAACGAATGCTTGAGTGCTTGACACTCTCGTATAATTGGGATAGCTCTCATTTGAAGAAACAAACGGACATCCCAAACCTTGTGCAAATGTTGTTTTACCGGATTGTGTTTTTGCCTCAATATAAATGACAGTCTTTGGTATATAACCTGCGTCTTTGAAAAGTTGTCTTAGCGGTGCAGACAAAATGTATATCATAGTTAACCTCATTTTTTTGTCGCACTTACCAAGCAAGTTCCAAATGGCAGTAAACGTATTTCCCGCAGATAACGATACATTCGGTGATATTGAAATATTTGACAAATAAGGATCAACCTCATATTCAACATTGTCGGTATTACCAATCAACCTATCACCCGCACAGAACACATTGTGTCCATTGATACGAGTCCACCCCAATGATTCAATAAAATATTTATTCACCGTTGGGGCTTTCGGTATCAGCAGCTTAATGTACGATATGAATTTCTTGTCAGATATTGTATATAAATCAGAGCATACTTCGACAAGCTTTAGCTTATCGAGTTCCTTGATGTCGAGAGTATGTTGCACTTTGCTAACAACCCCATCTTTCTGAAAGTTAAATTCTATTGCAATCTTTGTACATTTAACTTCACCGTTTGGATATTGCAAAGTAATTTTTTGCAATATCTCGGGGACACAATTAGCAAGTAACTCATTTTCGGAAGTGTATAAACAATAATTTTGACACACACATGCTTTCGGATTAAAGTGACTTAACATTGAATACCCCTCCTTGTGCATTTTCCAAAAGCTTCGCAATTTCACGTATATCATTACTTGCCGTAATCTTTTGCAAAATTTCTTGTCTCTGATACCCTTGAATCCTTTCTACCACCGGAGTAATTCGCGAAATACCGTCCTCTACTCCCGAAAGTCGTTTTTCGTGGTCGGAAAGTTGTCTTTCAATAACATTGAGTTGTTTTTTCAACGTCTTTTTCTGATTTTTGTATTTTTTCATTTTTCGCCGGTCTTGTTTTGACAAAAGTTCAAGGTCACCGAAAACACTATTCTTGAGTTTCTTAACCTTTCGCTTTATTTTTCGAAGTTTTGCCTTCTTCTTCCTCTTACGTTTGCGAAGATTTTCTGTCTCTTCGCTCTGCATTGTTTCCTTTTCGTTTCCATTTTCGTCGTAGAATGTACTCATAAATATATCCGCCTTTCTTTTTAATTTGCAAATCTATTGTACCATTCTCCCCCGCTCCCTGCATCCAAAGTCGGTGTGCTTATATAAAAATTTTTTCGTGCTTTGCATTAACCGAAATTTGTGATAAAATATATGCGAGGTGACAGTCATGCCAAAATCAAAGAACTATAAAACTCCAAACACACCAAATACAGAATACAAAAATCAAATCAGTCCTACATCGGAGTATAAAAACAAAAATATTAAATCGAATAAATTAGCCACCACAGGGAAATTAATAAATAGTTCCTCTAATTCCGATAATAGTCAAAACAGTCAAACATTTATTGTCATTGCAAAATCAACTTGTCATAACTTGTTAATGTATATGGATGAAAAAGTAGAAGCATTTATAAAACGTGAAGAACCCCTTGAAATTGCTCATGAATCTATAGCAAAAGCCGCTAAACTACTTATTCAAAACGATACTCCGCTCTCCAAACACCAAGCATATCGTAATATGAAAGAAATATCATCCGAATACGATTATATTTTAAAATGTTCCAGTAATTCAGAAATCCCCATGCCACATGGGATAAAATTACAAGACAATGTAGATGCATATTTTTATGCGATGTTATACCCTCCAATCTTTGAGGTGTGTAACAATACTTCTAAAGATTTAATGTATTCAAAGTATGCTATGTGTTTAGAATTGTGGCATAATATGCTTACACAAGCAATTATTATTGATTCTTTTTTTGACAGATTACATGAATCTATTTTAAAATTGCTTAACGATAGAAATGACACTATACTGTATGACCCTTCTCCGGAATTAAAGTATACATATTCTCCGAAAAGCTATAATAAAAGCTCGACGAACTATAAAGATAAATTATTAGAACTATACAGACCAAGTATTGAATTTGCTTGCCGTGTTAAAGAAAAAACTCTTGACGATAGAAAAAGCACTACTACGCAAGATAAATCAATAAAAAGTATGATTAATTTTCCTTTTTTACAAAGTGGTAATCGCGGTACAAAAATGAATAATTATATCTATGATTGTATTGAATTTTTCAATACTTTCCAAGATTGGCTACCCAAAGAGTATAAAAATTATAAATCAGCTAAATTTCTTAAATTATATCAATTATATAATTTTCAGAAACAGCTTCATTTATTTGACTTTATATGGCATTCTGAATTTAATAAGGTAAACTTCCATCTTACAAACGGATTTGTCACCAATTATGTTCTTTATTTCATATTAAAGCAAAATAAAGATTTAATCTCAATAATTTTTAGTGATGAAAATAATAAGCATAAAGATGAACATATCTGTCCGATAAAATCCGGCAAAAATGAAACATATGAATTCGGTATAGCCTATACTTCTCCAAATTCGACAGAATTATCACTTGAAAATACACTTGAAAATTATGATTTAGAATTTATCAATTCTTTGATTAAACGAGCAAGCATAACACTGAGTGAATATACTTTGAACTTCAAAGACCGTCAAGCCAATCGCTTATGGGACTTCATTTCAAATTGTACGGTTTTCACAGTTGCCGATAATTTTTTCAATTATGTGAATTCATTATTTAATGATTCATTTGTACAAGAATTTCGTAATATTTGGAATGATTCTACCGATTATTATAAACAAATATACGAAGATACTCATTTTTAATTTTGAAAGCTAACAGTAGTATTTAATTCCTCAAAACGAAAGAGGCAGGTCTTTTTTTGACCTGCCTCTGTTATTTCTTCATCCGGAAAGAATTTATTTCTCATATTTCATAGCTCCTCTCAAAGTGAATTGTTTTCAACGCCCTATCTGTCGTAAATACAATCTGATGTGTAGGATATTTGAATTTTACCAATACCCAAAATGCTTCTCTTGTAATTTTGCCGTCGATGAAATCTTCTATATAGTCCCATATAGTATCATCAGCCATCGGACCTCCAACTATATCATGCTCATGTTCTATGCCTTTTCTGCAGTCAATTACAAAATCAAGCCATTCTTCTGTCATATTGTCAAACTTCAAAATATTCAAATTCTTATCTTCCACATATGAATATACATTGACTATATGTTGTTTTCCTCTTGTTGCCGCCCACCTTTTTGCTTGTTTTTCAATATTGGTACAATAAAATCCGTACCCAAAGTCCTTGTAAAATCCACTTGTTGATATTTTAGGATTTTCTATTTTAAATGCACTTCCGTTATATAATTTCATGTATTCATCTCTTTCAATATCTAATAATGTTTGTTATATCATCAATAAAGCAATATCATATAATCACATAACCCCAACAGTTTTTAATTCTGATTCGTTTCAGTTTACCGTCTTTCATAAAACCTACTAATATTCTTGTTGCGGTAGCAGATGAGACGCCCAGCAATTTTTGAACATCACTGTTCAAAATATACTCATGTGTTTCGAGGTAATCATTAATTTTATTCCACCTCAAATCACTTTTTGATGATATATTTTTCGGCTTATCATTTATGCTTTCCTGCAACGCTTGTTTAATAACAGACAGCATAAATTCAATAAATACTGTTGAATTACCGTTATTGTTGGAAACGTTGATAGCATTGTAATATTCACTCTGATTATCATGAATTATAGATTCTATCGGCAACCATGCAAATATAGGATTCCATTTCGAAAGCAACAACGTATGCCACAACCTCCCCATACGACCGTTACCGTCTGCAAACGGATGTATAAGCTCAAATTCATAATGAAATACGCAGCTTTTAATCAACAAATGAATTTCACTTTTTTCCGTCCATTCAAGTAATTCTTGAACAAGCTTAGGTACATATTGTGGCAAAGTTCCGAAATGAAGTATATTACCCTCACTGTCAGCCACTCCGACAGGACGTGAACGAAATTCTCCCGCTTCGTTAAGAAGTCCTCGTTCCATGACACTATGAGCTTTTAAAAGATCATCTATCGAGTATGGATTCAACTTATCCATATTATCATAAATTTCATAGGCATTCTGTACTTCCGCAATATCCTTTGGCGGTGCAATAACACGTTTGCCCGATAAAATAGCAGTGACTTGTTCTATGTCAAGCGTATTTTGTTCTATCGCAAGTGATGAATATATTGTTTGTATTCTGTTTGTTCGTCGCAGTGTAGGATTCATTGATATTTTATCGGTAACACTTACTCTGCCTACAAGCTCCGCAATCTCTATTACATCTGCCATGATACGCTCGTTTATTTCAAACGGCGGTTGTTTGTTTGTCAACGCTCTCACCTCTTGATTTGATTATATCATTCCATCAATCAAAAATCAAGCCATTAATCATTTAGTTGATTAATGACTTGATTAATAGTCTTATATAAAACCATCGTTTTTGAAACATTTTGAAATTGTATCATAAACCCACTTCAAAACCTTTAATTCCGTATCAAAACTCATCCCAAAACCAACGTCCCAAAAACCTACCTTTATGCAAATATCATACCCATTTTTACTTTTTTAAATGCCGGTATAAAGTAGCACGTTTCACTCCGGTAAGTTCTTCGATTTCAGACATGGTATATTCCTTTGTATCGTACAGTCGTTTTGCCTTGTCAATCAATTCACTGCTTATTGGTGGTCTGCCGCCTTTTCGTCCTCTTGCACGAGCGGCGGAAAGTCCTTCTCGAGTTCTATCTGCAATACAGTCACGCTCAAATTGACTTATAGCGCTTATTAATGTAAACAATAGCTTACCGGTAGCAGTAGTTGTGTCTATATTTTCTTTAAGCGAAACAAGATTGACTTTTTTCTTATTGAATAGCTCCATAAGTTCAATTAAATCTTTCGTCGAACGACCTAATCTTGAAAGTGATTCTATCACAACGGTATCTCCCTCTGATAATCTGTCAAGCATTTTCTCAAGCTCCGGACGATTACGCTTCGTCCCGGTCATCTTCTCGCTGTATATCTGATTAACACCATACTCCGATAACATATCAATCTGTCTGTCAAGCACCTGCTCCTCCGTAGATACTCTCGCATATCCAAATTTGTAATTCTTCATAACTTCGCCTCCATAAAAATAAGACTACGGCAATACCGTAGTCTTATGAAATTTAAAATATTTTATTTATCAGTAAACTTCTTTTCCTAAATTTATTTAGTACTTATATAATCTGCTTAACTTCTGAAACTCCGCCTCTATGCGGTATATTATTATGTACTATGCTTGGAACACATTGCATTGTTTTCATGTCTTTACATTCGTGCCATGTATAACTATATTCCTTGCGGAAATTTTTCACGTCTAACGAACGGCATTTCCATTTTGCCGCCAGTTGTCCATCTGCCTTAGCAAAATTAACACTTCTCTCATCTGAGAATCCGGTTATTTTAACCTCTGCTATACTAACCTTTTTTAAATTAATTTCACCTTGTTTAAATTTAACACCTTGTTTAAGTCCGTATTCTTTTAAAATAATTTGCCAATCTTTATTCTCAGGATTTGATTTTAATGGAGTAAAATTTTCTCTTGGGCGCCATTTTGAGTTTCCCCTTTCTCCGGACCATTTTCCATTATCCTTAGGACAATTTTTATATACATCCCGAAGTTCGTTTGGCAACTTTGTCGCATCATTTACGCCACCGATTTCTTTTTTTAATTTTCTGACATCACCTTTTGAGGCTACATCTTCAACCTTTTTTTCAAGTGCTTTGACAACAAATGATTCTATCATACTATCCTGCCACCTTCCGCAAATTCCGCATACCTATTTGCCAATTCAGTGTGTTTAAGTTCATTCATAATAGTTGTTAAATTTAAAGTTTTAATAACATTTGTCAACAGTTCATCCTGAATATTAAACATGTTATATATACTTTTTTTCATATCGTCAATGCCTGCTTCTTCATCACTGTTATTCTGCAATATATATCCCAGTTGTTTACCTTTAAATACATTATACGCAATTTCTGAACGTTGACCCTCATTAAGTTTTTGTCCGTCAAGTACTTGTCCAAGCAATGATTTTGTATATTCAGATAAATTCAAAGCATTTATCCATTCCCTTATAAAATCAATATTTTCCTCTGATAATTCTTCACCATCACGAATTCCAAACAGCTTATAAAAATATTTCTTCAGATATTCACTTTCACCCTTAGGAGTATATTGATACTTTGATTTTGTTTCAAACTTTTCAAATTTACACAAAACAGCCTGAACCCAATTATTTTGATAAACTGCTGCTACACCTCTTGGCAATTTTGCAAGTTCTGAAATTTGATTATCATTTAGAGCTTCTGAACGTCCGACTAAAATTCTATCCTGTTCATCCGGCAATCTGAAAATAATCTTTGTATTTGTATTCCTTATAACAGATTCATCCAACAAACCCGGAGCTTGATCTGCTATAATAAATCCTTCACCGTATGTACGCATTTCCGCGATTGCATTTGAAATCATCTCTACAGACTTTCCTTGAAGATTTGACCCCTCTTGAGTCTGTACCGATGTTGTTCTTCTCAATAAATTGTGTGCTTCTTCAAGAACCGTAACATGTTGTAAATTGGAGTTTACTTCACCTTCACTCATACGATATTCTTGTAATTTCATAATCAACATACCCATGATAAGTGATTTTGTTTCTGTTGAACCAATACGGCTAATATCAACTATTACATTCTTTTCAAACAATTTTTCGTTTTCTTTATCCGCATCTTCAGATGTACAGAAAATCTGTCCATTTATTCCGTTTGTAAGAGATTTTATTCTTGTAATCAACGCACCTGAATAGTCACTTTTTGTATCCAAAGAATATTGTGATTCTTCCATTACCTGTGGTAACACTTTAAGTAAATCATATAGAGTAGGAAATACTTTAGGTTCACATGATGAATAATTCAAATCCCAGCCTTTATCAATATATATTCTTTCAATTGCATCTTTCAACACTGCCGGCATTGCAGCATACATAGGCCAACAAGCATTAAATATTTCCACCAATCTATCAATATGTTCCAATACATGAATATCATCCACAAATGAAAATGGATTGATTTTTAGCAATGTAGCTTTTTTAGGATTTGTTCCATAAACATCAACATCTTCTACCCCACCAAACACATCTTTGTATTCACCTTTTGCAGGTTCAATAACCATAAACTTAATTTTTTGTTGTGTACCGCCTTGATTTTCATTATCTTTATTTTCTGTTTTTATTTCTTTTTTCCCTAATTCACTTAACAGCTGATATATTGCATTCGATTTACCGGCGCCTGTTGAACCAGTTATAAATGTATGTGATGCCAAGCTTTGAACATCAAATTTTACCGGTGTGTTTTCATCAACATCATGCATATGATAAATTTCACCTAATTCAACAGATTGATAAATTCCGTCTTTTGAATCCAACGAAGTAACTTCTCTGCCAAATTCGGCACATTCAATCACCGGTATTCCGGGAACCGACTTTTTAGGCAAAGACATTTCGAAAGCTAATTCCTTTCCGCTCATCAACAAAGACGGTTTTACAGTATATTTTTTATTGCCAATTTCATACTCAAATTCCGGATGATACAAACTCAACAAATATTTCTTTATTGCTTCAACTTTATCATCTTCACTCCAAATATTAACCGCTGATGATTCTACAGACGAATTTTCTCCGCGTGTTACCGATTTAAACACACTTGCCGCCGCTACTGCAACATCATAATCAGCTGATGTAAAATATGCACAAGTATCAAACATTCCGAAATCTTCACAACTTCTTAATCGTTTAATTTGTTCATCAACACGATCCATCAAAGTTTTTACCGAACGATTTTCGAATGTTATTCTGACAGAATTGCTTTCCGATGTTGATTTACCGCTTGAAGTTGAATTTTGTTCACTGGTCGATGTTGAACTTCCATTCGATTGCGAATAAGAGCTTGTATTACTCTGACTGTTACTTTTTCCGTTGCTTCGAGTATATATAAGAGATACAACGGGTATATTCCAATTATCTGTTCTGCTATTAGATACACTGTCACTCTTACTTGTTGAATTTGATACTATTGTATTTATTGTTTCTGTTGTACCTTTTATAATGCTTTCGGAAGTATTGGTACCCTCTTGCTTACTTATGGTTTGGTCTGAAGCTTTAAACGGCGAAAGTTGTGAATAAATATTTTCATATTCCGCACACATTTCTTCGATTTCATCATTGCCTACAGCATCGGCAATTATTATTGCCGAATAAGATTTTCCTCGCATACTTTCTATTAATTTTTCTATACCTTGTATAAATTCAATATTTTTATGCTCTTTCGCATTTCTTAATGCCGGAATACTGCTGACAGATGCGATAAATTTTATCTTATTATTAATTGCGTTTTCAGCTACTTCTTTTATGGTTTTATATGAGTTGTTTCCTTTCGGTTTTTCTTGGAAAACATTCTCCATTCTAATCCCCGGAAAATTTCCATCAAATGCATTTTTTAAGGTCTTTCCTTTATCACCTAGTTTCTTTTCATCAGCTTTCAGTTTTCCATCACATTCATTCAACTCTTTGGTTTTAATACCTACATATAAATTCACTTTTTCTTTATCGGCATTCAATATCATAACCAAACCACACTGTTTTAACGAGGATATTGTTGAATAAACTGTTGTCAACTTGTCTTGTATATTTTCTTTTTTATCATAAACAATATTTAAAATTTGAAAAAAATTCACATTTCCTCCAACTTCAATTTTTTTGCGATTATCATCTATTGTTTTGCATTCGTATTTTGATAATTTCGAAACATATTTTTTTAGCAAAATATTATCTGCCGTCTCAAAAGCTGAATATAATTCTTCTATTTCTACCGGCATTTCAACATCTTCAACTGCCATAATAATTCTCCTTCCTATGCGGATTTATCTGCGACATATTTTTAGGTGTCAATGTCACATGTGTTTTTTCATATCGTTTTTCTTTTATCGTTTTTAATGGATTTCCTATTTTATAAGTTTTGCCACTATCAGCACCAAAGCTACTATCCCTATTCCTACGCCTATCGTCACTGCTAAATTTTTGTTCATGTTCGACTGGGTGTTTTTTGATTGATTTTGGCTTTGTTTCTTCTGCTTTGGTGCTTGCTGAAAAGGGACTTTATCTTTTTCGGTTTCTTTTGCCTTATCCGGCTGTAAAGTTTCTTGCTGTGTTCCAAAAACCTTTCTTCCAACTTTTTTTATATAAGGTATTCTATCCAATGAAAAATTCTTTCTCAAATAAATTGTTAATTTAACAAAATATTTTTCATCCCATTTTGATTCATCATCTATTGTTTCTTCTATGTCTAATTTTTTATATTCTTCAAATATTTGCAAATTTGTTTTTTTTAATTTTGTAATAACTTCTTCAATTTCACTTCTTGAAAATGTTTTATCATTATTGATAGCTTCCGTTAAAATAATCTTTAACTTCAATAAGTTCTTCTTTTTTATCGCTTCATCAAAATCACGTTCATCATATGATTTAATCATAATTTTTCTCCTTCAATTAATTCTTTTATACTATTTAACCAAATACATTCCTCATCATACTTTCTTTTTTTTTCGTTAAGTTTCGTTATATCACCATCAAAGTTTTGTATTTCAGCATTTTTCGCTTTAACTTCTTCTTGGAAAATTTCTATTTCACTAACTAATTTTTCTATTAATTTTTCTACTTCCTTTTTTGTTACTGATATCAAAGATGAATAAGACTCTCCCATCTGTTTGAATGCTTTACATATTTCTTCACGACAATCTACTATTTTTGTTCTCATACCATCCAAGCTATAAGAACCTCCTACAAATTGTTCATATGTGCTATCTTGCATAAATTTTGATATTAGTCTTGGTATAAACCAGCTATTTTCCCATTTTTTCTTTAAACTATTAGGGTCAATTCTTGTTTCCATATGAGCATCAATTATTTTTTCCTTAACAGCATCAGCAAAATCATCTCTATGTATCTTTTCAAAGTTAGTTTTCCAAGTTATTCCGTTTTTAAAATTATATTCACCAATTTTCAACAAGTCTTTTTCTTCTATATCATTGACTATGTTTGTCAGACATTGCAATATCTCATTCACCTTTTTATCTTCTTGCTTTATTATTTTTCCTATTTCGATTTTAGACTTTTCTAATGCCTTATTAAATACATCCACTATTCCGTCTGACAATCTTTCAATTTCTTTTTCAACTTCTTCTCGAGGTTTATTACTTGTATCTATTTTGTCTGTCTTTCTAATATATATAATGTCGTCATTCGTCTCTATTTCATATTCAAAATCTGTCATTAATTTATCTATATCAGAATTATGGGATTTGATACTTTTTAATCTATTCTGCTGTGTAGTTATTCTATTTTTTATGCCTTCTAATTTGCCTTTTTTTCTTTCTATTTCCTCTTGGTTTTTTTTTATCTTGCCTTGAATACCTTGATTTTTTTCCATTTCTTTTTTTAAATTTTCCAAAGTTTTTGTGTCTGCTCTGATAAACTTCGATACATCATCCAATATATATTCATAAGTTTCAAGCATACTTTGAATTTTTATGGGAAATGCATATCTTTCTATATAATCCTTAATTGCATCCTCAAAAGCAATCATTCCACATTGAATTTCAACAGACGGTAACAGCTCCTCACGCTGTAAGTTGC
>OGXL01000284.1_pt1 | contig 43086 bp, 36 predicted proteins | sample 1576311 | NCBI WGS metagenome assembly OGXL01 (sample SAMEA3541564, study PRJEB24748) | human gut metagenome | biome: human gut; feature: human-associated habitat; material: faeces | place: China | collected 2012 | reverse complement strand
TGGCTGACCACTGCACATGGGATGACGACTACAAACAGATCACCCAGAAGATCCGCAGGGAACTCCTTGAGCTGGCCCATGTGTCAGAGAAGGACTACACTGTGGTGCTGATGCAGGGAAGCGGAAGCTTTGGCGTGGAGTCTGTCATCACAAGCGTGGTGGGGGACGATGAGAAGATCCTGATCGTAGCCAACGGCGCCTACGGCGAGAGAATGGTGGATATAGCAGAGCACGCCCGGATCCGGTACGCCCTTTACCAGGAGGACTATGACAAGATCCCATCTGCCGGGAAAGTGGAGGAGATGCTTAAGGAAGACCCGGCCATTACCCATGTGGCCATGGTACACAGCGAGACCACTTCCGGAATACTGAACGATATTGCCTCCGTGGCAGAGGTGGTAAAGAAAGCCGGAAAGACCATGATCGTGGACGCCATGTCAAGCTTTGGCGGTGTGGATATCCAGGTTGGAAAACTTGGGATTGACTTTATCATCAGCAGTGCCAACAAGTGTATACAGGGAGTTCCGGGATTTTCTTTCATCATCTGCAACAGGCAGAAGCTGATGGAGAGCGCAGGAAAGGCAAGAAGCCTGTCCCTGGATCTCTACGACCAGTGGAAGACTATGGAGAAAGACGGAAAATGGAGATTTACCTCTCCCACGCACACGGTCCTTGCTTTTGCAAAAGCCATGGAAGAGCTGAAGGAGGAGGGTGGCATTCCTGCCCGGTCAGAGAGGTACTATCACAATAACCGTCTGCTGATCAGCAGGATGAAGGAGATGGGTATCCAGGCCTACATCGGAGAGGAGCACCAGGGCCCCATCATCACAACCTTCTTCTATCCGGAGCATCACAACTTCTCCTTCCAGGAGATGTATGAGTTTATCAAAGAGAGAGGCTACGCCATCTACCCGGGAAAGGTGACGGACGCGGATACTTTCCGCATCGGAAACATCGGTGAAATCTATGAGGAGGATATCTTGAAGCTGTGCGACATTTTTGAGGAGTTCTTCGCCAGGATGAGAGAAAGAAAAGCAAGTTAAATATTTACAAAATAATAAAAAAGTATATAAAAAGGAGAATGCAATGAGCAAGGCAGAGGCAGTGATCTTTGACTGGGCAGGAACAACCGTAGACTACGGATGTTTTGCCCCGGTCCAGGTCTTTACAGAGGTGTTTAAAAACGCAGGTGTGGAACCCACCATGGAGGAAGTGAGGGAGCCTATGGGCATGCTGAAGTGGGCCCACATCCGGACAATGCTGGAGATGCCCAGGATCAAAGAGGCGTGGAAAGAACTGTATGGAAGGGAGCCGGAGGACGCGGATGCGGACAAAATGTACGAGAGCTATGAGCCCTCTCTTCTGGGTATCCTGGATCAGTATTCTGATCCCAAACCTTACGTGCTGGAGACGGTAAAGGCTCTTCGTGACAAAGGGATTAAAATCGGTTCCACGACGGGCTATACAGATGTGATGATGCAGGTTGTAGTGCCAAAGGCAAAAGAGCTGGGCTATGAGCCGGACTGCTGGTTCAGCCCGGACTCCACAGGAGGCATGGGGCGCCCGTATCCCTACATGATCTTCAGAAACATGGAAGAACTGAACGTCAGTGCCGTGGATAAAGTGATCAAGGTGGGGGATACCATCTCCGATATCAGAGAGGGAAAAAATGCAGGTGTCTTTACCATCGGCATCCTGGAAGGAAGCTCACTTGTGGGACTGTCGCAGGCGGAGTATGAGTCCCTGCCGGAGGAGAAGAAAGAGAAAATTCTGAAAGAGGCGGAAGCAAAGTATAAAGAAGCAGGAGCGGACGCTGTGGTGAGAGATATCCGGGGTATTCTGGAGTATATCTGATCACAGGAAGAAGAAAAACCGCTGCCGGCGGATACAGGCTGCATGAAGTGCCTGCCGCTGGCAGCGGTTTTGCATCATCGGTTCTGCATGAATTCCAGAAACAACTTCATCTGGGGCGTCACATATTTATTCCGGTGGTAGGCAAGCTGGCTCCACATGACGATCCGGGGGCATTCTGTGTCCAGGATGGCCAGGCGGCCTTCTGCTACATCGTCTTTCACCACATACTCCGGGAGAAAAGAGATGCCTTTGTTTTTCAGCAGAAAGCGGGTGATCACGTCCGTGTTTCCCACCTCCAGCCGGGGATGCAGCTCGTAGCCGGCTGCGGCCAGAGTCTGCTCCATGGCATAGCGGTAGCTGATCCCCTTTTCAGTCAGATAGAGCGGTTCCTCCACCAGACGGCTGATGGGGATCTTCTTCATGCGGGCCAGAGGAGAGCTGGAGGAGGAGACGAAATAGATATTCTCCGGCTGCTCCATGACCTTGATCCACTCCGGAAAGTAAAGTTTTTCGTCCAGAAAGTATAAAATATCAATGTCATTCTGGCGCAGCATATCGATCAGGTCGGGGACCGGAGCCGTGTGCGTGCTGATCTCCACACCGGGGCAGCGCTCTCCCATCTCCATGAAAACCGGAGGGAGAACGCTGATGACGTAGGACTCACACGTGCCGATGCGCAGTTTCCCGGAGATCTGCTCCGGCTCCCGGGCAATGCTTTCTGCCTTGCCGGCTGCGCTTAGTATATCCAGGGCATAGGGCAGCAGGCGCTGGCCGGCCTGTGTCAGTTTTGCCTTCTTCCCGATCCTCTCAAAAAGCTGTACCTGTAATTCAGCTTCCAGCTGTTTGATCTGCATGGTGACGGCAGACTGGGAGTAGCCAAGCTGCTCTGCGGTTTTTGAAAAGTTCCGCACCTCTGCAATGCGGACAAAAGTTATGAGATTGCGTATTTCCATGACATCACCGTTCAAAAATTTTGAATGTTTCTATAAAAACTATGAATTTTACAGTGTTTCCCATCCATGTTAGCATGATAGTCAGAAGCGGTCAAGGAGAGAAACGATGAGACGAGAGATAAGAGAACAGAACAGACAGGTAGGAGAACTGCTGACAGAATTTATCAAAGAGACAGTTGGCTTTTACGATCATATAGAGAGGGAACCGGTCTGCCGGCCTGCCGCAAAGGACAGGCTTGCAGCTATACAGGAACAGACCATCCCGGCCAAGGGGCGCCCGGTGGAAGAGGTGTTCCGGGAAATGCAGCGGGACATTTATTCCAGCACTATTCTGGGGCAGCATCCCCGCAGCTTTTCCTGTGTCCCCTCCACCATGTCCCTCGTATCCTGGATGGGAGATGTGATGACAGGCGCGTATAATCCCCACGCAAGCTGCACGGTCAACGCCCCGGCGGCTGATCTGGTGGAGAAGAAACTGATCCGCTGGATGTGCGGCCAGGCAGGGTACCCGGAGGAGAGCGGCGGGCTCTTTGTGTCCGGCGGCTCCATTGCCAATCTGACGGCGCTGACAGCGGCCAGAGACGCGAAGCTGACCTGGGAAGAAAGAGGAAAAGCGGTGGTGTATGTCTCCGGCCAGACTCACTCGTCTGTGGCCAAGGGACTTCACATCATCGGCTTTGGCAGGGAGCAGATCCGGGTTCTCCCCGTGGACAGGGAGTTTTGCATGGATCTTTCCGCGCTTAGGTCCTCGGTCAGAAAAGATATGACGGACGGGAATATCCCTTTTGCAGTGGTGGCTTCCGCAGGGACGACAAACACAGGAAGCGTGGATCCGCTGGCAGAAATTTCCGCCATCTGCCGGAAGTACGACATGTGGATGCATGTGGACGGGGCGTTCGGGGCGTCGGCGCTTCTTTCGTCAGAGCAGAGAAAGAAGCTGGACGGCATTGAACTTTCAGACAGTCTGAGCTGGGATGCCCACAAGTGGATGATGCAGACGTATGGATGCAGTGCGGTACTGGTGCGGAACCAGTCCGATCTGGTCCGCAGTTTTGCCGCCCATCCGGAGTATCTGAAAGACGCGGAGACCTCGGAGGAGGGGGTCGAGTTCTGGGATCTGGGGCCGGAGCTGACGCGGCCGGCAAGAGGGCTGAAGCTGTGGCTGACCCTGCAGGCAGAAGGAACGGAGAAGATGGGACGAATGATCGACCACGGCTGCAGGATGGCAGAGCTGGCAGGAAAGCTGATACAGGAGGAGCCGGAATGGGAAATCATTTCCAAGCCATCTCTGGGAGTTGTCAACTTCCGTTACATAGCGGACGGCACCCTGTCTGAGAAGGAGCTGGACTCTGCCAACCAGCACATATCTGCAGAGATCACAGAGAGCGGATTTGCCCAGATCTTTACCACAGAGCTGGGGGGAAAAAGGTGCTGCGCATGTGTACTATCAACCCAGAGACAACGGAGGAGGACATCCGCCGTACTATCGAAAAACTGACAAAAGCAGAGGCTGTCTCCTGTCTGGGAACAGCCCGGAATCAAAGCAGGACAGCGTAGCCTCCGGGCTATACTGTCCTGTATTTTTCTGAGATTTCTGTTTTTTGTTCCGGGTCTAACCTCTGCGGTAAGCGAAAAGAGGAATTCCGTTCTTTGTTGGCAGCTCCACATGTCCCTGGGTCAGAGGACGGACGTAATCAATAAAAGCGTCGCTGATATCCGAGCCGTCGCCTGTGATCCACTCCAGGGGAACACCTTTCTCCTTGTTGCAGATGATATTCACATCAGCTGTGCCGTAGGAGAGCTCATAAGGCACACTTTTGTTTCTTATGAAAGTGATCATTTTCCCGCTTTCGCCTGCAAGGGCTGCATGTACAGCATAAACGCCTGCGTTGACTGCCTCGTCCAGATCCACACGGGACAGGTGGGCGCAGGAACATCTCTGGCATACGTTCAGCTCTACGGAGCGGACTTTGACGCCCAGGCGCTCTTTGACAAGATTCTCCAGATATTTTCCAGAGCCTGTGAGCATCTTGTGGCCAAAGGTATCTGTTCCCACCTCGCTGGCGTACTCGCAGATGAAGGTTCCCTTTCCATCGTTGATACCCTCAGAGATGCAGACAACCAGATTGGGAGTGGTCTTCAAGGCCTCTTTTACTTTCCCGATAAAAGCCTCCTGGTCAAAAGCAACCTCCGGCAGGTAGATAAGCACAGGGTTGTCCCCCTTGAATTTGCGGGCCAGCATGCTGGCGGCGGTGAGCCAGCCGGCGTGGCGTCCCATGATCTCCACGATGGTGACGGACTGTTTGTTGTCGTAGACGGAGGCGTCGATGGCGATCTCGCGGACCGTGGTGGCCACATACTTGGCGGCGCTTCCGTATCCAGGAGTATGGTCTGTCTCCACCAGGTCGTTGTCGATGGTCTTGGGCACGCCGATAAAGCGGATAGAGCTGTTCATAAACCCTGCATACCGGGATAGTTTGCTCACTGTGTCCATGGAATCGTTTCCGCCGATGTAGAAGAAGTATCCGATGTTCAGCTCCTCAAAACGGCGGAACAGCTCCGGGTACACCGGATCGTGCAGATCTTCCGGCAGCTTGTACCGGCAGGAGCCAAGGTAGGCGCCCGGTGTGGTGCGGACAAGCTCCAGTTCATTTGTCTTGTCCAGTGTGCCCAGATCCATGTAGTTGCCCTGGAGAAATCCTTCTATACCGTTGATCATGCCGTACACTGTACCGATCTCATCTGTCTTTTTGATCCCTTCAGATGCAACTCCGTAGAGGCTTCCATTGATGACTGCTGTGGGACCTCCGGACTGTCCCACAATGATATTTTTTTTCATGTTCTTTCCTCCAAATATTTGATCCCCGGCAAAGACCCTGCCGCAGCAGAGGCCTTTTGCTTCTACACATAACTATAACGGAAAACCATCCTTTTTACAATTGCGTGACGAAGATTTTGCAAAGTTTAAGTTGAAAAAAGAGAGGAATACTATATACTATAGAACAGAGGAGGAAGAAATTATATGAAGTACATTTCATTTGCGATCCCGTGCTATAATTCTCAGGACTACATGGCACATGCGATCGAGAGCATCCTTCCAGGCGGAGAGGACGTGGAGATCATCATTGTAAATGACGGCTCCAGCGATGATACATCAAAAATCGGGCATGAGTACGCGGAAAAATATCCGGGTATTGTGAAGGTAATCGACAAGGAGAACGGCGGGCACGGAGACGCGGTGAACTGCGGCCTTGCCAATGCCACCGGAAAATATTTCAAGGTGGTGGACAGCGATGACTGGGTGAAAGAAGAATCCCTGCACCGGATCCTCCAGGTGCTCAGAAATTTCGAGGAAGAGGGGACAGAGGTGGATATGTTCATCGCCAATTACGTGTATGAAAAAGTGGGCGTTGAGAATAAGAAGTGCATTCACTACCGGAACGTGCTGCCCCAGGATGAGATATTTCACTGGTCGGACATCGGGCATTTTCATCTGGATCAGTACATTCTCATGCATTCGGTGATCTACCGGACAGAGCTTCTGCTTTTGTGCCAGCTTACGCTGCCGAAGCACACGTTCTATGTGGACAATATTTACGTGTATTATCCGCTGCCCCATGTGAGAAAGCTCTACTATATGGACGAGGATTTCTACCGCTATTACATCGGGCGGGAGGATCAGTCTGTCAATGAAAAAGTTATGATAAAGAGGCTGGATCAGCAGATCTTTGTCACGAAGAAGATGATCGATATGTATCATATGAAAGAGATCACCAACAAGAAGCTGAAAAAGTACATGATTAACTATCTGGCTATTATGATGACTGTTTCATCGATCCTCTGTATCCGATCCAAAGAGAAGGAAAACCTGGATAAGAAAAAAGAACTGTGGATCTATCTGAGAAAAAAGGACGCCGGAACTTATGTGAAGATCCGCTACGGTATCCTTGGACAGACTATGAATCTCCCTGGCAGATCGGGAAGAAAGATCTCATCCCTGGCCTACATGGTGGCCCGGCGGCTCATCGGCTTCCAGTAGGAAGAGGCGGATACCGATAAAACATTGCGGATAAGGTATAAAATAACTGTCATGGCACATACTCTATGTAAAAAGATAAAGGAGTATGTACCATGGCAGTTGATTTTTGTAAGAGCAGAACAAAAGAGAATCTGATGAAGGCGTTCGCCGGGGAAAGCCAGGCAAGAAACAGGTATACCATAGCGGCGGAAATGGCCAGGGAACATCACATGTACTCGGTGAGCCGGATCTTTCTTTTTACCGCGGAACAGGAAAGAGCCCACGCCCACCGGTACTATGAGCTTCTGAAGGAGGCGGAGGGAGAAAACATAGAGATCTGCGGCAGTTTCCCTGTGGACACCTTTGACTCTCTGACGGATCTTCTGCGTGCGGCGCAGCACAACGAGACAGAGGAGTACAAAGATGTGTACCAGTCCTTTGGAGATCAGGCCAAGGAGGAGGGGTTCCTGGAGGCGGCCTCTGTTTTTTACCAGACCGCGGAGGTGGAGAACACTCACGCAAAGCGGTTCGGGGCGATTAAGAAGCTGTTGGAGACAAACACCTACTTTGAGCTGGGCCAGGAGGGAGCCTGGATGTGCCTGAACTGCGGCCACATTCACAGGGGGACAAAAGCCCCGGAAGTATGCCCGCTCTGCAGGCATGAGAAGGGGTTTTTCATTCCGCTGTCCCTGGCTCCGTACACAGACGGCAGTATAGCGGTGATGTAAAGGAAACAGTTATAAAAGAAACTATAATAAGGAAGTGACAGCGGATGGCAGGACAGAAAATAGAGGATCTTCTGAATCTTGCTCTGGACGCTACACAGGAGGAGAGGGAGAAGTCTCTGGAGCTGGATGTGGGATATGATCCCATAGAAAGAGAGTGGGATGTGATCGTGAAGTACACCGGGAGTCTGGACAATGTCCGGAATGTAGCTGTGCGGTTGACAGACCTGCTCAATGAGTACGCCATTGTCACAGTGAAGGAGTCCAGGCTGTCTGAGCTGGCGGCTCTTAGGGAAGTGGAATATATAGAAAAGCCAAAGCGGCTGTTTTTTCAGACAGCGGACGGGAGGCGCGTATCCTGCATTGACGAGGTGCAGGAGGCGCGCTTTTCTCTTTTCGGACAGGGGGTTCTGGTGGCGGTCATAGACTCAGGCATCGATTACATGCTGCCGGATTTCCGGAATGAGGACGGCTCGACCCGGATCCTGGCCCTGTGGGATCAATCGGCAGCGCCCCGCCAGGAGGAGGGGGAAGCTCCCCCGGCCGGATACGCGGAGGGGACAGAGTATACCCGGGAGCGGATCAATGCAGCCATAGAAGCGCCGTCAGAAGCGCAGAGAAGGAGGATCATCCCCAGCACGGACACGTCGGGACACGGCACCTCCGTGGCTGCCATTGCGGCGGGAAACGGCGGAGGGGAGAGCCGGTACCGGGGCGTGGCGCCCCGCAGCAGCCTGCTGGTGGTGAAGCTTGGGGTACCCCGGACGGATGGCTTCCCAAGGACGACGGAGCTGATGGCGGGGATTGACTACGCGGTGAGAAAGTCGCTGGAATACAGGATGCCACTTGTCATCAATATCAGCTTCGGGAATACATACGGCGCCCACGACGGCACCTCCCTTCTGGAACGGTATATTGACGATGTGGCCAACCTGGGGCGGACCTGCATCTGCGTGGGGGCAGGAAATGAGGGAAATGCGGCGGGGCACACGGCAGGAAGACTTGGACGCTACGAATCTGTGGCTGTCCAATTGGGTGTACAGGAAAGGCAGACGGCCATGAACCTGCAGATATGGAAAAACTATGCGGATCAGATACGCATAACGATTATCACTCCCTCCGGGGCGGGAAGCGACCCCATACAGGAGATAAGAGGAACCCAGAGACTCCGGATCGGTCCCACGGAGATCCTTGTCTATTACGGGGAGCCAAGTCCCTACAGCCTGGCCCAGGAGATTTTTATTGATCTTCTCCCCGTGGAGACGTACATTGCCTCCGGCGTCTGGACGATCCTGCTGGAAGCGGGGGAGGTGGTGGACGGCAGATACCAGATGTGGCTCCCCTCGGAGGCGGCATTGAACCAGGGAACGGGCTTCCTTTTCCCCTCAGAGGAGGATACATTTACCATCCCCTCTACCGCCTCCCGGGTGATCACGGTGGGTGCCTATGATGCCCGCACCTTTACGTACGCGGATTTCTCGGGGAGGGGAAGAGAGGGGGAAGGCTACCGGACAAAGCCGGACCTGGCCGCTCCCGGAGTAAATGTGATGACGAGAATGCCGGGAGGGACGGTGGAGGCAGTCACAGGAACCTCCTTTGCCACGCCTTTTGTGACAGGGGGGGCCGCCCTTCTGATGGAGTGGGGGATCATAAAAGAAAATGACCCTTATCTCTACGGTGAGAAGATAAAGGCCTATCTGCGAAAAGGAGCCCGGAAACTGCCGGGCCTTTCCCTGTATCCCAACAACCAGGTGGGGTACGGGGCTCTGTGCGTGCGGGACAGTATTCCGGAATAAAGACTATTCCAGGGGCATCTGCACCATCTGTCCGGACAGCAGCCGGTAGAGCTGGTCTGTCAGAACTTCCGGGTCCGTCCTGCCGTTTCTGCTGCTCTCGATGAGCACGCCGCCGATCCCGTATGTAAAGAAGTCCAGCGCTATGGACAGATCCCGGTAGCTCATGGACGCGTCTACGGCAGTGTGCTGGTAGAGGTTTTCCAGATAGCCGCGGAAATTTTTGTAGATGATATTTTCCATCTGCTCCCTCTGTCTGGAGTTGATCAGATGCTGGATGAAGTTTCTGTTTTCCAGGGCGAAATCTATAAAGAGCCGGAGCGCTGCCCTGGTATTTTCCGCCTGCAGACAGCGGTCCAGAAGCCGCTTGGCGCTCTCCTGGAGTATCCACTCTATGACGTCCAGGATATCCTGGAAATGATAATAGAAGGCCTGGCGGGAGATGCCGCACTCCTGTACCAGGTCTTTTATTGTGATCTTGTCAAAGCTCTTTCTGGCAGTCATTTCCAGAAAGGTTTCTGCGATTTTGTCTTTCAGATTTTCAGCTAAAGTCATGCCTCCTGTGTGTGATTCATCAATCATAGCATGGACGTCAGGCCTTTGTCCAGCGCCAGATACGGGCGGGCGTTCCTTTACAGAAGAAGAAATCTGTCTAGTCATCCGTGAAACATTGCGAATGGCAAATGCACCCGGAGACTGCTAAAGTAGTATGCGGAAGGAGGTTGACAGACCATGAGCATACAGCAGGGGATTTTTTCCGCCAAGCTCCTGGAGCTGGAAAAGCAGTATAAGAAATTCCAGGCCCGCCTTGCCACGTGCCAGCAGATGGATCACGATACTGTAAGGGAAGAGATCCGGGATATGGAGCGGGAATGGCAGGAGAGCGAGTACATGCTGCGGCAGAGTATCATCGGATGCCGTTCACGGGCTGTGGGAGAACTGGCAGATATCCAGCTTGATTATTTGAAGAGAGCGGATGATATTCTGGAAAATGAGATGACAGATTATATGTCGGAGATAGAAGACAGAACCGAGAGAAAGGCGGAGGCCATGACGCTCTATGCGGAATTCAGCGTTGACTTTGCGGTCCAGGCCATGAACCATGCCCTGCGGTCCGCGCTGAAGGCCATTGACGCCCAGATGGACTGTGACGAGAAAATGTCACCCCGGGGCGATGGGACCCCGGAACTTTGCAGGAGACAGGAGGAACGCATATGAAAGAAGTAAAACCATCAAAAAAACCATTGATCTATTATTATACCATCGTCCTGGTCGTGCTTCTGCTTTTTAATCTTCTGGCTGTGCCGTTTATCACAGAAAGAGGGATTAAAGATGTGGATTACGGCACGTTCATTGACATGACAAACGACGGCGAAGTGGGAAAAGCAGAGATACAGGAGCAGGAGAACACCATCCTCTTTACGGACAAGGACAACGAGCAGATCTACCGTACGGCCATGGTGGACGACGCGGAGCTGACTCAGCGCCTTTACGAGGCGGGGGTATCCTTCTCGGGGCAGGAGATCCAGCAGACCTCTCCCCTTGTGACAGCCATCTTTTCCTGGCTGGTCCCGCTGATCGTCTTTATTGCCATCGGACAGTACATGTCCAGGAAACTGGCCAAGCGGGCAGGGGGAGGCCCCAACTCCATGATGTTCGGTATGGGAAAGAGCAATGCCAAGATCTATGTGAACTCCTCCGAAGGCATCCGATTTTCCGATGTGGCCGGCGAGGATGAGGCAAAAGAAAATCTGGCGGAGATTGTGGAGTACCTCCACGATCCTGGAAAATACAAAGAGATCGGCGCGTCCATGCCAAAGGGTATCCTGCTTGTAGGCCCTCCGGGAACAGGTAAGACCATGCTGGCAAAAGCAGTGGCCGGGGAGGCGAAAGTGCCCTTCTTCTCCATCTCCGGATCAGAGTTTGTGGAGATGTTCGTGGGCATGGGCGCTTCCAAGGTAAGGGATCTGTTCAGCCAGGCAAAAGAGAAGGCCCCCTGTATTGTATTCATTGATGAGATTGACGCCATCGGCAAGAAGAGGGACGGCCAGATGGGCGGCAATGATGAGAGAGAGCAGACACTGAACCAGCTTCTGACAGAGATGGATGGCTTTGAGGACAACACAGGCGTCATCATCCTGGCTGCCACCAACCGTCCGGAGTCACTGGATCCGGCTCTTCTGCGTCCGGGCCGGTTTGACAGGCGGGTGCCTGTGGAGCTTCCGGATCTGAAGGGCAGGGAAGATATTCTGAAAGTCCATGCCAGAAAGATCAAAGTGGCGGACAATGTAGATTACAACAAGATCGCCAGGATGGCTTCCGGAGCTTCGGGGGCAGAGCTGGCAAATATTGTCAATGAGGCGGCCTTAAGAGCAGTCCGGGACGGCAGAAAGTTTGCCACCCAGGCGGATCTGGAGGAGAGCATTGAGGTGGTCATCGCAGGCTACCAGAAGAAGAACGCCATCCTGACAGACAAGGAGAAACTGATCGTATCCTACCATGAGATCGGCCATGCCCTTGTGGCGGCCATGCAGACCCAGTCCGCTCCGGTGCAGAAGATCACCATTGTGCCAAGAACATCCGGAGCCCTCGGCTACACCATGCAGGTGGAAGAAGGCAACCACAACCTTATGAGCAAGGAGGAGATCGAGAACAAGATCGCCACGCTGACTGGCGGAAGGGCGGCGGAGGAAATCGTCTTCCGCTCCATCACAACAGGCGCTTCCAACGATATTGAGCAGGCCACCAAGCTGGCCCGGGCTATGATCACCAGGTACGGCATGAGCGAGGCTGTTGACATGGTGGCCATGGAGACCCAGACCAACCAGTACCTGGGAGGCGACACATCTCTTTCCTGTTCTGCCCAGACACAGGCGGAGATCGACAGAAAAGTGGTGGAGGTTGTGAAAGAGCAGCATGAGAAGGCAAGGACCATTATCCGGGACAATAAACGGAAACTGGACGAGCTGGCCCAGTACCTCTATGAGAGAGAAACCATCACAGGGGATGAATTTATGAAGATCCTGCTGAAGAAAGAGGAGGATCCCAGACAGATACAAGAGCAATAAATCACAATAACATGACAGAAATTCAGATTGCGCATGTCCGGCAGATAGAGTACTATAAATCTGTATATGTATTTATGTCAGAAAAAGGAGACTGTGTTTATGAGACCGGAACTGCGATTTGAGACAAAGAAAATGAGGGTGGCAGGGCTCGGAAAAGAGTCCTGCCTTCCTGATCTTCTGGGGGAGAAGATCCTGCAGAATGAGCTTGTCTTCCGCCTGGATGAGGAGGATGAACTCTACGAGGGATATGGCAGGAGAAAAAATGCCTATCCATACAGACAGTACAACTGTTATACAAGAAAGCTGGAGGAGAGGGACGTGGCAGTGGCAGTGCTGGAAAATGACTGCCTGCGGGCTGTCTTCCTCCCGGAGTACGGGGGACGCCTGTGGGAACTTTGGGACAAGGAGAGGAACCGTAATCTTCTCTATACAAATGATGTCCTTCAGTTCAGCAACCTGGCGGTGCGGAACGCCTGGTTCAGCGGAGGCGTGGAGTGGAACATCGGCGTCATCGGACATACCCCTCTGACCACGGAGCCTCTGTATGTGGCACAGACGGCCCTTGAGAGCGGGGAGCCTGTACTGAGGATGTATGAGTATGAGCGGATAAGAAAAGTACCGTATCAGATGGATTTCTGGCTGGGAGAGAAGGACAGGTTCCTGAACTGTCGGATGCGGATCGTCAATGAGAGCAGTCAGGTCGTCCCCATGTACTGGTGGAGCAATATGGCCGTGCCGGAGTATGAAGGCGGGCGCGTCATCGTTCCGGCGGACAAGGCTTTTACCTACGCAGATGGCGCTGTGTACAAGGTGGATATCCCGGTTGTGGACGGGGTGGATGTGACAGAGTATCAGAACATTCCCCGGTCTGTGGATTATTTTTTTGATATCCCGGAGGAAGCGCCCAAGTATGTGGCCAACGTGGACAGGGAGGGGTCTGGCCTCCTTCAGATGTCCAGCAAAAGACTGCGCAGCCGGAAACTCTTTTCCTGGGGAAACCAGGACGGGTCAGACAGATGGCAGGAATTCCTGACGGACAAGGCGGGGCGGTACATTGAGATCCAGGCGGGGCTTGGAAAGACCCAGTATGGATGTCTCCCCATGGCGCCCCACACAGCCTGGGAGTGGCTGGAGCAGTACGGGCCGCTCCATCTCACGGAAGAGGAGAGAGCACTTCCCCATGCGTCAAGGAGCGCCCTCTTGACAGCAGCTGTACAGGAGGCCGGTGAGCCGGCGCGTATGGAGCAGATCCTGGCAGACACGAAAGCTATGGCGAAGAGCTCTGCACGGCTCATTTCCGGGGGAAGCGGCTACGGCGCTCTGAGAAGACAGGGGAAATGGACAGAGCATCTTGCCTTTCAGATACCGGGCGGACCGCTGGAAACGTGGCAGAAGTTTTTTGAAACGGGCGTGCTCCCTGTGCCGGATGTGATGCAGCGGCCGGACGAGTTCCTGATCGACGGGGACAACATAGGATTTCTGGAAGATACACTTGCGGACTCCAACAAGGAGAACTGGTATGCCTTCTATCAGGCCGGAGTCTGGCTGACGCAGGATGAGCAGGCGGGGAAAGCCAGAAAGATGCTGGAGAGATCGCTGGAACTTGCAGAAAACCCCTGGGCTTACCATGCTCTGGCCTGCCTTGGCCTGCGTGAGGATCGTCAGAAGGAGGCAGAAGAGAAGATCTTACGGGGCATGGAGCTTGCTTCCGGCCTGGCGGAATGGGCGGACCGGCTTTCCTATATGAAGGAAGGCTTCAAAATGCTGTACATGATGGAGGCATCCGAAAAGATATGTAGATTTTATGAGAAGATGGAGGAGCAGCTTAAGGAGGAAAGCAGACTGAAATTCTACTATATTTCTGCGCTCCACAGACTGGGCCAAGACCGGGAGGCTTTGCGGCTCCTTGAGGAAAAGGGCGGTCTTCTGCTGGAGGACATCCGGGAGGGGGAGGACTCTATCGGTGAGTTGTGGCAGTCCCTTCACCGCAATGAGGCAGATGGGGAGAAGAAGCTGCCCCACCAGTACAACTTCTCTGCAAGTTGAATTTCCTCTCTAAATGATGTATGATAAATAGCGGATTATGTACTGAAACAGCAGAAAGGAATATTCCTATGAAAGAAGAAAACAATACAAAGAACAACCCGCAGAGACAGGAAGTGCTGGCGCATCTTCGGAACGCCAAGGAGCTTTTTGTCATCATCTCCCTGCACACAAAGATGCCTTTTGTTTTCTGTGACCCGGAGACTTTTGACGATGAGGTGCTCCTCTATAAGACGGAGAAAGAGGCGCAGAAAGGAGGAAAACTTCTCCTTGCGCAGAAAGATCCGGTCAATATAGCAAAGCTGGAGAACCGGCATCTTCTGTCCTTCTATTCCAATCTGTTCACCATGGGGGTCAATGCTCTGGCGGTGAACAAGGGGCTGGAGGATGAGATTCACCTGCAGCTGGGTGAACTGGTAAAACGGCCGGATATGGACAATCTTCCCGACGGGAAGAAATGGGTGGAAAATCCTCAGTTTCATCTTACAGCTCTCTATTTTATGCAGCAGATGCGCAAAGATCCGAAACAGCAGATGACAGAAGAGATGAAAGAGATGCAGGAAGAACTGCTTGTGGACCTGCAGCGAGGAAAGTTCCTTGTGGCGGTGGAGCCGGACAAAGGACTCCCTGTCCTGAAGCAGAAAGACGGGTCTGTGTTCCAGCCTATCTTTACAGATCCTGATGAGTTTCGTAAATTTAACAGAGAGAACAAATACAGGACCGCGGTGATCGAGTACGCTAAAATCCCGGACATCCTGGCCCCGGAGGCCAAAGGAGTGATCGTGAACCCTGTGGGAGTCAATGTTCCCTTCAACATCGCCCGGCCCAAAAAACAGGAGACGAAATAAGTCCTGCTGTCATAATATATATTAAATACAGTACGCGGAGGAGATAAAGGAATGATTTATGAGAATATACTTGAGGCTGCCGGGAATACGCCGCTGATCCGGCTGAACCATATGACCGGGCCGGACGATGCCCAGATCCTCGTGAAATTCGAGGCCATGAACGCAGGCGGCTCCATCAAGACAAGAACTGCCCTGAACATGATAGAGGCAGCGGAGGAAAAGGGGCTGATCCAGCCCGGAAAGACGACCATTGTGGAGCCCACAAGCGGCAACCAGGGCATCGGTCTTGCCCTGATCGGCGCAGTGAAGGGGTATAAGACCATTATCATCATGCCGGACTCAGTCAGTGAGGAGCGAAGGAAGCTGGTCAGACATTACGGGGCGGAAGTGAGGCTGATCCACGACGCAGGCAATATCGGGAAATGCATCGACGAGTGCATGGAGACCGCGCTGAAGATGGCGGCCGAGGATCCGGATGTGTATGTTCCCCAGCAGTTTGAAAATGAGGCAAATACACGGGCCCAGAAAGAACAGACGGGCCGGGAGATCCTGGAGCAGGCCGGGATACCGATTCACGGCTTCTGTTCCGGCATAGGAACAGGCGGAACCATTACCGGTGTGGGAGAGGCCCTGAAGGAGGCCAACCCGGATATAGAGATCTGGGCGGCAGAACCGGAGCATGCAGCCATCCTCTCAGGAGGCGAGGTGGGCACACACCTCCAGATGGGAATCGGCGACGGAGTGATCCCTGCCATTCTGAATCAGGAGATCTATGATCACATCGCCATCGTGACAGACGAGGAGGCTCTTGAGACTGCCAGAGAGCTGGCGGCAAAAGAGGGGCTCATGTGTGGTATCTCCAGTGGAACCAACGTGGCTGTGGCAAAGCGCATGGCAAGAAAGCTTGGGAAAGGGAAGACAGTGGTGACGATCCTGGCGGACACAGCAGAGAGATATTTCTCTACACCGCTTTTTGAGGAGTAGGGGAGATGTTTCGGACACTGTTTTCGTATTTTAAGCCCCACATAGGCATCTTTCTTCTGGATATGTGCTGTGCGGTCCTGGTGGCGGCGGTGGATCTTGCCTTTCCGCTGGTGTCCAGACATGCCATGTACGATATGCTGCCGGAAAAGCTTTACGGCACCTTTTTCACGGTCATGGCCATTGTGGCGGCAAGCTACGTGCTGCGCTCTGTGTGCAACTACATCATGACCTACTGGGGACATACCTTCGGTGTCCGAGTGGAAGCGGATATAAGAAGGGATCTGTTCCGACACCTTCAGGAGCTGGACTTTGAATTTTATGATGCTAACCGTACCGGAAAGCTGATGAACAGACTGACAGGAGATCTCTTTGAGATCACGGAGCTGGCACACCACGGGCCGGAGGATCTGCTGATCTCTGTCCTGACCATCTTGGGAGCGCTGGGAGTCATGTTCTCCATTGAGTGGAGGCTGGCCCTTGTGGTGGCAGTGATTATCCCTGTCTTCCTGGTGGTAGTCATGTTCTGCAAGAGGAGCATGTCGGACGCCTCTCTGCAGGTGAAGCAGAAGATGGCCTCCATCAATGCGGACATCGAGTCCTGCATCTCCGGCATCCGCACCTCCAAGGCTTTTGCCAACGAGGATGTGGACCAGGCCCGGTTTGATCAGTCCAACGACATGTTTAAATCTTCCAAGAGCGGCTACTATAAAGCCATGGGGAGATTCAACGCCTCCCTGGAATTTTTCATGTGCATCATGCCTGTGGCAGTGATTACCTTCGGCGGTTGGCTGATCATGCAGGGGCGGATGAACTATGTGGATCTGATCACTTTTAATCTCTACATCAGCACTTTTATCACGCCGGTCCGTAAGCTCTCCAATTTTGCGGAGATCTTTACCAACGGGACAGCGGGACTTCGGCGGTTCCAGGAACTGATGGGCATACAGCCTGCGGTGAAGGAAAAAGAGGGAGCCGGGGACCTGTCAGTGGGTGAAGGGCGGATTGACATGGACCATGTCAGCTTTTCCTACAATGAAAATGCGGAAGTCCTGACAGACGTGGATCTTCACATACAGCCGGGCCAGACCGTGGCTGTGGTGGGGCACTCCGGCGGCGGAAAGACTACCCTCTGCCAGCTGATCCCGCGGTTTTACGATGTGACAGAAGGTTCTATCAAGATTGACGGGACAGATATACGGGATGTGAGAAAGAGGTCCCTGCGGGACAATATCGGTATCGTGCAGCAGGATGTGTTTATGTTCGCAGACACAGTCTATGAGAACATCCGCTACGGAAAGCCGGACGCCTCCTACGAGGAGGTGGTCAGGGCTGCCAGGAAGGCGGAGATCTTCGATGATATCATGGAGATGCCCAAGGGATTTGACACCTATATCGGGGAGCGGGGCACCATGCTCTCCGGCGGACAGAAGCAGCGGATCGCCATTGCCCGCATTTTCCTGAAAGATCCAAGGATCCTGATCCTGGATGAAGCCACCTCGGCTCTGGATACGGTGACAGAGAGCTATATACAGAAAAGTTTTGATGAGCTCAGGGCCGGCAGGACAACCCTCATCATTGCCCACAGACTTGCCACTGTGCGCGATGCGGACCGGATCATCCTGATCGATGACGGACAGATCCAGGAGAGCGGCACCCATGAGGAACTCATAAAAAAAGACGGGCAGTACGCCCGCCTGTATCATACACAGGAACTGAATTAACAGTTTTACAGGAGATTTTGCATGATCAGTGCGTAGATCTCCTGATTTTTTTTGCTCCAGTTGTTTGAGATCGTCTCCGCCTCTGCCTCTGAGGGGACGGTCAGGGTCAGATCAATGAGAGGCTGATTGTTTTCAATGACCTGACAGCGGACTGTAAATTCCATGCCGGAGCCCGGAAAATAGTCGGACTTCACGGACACTTCATTTTTCAGCTCATAGTTTTTTTCCTTCAGAAATTCATCGATATCTTTCTGGATGGCATCGGAAATCTTATTGCGGAAGAAGTGGATCGTCTCCTCCCCCTCCTCTGTCAGATGGTAGAATGTCCTGCTGTGAGTTGCCTCCTCCCGGATGAATCCGGACTCAGTCAGCTCGGAAAGAGCCTGCTGGAGTTTGAAATAAGTGGTGTAGCCCTTGTCCAGGATAAAGCCGGAGATCTGAGCGTTGGTCAGCGGAAAATCTACTTTGTCCAGCATGTACAGTATGATCAGCTTATAAAGTGTAAATGGTTCAGACATGTATATAACTCCTTCCCTGCCAGATGTTCTGGCGTTTCAGATAGGCGTGGAACTGATTCAGCACATACCGCTTGTCCCCTGTCCACAGGGGAGCTATAAGCAGCTCCTTTGGGCCGTCGCCTGTGATTCTGTGGATGACGATGTCCGGGCGCAGCATGCCGACGCAGTTTCCCAGCACCTGGAAATAATCCTCCATCTGCGGTATGTAAAAGGGGTGTCTCTCATAATAGTCAGCCAGATCTGTCTCTTTTAAAATATGCAGGAGCTGCAGCTTTATGCCCTGGATGTCCATCCGGTTCAGACATGATATGGTCTGGTACATATCGCTTTGCGTTTCCCCGGGGAGGAAGAGGATCACATGCACGATCACATCCAGCCCTATGGCCCGCAGGTCCCGGACGGCCTGCTCAAACACGGAAAATGGATATCCTCTGCGGATGAAGGCAGCTGTCCTCTCGTGGACGGTCTGAAGACCCAGCTCCACCCAGACCGGCTTGATGCGGCTGACTTCCCGGAGAAGATCCAGCACTTCCGGCCCCAGGCAGTCAGGTCTGGTGGCGATGGAGAGGGCGCGGATATCCGGGTGAGAGGCGGCCTCAAAGAAAAGCTGGCGCAGCCGTGAGACAGGCCCGTAGGTGTTGGTGTAGGCCTGAAAGTAGGCGATATAGCTGTTCCCATGGAATTTCCCGGCGGACTGCTGCTTTCCGGCTTCAATCTGCTCCGTGATGGACAGGCGCCGGTCCGAGGCGAAATCGCCGGAGCCTCCCCGGCTGCAGAAGATACAGCCCCTATTCCCCAGAGTGCCGTCCCGGTTAGGGCAGGTCAGGCCTGCGTCCAGAGAGATCTTGTAAAGCTTTTCCCCAAAAGTTTGTTTGATATGGTGATCCAGGCAGTGGTAGCGCCTGCCGCTCCAATATACAGGTTTTTCCACTAGATCAGTTCCTTCACAGCCTGGCTCACTGCATCTGCTACCCGGGGATCAAAGGCCTCCGGCAGGATGTTGTCTTCACTGAGTTCTTCCTCCGGCACAAGGCCTGCGATGGCGTGGGCGGCAGCCAGCTTCATTTCTTCTGTGATCTGGGTGGCCCGGCCCTCCAGGGCGCCTCGGAATATACCGGGGAAAGCCACCACATTGTTTACCTGGTTGGGGAAGTCGGAGCGCCCGGTTCCCACAACCTTTGCGCCTGCCTCCTTAGCCAGATCCGGCATGATCTCCGGTACCGGGTTGGCCATGGCAAAGAGGATGGAGTCGCTGTTCATGGAAGAGACCATCTCTTTTGTCACGATGCCGGGGGCGGATACGCCCACAAAGATATCAGCGCCTTTCAGGGCGTCTGCCAGAGTGCCGGTCTTCTTTTCCAGATTGGTGACTTTTGCCATCTCTTTCTGCATCCAGTTGAGGTTCTCGGAGTGCTCCCCGATGATGCCCTCTTTGTCGCACATGGTCACATGGGGGAAGCCGTAGGTGAGGAGCAGCTTTGTGATGGCCACACCGGCGCTTCCGGCCCCGTTTACAACGACCTGTACGTCCTCTTTTTTCTTTCCGGTCACCTTCATGGCGTTGATGATGCCGGCCAGCACCACGATGGCTGTGCCGTGCTGGTCATCATGGAATACCGGTATGTCCAGAAGTTCCTTTAAGCGGGATTCGATCTCAAAGCAGCGGGGTGCGCTGATATCCTCCAGATTGATGCCGCCGAAGGCGGGAGCAATATTGACAACGGTCTGAATGATCTCCTCTGTGTCCTGGGTGTCCAGGCAGATAGGCACTGCGTTGACGCCTCCGAATTCCTTGAAGAGGACAGCCTTTCCCTCCATGACGGGCATGGCGGCCAGAGCGCCGATATTGCCAAGTCCCAGGACTGCGCTCCCGTCGGAAACGACAGCTACCGTGTTGGCTTTCATTGTGTAAGTGTAGGCTGCCTCCTTATCCTTTGCGATCACTTTGCAGGGCTCAGCCACGCCGGGAGTGTAGGCGATGGACAGGTCCTCCCGTGAATTTACATGTGCCTTGGCTGTTGTCTCCAGCTTTCCGTTCCATTCTCTGTGCATCTCGAGAGCTTTTTCCTGTAATGTCATATGAATTCCACCTTTTTCTTTCTATCTTTCATCTGGGAAATGCAGGGGGGGCTGGACCGGCCAGTGTCCCTGCGCCCGAAAACATTTTTATACCGCTTATAATCATACCATCCATTTATTTACGGCGCAATAAAAATCATTTCGATAAATTGGGGGTTTAAAAATCAGAAAAGGTATTGTATAATAAGCCTATATTTCAGTTCGGTCATGTCAGACTAACAATCCCGAAGACACAAAGATAAGAAAACAGGAAAAGAAAGGATCAATTTGTATGCGAGAAAAGTATGAGTCTCTTTCCCTTGCCACGTTGAAGGATCTTGCCAAAGCGAGAGGACTGAAAGGCATCTCAGGCCTGAAAAAGGCGGAGCTTATTGAGCGTATGCTTGAGGAAGACGAAAAAGATAAACAGAAAACACAGGCGGGAGCTCCCAAAGGAGAGCGGCATGAGAGGCCGGAACAGTACCGGCAGGACGGCCACCGCAAGAATGCGAGCAGCAATGTGAACACAGGCCAGGTGAAACTGACAGAGGACAATGTAAAAGAACTGTCCGCCAACACAGGAGACAGGGAGATCCATGACATAGACCGGCTGGACAGCGGCGTTACAGCCCACGGTATCCTGGAGGTTATGCCGGACGGCTACGGCTTTATCCGGTGTGAGAACTATCTGCCGGGAGACAACGATGTGTACGTGTCGCCCTCCCAGATCCGCAGGTTTAATCTGAAGACCGGCGATATTCTGGAAGGAAACACAAGGATCAAGACACAGCAGGAGAAGTTCAGCGCTCTTTTGTACCTGTCAAAGATCAATGATATCCATCCCGCTGTGGCTGCCAGAAGACCGAATTTTGAGGATCTGACGCCTGTATTCCCCAACGAGAGACTGTCTCTGGAAAGCGGAAGAAGCAGCACAGCTATGCGCATCATGGATCTGCTCTCACCTATCGGAAAAGGGCAGAGAGGTATGATCGTGTCGCCTCCCAAGGCAGGTAAGACCACATTATTAAAAGAAGTGGCCCTCTCAGTAAAGAGGAATAATCCGGAGATCCACCTTCTGATCCTGCTCATTGACGAGCGCCCGGAAGAGGTAACAGATATCAAGGAGACAATAGAAGGGAAAAATGTGGAGGTCATCTACTCCACCTTTGACGAACTGCCGGATCACCACAAGAGGGTGTCCGAGATGGTGATCGAGCGCGCCAAGAGGCTTGTGGAGCACGGTAAGGACGTGATGATCCTACTGGACAGCATCACAAGACTTGCTAGGGCCTACAATCTCATCGTGCCGCCGTCTGGCCGCACGCTCTCCGGCGGCCTTGACCCGGCGGCTCTCCACATGCCCAAGAGATTTTTCGGAGCGGCCAGAAATATCCGGGAGGGCGGAAGTCTGACCATCCTGGCCACCGCCCTGGTGGATACGGGAAGCAAGATGGACGATGTCATCTACGAGGAGTTCAAGGGAACAGGAAACATGGAGCTTGTGCTTGACAGAAAGCTCTCCGAGAGGAGAATGTTTCCGGCCATCGATATTCCCCAGTCTGGTACAAGGAGGGAGGATCTTCTCCTTTCCAGGGAGGAGCAGGAAGCCGTCAATTCCATGCGCCGGGCGCTCAACGGCATGAGAGCCGAGGAGGCAGTGGACAACATCCTCAATATGTTTGCCCGCACCCGCTCCAACCGGGAGCTTGTACAGGTTGTAAAAAAGACAAAATTAATCTAGACAAGGCAGAAGTTTTATGATACAATTACAGAGCTGTTTAGAAAACGAATAAGATTATTGCGCTCTGGCGCGAGAGAATAAAGAAGAGGTGAAAGGCAATGAAAGAAGGAATACATCCAGCTTACTATCAGGCAACTGTAACATGCAACTGTGGAAACACATTTGTGACTGGTTCTACAAAAGAAGATATCCACGTAGAAATCTGCTCCAAGTGCCATCCATTCTACACAGGACAGCAGAAAGCCGCTCAGGCTCGCGGACGTGTAGATAAGTTCAACAAGAAATACGGCCTGGACAAATAAGACGACGGCGAAAGGGTTGAGATTTTACGATCTCAACCCTTTTTCATAACAGAGGATACGGCAGTGACAAGGAGGACATCTATGAAATCATCGAATATAGGCGGCCAGGCGGTCCTGGAAGGGATCATGATGAAACACAGGGAAGAGTACTCCGTGGCGGTGAGAAAGCCGGACGGACAGATCGAAGTGACGAAAGACCGCTATACCGGGGTTGCCGGGAGAGTGGGCGCACTGGCCAGGATCCCTTTTGTGAGAGGCATCTTCAACTTTATCGATTCCCTTGTGCTTGGCATGAAGACACTGACTTACTCCGCCAGCTTTTATGAGGATGAGGAGGAAAAACAGAAAGAGCGTACAAGGGAGGAGGAAGAGAAGAAGGAGCGCCAGGAAAAATGGCTCATGCGCGGTGTCATGACCATTTCCATTGTGCTGGCGGTAGGTATATTTATGATACTTCCCTACTTCCTGTCCGGGTTTCTGAAACCTTTTGTTTCATCCTATCATGTACGGACGGTGATCGAGGGATTTGTACGCATTGGAATCTTTATTATCTACATTCTTCTGATCTCAAGGACAGAGGATATACAGAGGACATTCATGTATCATGGAGCGGAGCATAAGTGTATCAACTGTATTGAGCACGGCCTGCCCCTGACCGTGGAAAATGTGAGGCGCAGTTCGCGGCAGCACAAGCGGTGCGGCACCAGTTTTCTCTTCTTTGTCCTGCTGATCAGTATCATTCTGTTGCTTCTGGTCCAGGTGGAGTCACCGGTTATGCGGGTAGTGGTGCGTATCGCCCTTCTGCCGGTCATCGCGGGTATCTCCTATGAAGTACTGAAAGCTGCGGGAAATTCAGACAATCCGGTGATCAACCTGCTGAGCAGGCCCGGGCTTGCCATACAGAAGCTGACTACAAAAGAGCCGGATGACAGTATGATCGAGGTGGCGATCCAGGCGGTGGAGGCCGTCTTTGACTGGAGGAAATATGAAAGAGAAAACTTTGACGCAGACGAGGCAGCTTAGAGGGCTGATGCGGGAGGCGGCGGAGAAGCTGGCCGGGTGCGGGATAGAGGAAGCCCCCCTGGACGCCAGTCTTCTACTGGAGTACGCAGCCGGCGTGACTGCCCAGGACTATCTGATGGATCCTTTCCGGGAACTGCCGCAGGAGAAGGTCTGCGCCTTCTGGGAGGCGGTGGAAAAGCGGGCCATGCGGATCCCTCTCCAGCACATTACAGGCGTGCAGGAGTTTATGGGATATCCCTTCCGGGTCAATGAGCATGTGCTGATCCCGCGGCAGGATACGGAGACCCTTGTGGAGTGTGCCCTTGAGAAGCTGGAGCCGGGGATGCGGGTGCTGGATCTGTGCACCGGGTCCGGCTGCATTGCTGCCAGTTTATATTTAATAGGAAGAAAGCAGGGAAAAGTGTCCCGGGAGAGCCGGTTTGAAGGTGCGGATATATCGGAGGCAGCCCTGGAGACGGCAGGCGTGAACTGCCGGGAACTGGGAGCCGACGTCCGGCTTTTCAGAAGCGATCTTTTTGAGAAGGTGGAAGGAACCTGCGATATGATCGTGTCCAACCCGCCCTATATCCGGAGGGACGTCATAGAGGAACTGCAGGCGGAAGTGCGGCTCCACGATCCCTATATCGCCCTGGACGGCCACGAGGACGGTCTGCACTTTTACCGCAGGATTGCAGCCGGTGCAGGAAGCCATCTGAAGCAGGGGGGCTGGCTTATCCTTGAGATCGGACATGACCAGCGCGAAGAAGTGTCCCGGCTCCTCCGGGAGGCCGGCTTTACCTGTGTCCAGGGGAAAAAGGATCTTGCCGGACTTGACCGTGTTGTCATGGGCATGTACAATAAATAGAGTGTAAATGAATGCAGGAGGAAAGAACATGTTTGATAAATTGGATGATCTGCTTGTACGTTATGAAGAGATCATGAACGAACTTTCAGAGCCGGGTGTGGCAGACAACCAGGACCGCTTCCGGAAGCTGATGAAAGAGCAGAATGACCTGGCCCCCATTGTGGAGGCATATAAAGAGTACAAGGCAAACAACCAGGCCATCGAGGACAGCCTGGTGATGCTGGAGGAAGAGACAGACGAGGAGATGAAGGAACTTGCCAAGGAGGAGTTAAATGAGTCCAAGGCAAGAGTGGAGGAGCTGGAGCAGAAGCTGAAGATCCTTCTTCTTCCCAAGGACCCTAACGATGACAAGAACGTAATCGTGGAGATCCGCGCCGGAGCCGGCGGAGACGAGGCGGCTCTTTTTGCGGCGGAAGTATACCGCATGTATGTCCACTACGCAGAAGGACGCAGATGGCGGACAGAGCTGATCTCCGTCAATGAGAACGGTATCGGCGGTTTCAAGGAAGTGGTCTTTATGATCACCGGGCAGGGGGCCTACTCCCGCCTGAAGTACGAGAGCGGTGTTCACCGTGTGCAGCGGGTGCCTGAGACGGAGAGCGGCGGCCGTATCCACACGTCCACTATCACAGTGGCCATCATGCCCGAGGCGGAGGAAGTGGATGTGGTCATCGACGAGAAGGATATCCGTATCGACGTCATGAGAGCCTCCGGAAACGGCGGACAGTGCGTCAACACCACGGACTCGGCCGTTCGTCTGACCCACTATCCCACAGGTATCGTGATCTACAGCCAGACGGAGAAATCCCAGCTTCAGAACAAGGAGAAGGCGTTCCGTCTCCTGCGGTCCAAGCTGTATGATCTGGAGATGGAGAAGCGGCAGGCATCTGAGGCGGAAGCGCGCCGCAGTCAGATCGGTACAGGCGACCGGTCCGAGAAGATCCGTACCTACAACTTCCCCCAGGGGCGCGTGACAGACCACAGGATCAAGCTGACCCTGCACAAGCTGGACAGCGTCATGAACGGGGATCTGGACGAGATCATCGACAGCCTGATCGCGGCAGACCAGGCGGCGAAACTGGCAAATATGAACGAAGAGTAAGAATGAGAATAAATAAGGACTGATATTTTATATGTTAGAATATGATTTTAAGCGGCCCCAGCTTGAGGATAAGGAGATCATCTCCCATTATTTCAAGCATCACACGAGCCGAAGCTGTGAGAGAACATTTGTAAATGTGTTTCTCTGGGCAAGATTTTACGGTGTAACCTACGCCATCATAGAGAACACACTGGTTTTCAAGAGTGAAAATGAAGACGGTTTTGCTTTCGCCTATCCGGCGGGGGAGGCTGCTGATGTGAAAAAGGCACTGGACGTGCTTTGCCAGTACAGCGAAGAGCGCGGTGTACCGTTCCGTCTGTACAATGTGACGCCGGACAACTTCGAGCAGATCGAAGCCTGGTATCCGGATCGGTTCCAGGTGGAGTACAACGAAGATCTGGCGGACTACGTGTACGAGTCGGAGAAGCTCTGTACACTGGCAGGGAAAAAGCTGCACGGAAAGAGAAACCATATCAATAAATTTAAATCTCTTTACGAGGGGCGCTGGAACTATGAGACCATGTCGGACGACAATCTGGAGGAGTGCTTCCAGATGGCTCTGAAGTGGAGAAATTTAAACGGCTGCAACGACGATCCGGAGAAGAACTCCGAGATGTGCGTCACGCTGAATTCCCTCAGACTTTTCAAGGAACTGGAACTGACGGGAGGCATCCTCAGGGTGGACGGTCAGATCGTGGCCTTCACCATAGGGGAGCCGATCTGCTCCGACACCTTTGTGGTGCATATCGAGAAGGCATTTCCGGATGTACAGGGCGCCTACACCATGATCAACCAGCAGTTTGTGGAGCACGAGTGCATGGATTATAAGTATGTCAATCGTGAGGAAGACACAGGCGACGAGGGACTCAGAAAGGCAAAGAGATCCTACAGGCCTGTATTTATGGTGGAAAAAGGCGTTGTGAAGGAGAAGCAGTCTTAAGCAGAATAAACAGGCATAACAATAAGGAGGAATGAAGAAATGATCGCAGACAAGATGAAAGGAATGGTGGCGGGAAGCTCAGCAATCCGTGCCATGTTCGAGGAAGGTACAAGAATGGCAGAGCAGTTCGGCGCGGAGAATGTGTATGATTTCAGCCTGGGTAATCCCAATGTGCCGGCTCCGGCCTCTGTGAAGAAGGCAATCATGGAGCTGCTTGAAGAGGAGGACCCGGTTGTCCTCCACGGCTACACCAACAGCAACAGCGGCTACGCAGATGTGAGAGAGACTGTGGCTGCGTCTTTGAACCGGCGTTTCGGAACCTCCTTTGAAGGAAAGAATATTATCATGACAGTGGGAGCGGCAGGCGGACTGAATGTCATCCTGAAGACACTGATCAATCCCGGCGACGAGGTGATCACCTTTGCCCCCTACTTCGGGGAGTACCGTTCCTACGTAAACAACTACGACGGCGTGCTTGTGGAGATCTCGCCGGATACAGACACCTTCCAGCCCAAGCTTGCAGAGTTTGAGGAGAAGATCACTCCGAAGACAAAGGCTGTCATTGTAAACACCCCCAACAACCCCACAGGCGTTGTGTACTCCGAGGACACCATCAAGAAGATGGCTGCTGTCATGGAGGCAAAGCAGAAGGAGTACGGCACGCAGATCTATCTGATCTCCGACGAGCCTTACCGCGAGCTTGTGTACGACGGGGCGGAAGTTCCCTATCTGACAAAGTATTACGACAACACCATTGTGGGCTATTCTTACAGCAAATCTCTGTCCCTTCCGGGAGAGCGCATCGGTTACCTTGTCATTCCGGATGAGGTGGCAGACAGCCAGACGGTGCTCTCCGCAGCCAATGTGGCTACCCGGATCCTGGGATTTGTCAACGCCCCCACCCTGCAGCAGAAAGTGGTGGCAAAATGCATCGACGAGGAGACAGATATCTCCTTCTACGACAGAAACAGGGAGACCCTCTACAATGGTCTGAAAGACTGCGGATTTTCATGCATTAAGCCGGAGGGTGCATTCTACCTCTTTGTGAAATCCCCGGTGGAGGACGAGAAAGAGTTCTGCGCGGCGGCGAAGAAATACCACATCCTTATGGTGCCGGGAAGCTCTTTTGCCTGCCCGGGCTATGTGCGGCTGGCCTACTGTGTGTCCCACGAGACCATCGAGAACGCACTTCCCAAGTTTAAAGAGCTGGCAAATGAATATTTCTAAGGGGAGAAGTATGGAAGCATTTGAGAAGAATATACGGAGAGTAGAGCCATATGTGCCGGGGGAACAGCCTCGGCAGAAGGTGGTCAAGTTAAATACAAACGAAAATCCCTATCCCCCGGCGCCGGGGGTGGAGCGGGCACTGCGGGAGCTGGACACAGCGGACTTCCGCCTCTACCCGGATCCGGCCTGCAGCGTGCTGGTGGATGCCATTGCGGATTTTTACAAGGTGGGAAAAGACCAGGTCTTTGTGGGAGTGGGCTCCGACGATGTCCTGTCCCTGTGTTTCCTCACTTTTTTTAATTCTGATAAGCCGGTCTTTTTCCCGGATATCACCTACTCTTTCTACAAAGTGTGGGCGGAGCTGTACCGGATCCCCTATGAGTGCAAAAAGGTGGATGAAGACTTCCGGATCGTGAAGGAGGACTACTACGGGGCTAACGGCGGAGTAATCTTCCCCAATCCCAACGCCCCCACCGCCATCTATGAGAACCTGGAGTTTGTGGAGGATATCCTCCGGCACAACAGGGATGTGATCGTCATTGTGGATGAAGCTTACATAGATTACGCGGGACCTTCCGCCATAGAGCTTGTGGATCAGTATGATAATCTGATCGTGACCCAGACATTTTCCAAGTCACGGTCCATGGCCGGCATGCGTATCGGCTATGCCATTGCCAGCCCGAAGCTGATCCGGTATCTGAACGATGTGAAGTATTCCTTCAACTCCTACACCCTGAATCGTGCCTCCCTTGTGTGCGGCGCAGAGTCGGTGAAGAACCGGGAGTATTTTGAAAAGACGGTTGCAGAAATCGTCGGGACAAGGGAGAGAACAAAAGAGAGACTGGCGAAGATGGGATTTTCCTTTACAGATTCCAGCGCCAATTTCCTGTTTGTCACCCATCCGGAGTACGACGCCGGCGATATGTTCCGGGCGCTGAAAGAGGCGGGGATCTACGTGCGCTGGTGGGACAGCGACAGGATCCGTCAGTACATGCGGATCACGGTGGGAACGGAAGAGGAGATGGAGACGCTCTTTGCGTTCCTGGAACAATATATGTCAAAGGAGAATTAAGAAATGCTGAAAACAATATTGCAGGGAGTTGTGGTCGGAGTGGCCAATATCATACCGGGAGTCAGTGGCGGCACCATGATGGTTGCCATGGGGCTGTATGACAAGCTGATCCATGCCATCACCCACATAAAGAGTGAATTTGGGAAAAGCATGAAACTGATCCTTCCCATATTGATCGGGGCGGCTCTTGCCATCGTGATCCTGTCCAGGGTGTTTGAGTTCCTTCTGGACACGTATCCGATCCCTACGAACTTTGCCTTCTGCGGACTGATCGCAGGGAGCCTTCCCTTTATCTTTGAAAAAGTAAAGGGGCACAGGCCTACTGTCAGCAGAATGATCCCTCTCCTGGTGTTTTTTGCCATTGTCATCCTGATGGCTGTCATGGGAGAGACCGGGGGAAAAGCCGCAGATGTGAGCTTCACACTGATCAACGAGATCAAACTTCTGCTGGTAGGCATTGTAGCTGCGGCCACAATGGTCATACCGGGAGTGAGCGGCTCCATGATGCTGATGCTCCTTGGATACTACGACACGATCCTGCGGACCATCAATCATTTTATGGACGCTCTGTTTGCTTTTGATGTGCCGGAGCTGCTGGTACAGTGTGGGATCCTGATCCCCTTTGGTATCGGCGTGCTGCTGGGAATCTTTCTGATTGCCAAGATCATAGAGTTCATTTTCGCCCGGGCGGAGATCCATGCCTACTATGCCATCATCGGTCTGATCGTGGCGTCTCCTGTGGCGATCCTTATCAAGATCGACTGGAGTACTTTCTCCGTGTTTACAATTGCCGCCGGCATTGTGGCATTTGTGGCGGGCTGGTTCGTAGCAGGACGCCTGGGAGGAGAGTAGACTGGTCTGCAGCAGACAGCCGGAGGTGCGTTTATGGAATACTCTCATGAGATCATAAGGCCCAATGAGGACATACCATTTAAGTTGTTTGTGTTCGAGGGCAGCGATGGAAATTACATAAGGCAGAAGCACTGGCATCGGTCCATAGAGATATTCGCGCTCTTTGAGGGAAAGCTGACGTTTTTCATCAATGAGCAGGAATATCCCTTAAGGCCCGGTGAGTTTATGGTGGTCAATTCCAATGAGGTGCATTCCATATTCGCACCGGAGGCAAACAAGACCATTGTGCTGCAGATACCGCTCTCTACGTTTGAAAACTATTACACAGATGAGCGGTTTATTTATTTTTCCCGCAGCTCCAGACACCAGGATGAAGAGGTGATGAAGCTCATCGGGGATATGTTCCGCACCTACACGGAGAAAGCCTGCGGGTATGAGCTGAAAGTGCAGAGCCAGTTTTATATGCTGGTCTATCTTCTGGTGACAAAGTATCGCCAGACAGAGGTCAGCCCCGAGGTGGTCCGGCTGGGTAAGAAGCTGAACCGGCTGTCCGCCATCACGGATTACATGAAAAAAAATTACAGCAGGGATCTGTCCCTGGAGACCCTGGCAAAGACTTTCGGGTATTCGCCCACTTATCTTTCCAGGATGTTCCGGAAATATGCCCTGACAAACTATAAGACATATCTGGACGGGATCCGCCTGGAACACGCGGTGGAACTGCTGGAGAGAACAGACCAGTCCATCGGGGAGATTGCCCTGCAGTGCGGCTTTCCCAACAGCAAGGCCTTTTCCAGGGCGTTTAAGGAGAAATACGGAATGCTGCCAAGCGGATTCCGGAGAGGGGAAGGATGCGAATGAAGCGTTTTATGGATGACAACCGCCTTATGTATATTGTCATGGCAGCCACGGTTCTTCTCGTGCTGAGCATTATGATCGGTTTCAGTGTTTCCCTTGACCAGGATAAAAGCGGTTCAGATGAGGCCGGAGGGGAAGAGGGCAGCTATTCATACCATGTGGCCATGGTGGGAGGAGATCCGTCGGATGTGTTCTGGGAGTCCCTGTACGAGGAAGCGAGAACTGCCGGAGCCAAGGTGGGCATTTATGCGGAAGATTTCGGGGCGGCGCTGAATGAAGACTATTCCACATCCGAGCTTGTGCGCATGGCCATTGATTCCAGGGTGGACGGGATCGTCATAGAGACGGACGCCACGGAGGATATAGAAAGCCTGATCTCCCAGGCAGAGCAAGCCGGCATCCCTGTGGTCACGCTGATGGAGGATGTGCCTGACAGCGGCCGGATCAGTTATGTGGGGGCCAATGACTATACCCTGGGCGAGATGTACGGGCAGGAAGTGCTGAAGGCTGTGGAGAAGGACGGAGCCAGCGTGGATGTGCTTGTTCCGGTGAACGAGGAGGAGAGCTCCCCCAGCTTTATCTATACAGGGATCAGCGAGACGGTTGCCCAGACATCCAGAGATATCTCCGTGTCCACTGTGCGAACAGGGGAGGACAGGGAGTTTGTGTCCGAGGAACGGGTGCGGGGCATTCTCCTGGATGAAGAGAACCGCCCGGACGTGCTGGTCTGTCTCAATGTAGTGGATACCATCAGCGCTTACCAGTGTGTCAGGGATTACAATCTGGTGGGGAAGGTGAAGATCATTGGCTACTATTCTTCCCCGGAGATACTGGAAGGCATACAGAAAGGCGTCATCCAGTCCACCATTATGGTGAATGCGCAGGAGGCGGGGCGGCTGTGTATGGAGGCCATGGAAGAATACCTGTCCCAGCGGTATACAAGTGAGTATTTTCCGGTATCTGTGGAACTGATCAATGAGAAGAACGTAGAAGATTATATCCAGGAAGAAAGCGGGGAGTAAGAGATGGAAGAGTCCCAGTCAAAATCCATACGTGTGAAGCTGGTAGAGATTTTCGTCATGGTCTCCATAACCGTTTTTGTCATTGTAATCTTTATCTACTACAATCTGAATCGGACGATACGGGAGATGGACACCGTTTACAACAGTAATATTCAGTTCAATGACCTGTCAGCCAATGTAAGTGACATCCAGAATTCGCTCTATCAGTATCTGAATACAAAGAGTTCCGATGCGCTGGAGGATTACTACCGCTACAGCCAGGATTACCAGGAGCTTCTGGATGTGCTGAACCAGGAAGTCAGCAGCGATCCGGCAAAGCTGGCGGAGAAGAATATCTACTATCTCTCCCAGACATATCTGGAGATGACTGATGAGGCGGTGGAGAGAAAACGAGGAAGAGACGCGGCGGGCGTCAGGGAGGCCTATCAGGAGACGGAAGAAATCTACGGCTTTATCCAGGCCAATATCAACAGCATCAATACATCTACGTTTGTGAGCAATGCCAGAAGTTATTCCAATCTGCGGGTGATCCTGAGCTACACCACCGGATTCAGTATCTGTGTTCTCTTTGCGGTCATTGCCATTGCGGTGGGCTGGATCATCATAATGACAAGGAGTATCACAAAGCCCCTGATCGAGCTGGCCAATGCTGCCACAGAGATTGCGCAGGGAAATATTGAGGTAGATTTCCCCATTGTGGAGACGGGAGACGAAGTGTCTGTTGTGGCGAAAGCCTGCAACAAGATGATCGGCAGTATCCGGAATTACATCGAAGAGACGAAGAAAAACTACGAGAGGGAGAACGAGCTGGCGGCCAATGAGCTGCGGATGAAAAACGACCTGAAGGAGGCCCAGCTTAAATATCTGCAGGCACAGATCAATCCTCATTTTCTTTTCAACAGTCTGAATGCCGGCGCCCAGCTTGCCATGATGGAGGGGGCGGAGAAAGCCTGCATGTTTATCCAGAATATGGCGGATTTCTTCCGCTACAATGTCCGCAAGATGGAAAAAGATGTGACGCTCCAGGAGGAGCTGCAGCTTGTAGACAATTATATTTACATACTTAACGTCAGGTTTGCGGGAGATATCCATTACAGCAGGCAGATCAACGAGAAGCTGCTGCATATTTCCATGCCCAGTATGATCCTTCAGCCGATCATAGAAAATGCGGTCAATCACGGCATCCGTGAGATGGAGGGAGAAGGCTGTATCCACCTGTCTGTCTTCGGCGAGGAGGACGAGGTGTGTATAGAGATCACGGACAACGGCGTGGGGATCGAACCGGAGATCGCTGAAAAAATCATGCGGGGAGAGAGCGCTCACAGTATGAGCGGACGTGACTCGGAAGGAATCGGACTGGACAATGTAATCAATCGTCTGCGCAGCTACTACGGCAGACAGCATGTGTTCGAGATAAAAAGGAGAGAGACAGGAGGTACATCGGTGACGCTGTATATTCCGAAGGAAGGGAAGGAGAGAGAAGATGACGAAAATACTGATCTGTGATGACGAGGGTATTGTCAGACAGTCCCTTCAGTTTATGATCGAAAAGGCCTTTGGAGATGAGTGTGAACTGGAATTTGCCCGCAACGGGCGAACAGCCATAGAGCTGGCGGAGAGCTTCCACCCGGACATTATCCTGATGGATATCCAGATGCCGGGGATCAACGGGATCGAGGCCATGCAGGAGATCCGCAGAGAGGACAAGCATGTGGTCTTTATCGTGCTGACGGCCTATGACAAGTTTGAATATACGCAGAAATCCATAGATATAGGAGTTCTCTCCTATCTGACAAAGCCCATCAATAAAGATGTGCTGACAGAGACGCTCAGAAAGGCCATGAAGCAGGTGAAAGACCGCAGGGAGAAGGCGAGGAATGACCTGCGGATCAAAGAGAAGCTGGAAGCGGTAGTGCCCATGATCGAGAGCGGGTTCGTGTACAGCGTTCTGATGGAGGGAAGCGGCAAGGAAGAGTATGCCGGTTACAGGGATCTTCTCAACGTAGAGGAGGACTATGGGTATGTGACGGTCATAGAGTGCGGGGATGAGCTTCGCAAAGGCGAGCTGACCAACACAGTGGGATCTGGTATCAAGCTTCAGAAACATTACATGATCTTCCGGGAGACAGTGAAGGAGGCCACCGGAGGGATCGTGGGGGCTCTCATGGCCAACAAAGTCATTGTGCTGATCCCCACCGGAGAACAGCAGGAGGAGTACAGCCAGCGTGTCATGAAGATCGAGAATACCCGGGCTCTTCTGCGCAAACTGGAGCAGCAGACGGAACTGAAGTTCAAGGCCGGTATCGGGACTGTGAAAAGCTGGAAGGATATGGAGGAGTCCTACCGGGAGGCGCTGGAGAGTGTACACCAGACTGTGGGGAAGGTGATCCACGCAAGTGATATCAGCACAAGCTGCGGCTACGCAGATGATTATCCCATTGATCTTGAGAAACAGCTGTTTGAAGCTGTGCGCGTTGGCGATGTGGAGAATACCCGCATCCTTGGAGAGCGCTACATGGACTGGATGCAGGGGTATGAGCCGAAGCTGAAAAATGTGGTTCGCCTGAAAGCCATGGAATTTGTCCTCTGGGCTGAGCATCTGGCCTACATGCAGGGCGGTCTGGCGGAGTACCGGTTTGAAGACCGGGAAGGGTATATGGAGCTTCTCCTCTCTTTCAATTCCTACCAGGAGCTCAGATACTGGTTCCTGAAAAAGCTGGATGAGAGTGTCAGTCACATTGCCAGAAAGCAGCAGACCAAGACTGACAGTGTTGTGGAGCACGCAAAAAAGTATATTGGGGAACATTTTAATAAAGAACTGTCCCTTGAGGAGATGGCAAAAGAGGTCGGGATCAGCCCTTATTATTTAAGTAAACTCTTTAAAGAGTCGGAGGGAACCGGGTACATCGAGTACACCACAAAGCTGCGGATGGATTATGCCAAGGAGCAGCTTGGATCCACAGACAGAAGTGTCAAGGAGATCTGCCGTGATGCCGGGTATCAGGATCCGAACTATTTCAGCCGCATCTTCAAAAAATGGACGGGAATGACGCCGACGGAGTATCGGGGAGGGGGAACTGTATGATGAAAAAAAGAAGGTTTTCTGCAGCACTTATACTGGCGGCCATGCTTCTTCTGTCTGCCTGCGCAGATGCTTCGCAGGAGACAGTGCAGGAAGTCCCGGCAGATGCCGGGGAGGAAAAGGATGATGGCATCCGCATCGGTATTACTTTTGATACATTTGTGCTGGAGCGCTGGACAAGAGACCGGGATGTGTTTATGGATACTGCCCGGAAGATGGGGGCAACGGTGGATGTGCAGACGGCCAACGGGGATGTGGAGAAGCAGAAGGAGCAGGTTCGCAAGTTCACAGAGGAGAACATGGATGCCATCGTCATCGTAGCAACCGACTGCTATTCTTTGAAGGAAGAGGTAGAGGATGCAAGGAACAAAGGTATACAGGTCATTTCCTACGACAGGCTCATCCAGGGGGAGCAGACGGATCTGTACATCACAGTGGACAATGAGAAGGTAGGCACGCTGATGGCCCAGAGCATCAAGGAAAAGCTTCCGGAAGGCGGCAATGTAGTTATGATCTGCGGCCCGGAGGCGGACAGCAACAGCATGGATGTGGCGAACGGCTTCGAGACGGAATTGGGAGACGGACCCTGGAAGATCGTCTATAAAAGCCATGTGAAATCCTGGACACCGGAGAACGGCACCCAGGCTGTGGCGGACGCCTTTGCCGGGACAGAAGAGGAGATTGACGCAGTGATGTGCGGAAACGACGGGCTGGCGGGCTATGTGATCCGGTCCCTGAGCGAACGGCAGCTTGCCGGGGATGTGGTCGTGGTCGGACAGGATGCGGATCTGGAGGCATGCCAGCGGATCGTGGAAGGGACCCAGACTATGACAGTCTATAAGCCCATCAATGATCTGGCGAAAGAGGCGGCGGAATGTACGGTGAAGCTGGCAAGAGGCGAGCAGATCGTGGGGAATGTGCTGGATGTTTCTGATGTGAAGGAGAATGAGGATGGTCAGGAAGTTCCCTATTACGGGCTGGAACCTGTGGCTGTGACTGCTGAGAATATGGACAGTGTTATCATTGGATCAGGATTCCATTCCAGGGAAGAAGTCTATCTGAATGTGGAAAATTGACAAAAGGGGACATGAAAAACAGGTGTCAATAGGAAATTTTTAACAGGGACTAGCACAAAAATATGCTAGTCCCTGTTTTCATGTCTCAACTTTCATAAATTTGTACAGACCTTTGCAAACATGTCCAGATGCCATCCTGTTATAGTATAACCATCAAATAATTCTTAAATGAATGGAGGAACGAGATTATGAAAAACAGAACAAAGAGACTTCTGGCAATCGGCCTGATCGCTGCTATGACAGCATCTCTGGCTGCATGCTCCAGCGAGGGAAGCGGCGGAGCTACATCCGGTGAGGAGAAGGAGACCCAGGCCGGAACCGGAAAGATCGGTGTTGCCATGCCGACAAAGGATCTGCAGAGATGGAACCAGGACGGCGAGAACATGAAGAAACAGCTGGAGGAAGCCGGATATGAGGTTGACCTTCAGTTCGCAAGTAACGATATCGCCACACAGGTTTCCCAGGTCGAGAACATGATCTCCGGCGGATGCGACCTGCTGGTCATCGGATCTATCGACGGTGAGTCTCTTGGAACACCTCTGGCAACAGCAGAGGAGCAGAACATTCCGGTCATTTCCTACGACCGTCTGATCATGAACACAACAGCTGTTCAGTACTACGCTACATTTGACAACTACTTAGTTGGACAGAAACAGGGCGAGTACCTGGTAGAGGCTCTTGACCTTGAGAACCAGGCAGGACCTTTCAACATCGAGATTTTCACAGGTGACCCGGGTGACAACAACGTAAACTTCTTCTTCAGCGGTGCTATGGATGTTCTCCAGCCGTACATTGACGAAGGAAAACTGGTTGTTCAGTCCGGACAGACGACAAAAGAGCAGTGTGCTACAGCAGACTGGTCCACAGAGAAGGCTCAGTCCAGAATGGATGCTATCTTAAGCTCCAACTACGCTGACAAACAGCTTGACGCTGTACTTTGCTCCAACGACTCCACAGCACTTGGTGTTGAGAACTCTCTGGAAGCAAACTACACAGGCGAGTGGCCGATCATCACAGGTCAGGACTGCGATATGCCGAACGTAAAGAACATTGTAGCCGGCAAGCAGGCAATGTCTGTATTCAAAGACACACGTCTCCTGGCAGAGCAGACAGTTAAGATGGTAGACGCTATCATGGGCGGCGAGGAAGCTGAAGTAAACGATACAGAGTCCTACGACAACGGAACAGGTGTCATTCCTACATACCTCTGCGAGCCTACAGTTGTAACGATCGACAACTACGAAGAGATGCTGATCGACTCCGGATACTATGAGGCATCCGATATCCAGTAATCAGTGAAAATGTAACTTGTGAAAATGCAGGCGGGAAGTGAAAAGCCCGCCTGTTTTATGAAGGAAAGGGAGGGAGAAAATTGGCAAAAATCCTGCTGGAGATGAAAAATATTACCAAGACTTTCCCGGGCGTCAAGGCACTTGACAATGTAAATCTGCAGGTGGAGGAAGGCGAGGTCCACGCCCTCGTGGGGGAGAACGGAGCCGGAAAATCCACACTGATGAATGTCTTGAGCGGTATCTACCCGTACGGGAGCTACGAGGGGGATATCATATACAACGGTGAAGTTTGTAAGTTTAACAAGATCAAAGACAGCGAAGAAAAAGGGATCGTTATCATCCACCAGGAGCTGGCTCTTGTGCCGGAGATGACGATCGGTGAGAATATGTATCTGGGCAATGAGCAGGGGAAATCCTTTGCCATTGACTGGAGCAGGACATACGGGGAGGCGGACAAATACCTGGCGCGGGTAGGACTGAAAGAGTCGTCCCGTACACTTATCAAAGATATTGGAACCGGTAAACAGCAGCTTGTGGAGATTGCAAAGGCCCTGGCCAAGAACGCAAAGCTGCTCATTCTCGATGAGCCTACATCTTCTTTGAACGAGGAGGATTCCCAGGCGCTCCTGGACCTGATGCTGGAGTTCAAGAAGCAGGGCATGACTTCGATCATTATTTCTCATAAGCTGAATGAGATTGCCTATGTGGCAGATAAAATCACTGTGATCCGTGACGGCTCTACCATTGAGACGCTGGATAAAAAGAAAGACACCTTCACGGAGGACAGGATCATCAAAGGCATGGTGGGACGCGAGCTGACGGACCGCTTCCCCAAGAGGGAAAAGAAAGATATCGGGGACGTGGCGCTGGAAGTGAAGAACTGGACAGTGCACCACCCGCTGTACTCCGAGAGGAAGGTTGTGGACAATGTGTCCATGCACGTGAAAAAGGGCGAGGTGCTGGGCATCTCCGGACTGATGGGAGCCGGCCGTACCGAGCTGGCCATGAGCATCTTCGGAAAGAGCTACGGCAAGAATATCTCCGGCCAGCTCTTTATCAACGGAAACGAGGTAAATCTCCATTCTGTCAAGGACGCTATCAAGCATAAGCTGGCCTACGTGACAGAGGACAGAAAAGGAAACGGACTGATCCTGAGCAATCCTATCCGTGTCAACACTACGCTGGCTAACCTTGAGGGAGTCAGCAACCACGGTGTCATCGACAATGATAAGGAGATCGCCGTTGCGGAAGAGTACCGCCAGAAGCTGCGTACAAAGTGTCCCACGGTAGAGCAGAATGTAGGAAACCTAAGCGGCGGTAACCAGCAGAAGGTGCTCCTTGCCAAGTGGATGTTTGCAGGACCGGATGTCCTCATCCTGGACGAGCCTACCAGGGGTATCGACGTAGGAGCCAAGTACGAGATCTACTGCATCATCAATGATCTTGTGGCACAGGGTAAATCCGTGATCATGATATCCTCCGAGCTTCCGGAGGTCCTTGGAATGTCAGACCGTATCTACATCATGAATGAAGGAAAGATCGTAGGAGAGCTGGATGCAGCAGAGGCAACCCAGGAGATCATCATGTCACGTATTCTGAAATCGAGCAAAGGAGAATAGCTATGGAAAAGGGTAAAGTATCAGAATTTTTAAAGAAGTATACAATGGTCATCGTACTGGTCATTGTGGTATTGTTTTTCACATGGCAGACAGGGGGCAGGATGATACTGCCGCAGAACGTCAACAACCTGATCGCGCAGAACGCATACGTGTTCATCCTTGCAACCGGTATGCTTCTGTGTATCCTGACAGGCGGTAATATCGACCTGAGCGTAGGATCTGTAGTCTGCTTCGTAGGAGCTGTGGGCGCTACAGTCATGGTCAATATGAAGATGAATGTATTCGTCGGCATTATCGTTATGCTGGCAGTGGGACTTGCCATCGGCGTGTGGCAGGGTTTCTGGATCGCCTACAGGCGTATCCCCCCGTTCGTTGTAACACTGGCAGGCATGCTCATGTTCAGAGGTCTCTCCAACATCGTACTGGACGGCTTCACCATCGCACCCATGCCCCAGGGATACCTGAATCTGTTCAACAGCTACATCATCGACTTCTTCGGAGGACAGGGACTGAACATCACATGCGTGCTCATCGGTGTGATCGCGGCAGCCATCTTTATCCTCATCACTTTCAAGGGCAGGATGTCCAAGATAAAGAAGGGTTATGCAGTAAATAAGGCCAGCAACGACATCATCCGCTGCGCCATCATCAGTATCGTCATCATCGGCTTTATGTGGAGACTGGCACAGTACAAGGGGCTTCCCAATATGCTCCTCTGGATCGCGGTGATCGTCCTCATCTACGGCTACATCACATCCAAGACAACCATCGGACGTCACCTGTACGCCATCGGTGGAAATGAGAAGGCGGCACAGCTTTCCGGTATCAATACAAACAAGGTATACTTCTTCGCTTACGCAAACATGGGGCTTCTGGCAGCAGTTGCAGGTATGGTGACTATCGCCCGTCTGAATTCTGCTAGCCCGACAGCCGGCGACAGCTACGAGATGGATGCTATCGGTTCCTGTTTCATCGGCGGTGCATCTGCATACGGTGGAAGTGGAACAATCCCGGGCGTTATCATCGGTGCTACACTGATGGGTGTTATCAACCTTGGTATGTCTATCATGGGCATCGATATGAACTGGCAGAAAGTTGTAAAAGGACTTGTTGTTCTTGCAGCTGTTATCTTCGACGTAGAGTCTAAGAAGAACTCCAGATAAGATGATAAAGAAAGAGGCAGGATAGATTTCCTACTCTGAAAAGCGCTGTATCACAAATGGTTTAGCATTGTGATGCAGCGTTTTTTATAAGGTGGAAACAAATGAAAAAATAATTATGTAAAATGTGGACTTTTCATTTTACGTGTGCTATAATCCATTTACTTACAAATTTACGTCAAACAGGAGGTGAACATAATATGACAAGCCAGGAATTGCTGATCTCAATAGGGGAAATGCTGGAAGCAAAAATCAGCCCGCTTCGGGAAGATATCCGTGAAGTTAGACAAGATATGAGCGATGTAAAGCAGGATATCTGCGTAATGAAGCAGGAGATGGGCTCCATGCGCCAGGAAATCGATGCCGTGAAGCAGGATATCGTATCTCTAAAGCAGGATATCGATTCCGTGAAGGAAGACATGGGTATCATGCGCCAGGAAATCGACGGCATGAAGCAGGATATCGCATTTTTGAAGCAGGACATGGGTGTCATGCGCCAGGAAATCGATGCCGTGAAGCAGGATATCGTATCTCTAAAGCAGGAAATCGATTCCGTGAAGGAAGACATGGGTATCATGCACCAGGAAATCGACGGCATGAAGCAGGACATCGCATCTTTGAAGCAGGATATGGTCTCCGTGCGCCAGGATATCGATTCCGTGAAAGAAGAGATGAGCTCCATGCATCAGGAAATCCATGCTGTGAAGGAGGAGACAGGTTCCGTGCGGTCAGAGGTTAGTTCTCTGAGAGAAGAAATGGATGCAGTGAAGCAGAGATTGACTCTGATTGAAACTACATTGGAGAATGAGACAAACCGCGGGATCAGGATCATCGCAGAGGGGCATCTGGATCTGTCCAGAAAACTGGACGATGCATTAAGGGTGGACAATGAGAAAGAATTGCTGCTCCTCAGGGTTACCCATCTTGAAAATGAAGTGCACACGATCAAAGAGCGTATGGCTCTCTAGTTCATGCTGCCAGAAAACAAAAGAAATCTGAAAATCTATTTATTTTTAATCCATTTTTTGATCCAAGACGGCATGTGCCGTTGTCTGAAGACGTGAAGAAACATTCTTTATTTTCCAAAAATGAAGCGCAAGAAAGCAGCGACAGTTCTGCAGTGCAAAAAGTAAGTGCAAAAAGACAAGAAACTGCCATAAAGAGCACAAGAAATTGGTGGTATTCAATAAAAAATGTTGATATACTGACCTTAGTGAATGAAAAAGGAGGAGATGGACATGCAGATCCAGAAAGTGACGGATGCATCGTTCAGGGCATATGGCAAAGTGCTGGAAGGCTATGACTTCAGCCGTCTGCTGAAAGAGATGGAGCACACTCCCCTGCCCTCTGACGATGTCATCTATGTGCCCTCTGTGGAGGAGCTGGAGGCTCTCCCGGTAGCGGAGGAACTGAAAAACCGTGCATTCGGCGGTCTGCCGATCGAGATCGGATACTGCAACGGAAATAACAAAAAACTGAATGCGCTGGAGTATCACCGCTCATCGGAGATCAATGTGGCTGTATCAGACGCGATCCTGCTGATCGGAAAGCAGCAGGATGTGGAGCCGGATCACACGTATGACACAGCAAAAGTGGAGGCATTTCTTGTTCCGGCAGGGACAGCCATCGAAGTGTACGCGACTACGCTGCATTATGCCCCCTGTACTGTAGACGACAACGAGGGATTCCGTGTGGTCGTTGTGCTGCCGAAAGACACCAACACAGAGCTTACTTTCCCTGTGGGAAAAGAGGGCGAGGATCGTCTGATCACAGCGAAGAACAAATGGCTCATTGCCCACGAGGATGCAAAGATCGAGGGCGCCTTCAATGGACTTAAAGGAGAAAACATTACACTGTAATCTATTTTTAAAGGAGGAATGAAACACTATGAACAACATGCCAGAAGTAAAGATCGGAGTTGTAGCTGTAAGCCGTGACTGTTTCCCGGAGAGCTTATCCGTGACAAGAAGACAGAACCTTATGAAAGCCTACACAGAGAAATATGGCTCAGAGGGAATCTATGAATGTCCTATCTGTATCGTAGAGAGCGAGATCCATATGGTGCAGGCTCTTGAGGATATCAAGAAGGCAGGATGCAACGCTCTGTGCGTTTACCTTGGAAACTTCGGACCGGAGATTTCCGAGACACTGCTTGCAAAACATTTTGATGGACCGAAGATGTTCATCGCTGCCGCAGAGGAGTCAGGAAATGACCTTCTGGACGGAAGAGGAGACGCATACTGCGGTATGCTCAATGCAAGCTACAACTTGAAACTGCGCAACATTAACGCTTATATTCCGGAATATCCGGTAGGTGACGCAGAGGACTGCGCAGACATGATCCACGAGTTTATCCCGATCGCAAAGGCTATCGAGGGACTGAACAATCTGAAGATCATTTCTTTCGGACCCCGTCCGCTGAATTTCCTTGCATGTAATGCACCGATCAAACAGCTCTATAACATCGGTGTGGAGATTGAGGAGAACTCAGAGCTTGACTTGTTTGAGGCATTCAACAAACATGCAGGAGATGAGAGGATTCCGGCCCTCGTAAAAGAGATGGAAGAGGAGCTGGGAGCAGGCAATAAGAAACCTGAGATCCTGTCCAAACTGGCACAGTATGAGCTGACCTTAAAAGACTGGGTAGAGGAGCACAGAGGATACAGAAAATATGTGGCTATCGCAGGAAAATGCTGGCCTGCATTCCAGACACAGTTCGGCTTTGTTCCCTGCTATGTGAACAGCCGTCTGACAGCTCAGGGTATCCCGGTATCCTGCGAGGTGGATATCTACGGCGCACTCAGCGAGTTTATCGGAACTGTTGTGAGCAACGATACAGTTACACTGCTTGACATCAACAACAGCGTACCTAAGGATATGTACAATGAGGATATCAAGGGCAAATACGACTATACACTTCAGGATGTCTTCATGGGCTTCCACTGCGGAAACACAGCTTCCTCCAAGCTGTCCTTCTGCGAGATGAAGTACCAGAAGATCATGGCAAGGACACTGCCGGAGGAAGTGACACAGGGAACACTGGAGGGCGACATCGTTCCAGGCGACATCACCTTCTTCCGCCTGCAGAGCACATCAGACAACATCCTCCGCGCTTACATTGCTCACGGGGAGGTGCTTCCGGTGGCATCCAGATCCTTCGGAGCGATCGGTGTGTTCGCTATCCCGGAGATGGGACGCTTCTACCGTCACGTGCTGATCGAGGGAGGCTATCCACATCACGGAGCCGTGGCTTTCGGACATTATGGAAAAGCACTGTTTGAAGTGTTCAAG
>OGXL01000282.1_pt1 | contig 43260 bp, 36 predicted proteins | sample 1576311 | NCBI WGS metagenome assembly OGXL01 (sample SAMEA3541564, study PRJEB24748) | human gut metagenome | biome: human gut; feature: human-associated habitat; material: faeces | place: China | collected 2012 | reverse complement strand
GATTCGGCAAAAAGCAAATAAAAGCTTTTAATGCTCCTGTACGCGGGGTACCGGGCCGGAGGCATCCTGTGGATGATCCTGGCCGTGCCCATCGGTCTTCTCGTCGTCAACCTGTATAAAGCGGGGGCCTTTGACTATATACTGGATGATGTGAGGATCCTGGCGGATGGCGTGCTGAGCCTGCGCCGACCGGAGCCGGCCGGGCCTGCCGAAGAAAAGGAGTCTGAAGACGGTAAATGAGAATGTTTTTCGAAAAAATGTGGAAAAGATATTGCAATACACCGTACCGGGGTATATAATAGCACTGAAATACCAATAGGGGGTATAAAGACATCGTTCGAGGAAAGTAGGTGACCCTGGTAATGAAGAAAGAAAAATATAACGTCACCGGTATGACCTGCGCAGCCTGCCAGGCAAATGTAACCCGGTGTGTACAGAAGCTGGATGGGGTGGAGGAAGTCAATGTAAACCTCCTGTCAGGCCAGATGACAGTAGATTACGATGAGACGAAGCTGGACAGCGCCGCTATCGCTCGGGCGGTGGAGGGGATCGGCTACGGGGCGTCCTCTGCAGACGCGCCGTCTGACACAAAGAGCGGTGGTTTCAGAAGTGAGTGGGAAGATCGCCAGAGCAGAGCTCAGGAGGAGCAGCATAGCATGAAGGTGCGCCTTGTGGCCTCCATCGTCCTGCTGATCCCCCTGATGTACGTGGCCATGGGCTCCATGATGGGGCTTCCCGTGCCCGGCATCCTGACCGGCATGGAGAACGCCATGATCTCAGCCCTGACGCAGCTCATCCTGACCGTGCCCATCCTGGTGCTGAACCGGAAATTTTACAAAGTGGGACTGAAAGCTCTGGTAAAGCGGGCCCCCAATATGGACTCCCTGGTGGCCATCGGGTCCGGGGCTTCTCTTGTATACGGCCTCTTTGCCATGTACCGCATGGCCTGGGGCTTCGGACACCAGAACATGGCGGTGGTCCACGAGTATGCCCATGCTCTGTACTTTGAGTCCTCCGCTATGATCCTGACCCTTGTGACAGTGGGAAAATACCTGGAGGCAAGGTCCAGGTCAAAGACCTCCGACGCTCTCGGGAAGCTGGTGGACCTGGCCCCCAAGACGGCGGTTATCATCAAAAACGGCCAGGAAATGACCGTGCCTGCCGAGCAGGTGGCGGCCGGAGACATTGTGGTCATCCGGCCGGGAGAAAGTATCCCGGTGGACGGCGTTGTGACAGAGGGAGCTGGCTATGTGGACCAGGCTGCCATCACCGGTGAGAGTATCCCGGTGGAAAAGATGCCCGGGGATACGGTCATCTCTGCAACTATCAACAAGAACGGCACTTTCCGGTTCCGGGCTTCCAAGGTGGGGGAGGACACCACCCTCTCCCAGATCATCCGCCTTGTGGACGAGGCGGGCAATTCAAAGGCGCCCATCGCCAGGCTGGCGGACAAGGTCAGCGGCATCTTTGTGCCGGTGGTCATCGGCATTGCCATCCTGACAGCCATCGTGTGGATCGTGGCGGGACAGGATTTTGAATTTGCCCTGTCCAATGCCATTGCAGTGCTTGTCATCTCCTGCCCCTGCGCTCTGGGACTTGCCACTCCGGTGGCTATCATGGTGGGTACAGGAAAGGCGGCGGAGTACGGCATCCTCATCAAGTCGGCGGAGAGCCTGGAAAATCTCCACTCCATCGACACAGTTATCCTGGATAAGACCGGCACCATCACTTCCGGCCACCCGGAGGTGACAGACATAGAGGTCCTGGACCCCTCCATGAGCCCAGAGGAGTTCCTGGCCCAGGCGGCTGCCCTGGAGGCGGGGAGTGAACATCCCCTGGCCCAGGCGGTGGTGGAGAAGGCGAAGGGAGACGGTGTATCCTCAGTTCAGGCAGAGGATTTCCAGGCCCGGACGGGGCGGGGCGTGTCAGCCCGGATTTCCGGAAAGACCTGGCTGGCCGGCAACCTGGCCTTTATGGAAGAAGAAAAGGCAATGGGACCTGAGCAGGAGACGGCTTTGGTGAGAGAGAAGATGGGGCAGTATGCGTCCCAGGGGAAAACGCCGCTCCTCTTTGTGCGGGACGGACAGGCCGCAGGTATCATCGCAGTGGCTGACACGATCCGGGAAACAAGCCGGGCGGCCATCCGGAAATTTAAAGAGATGGGCCTTACCGTGGTCATGCTGACAGGTGACAACAAAGTGACGGCAGAGGCTATCCGAAAGGAGCTGGACATTGCGGAGGCGGTGTCCGACGTGCTTCCCACAGAGAAGGAGGCCTGCGTCCGCTCCTGGCAGGAAAAGGGGCATAAGGTGGCCATGGTGGGAGACGGCATCAACGACGCCCCGGCCCTCACAAGGGCGGATATTGGCATTGCCATCGGAGCCGGCACGGACATTGCCATTGACTCGGCAGACGTGGTGCTGATGAAGGACTCCTTACAGGATGTGGTGACAGCCATTGAACTGAGCAGAGCTGTCGTGAGGAACATTCACATGAACCTGTTCTGGGCATTTTTCTACAATGTCCTTGGCATCCCGGTGGCGGCGGGAGCCCTGTTCCCGGCCTTTGGCCTGCGCTTAAGCCCTATGATCGGCTCCGCGGCCATGAGCCTTTCCTCCGTGTGCGTGGTGACCAACGCGCTGCGGCTGCGGTTCTTCAAGCCAGCCACGGGAGGAAAGACGAACGGGCCTGCAAAAGCGGAGGAGGACAGAGAGAAGACAGACTCCACAGAGAACATTCCGGAGCGTTCCGGTGTGGATAATAAAGAAGACGAGAAAGGAATGGTAATGATGAAAAAGACACTGGTAGTAGAAGGCATGATGTGTGAGCACTGCAAGATGCATGTGGAGAAAGCCCTGGCGGGCGTGGCAGGCGTGGACAGCGCCCAGGTGGACCTGGAGAAGAAGACAGCCACTGTCTCCATGGCAGAGGACGTGGCTGACCAGGTGCTGATGGACGCAGTGAAAGAGGCCGGATATGAGCCGGTGAGCTGCACAGTGCAGTAAGAATAAAAGAAAGCGGAAAACAGCAGAAAGAAGACCATAACATACGGCGCAGACTCTCTAGAGGAAAGTCTGCGCCGTATGCTGTGTCGTCTGTGTATCCAATAGTCAAAAAGGGTACGGACCATCTACAGAACCAGTGAGGGGGCAGTGTAGGCGCGTCCGCCCAGCTCCTGATCCAGCATGTAGAGACTTTTTGCATCGTCCCCGAAGAGCTCCATTTTCTTGATCAGATCGCTTGCATTTGTCTCCTCTTCGCCCTGCTCCTTTACGAACCAGTCCAGGAACTGCATGGTGCGGAAGTCTTTTACCTCGTAGGCAGCCTCGTAGATATTGTGGATCAGGCTTGTCACATACTGCTCATGTGCGTAGCCTGCCTTCAGGGCGTCCATCTTTTCTTTCAGCTCGGCATCCGGCTTGTCGATGGCTTCCAGAGTGACAGGCACGTCATTGTTCTGCATATACTGGATGAAGAGCATGGCGTGGTCTCTCTCCTCCTGGGCCTGCACATGGTACCAGTTGGCAAATCCGTCCAGCCCCAGATCTTTATAGAAATTAGAAAAATACAGGTACAGGTAGGCGGAGTAGAACTCTTTATTTACCTGCTCATTTAACAGCTTTGCCACTTTTTCATTTAACATATCAAACATCTCCTTTTGCTTAGCTCACTCCCGCCAGGGAGGGGAATGATCCTTTTGGATAATAGTATAGCTCTGCCGGCTCAAAAACTCAAGACCGGGCAGCAGACCCTTTCATACAGAGTGAAAAAAGCGGGGAAATATGGTATGATGAAATACAAAAGAACAGACAGGAGAAAAGGATATGAATTTACCATTAGCAGTACTGAAAAAGGGAGAAGGGCGCACGCTGAAGACGGGAGGCGCCTGGATTTTTGACAATGAGATAGACAGCGTGACAGGAGCCTTTGAGAACGGGGATGTTGTGATGGTCCACGACTTTGACGGCTATCCCATGGGACGGGGCTTTATCAATATGCACTCCAAAATACGCATCCGGATGCTGACGAGAAACCCGGACCAGGAGATCGATGAGGAGTTTTTCCGGGAACGCCTGCGGGATGCCTGGGAGTACCGGAAAAAGACGGTGGATACAGGAAGCTGCCGGATCGTCTTTGGAGAGGCGGATTTCCTTCCGGGGCTGGTGGTGGACAAGTTTTCGGACGTGCTCGTCTTCCAGTGTCTGGCTCTTGGGATGGACAGGTACAAGGAAAAGCTTCTCTTTATGCTGAAGGAGCTCCTGGCAGAGGACGGCGTTGAGGTCCGGGGCATCTACGAGAGGAGCGACGCCAAGGAGAGAGAAAAAGAGGGCATGAGAAAGACAAAGGGCTTTCTCGGTGAGTCCTTTGACACCTTTGTCCATATTGAGGAGAATGGAGTCAAATACATCGTGGACGTAAAGGACGGGCAGAAGACCGGATTTTTCCTGGATCAGAAATACAACCGTCTGGCCATCCAGAAGCTGTGCCGGGAAGCCCGGGTGCTGGACTGCTTCACCCACACAGGCTCCTTTGCCCTGAACGCGGGGCTCGCCGGGGCAAAGAGCGTCCTGGGGGTGGACGCCTCCGGCCTTGCGGTGGCCCAGGCCCGGGAGAACGCAGCCCTCAACGGGCTCTCAGACCGGGTGGAGTTCCGGGAGGCGGACGTGTTTGACCTGCTCCCCTCCCTGCTGGAGAAAGAGGAGCAGTACGATGTGGTGATCCTGGATCCGCCGGCCTTCACAAAGTCCAGGAACTCCATCAAAAATGCGGTGAAGGGCTACCGGGAGATCAACATCCGGGGCATGAAGCTGGTCCGGGACGGTGGCTTTCTGGCCACCTGCTCCTGCTCCCATTTTATGGATTTTGAGCTGTTCACAAAGACCATACGGGAGGCGGCCAGAAGCGCCCACGTGCGCCTCAGGCAGGTGGAGTTCCGGACCCAGGCGCCGGACCACCCCATCCTGTGGGCGGCGGATGAGAGCTATTATCTGAAGTTTTATATTTTCCAGGTGTGTAAGGAGAGGTAAGCGGCTTGAAAAGCCGGCCTTTAGAGTGCGGACAGGAACGAGTTTTCCGATGCTGATGACCCATACGTTCAATCCTCGCATATACTGGTAAAAAAAGAAAAGAGTTTTTGTCATGAGATGTAAAAAAGGATGTGCACAGAAGAACTGCCCGTGCTGCCGTCCGGGCCCTCCCGGCCCACAGGGGCCGGCAGGGCCGCAGGGAGAACCCGGCCCACAGGGCCCGGCGGGGCCGCAGGGGGAACCCGGTCCTCAGGGGCCGGCAGGAGGGACGGATAACCTTCTGAGCGCCTTTGCCACGCCCCCGCAGCTGGGAACTCCGGGGATGCCGCTTGTTTTTGACAGGAACGGTGCCGTCCTGGGCGATGCGGTCGTCCACGGGCAGAACAGCCCGGATATCGCCATCCGGCAGCCGGGCACCTACTATGTCTCCTTTCACGGGGCAGTCACCCCGGGGCCGGGCGCTGCCTTCCCCCTGAGCGTGAGATTGTTCCTCACTTCCCAGGGAACAGAGGTGGCCGGGGCTTCAGCCGTTCACACCTTTACCGCCCCGGGGACCACGGCCGGGATGTCATTTTCCCAGATCTTGGATGTATCTTCGGCCCCTGCGGTGCTTCAGGTGAACAGCGAAGGAGGAGGCTTCATTTACGGTGAAGTCAATATATGTGTGATAAAGCTTTATTAAAAGCACAGAAAGGAATTTGCTTATGATACACCTGTACTATACAGAAAAGGGCCAGGGAAAGCCACTCATCCTCCTCCACGGAAACGGGGAGGACGGCAGCTATTTTGAGAGCCAGATGGACTATTTCTCGAAGACGAGGCGGGTCATTGCAGTGGACACAAGAGGACACGGCAGGTCGCCCCGGGGAACCGCGCCCTTTACCATCCGCCAGTTTGCCGAGGACCTGCGGGGATTTATGGAGGAGATGGGAATCGATAAGGCGGACCTCCTGGGATTTTCAGACGGGGGAAACATAGCTCTCATCTTTGCCCTGCGGTATCCGGGAAAAGTGGACCGCCTCATCCTGAACGGAGCCAACCTGTGGTCAGGGGGAGTGAAGCTGTCGGTCCAGATACCCATTATCCTGGGGTACTATATAGCCAACTTTTTCGGACATTTCAGCGGGAAGGCCAGAACCAACGCGGAGCTGCTGCGGCTTATGGTGAAGGACCCCGATATAAAAGCGGAGGAGCTTCGGAGCATCCAGAGTCCCACTCTTGTAATCGCGGGAGAGAGGGATATGATACGGGAGGAGCACACCAGGCTGATCGCGGCGGAGATACCGGGGGCAGAGCTTCGCATCATCCCGGGGAACCACTTTGTGGCCGCCGGAAATCCGGAGACATTTAACCGGAAAGTGGAAAACTTTCTACGGGAGACTTAGAAGGCAGGCAGCAGGCCTGCCTTTTTACGCATCTTTGCCTGTAGGGCTCTCTACAGCCCCTCCAGGTCAAAGGGAGGGGTGTACTCCTCCCTTGCGCTGGACCGCTCCTGCATGAATCCTGCGTCCAGCCCAAGATCCAGAGCGGTGTCCAGCACTTTGCCGTACTCGTAGGAGGTGAGGCGTCGGTTGATCTCCGGGTGTTCACTGGCCCGGAAGAAGGGTGTGTATTGACTTAGCAGGCTGAGAAGGAAATGCCCTTTGGGGAGATGCTCAGCAATCCATTTAAGCAGACGGATGGAGTCTTCTTTCTGGCCGGGAAGGACCATGTGCCGTATGAGCGTGCCTCTTGTCAGCATGCCTCTGGAGTCGAAGGCGGGCTTTCCTGTCTGCCGGATCATCTCCTGGACAGCCTGGGAGGCATGGAGAAAATAGTCCGGGGCGCAGGAGTAGGTTCCGGCCAGATCGGAGGAAAAATATTTGAGATCAGGCAGATACACATCCACGTAGCCCTCCAGCATTCGCAGCGTCTCCACCCTCTCGTAGCCGCCGCAGTTGTAGACAATGGGAATGTGCAGCTTCGGGCGCACTTTGTCCAGGACCGGCAGGATGGAGGGAAGAAACTGGGTGGCGGTGATAAGATCGATGTTCTCTGCTCCCTGCTCCTGAAGGGAAAGAAAGATCTCGCCCAGATGTTCCGGTGACAGCTCCTTCCCCACATCCCCCTGGCTGATGGGATAGTTCTGGCAGTAGCAGCACTTTAGGGTGCAGCCGGAGAAGAAGACGGCGCCGCTGCCGCCTTTTCCGCTGATGCAGGGCTCCTCCCAGAAGTGGAGGGCGGCTCGGGCCGCGGTGATCTTTGTGCCGCATCCGCAGACGCCCTGCCTTTCCTGCCGATCTATACGACACATGCGGGGACAGAGGGTGCAGTTCTGGTAGAGAGAAAAAAGGGGGCTATGCATGGCTGCCGTTCTCCTCCCTGAAGGCGATGCTGGCCTGGACTGCCAGGGTTCCGTCTTCTTTTACCCCTGCCAGGAGAAAGTCCTTCTCTCTTTCCATACGCCAGATAGAAAGACGTTCTTTTTCAAAGCACTGTTTGAGATAGTGGATCTCAAAGTCAGTGATCTGTTTTCCAGCATGGAAATCCAGGTCAAAGGCGTTGAGAAAGAGGGAAATATACTTCTGGTTGTTCATGTGTCCGCTCTTGTCAAGGTCTGTGTATCGGACAGTGTGGGTATAGCAGCGCTCCATGCCATCAATAGTTCTTGGGAAACGCTGGAAAGCAGGAAGATCCAGGGGTGTCCTCTCGTCGGTGTCCGTGGGATAGCTGATGGCCTGCGGGGTGCAGATCTTTCCGGCTTTCAGGTCGCACAGACAGCTTTCCATCCGCCCTTTGGCCAGAAGATCACCGCTTTGGGAGACGGTGAAAGCCTGGTGGAAACGGACTGAGGGGCGGGGATTTTCCACCCAGGAAGCCAGCTTAAGGGGAGAGTCGTAGTCTGCCCTCCTCTCGATGTGGAGCCTGTATTTTGTAAAAACCCAGCAGATGCCGTAGGTCTCCGGCAGGGTGTCGTTGCCTTTGCCAAGCGCATGCATGTAGGCGGTCACTGCGTCCTGGAAATATTCAAAATAGCCGTTTGCTCCTATAAGGCCGGTGTGGTCGGACTCACGGAACTGGGGAAAATATTCTTTTTCGTAGATCATGGAAATAACCTCCTGTCCTCAATTTGTCTTGTCTTTCTATTATAGCCTTTTGCATAGAATGACAAAAGTATTTTTCGCAGAAAAGAGGAGCGAAGAAGTACCTTGCAGGGAGGGAGAGGAAAGACATATAATGAGTACATAGCTCAAACGAAAAGGAGGCAGGGGAACATGGGAGAAGAAAAGGCCAAGATCTATTTTGACAACGGGAGCACATCCTGGCCCAAGGCTCCGGGCGTGGCGGAGGCGGTGAGCCGTCTCCTGACAGAGGGGGCTTTTAACATCAACCGGGGGAACTACGAGGGGGCTTACGAGGTGGAGAGCGCGGTGCTGGACACAAGGGAACAGCTGGCCCGGCTTTTCCATGCGGAAAACTCCCGGCGGGTCATCTTCACACCGGGGATCACCCACTCCCTGAATTATTTTATCCGGGGATTTTTAAAAAGAGGGGACCATGTGCTTGTCACCGGGATGGAGCACAATGCGGTCATGCGCCCTCTGCGGTGTATGGAGAAGGAGGGAGTTACCTGGGAGTGCATCCCGACGGACAGAGAGGGAAATGTGCGCTCCGCTGACGTGGAGGGGATGATCCGGAAGAACACAAGGGCGGTCATTGTCCTCCATGCATCGAATGTATGCGGCACCATTGTCCCGGTGGAGGAGATCGGGCGGATCTGCCGGGAGAGGGGTGTGTTCTTTGTGGTGGATACGGCCCAGAGCGCGGGAACCATCCCCCTGGATATGGAGGAGGCCTGCGTGGATTTTCTGGCTTTTACAGGCCACAAGGGGCTGCTGGGGCCCCAGGGGGTGGGAGGATTTCTTATCTCCGACAGCCTGGATGGGCAGATGGAGCCCCTCATCGCAGGCGGCACGGGCAGCATCTCTGACAGTCTGGATATGCCCCGCACTCTGCCGGATAAGTACGAGAGCGGTACCGTGAACCTGCCTGGCATTATTGGACTTCACGCGGCTCTCTCCTACATCGAGGAGACGGGGCTGGATGCGATCCACAAAAAGAAGATGGAGCTGACAGAGCATTTCCTTGAAGAAGTGAAGAAGATCCCCGCTGTCCGCATTGTGGGAAGACAGGGGGCAGAAGGCCGGGTGGCAGTGGTCTCTCTGGACTTTGAGGGGCGGGATAATGCCCTGGCCGCCTTTGAGCTGGAACAGCAGTACGGTATTATGACGCGGGTAGGCCTTCACTGTGCGCCTATGGCCCACAGGGCTCTCGGTACATTCCCGGGGGGAACGGTCCGGTTCGCCTTCAGTGCCGCCAACACAGAGGAAGAGGTGGACCGCTGTGCTGCAGCCCTGCACAGCATGCTGGACTGAGGAGTCAGATGAAAGGTACACACATACTAATAGAAAAAAACTATATATAAAAAGATACATTATAAAAAACAATAGCAAACCTCGCTCTTGCGATTGTCCGGAAATTGTAAACGTGTTACGGTTATAAAAGGACAATTCTGAAAATATCAGATACACAAGAGGAGGTTTTTTTATTATGGCTGATTACAGAAAAATGTGGGAAGATCTTGGCATGGATGTTGATACGCACGACCAGCTCTGCGAAGTGCTGCCCCAGGCCTTCGGCGATGTATATCTCTCCCAGGAGAACAGGCCCGAGTCCATGGATTACTACAATTTTGTAGTGGCGGAGATCCACGGTGTGCGGCCGGCAGAGCTCATCGAGCACCAGAAAAAAGGTGGAAAAGTGTTCGGAACTTTCTGCGTGTATGTGCCGGATGAGATCGTGTTTGCGGCAGATGCCATTGCCACAGGTTTATGCGGCGGTTCCCAGTTCTGGGTGCCGGGAGGAGAGAAGGTTCTCCCCACAAATACATGCCCTCTCATCAAGGCTTCCGTAGGCGCAAGGCTTGACCGGACCTGTCCCTTCTTCCGGATTGCGGATATGTACGTGGGCGAGACGACCTGTGACGGCAAGAAGAAAGCCTGGGAGATCCTGGCTGAGGACGTGCCGGTGCATGTCATGGATCTGCCCCAGATGAAGAGAGAGAAGGATGTCTGTTCCTGGGCGGATGAGATCCGTACCTTCAAAAAAGTGGTGGAGGACTTCACAGGAAATGAGATCACTGCGGAGAAACTGGCAGCCAGCATCCATATGATCAACAACAAGAGAAAGGCACTGGAGAGGCTTTACGCCTTCAGAAAGAACGACAAACTGCCCATCAGCGGAAAGGACGTGCTCCTTATCTCCCAGATTGCCTTCTATGACGATCCCACAAGATTTGCGGAGATGACAAACAAGCTCTGTGATGAGCTGGAGCAGAGAGTGGCAGACGGCATCAGTGTCTTTCAGGAGGGAACAAAGAGGATCATGCTTACCGGCACACCGCTGGCCATCCCCAACTGGAAGATCCACAACCTGGTGGAGACAAGCGGCGGCGCTGTAGTCTGTGAGGAGATGTGTACGGGAACACGGTACTTTGAGCGTCTGGTGGATGAGACAAAGACGACCGTGGACGAGCAGATCGACGCCCTGGCGGAGAGATATATGGGCATCAACTGCGCATGCTTCACACCGAACCACGGCAGGATCGACGATATCATCCGCCTGGCTAAAGAGTACAAGGTGGACGGCGTCATTGATGTGAATCTGAAATTCTGCAGCCTCTACGATGTGGAAGGCTACACAGTGGAGAGAGAACTTCAGAAAGCAGGCATCCCGGTTCTCGGCATTGAGACAGACTATGTGGACAGTGATGCGCAGCAGCTCCGCACAAGGATCAGCGCTTTCATAGAGATGCTGGGGGCATAAAATGAAAGAGATACAGCATTATGTGCTTTTCCCGAACCATGACAATGGAATGCGGCTGTATAAAAAACTGAAAGAGCAGGGGGTGAAGGCCGTCATTGCGCCGACACCCCGGAGTGCCAGCAAATGCTGCGGGATCTCCCTTCTTGTCAGGGAGGAGGATATAGAAAAGATCCGCTGCTGCGTGCAGGAGAACAGCATAGAGATCCTGGATATCGTGACAGTGGAAAAAGATGTAAATCCGGGGCGGGACCGGTACTGCTGACAAGAGAAACAGGCCTTTGACAGAGGTGGAAAGGATAACAGGTAAAATGGATTACATAGGCATTGACATAGGCTCCACAGCAGCCAAGGTAGTGGCCAGAGGAGACCATGAGATGGAGTTTGCGCTCCCCACAGGCTGGAGCAGCAAGGAGACGGCGAACATCATAAAGGAGAGACTGGCAGGAGATGGCATTGATGTGACCGGTGATGGGGCAAAAGTAGTGGCCACAGGCTATGGAAGGATCGCCGTGGAATACGCGGACTACGTCATCACGGAAATCACCTGCCACGCCAGGGGCGGACGGGAGATGGGAAGCGATGACTGCGCCGTTATCGACGTGGGAGGACAGGACACGAAGGTGATCCTCATCAGCCACGGCGTTGTGCAGGACTTCCTCATGAATGACAAATGCTCCGCGGGTACAGGGAAATTCCTGGAGATCATGGCAAACCGTCTGGGCGTGGATCTACATGAGCTGTTTGACATGGCGGAGGGAGGAGAGACGCTCTCCATCAGTTCCCTGTGTACCGTGTTTGCCGAGTCAGAGGTGATCAACTATATCGGCGAGGGCCGCAGAAGAGAGGACATCGCCGCAGGAGTGGTGGACTCTGTGGCTGCCAAGGTGGCTCAGCTTGCCATGAGGAAAAATCTGCCGGATCAGATCATTCTGACAGGAGGTCTCTCTGACAGCAGATATTTTGCAAAGATCCTGTCAGAGAAGATCGGAAAAACAATATCCCCCACAGACAGGGGAAGATATGCAGGAGCCCTGGGGGCATCGCTGCTGGCTGAGGAGAAGACAAAGCGGGAGGCCGCAAAACTGTAGACAAAGCGAGAAGAGGAGAAAAAAGACATGGAATTAGTGAAAGATCTGCCAGAAGTGTTTGAGGAATTTGCAGAACAGAGGAAAAATTCTTTCCTCGGCATGAAGAAACTGAAAGAGCAGGGCATACCGGTGGTGGGCGCTTACTGCACATACTTCCCACAGGAAATCGCTATGGCCATGGGAGCGGCCACAGTGGGACTTTGCTCCACATCGGATGAGACCATCCCGGATGCAGAGAGGGATCTGCCGAAGAACTTATGTCCTCTTATCAAGTCCAGCTACGGATTTGCAAAGACAGAGAAATGTCCCTTCTTCTATTTCTCCGACGTGGTAGTGGGAGAGACCACCTGCGATGGAAAAAAGAAGATGTACGAGTACATGTCAGAGTTTAAAGATGTATTTGTCATGGATCTTCCCAACACCCAGAGCCCGGCGGCCCTGGAACTATGGAAAGGCGAGATCATCCGCTTTAAGGAATATCTGGAGAAGAAGTTTGACGTGACCATCACGGAGGATGATATCCGGGAAGCCATCCACACCAACAATGAAGTCAAGTTATCCCTGAAGGGACTCTACGAGCTGATGCGCAATGACCCGGCGCCCATCACAGGACATGACCTTTTCAAGGTTCTGTACGGAAGTACTTTCAAGTTTGACAGAAAGGCCATCCCGGCCGAGGTGGACGCCCTTGTGGAGAAGATCAAAAAGGAGTATGCGGAAGGAAAAATGCTGGAGAAAAAGCCCCGCATCCTCATTACAGGATGTCCGGTAGGCGGAGCCACAGAGAAGATCATTGACGCTGTGGAGAGCAACGGAGGCGTGGTTGTCACATTTGAAAACTGTAATGGAGCCAAATCCATTGACAAGCTGGTGGACGAGGAGGAGCCGGATGTATACGAGGCACTGGCAAGAAGATATCTGAACATCGGATGCTCTGTCATGACACCCAACCCCAACAGGCTGGAGCTCCTTGGCAGACTCATCGACGAGTACAAGGTGGACGGTGTTGTGGAGATGACGCTGCAGGCCTGCCACACATACAATGTGGAGGCGTTTGGCATCCGGAAATTTGTGAATGAGGAGAAAGGCCTTCCCTACATCAATGTGGAGACCGACTACTCCCAGGCAGATATCGGCCAGCTCAACACAAGGATCGCTGCATTTTTAGAGATGCTGTAAGGTTATAGACAAAATCAATAAATAGGCTTATATATCCGTCTAATCTATTGGACGGGGCCGGGGGGAATGTATATAATAGGTAAGGATATAAAAAGGTAAGGTATTGCCAGTTTATAAGGAGGTTTACAGTACTATGAAAAAGAGAGCGTTAGCTGCACTTCTTTGTGTGACCATGACAGCGGCTATGCTGGCAGGATGCGGCTCAGGATCTTCCTCTGAGGAGGAGACAACACAGGAGTCCACAGAGGAAACCACGGAAGAGAGCACAGAAGACGTGGAAGTGGAGCCGGTGGAGACAAGAACCGTGTATGTGACACCCCAGTGGGTAAACAGTGCGCTGAACGGAGAGCAGGAGGGATATGAGGATATCCTGATCGCAGAGGTAGGCTACGGTGATGTGGCTGACTGTGTATCCTACAACGAGGGACATGTTCCGGGCGCTATCTATGTGGATAACTGCGAAGTGGAAGACGCCACAGGAAGCGAGGAAGGTGCATACAACCTTCTGGCAGCAGACGAAGTAGTTTCAAATATGCTGAACCACGGTATCACAAAGGATACAAAGGTGGTTCTCTACGGAGCTGACGTCAGCGGTACAGCAAGACAGGCATTTGCCTATCTGTGGGCAGGCGTTGAGGATGTAAAGATCATCAACGGCGGCATTGACGCATGGACAGAGGCAGGATACGATACAGAGACAGACGTAAACGAAGGTGAGGCGGCAGATGACTTCGGCGTAGAGGCTCCCGCACATCCGGAGTACCGTCTGGACATCCAGGATGCAAAAGAGAAGCTGGAGAGCGATGACAACTTCAGGCTTGTCAGCATCCGCAGCGAGGAAGAGTGGCTTGGAAAGTCCAGCGGATACAACTACATGGACAAGGCAGGCGAGCCGGAAGGCGCTGTATGGGGCAAGGGCTCCGAGACATCTTCTGATGTAAACGGATTCCTCAATGACGATGGGACAGTGAAGGATCTGGCAGGATTCGAAGAGGTGTGGGCTGACTGTGACTTCACACTGGACAATGAGCTTTCCTTCTACTGCGGTACAGGCTGGAGAGCATGTGTTCCTTTCCTTGTTCTTTACGAGAACGGCTACGACAACATTTCTGTATATGACGGTGGATGGTATGAGTGGCTGATGCATGATGATTATCCGGTACAGGTAGGCGATCCTGCAAGTGAGGACTGCGTACACACAACAGTAGGAGAGCTTCCAACCGGTAAGGCTGCTGAATAAGCACAAGCGAATCAATAAGGCGTTGCCGTTTTACCGCGGCAGCGCTTTTTATAACATGGGGTGGATTGCAGAGCAGCCCTGTACAAAGACTGCACGGAGGAAATCATGAAAAAAATCGGATATATTCTGGCGCTTGTTCTGGAAATCGCAGCTCTTGCCGGCGCCTATATCATACATTATTTTACAAGACGCAAGCTTGGAATGGTCAGATATCTGAATTTCAAGAACATGACATGGGAGAGGGACTATCCCATGGGCGCACTGAAGACAGGATGCGTGGCAGTGGTGGCAGTGCTGACTGTTCTGGTGCTTCTGTTTTTTCTGAAAAAGAGAAAGGAGACATCCCGCCTTGTATACGCTATGAACATCTGTATGATCGCTCTGACAGCGCTGTACGCCGGATACACCCTTGGAAGTTCCACGGAGACAATGACGGACTATTATTTTATCAGCATCCTGTTCCTGCTGGCGGCAGCGGTGCAGGTCATCAAGACAGCCATTGCCGTTCTGACGGCAAAAGGACAGACAGAGGGAGCAAAGGGTGAAAAATAAAAAACTTTGGATCTTTATCGGTCTGGTTGCAGTGATCCTTGTTCTGAACCATATATTCGGATGGTCTTCCTACCTGGGAGATACGGACAACCTGGCCTTTCTTAAAAATATGATACAGGATAACCTGCCCGGAGCCATTGCCATCTACATGGCGGTAACCATCATAGGGAGCGTTGTCCTGGCGCTGCCGGGCGTCACCTTTGCCATACTGGCAGGGCTGATCTTCGGCCCGGTCCTTGGGACGGTGCTGTGTACAGTTTCCGCCACGGCAGGAGCGGTGCTGGCATTCCTGGCGGGAAGATTCTTCCTCAGGGACAGCATAAGGCCGGCGGCCATGAAGAATAAATATCTGAAAAAGTGGCTGTTTGATGAGTCAGGGAAAAATCAGCTTTTCGTGCTGATGATCACCAGGCTTGTCCCTCTCTTTCCCTACAATCTGCAGAATTTTGCCTATGGGGTGACGGACATCAGCTTTGTCACCTACACGGTGGGCTCCTTTGTGTTCATGATCCCCGGGACGGCTATGTATACCATCGGCACGGCGGGACTTGCGGATGCAGAAAACAGGATGCTGTACATAGGGGTTGCCCTGGCCATAGCGGTGGTGGTTGTTTTTGCCGGGATCATTTTAAAGAAAAAGTATATACAGGAGGAGCCGGATGAATCAGAATAAGAAGACAGCGGATCCATCTGCCTGCGTGCACTGCCATCTGTGTCAGAAGAACTGCGCATTTCTGGGTAAATACGGTATAGATATCGGGGATGTCTGTAAGTTAGAACCGTTAGCCTACCATTGCTTTCTGTGCGGAACGTGCTCGCAGGTATGCCCAAAAGGGATAGATGGCAGAGAAATCATATTAAATATCAGACGCAGGCAGGTCAGAGAAAATAAGGGAAGAGTAAAAGAAAAAGGATATTCCATGCTGATCAAAGAGAAAAAAGAGTATCTTTTTCAGAATTATCGGAATGGAAGATACAGGAGCGTCCTTTTTCCAGGATGCAATTTTCCTTCCTTCTATCCCGAGACGACAAGAATGCTCGCAGACCTTTTGTGGAAAAAAGATGAGGTCGGGATAATTTTTGATTGCTGTGGCAAACCGGTGGCAGAGCTGGGAATGGAGGAAGACGCGCAGAAGATTGCGGAGAGGATCGATCATAAACTGCAGAGCATGCAGGTGGAAGAGCTTATTATGGTCTGTCCCAACTGTTACGCATATCTGAAGGACAGGCTGAGCGTAAAAGTGGTCATGATTTATGATAAGCTCAGGGAACTTGGGATTGGAAAAGAGATAGAAGAGAAGCTGCGGATCTTTCCGCCCTGTCCGGACCGCGGCACAATGGAAATTCTGGACACGATCCGTCCGTTTTTAAAAGATGAGCCGGAAACGATCACGGAAAGCCAGTGCTGTGGACTGGGGGGCTGTGCCGGTCAGAAAGAATCGGATCTGGCTGTGGAAATGGTCAAAACGGCAGCTGCGGGAGGCAGTGTGTGTACATATTGTGCATCCTGCTCAGGGAGTTTTGCGAGAAAAGGCTTTGATCAGGCAGACCATATTCTTTTGAAAATTCTAGGAAGTACTGAGAAGCCAGACACGGGTAAATCAATGATCAATCGAATGAAGACAAAGTACTGGCAGGGAGGAATTTATGGAAAAGAAGAAAAATAACTGGATAAAAAAAGTAATCTTGCTGTTATGTGTTGCCGTTGCCGTTGCATGCTATTATCTGATCCCGGCAGTTAATGAAAGTATGAATAAAGTGTTCAAAATGTTTGCAAGTGGTGATTTTGCGGTTGTGAAAGACTTTGTGGCATCCTATGGGGCGTATGCTGCACTTATTTCCTTCTTCCTGATGATATTCCAGTCTGTTGCAGCGCCGCTTCCGGCCTTTCTGCTGACCTTTGCCAATGCAAATTTGTTTGGATGGTGGCAGGGAGCTATCTTATCCTGGACCAGTGCTATGGCAGGAGCAGCAGTATGCTTTTATATTGCAAAGATACTTGGGAGAGACGTAGTGGAACGGCTGACAAGCAAAGCCGGATTGAAGCAAATAGATGAGTTTTTCGAAAAATATGGGAAAAATACAGTCCTTGTATGCCGCCTGCTTCCGTTTGTGTCGTTTGATATCGTGAGTTATGCGGCAGGACTTACATCCATGTCTTTCGGATCATTTTTCATTGCGACAGGCATTGGACAGCTGCCTGCAACGATTGTTTATTCCTATGTGGGAGGAATGTTGACGGGCGGTGCACAGATGTTTGTGACAGCTTTAATGATATTGTTTGCTCTATCAGCTTTGATCGTTATGATCAGAAAAATATATACGGATAGACAAAAGAAAAAAGGAGGAAATGAGTAATGGAAACCTATTATAACCCGGAGGATCTTGCAAAATTTGGCACTATTGGCGAGGAGGCCCCGCAGCTGGCGGAGAAATTCTTTGACTACTACGGTGCTGTGTTTGCGGAGGGCGCCCTGACGGCCAGGGAGAAATCTCTTATCGCTCTGGCGGTGGCCCATGCGGTGCAGTGTCCCTACTGCATCGACTCGTACACCAACGATTGCCTGAATAAGGGAGTCAGCGAGGAGCAGATGACAGAGGCTGTCCATGTGGCGGCGGCGATCCGAGGCGGAGCCACGCTTGTACACGGCGTGCAGATGAAAAATATCGTGAAGAAACTGGAGTTATAAGAGTATGAGTCAGGCGTTGGAAGATTTAAGAGAACTGAAGGGTATCCCGAATTTTGAGGACAGAGTTGCCAGGGAGGAGTATAAGTATACGACAGATAGGTTGGAGGTTGTGCAGATCAATGTGGGGAGGGTGTGCAACCTTGCCTGCAAGCACTGCCATGTGGAGGCGGGCCCTGCAAGGACAGAGGTTATGGACCGGAAGGTGATGGAGGCCTGCCTTGCGGTGTGCAGGGAGCAGAAGGTGGCGACCATCGATATCACCGGGGGAGCGCCGGAGATGAACCCGGATTTCGAGTGGCTTGTGGAGGAGGCCTGCAAAATATGCGGGCACGTCATCGTCCGCACCAACCTGGTTATCTTAAAAGAAGAAAAATACAGACATCTGTCGGGATTTTATGCTGACCACAAGGTGGAAGTAGTCTGCTCCCTTCCCTACTACAGGGCTAAGGAGATGAACAGGGTCAGAGGAGACGGAACATTTGAGACAGCTATTGAGGTGATCCGGGAACTTAACGAGCTGGGTTACGGAAAAGAAGAGGACCTGGTGCTGAATATGGTGTATAACCCTGCAGGAGCTTTTTTCCCGCCGGTGCAGGATGCCATGGAAAAAGAGTATAAGACGAAACTGTGGGAGGACTACGGCATTGTGTTCAATAGCCTTTTTACTATCACTAACAATCCCATGGGGCGTTTTGAGGCCTTTCTGAAAAGAAGCGGCAATCTGGAGAGTTATATGAAAAAACTTTCGGATGCATTTAATACAGCTACTCTTCCGGGACTCATGTGCCGGTTTCAGATTTCAGTGGGATATGACGGGAAAGTGTACGATTGTGATTTTAACCAGGCCGCAGATCTGCCTGTCCTGACCGGCGAGACAATTTTTGACATGGTAGGTAAACCTTATAAAAAGCGAAAAATTTGTTTTGCAGACCATTGCTATGGATGTACTGCAGGACAGGGATCCAGCTGTGGAGGAGCGACAGAATAAGGGAGGAAACAATGAAAAAAGAGGAAATCAGGGAGTTATTCGTAAAGGGGATAGACTGTTCACAGGTGGTTGCTGGGACGTTTGCAGAAGAGATGGGAATGACAGAAGAAGATGCAAGAAAAGTATCTGCGTGTTTTGGAGGCGGTATGATGTGTGGGGAAACCTGCGGTGCGGTTACAGGAGCTCTGATGGTGCTTGGGATGAAATATGGGCACTGTAGAGAAGAGGACATGGATCAGAAGAACATCATGATGCAAAAAACAGCAGAATTTAAGAAAAATTTTCAGCAGAAATATCCCTCCTGCATGTGCAGGGAGCTTTTGGGGCATGACCTGGGGAAACCGGGTGAACTTGAGAAGGTGATGGAGGAGGGACTCCTGCTTGACTTCTGCCCGGGAGTTGTAGAAGCTGCCATAGAGTCACTGGAGAAGGTCTTGTAAATGGATAGAGCAGTTATTGTTTTTACCCGCGTCCCTCTGCCGGGAAAAACCAAGACACGCATGATGCCAGTGCTGTCCGGAAAAGAGTGCGCCAGGCTGCACACCTGCTTCCTGCAGGATATATGTGAGGCATGTCGGATCTGTAGAGCGGATGTGTATGTGAATTATACACCAGAAGATAGACAGAAGACAGGGATACTGCGGGGAATTTTCGGCAGAGACGCAGCATATTTCCCACAGCGGGGAGATACATTGGGACAGAGAATGTATCATGCTATAGAAAAAGTGCTTGAAAAGGGCTACAAAAGCTGTATTTTGATCGGAACGGATGTTCCGGAGCTCAGAGCTGAGCACATGATCCGGGCGTTTGATGTGCTTGCAGAACATGATATTGTATTCGGCAAAACAAAAGATGGAGGCTACTATCTGATCGGTATGAAAAAGCCGTGGAAAGAAGCTTTTGGACTGGAGCAGTATGGTGTCAGTACAGTATTTGAGGAAACACTCCGCCGGCTTCAGAGGCAGGGGATCTCCATAGGTTATACGGCTGAACTTCAGGATATGGACACACCGGCTGATCTTCAGGATTACAGGGTGCGTATGCGTTCCGATGTTTTCCTGAAAGAGTCCAGGACAGGGAAATATCTTGCGTCTAACAGCAGCATTTCCATCATCGTGCCCGTGTATAATGAAGAGAAGACGATAGAGCACCTGCAGGATCAGCTCCGGGAGCTGAAAGACAGATGTGAGATCATTTTTGTGGATGGGGGAAGCACAGATCATACACTGGACAGGATTTCGGAAGAGTTTACCCTGCTGCATGACAGAAAAAGCCGGGCGGCTCAAATGAATGCCGGTGCGAAAGCAAGTCACGGGGATATTCTTTTTTTCCTTCACTGTGACAGCGAACTCCCGGCCCATCCCCTGGCTCAGATACGAGAGGTCATGAGGGATTATCAGGCAGGATGCTTTGGTATTGCTTTCCATTCCCGGAATTTTTTTATGTTTACATGCCGGGTCATATCCAATCACCGGGTAAAAGACAGAAAAGTCATGTTCGGGGATCAGGGCATATTTATTGACAGAAAACTGTTTTTTGATGTTGGCATGTTTCCTGAAATACCGATCATGGAGGACTATCAGTTCTCTCTGACGCTGAAAGAGAAAGGGATACGTCTTGGGATGACAAGAAAAAGGATCTACACATCTGACCGGAGATTTCCAAAGGGAACTATTCCGAAACTGAAATTGATGTGGAAAATGAACCGGATGCGAAAAATGTATCGTGACAAGATAGCTATACAGACAATTGCAAAAATGTACAAGGATATCAGATAAGCGACCTGCAGAAAGAGGAATATGCTATGAGTGAAATGGAACAATTAAGAACTTATGTCGGGCTTCCTGCTTACAGACAGGCGCTGTGCCTGCCGGCAGATATAACAGAGGAATACGTCATGCTGGCGCAGGGAGAATACAATAGAAACTATTTGTTTACCCATCCGCTGTCAGGAAAGCAGCTTTTATTCCGGGTGAATTTTGGCAGCCAGATGCATTTGGATGATCAGATAGAGTACGAGTATCGCGCGCTGAAGCTGCTTGAAAGATCCGGACGTACGCCAAAGCCATTGTATGTCGATGGATCTTTAAAGCATATACAGTACGGTGTGATGGTGATGGAATATCTCCCGGGACATGCTCTGGATTACCGCACAGAAAATGTCTGCGCTGCACAGTGCCTTGCAGATATCCACAGTGTATCTGTGCCGGAAGATACGCATCTGATCGCTCCGCCGAACCAGCTTCGCGCCATACTGGAAGAGTGCGGGGAGATGTTTGCAAAATATGAGAATTCTTTACTGGCAGACCGGCAGAAAGCCGCAAAGATCCGTGAAATGCTGGACAAGGTATGGGAAAAAGCAGACAGTCTTGATAAACCGGCATACCGCTGCTGCATCAACACAGAGCTGAATTCGACAAACTTTCTTATTAACGGAGAGGGTAAGGACAACTATCTGATTGACTGGGAAAAGCCGTTATACGGTGAACCGGCCCAGGATCTGGGACATTTTCTGGCTCCCACGACCACATTCTGGAAGACGGATGTGATCCTCACCGTGCAGGAAATGAAAGACTTTATCGGTGAATATATTAAATATGCAGACGGTAGATTTGACACGGAGGGGCTGGAAGAAAGAACGATGGTATATGTGCCGGTCACATGCCTGAGAGGGATAACCTGGTGTGCCATGGCATGGATAGAATACCAGCAGCCGGATAAAGAAATCTTTAATCAGTCTACATATGAAAAACTGGAACAATATCTGAGCTGGGAGTTCCTGGACAGGATAGACAGCTTTATACGCAGTCAGTAATAGGAATATATAAAAGATTACGGAACGAGGAGAAGATTATGAAGAAGAGAGTTTTAACAGCATTTTTAGCCGCAGCTATGACATTTTCACTTGCCGCATGCGGGAGCGGAAGTGGGGACAGCAGCAGTCAGGAGCAGAATGGATCTGTAGATGACATGACTTTTGATGAGATGGTTGAGGCCGCAGAAGGAACGACAGTGACATTCTATGGCTGGGGCGGCGATGAGAAGCTGAATGACTGGCTGGACAATAAATTTGCTCCGGTAATGAAAGAAAAATATGATATTACGATGGAGCGGGTGCCCATGGATATCGATCAGGTGCTGAGCCAGCTTTCCGGAGAGATCGAGGGAGGCGAGGAGGACGGCAGCATCGACATGATCTGGATCAACGGTGAGAACTTCCAGTCCGCCAAGGAGAATAATATGCTCTACGGCCCGTTTACAGACAAACTGCCCAACTTCAACGACTATGTGGATGCCGAGTCAGAGGATGTGACACTGGATTTCGCGTATCCGGTGGAGGGATATGAGGCACCTTACGGCAAGGCGCAGGTAGTGATGATCGCAGACACGGCGGTGACTCCTGATGTGCCCAAGAGCGCAGAGGCCCTGGAGGAGTTTGTAAAGAAATATCCGGGTAAAGTGACCTACCCTGCTCTTCCGGATTTTACAGGAAGTGCTTTTGTGAGAAACATCATCTACGAGATCTGCGGTTATGAGCAGTTCCTGGATATGGAAGCGGACAAAGAGACCGTGAGAGAGGCTGTGGAGCCGGCCATGGAATACTTAAGAGGGCTGAATCCGTATCTGTGGAACGAAGGAAAGACATTCCCCGACTCCTCCACCACGCTTGACAATATGTTTGCCGACGGAGAGGTTGTGCTGAATATGACTTACGACGCCTATGCGACGGCATTGAATATTGAGAGCGGTACATACACAGCCACCACAGAGACCTTCCAGTTTGACAAGGGAACGATCGGAAATACAAACTTTATGGCTGTTGCCGCAAACTCAGGGAATAAGGCGGGCGCCATGGTGGCGATCAACGAGATGCTGTCACCGGAGATCCAGGCTGACCGCTATGAGCAGCTGAGAGTCATTCCTGTACTTGACAACAGCAAGCTGTCCGAGGAGCAGAAGGCAGCGTTTGACGCAGTGGATCTGGGAGAGGGCGTGATCCCACAGGACGAGCTTCTCTCTAAGCGTCTTCCGGAGATGCCTGCAGAGCTTGTTCCGATCATAGAGGAAATCTGGACAGAAGAAGTAGTAGGCAAGTAGACATGAAAAAGAAGCTGACACCGTATTTGCTGCTGATCCCGCAGATTATCCTGACCATTCTGCTGCTGGCAGGGTTAGTGACTGGAATCACCCAGAGTCTTGGGGTGGTTCCGGCTTTTGGGTTGGAGAAACCAACTCTGGCATATTATAAGGAAATCCTTTCCAGACCGGATATCCTGGAGTCGGTCCTGTACAGCCTGAAGACAGCGCTGGTCTCAGCGCTGGTCGCAACGGCGGCAGGTTCTGTCATATGCGGCATTTTTGTAATGGCGGGCAAGACCCGGGGAGCCATGATCAGGGTCATACAGCTTCCGGTGATCGTTCCCCATGTGGTTGCAGCACTGTTTATGATCAACATTTTTTCTCAGAATGGAATCCTGGCAAGGATAGCCTGGATGCTGGGACTGATAGAGGAGCAGCAGCAGTTTCCTCTGCTGATCTATGATTCCTGGGGCATCGGCGTGATCCTGGCTTATATCTGGAAGGAGATCCCTTTTATCATCTACTTTGTAATCGCGCTTATGGCAAACATCAACGGCAGCCTGGGGGAGGCGGCAGTGAACCTGGGAGCCGGTAAGTGGAAGGCGTTCTGGAAAGTGACCCTGCCCTTATGCAAGAACACGATCTTCAGCGGTTTTCTCATCATTTTTGTGTTTGCCCTGGGGGCCTATGAGACACCGCTCCTGCTGGGAGCAACGACGCCTAAAGCCCTCCCGATTCTGGCGTACCAGCAGTATATCCATCCGGACCTGACCCATAGACCCTACGCCATGGCACTGAACGGGCTGATCATGGTCATATCCCTCATAAGTGCAGTTGCTTATTTTAAATTGATGCAGAAAAACACAAGACAAATGTCAGGCGGAGAAAAGAATGAAACGTAAAACAGGTATGGTCCATATTGTATTTATCCTCATAGCGGCAGCGATCCTGATCCCGGCGGCTATCATGGTCATATGGGTGTTTACCGAGCGGTGGGCATGGCCGGATCTGCTCCCACAGGTGTTCTCCCTGCGTTCCCTGCAGGAAGTGCTGGGCCGTAAGGAGCAGCTGACAAGGCTGTTTCTGTCCAGCATCCTGATCTCTACAGCGGTGGCGGTACTGTCCGCAGTGATTGGGATCATGACGTCCAAGGCGCTTGTCTTTTATGAGTTTCCTGGGAAAAAGCTAATGTCCTTTTTTACTATTCTTCCTTTTATGATACCGGCTACTGTATTTGCCATGGGCATACAGATCATCTTTATCAGGCTTGGACTGAACAACACCGTAACGGGTGTGATCATTGCTCATCTGATCTGTTCCCTCCCCTATGCAGTGCGCCTGATCCAGGATGGCATGGAGGCGTCCGGGAAAAAGCTGGAAGAGCAGGCCCGCGTGCTGGGAGCTTCGCCTGTGAAGGCATTTGTGAAAGTATCGCTCCCGATTCTGGCGCCAGTGATAGTTTCGGCAGTCAGCATGTCCTATATTGTCTCTTTCAGCCAGTATTTTTTGACTCTTCTTATCGGAGGCGGCAATGTGCAGACCTTCACCATTGTCATGGTGCCCTATCTGCAGGGTGGGGACAGGAATATAGCCTGTGTGTACAGCACGATTTTTCTGGCTGTGACACTGCTGGTTTTCACGGTTTTCGAGGCACTGGCAAAAAGGTGGACAAAAGACGGCACAGGAGATTTTTACGCATAAAGAGGAATAGAATATGAGTCTTACAATTGAACATTTAAAAGTAGCGCTGCAGGGGAAAGAGATACTGCACGATATAGATTTTCACATGGAAGACGGGGAATTTGTCTCTCTTCTTGGAGCATCCGGATGTGGAAAGACAACCCTTCTTAAGAGTATTGCGGGGCTTCTGGACACCCGGGAGGGTGATATCCTGATAGACGGACAGTCCATCCTGAGAGAACCGCCCGAGAAGAGGGGAACGGTCATCGTATTTCAGGATCTGCGGCTTTTCCCTCATATGACTGTGGAAAAGAATATTGCTTTTCCCATGGAACTGCAGAAAATTCCCAAAAAGGAACAGCAGGAGACGATACAGCGGCTTCTTGCGGAGGTGCAGCTTGCAGGATACGGAAAGCGCAAGATCAAAGAGCTGTCCGGAGGGCAGATGCAGAGAGTGGCGCTGGCCCGGGCGCTGGCGGCAGACCCGAGGATACTCCTGCTGGACGAGCCTTTTTCAGGACTGGACGAAAAGCTTCGGCTGGAGATGGGCAGCCTTGTCAAAAAGCTCCACAGGGAGAGGCATATTACTACCATCCTTGTGACCCACGATAAGAGGGAGGCTCTTCAGATGTCTGACAGGATCGCGTTGATGCGAGAGGGGGATATCCTGCAGTACGCAGAGCCAAGAGAGATATTTTACAGGCCGGTTTCCAGGAGCGTTGCCGAGTATTTCGGCAAAACCAATTACATACGGGGCACGATCAAAAACGGCCGTTTTGTCAGCCCTCTCCTGGAAATGGATGCGCCGGATCCGGACGGAAATTACGATGCCCTGGTGCGTCCGTTCCAGATCCGCCTCAAGAAAGAGGGTGCACTTGAGGTGACGGATATTGTGTTCATGGGAGAGATGGCAGAAGTCATGCTGGAGACTTTACAGGGGCCGCTGATCTGCCAGTGCATGAGCACGGAGCTGGCAGATATGGGAATTAAGAAGGGAATGAAGGTGGGCATACAGATCAAGGAAGGGCCGTTTTCCTGTTTTGCATGTTAGGAGGAGACAGATGAAAAAGATCATATTTGACTGTGACAATACATTTGGAGTGAGAAACTGCGACGTGGATGACGGCCTGGCACTTCTCTATCTGCTGGGGGACCCGGACGCGCAGCTCTGCGGGATCACCACCACATACGGCAACAGCAGGCTGGATGTGGTGTATGAGACGACCCGGGAAATGATAAAAGACCTGGGACGGGCAGATATCCCTGTGAAAAGAGGAGCCGCATCCAAAAGTGAACGGGCCAGCGAGGCAGCTGTATATCTGGCGGAAATGGCGGCAAAGTATCCGGGAGAGATATCTGTACTTGCCACTGGTTCTCTGACAAATATGGAGGGGGCGTATGAGACTGACAGCCGGTTTTTTGCAAATATAAAGGAGATCGTCCTGATGGGAGGGATCACAAAGCCCCTCATATTTGAAAAGAAACAGATGGATGAGCTGAATTTCTCCTGCGATCCAGAGGCGTCCTGCAGAGTGCTGACAGAGGGAAGAAATGTATCCGTTATTACAGGGAATAACTGCCTGAAAGTGCTGTTCACAAAAGAAGAGTACAGGAGACGTCTGTTTGCTGGCAGCAGTCCTGCAGGGGCCTATATCCGGGAAAAGACAGATGACTGGTTCCACTATAATGAGGAGGATTACGGGATAAAAGGATTTTACAACTGGGATGTGACTGCTGCGGTCTATCTCATGCATCCGGAACTGTTTCGCGACTGCTGGAGAAATTTTACTGTCCGCGCGGCGGACCTGCAGACGGGTTTGCTGAGGGAGGACCGACAAGGAAGAAGCAGTCTGAACCTGCCGGAGATAATGGAGGAGGAAACATTTAAGGAGAATATTTACAGTACATGGATGAGAGTGCCAATGGAGAGGAGGAATAAGAGTGAGATTTAGAAAAAAAGTCCTGGTGCTGTGCCTGATAATGGTTCTGTCTGTGGCAGCAGGATGTGGTAAACAGGACACAGATAATACGGTTGACGCAGCTGAAAAGATAGAGGGAGATGCACAGGAGCAACAGGAAGAGTCTGAGGCAGAGAAAGACGCGGAAGAGATACCTGACGACGGACATTTTCATGGAGAATATATAGTTACCGGGGAGTATGCAAAAGACCGCATAGGTGCTGAGGATGTTCTATTTATTGATGCGAGAGGCTGGCAGAAGGCAGTCCTTGGCACACTGAAAGGCGCCATTGCTACGACCTGGCAGGATCTCTGCACATGTCAGGAGGGCCAGGCCGGAGATGCAGACTGGGGAAAGATTCCTGCGCCGGATGATCTGGAGGGAAGACTTGGAGAACTGGGAATCACAAAAGATAAAGAAATCATCGTATTTGCCGATACTCTGGACGGCTGGGGAGACGACGCCCGGCTTGTGTGGGAATTTCTGGCAGCGGGGTTTGAGGATGTCAAAATGATTGACGGCGGCTATGCAGCTGCGAAAGCGGCAGGAGCTGAGACCCAGCTGTTTGCCTCTGGATCCGAGCCCGGGGAGGTCACTGTGGACAGCATTGACAACACACATGTGATGACGACGGAGGAACTGCAGGCAAACTATGATGAGTATACCATCGTGGACGTGCGGACAGATGAAGAATATAACGGAGCGATCCTTTACAATGAGGCACAGGGAGGCCATCTCCCCGGAGCTATACATGTGCGGTATACAGATCTTTTCCAGGAAGACGGCACGCTGAAGCCGAACAGTGAACTGGCGGAAATGTTTGAGAGTGCCGGTGTAGATAAAGAAGACAAGGTTGTTACATACTGCACAGGAGGAATACGTTCGGCTTATACACAGCTGGTCCTGGAAATGTGCGGATATGAGAATACATGGAATTATGACCAGTCCTTCTGGCGCTGGGCAGTAGTGGGAGAAGTGGAGTAAGCAAATGGTCAGCATATTAATGTGTACATATAACAGAGAACAATATCTGAAGCGTGCGATCGACAGTGTGATAGCGCAGACATATACAGACTGGGAACTGATCATTGTGGATGACGGTTCTACAGACAACACGGAGCAGTTAGTGTCTTACTATGCTGATCCGAGGATACAGTATATAAAGATGGATAAAAATCGTTTTTACTGTTATGCTGCTAATCATGGACTTGAGCAGTGTAGAGGAGATTATGTGGCGTTTCAGAACAGTGATGACGAGTGGCTTCCGGATAAATTGGAAAAGCAGATGATATTTATGGAGGAGCATCCGGAGGCTGGCGCCTGTTTTACGGAAGTCACTCTGATCGACAATGATGGAAATGATCTTTCTGATCAATGTCTGCCTATGGAAAAACTGTTTGAAAACCACTATGAAGAGCAGAAAGACTGGATGCATTTTTTCCTGCACAAAGGGAACTGTGTATGTCATCCGTCCGCACTTGTTCGGAAAAGTGTCATGGATGAGGCTGGCGGCTTTAACCTGATGTACTGCCAGCTTGCTGATTTTGACCTGTGGGTACGTATTGTCACGGAGTATCCCATCTATGTGATTCCGGAAAAACTGATACGATTCAGGTGGGATGTCAATAAGCAGGAGCAAATCAGCAGCGCCACAGAAAAGCACCTGATCCGCTCTTTTAATGAACAGATGCTGATCCGGAAACAGATGATAGACCGATTAAGTGACGAACAGATACTACTGTTCTTTAAATCAGAATTTCAGAAGAAAACTTCTTCATCACATCTGGAACTGGAATTTGAAAAAGCATTTCTTTTAATGCACTGCGTAGATGACTCACCTGAAATGAGGCTTCCGGGCATAAATAAGTTGGAGGAAGTTTTGAGGATGGAAGGAGCAGTTGAAGTCCTGGAGAGGCATTTTGATCTTACGCTGCAGGAAATTTATTCCTGGAATCAAGGCCATTGGTATACGGATTTTATATTGACGCAGAAGATGTACGAGACAAAAGAGAAGCTGAAATATTATAAGAGGGAAAATGAAAGGCAAAGACATCTGATCAACCAGTTCCGGAATTCCAGCAGCTGGAGATATACAGAACCACTCCGGCGTGTGGGAAGAATGGTTCGGCGTATGGTCGGGAAAACAAAATAATGTAAATTGCGGTCTTCGTTGATTTCCGTTTTGTGGCGTTCAGCCATCGAAGGGAGTTGACGGAGATTTTTTATAATTGACATATGACTGAAAGGGGAGCAATAAACACCTGGTTTTTACGGCATACATAATGTACATAGAAAAAGATAATAAATAGGAAAAATATATAGAAATAAACGATTTCAAAGTCATCTAAATATCTGATATTCTTAAAATAAGAAATTCTGAAAATGAAGCGTAATTTTTTCGTTGGAGAGGGGGAAGAAACAAAATTCAGAATTTTTGTTGATGAGTCATTAGGAGGAAATTAAATGAAAAGATGGAAAAGGCTGGCTGCTGGGGCAATGGCATTTGTGCTTACCTCTTCAGGCGGCACGGGAATATTGGGAGAAGGAATAAAAGAAGTTAGGGCAGACAATTGTGGCGGCCTTCTAGAAGAGGATGTATATACCCCAGACGAAGATGAGGTCATACAGGATCCTATTCTGCATTGGGCGGTTAGATCTGCAATGAATGCAGTAAAGAGCGGAGTTAAACTAACTAAGGAAATGGTGGGGGATGAATCTGTCAAGTATATTTCATATGAGCTCTGTAATCATCCGGAAGATTTTGAGGGATGGACGCACCCTTATTGGGTAGAAAGCCTGGAAGGCTTGCAGTATGCGACATCTGCAGAAATGATAGATATATGCTATACCGCCAATATTGAACGAAAGAGGATAGCATCTGTTGAACCACTTGCTCCTCTGGCTCAGCTTGAGATCCTTTATCTGAAACAAAATGGTATTAGTGATATCAGTCCGCTGAAGGAACTCATTAATCTCAGACAGCTGGATGTGTCAGGAAATTATGAAATCAAGGATATATCGTCAGTAACAAATATGGATAAGTTGGAGACACTTGACATATCTATCAACAGTGTGAGTGATCTGTCTCCCGTGGCGGGATTGGAAAGCCTCGAAAGGATGAATGCATCTTCGAATCAACTCACATGGCTTCCCGATATGAGCGGTATGACATCTCTGAAAGCACTGGACCTGTCTAAAAATCAGCTTACAGATGTATCAGCTCTGGCAGGACTTTCAGGGCTTCAGGAACTGAATCTGTCCGGAAATGACAGCCTTACAGACGTAAGGACTCTTTCTGGACTTACAGGCTTGAAAAAGGAAGCTACATATATGCCTACAGAGCAGATGAAGGAAGACCTTTTTGCGGCTATAGATGTAAATAAATTATTTCTTGTATTTAATATCAGCAAGATGACAGTTAAGGATATTCCGGCTGTTGAGAGCGCTTTGGAAGCTTATAGGAAGCTGACAGATGAGCAAAAGACGTATATAGATAGTAAAATGGTTAAGGCTGCCACTACCAATAAGGAGTTGGTGGAACAAGGAAGCGCTCCGTTTTATTATCCAGAATATGATCAGGGTGGAGAACCGGTACCGGTGTTTGACCGGATCACGATCCAGGCGGTTGATAAAAATGGCAGCCCTATGTCGGATGTGGAATTTATCCGTGAGGAAGTAGGAGGATGGGGAGTCCCGTCTGTTCAGAAGACAGACAAAAATGGTATGATTGTCTATCAGCACAGTTCACTGGACCGTTTGGCTACTTTTGAAATATATCCGGCAGGAGATATATATGTGTCATCTCCGGAAAAGATCACATACTTTGTAGATGAAAACGGGCAGACAGGAGAGGTTAACGGAAAGCCGGCTACAGGTCTGGAGGAGCTTGTCTTTACCTTAATTCCGACAGAACAGTATGTGGACAAGTCAGCGCTTGAAGCTGCGATCAGCCAATATGGAGGCATAGAGCCGACGGAAGCTTATAAGTATACGGAGGATACCTGGAATATCTACGAACAGGCTCTTCTGACGGCAAAGACTGTTTATGACAATACAGATGCGTCAGATGAGGATGTGGCTCAGGCTGTCGAGGCATTGAAAAAAGGATATGAGGGTCTTACAAAAGCCGAGTTTCTTACAAAGCTGAAGATTACTGTAAAAGACAGCAATGGCAATCTGTTTACAAGGCCATTTAAGTTCCAGGTCCGGGAGAGGACCAATCACGCATCTGCCTGGAATATTGAGTCAGACGGCCGGACAGGGATTGTATATCTGTCCTGCTCTCCTGCCTGGTACGATGGCATGGAGTGGGAAATCCTGGCCTGTGAGGAGGAGCCATATAGTTTTGACAGCATTTACACAGTAATAGGCGCAAGAGACGGGAAAACTTATTTTAAGACAGTAAACGGACAGGAACAGGGAGCTGATTTTGCGGCAGAAGTTACACTGTCATATGAAAACAAGCCAACTGCCATAAGGCAGGCTGACAATACTGTGCTGCAGGAATACATAGCAAATGCAGATGTATACGAGGAAAACAATTATACACCAGGTACATGGGAGGCTTTCCGTTCTGCTCTGGATGCGGCAAAAAATGCAGTTGGTCAGACAGGTGCTTCCCAGGAAGATTACAACCAGGCGGCCGCAGACCTTTTGAAGGCAGAAGCAGGATTGTCAGAGAAGGCAGATAAAACCAGGCTTGGCAAGGAACTAAATGATTCCTGGTATACAGAAACTCTGTATACACCCGGCAGCTGGAAAAATTATATAGATACCAGAAAACAGGCACAGCAGGTATACGATGATCCTGAAGCGAAACAGGAACAGGTGGATGATGCGGCAGACGCTCTCGCTAAGGCAAAGATGGACTTGATTTTTGTGGCCAGTAAAGATGAACTTCGGAAAAAGCTGGATGAGGCGGGCCAACTGAAAGCAGAGGACTACACGGAAGGCTGGGATGCACTTCAGAGTGTCCTGAAAGAAGCGCAGCAGGTATATGATGATCCGGAGGCCACACAGGCACAGGTAGATGAACAGACAGAAGCAGTCAGCCAGGCAATAGATGAACTTGTGGAAAAACCTGTAGAACTACCAGATACATGTTCAGAGGGAATATTCAGAGCTGTTGTTCAGGACGAAAACGGCACCCCGATTTCAGGTATAACATTTGATATTATACGAGACGGTGCAGAGACAGGAGAGACACTTGTAAGTGAGCAGGGAATCATAAGTCAATATTTATATTCTGCTGACTATGGCAAAAAGATTGATATCCGGCTCCAGAGTGGACAGGGATATACAACGGATGATATGCACAGCTTTACGGTGAACGGCGGAAGCCAGTGGATACCGTTGATAGACACAATTGACGGAAAGCCGTACATGCCGGGTATGCGCCTTGTATATACATTGAAGGCAGAACAGCAGGAAGTTCCGGTGCTCTCTGATGAGACAACCTTCCGGGCCCGTGTGACAGATGAGGAAGGAAATCCCGTAAAAGGCGCAGAATTTGACTTTACAAGCGATAATACATGGGGCAATAGTTATGAAGGAGTCAGCGGTGAAGACGGTGTCCTGGAACTTAAACTGGGGATATGGGACTATGGACAGACATATACTGTTTCACTGAAAGATGGACAAACATCGGATACAGGTGAGGAATGGACATGTATCGAAACACATTCTTTCAAGACAGAAGGGGCATGGGATACAGCCGCTTACATAGTTGAGATTGATGGAAAGCCGCTCGCCGAGTCGGGGGAGATCACTTTTGTCCTGAAAAAGGAAGAACCCTCGCAGTCAGAAGTTAACAAGGAAGAGCTTGCCGCATGGCTTGGGAGCGCGGCAACTTATCTGGAGAGCGACTATACGCCGGAGTCCTATGTGTCACTGAAAGAAGCAGTAGCTGAAGGCGAGAGGATAATGGACGATGCGGATGCGACTCAGCAAGATGTAGATGATGCTTGCACAGCTATTGAGGAAGCCATCAGTGGCTTGGAGAAGGCAGATCTTCCAGTATACTGTGACAAAAACAATGTTCGTATTAAAGTGATATATGAAGACGGAACGAGAGTTGAAAACGGTGTGGAATTTGTCATAGACAGAGACTATGGGAAATACAATTCTACAACATTTGATGGTCAGATAAGTTATGCCCTGTCGACAAGCGACTCTGGGATGCAGATGATGTCTGTTTATCTGAGAAACGGAGTGACAGTGATAGATGGCAAAGAGTATATCGCTGATCCACAGCAATTTACCTTTACATTTAAGCAGGTCGATACAAGTGTGGAGATTGATACAATTGATGGGGAACCATTTACAGGGACAACAGAGCTAGTCTTTACACTGAAAGAGAAGGCAGAGGGACCGGAAATCAATAAGGATGAGTTAAATCAGATTATTTCTGAGGCTGAAGCCAAACTTGCGGAAAAAGATATTTATACAATAAACAGCATTAATGCACTGCAATCTGCTTTAGAGGAGGCAAAAAAGGTCGCTATAGATGAGAATGTATCCCAGGTAGATGTAGACAATGCCAAGACAGTCTTAAGAGGTGCGATTGATGGACTGAAGGAAATCCAGGGAATGCAGACATTGGTTATCCCGGTTACAATGCAGGACGGATCATCAGCAGAAAATATTGAGTTTGTAAGAAGATATGAAGAGTATGGTGTGAACCAGAAACTTTTTGCAAATGAAGGAAAGCTTGAGTGGACACCGGGTACCTATGATCGTGGCGAGTTCAGTTTTTATCTTCCAGAGACATCTGCATATATAGCTACACCGGAGAGAATCTATGTGCAGGTGGGTGACGAAGATGGAACCTCTGTGATTGAGTCCATAAATGGTATGCCTGCAGCACAGGCTCAGGCAGCGTTCATGTTGACCCGGAAAGGAACGGATACCTGTGACATGCTGACTTTCCGTGCAATAGTTCAGGATATTCATGGAAATCTTCTTCCAGGAGTACGGTTTGATGTAGAGAATGGAGATCCGACAGAACTGGTGTCAGATGAGAATGGTGTGATCGTATACAGCGTTACAGGATGGGACATAGGCGATACAATGACGGTGAGGGTACAGGATGGACAGGGCTGGATTTCTGATAGGCAGGTTTCCTTTGCTGTAATAGATGATCCCAATGATCCAGGAAGAGGTATCATTGGTTTCATTGACGGAGCACCGGCAGTGGGAGGAGAGAAAGTTTTGTTCCAGCTTCGGAATGAAAATGAGCAGGTTGTTGACTTTTCAGGACTTTCGACCGTGATGGAAGAAGCAGCACGTTTGGATGCGTCTAAATATACAGAAGAAAGTTTTGCGGCGGTGACAGAAGCTCTTGAGGAAGCGAAGCTTGTATTGGGAAACGGCGATGCGACACAGGCGGAGGTGGACAGTGCAGCGCAGAAATTAAGAAGTGCTATTGATGGTCTGGCTGAAAAACCTAAAGATCCAGACAGTGAGCCGTCAGATCCAGTACCTCCCGAAGACAGACCGACAGATTCAGCGAAGCCTGGAACTGACAGTGGTGATGGACAAATTTCAGTAGGCCAAAATGGACAAGGCAATGCAGAGATTAGAAATACCTCTGTGAAGGCAGTAAGGACTGGAGATAATGCGGCAGTAGGTATATGGGCAGCAGCGGGGGTATTGGCTCTTGCAGCAGGAATTGTAACTGCATATAGAAGAAAAGTTAAATAAAATGCTTGATCTCCCCAGCATAGCTGGGGAGATCAGAGTAAGCAGGAACTTAAAGTTGTTTGCATATCTGTTATTCCTAAATAAAGATATACTGAAAATAAGATGCATGTTTTTGCGTCGGAGAGAGGGATAATAATTCAGATATTTTCAGTATGAGTCATTAGGAGGAAATTAAATGAAAAGAAATAGCTTGTGGAAAAAGTATCTGCTTTTGATGATCGGGCTGGCGGCCGTGATGCATCCATCAATGGCAGAAGCAGGTGATGGAGAACAAGTGAACGAAAGAGAGATAAAGGTGGATGACCAGCATTTTCCAGACAATGTCTTCAGGGCATATATATCTGAGAATTTTGATCTGGATAAAAATGCGGTTCTATCTTCTGATGAAATTGAACAGGCAAAAATAGTTGATTTTATGTGGGGAGAATATTGGGTGACAGATTTGACAGGAATTGAGTATCTGTCATCTCTGGAAGAACTCAGGTGCTCATCTATAGGAATAAAGAGCCTTGATATCAGTCATAATACTGAACTGAGGTATCTTGAATGTACATATAATCCAGAACTCACAGAATTAGATGTTAGCCAGAACATGAAACTGGAGGAAATCCACTGCTATGAGACAGGGGTGTCGAGCCTGGATGTTTCTTCTAATCCGCTTCTAAGACGTTTAGATTGTAATCATACAGATATAAGTACTCTTGATGTTACACAAAACAGCAGGTTATTTGCATTAAATTGTGAGGATACAAAGGTAAATAGTCTGGATGTGAGTAATAACCCGGAATTATATGAGGTTTATGTTACGAATACACCTATAACATCACTTGATGTCACTCATAATCCTGAATTGGTGCATATCCGAGTATCAGGAACGGGCATTACAAATCTGGATCTTCACAATAATCCTAAATTAGCTGCGTTATATTGCTACGATACGGAAATGCGTGAATTGGATTTAAGCAATAACCATCAGATGTATGAGATTTTCTGTTATGATTCTCAGATTGAAAATCTAGATCTTACAGGTTTTAGAGGATTGCATACTCTGGAGTGTTATAACACAAATATAAAAACACTTGATATTTCAGGAAATCCGGAACTGGTAGGGTTGAATTGTTCGAATACCAATATTTCGTCATTGGATCTTAGTAAGAACACTAAATTACAACGTTTGGAATGTGCTGATACACCGATTACTTACTTGGATATTTCTAACAACAGTCAGCTGAGGATTTTAAATATAACACAGACCAATATTACAAATCTCAGAAATCTTGATATGAGCAGTTATCCTAATCTGGAAGAATTATACTGTGCGAACGCTGGACTAGAATCATTAAATGTAGGTAACAATCCCAATCTATATAGCCTGACTTGTGAGGGCAATAGCTTGACTTCACTGGATCTCTCGAAGACAGGGGAGTTATGGTATGAGAAAAAAGTGTCTCCGCAGGCAAGAATAGTATTTGCCAATGTGCAAGAGGAATGTATGGTATTTGATATGAAGACTATCGTACCAGAACTGGGAAAAGTTAGTTTGCCAGCAGGAGAAGGATATATCTATGACAATAGTTCAGGACTTTTGACGGTTAATGGACTTGAAGAGAAAAATATTACATTTTTATATGACCATGGGTATACGTATGAAGGTCTGGAACCCATGGAGGTAACTCTTTTAATAAGGGAAAAGGCTGATATTTCCGATGAAGGGAATGATCAGAAAGAGCCCCTAAATCCTGTCAGAACAGATACTGATAACCGTAATCCAGACGCACCAGATAAAATAAAGGCCGCAAAAACAGGAGATGGAGTTGCATGTTTTACATGGTTGTCAACAGGTGTTCTGTCATTTGTAGCAGGTGCATGGGTTTTTCATAAGAAGATAAGGGGGATATAAAGCTATCTATACTATTAAGAGGAGGGCAAAATGAGAAAGAAAAAAATAGCAGGTGGGATTTTAGCTGTAATCTTGTCAATATCTATGGCGATGCCAACATTTGCAGCTGATATTCCAAAGGAAGAAACGACATCTTCCGATACTATGTCAGATACAATGGATGTGGAAGACACTACATTGGGAGATGAAATATCTGTAGAGGAAACGGACCAGATAGAAGAGGAGTCCGAAGTTGTGGAATCGGCTGATGATAACGCAGAACGATCACAAATGTTCATAGAAAATGAGTCGGTGGCAACTAAAGAGGAAACTAAAGAAGAAACACCTCTGATAGATGGAGGTGCAGTGTCGGATGATTCTGCGGATGACAGTATCTGGACAACGGAGGACTTCACGTATACGACTATGGAACAGACATTAAATGGCTGCGACTATACACGTGAATTTACGATTAAAGGCCGAGCTATCGCCGGGTTCTCCGAATATGGTGCGGAAAAAGTAAAGGCAAACAAAAATCTTGTGCTTCCGTCTACGGATGATAATGGAGAGACATTAGTAGGAGTGGCGGACGGTGCCTTTAAAAATATGGGGCTTACGTCCGTGGAATTTCCATCAGGCATGATGGTGGACTATGATGATACAGTGACTAATGTAGTGACGCGGCGGGGAAATTTTATCATCGGATCCTCCGCGTTTTATGGAAATGATCTCACCTCTGTGTATCTCCCTGAAGGTGTGATCGCAGTTATGCCCATGGCATTTTCAAGCAATCAGCTGGAGAGCGTGACACTGCCTCACACGATCTGGTGGATTGAGAATCAGTCATTTGCTAAGAATCAGCTTACAACAGTTGGTTTCCCAAAGACATGTGATTTCCAGTTACAGATCCATGCCATGGCATTTGCACAGAACAATATTCAATCTGTGCGTCTGCCTGACTATACAGAGGTAGTGGACAAGAGAGCGTTCTACTGGAATCCGGGTATGGAAGACTGTCCGGCAGATGCACCTGAAAATGAAGGGTCCAAGTTTGGCGGCGTTGTTCATATGTACACGGATAATCCGAATCTTGTGAATATGGAAAGGATCCATCATATTGACAGGACGGCACCCACTCAGAAGTCCTATCATCAGCGGTTGATCGTAGGGGAAGATCCAAATGCGGGCCAGACATGGAGTCTTGACGACTTCACTATTGAAGGGACGACGATCACAGGACTGTCATCTTCCGGAATAGAGAAGAGAGCTGTGAATAAAAATCTTGTTCTCCCGGATCGGAATGCGTCAGGAGAGTATATAACAGAGCTTGCAGATACCACAAATGATACTGGGCTCTTTGCGACAGAGGAAGAGCAGTTTGAATCCGTAGTGCTTCCTCTCCATCTGGAGCGCATCGGCAACAGGGCTTTTTGCAACAGCGGTATCCAGAGAATAGAATTTCCGCTGACATTAAAAGAAATCGGTATTGCGGCATTTCAGAGAAACAAACTGACCAGTGTGATCCTCCCAGACAGCGTGGTGACATTGGGAGGAGGCGCATTTGGCACCAATCCGCAGCTGGAACAGATCATTCTCTCCAGAGGATTGACAGAGATACCGGCTGGGGCTTTCGGATGCAGCACCGCAGACGAGTGGATGGACGGACTTACAGAGATCGAGATACCGGAAGGAATTACCGTCATCGGGAACAACGCATTTGCCGGTAACAATTTTACGCAGATCAACATCCCGTCTACGGTTAAAGAAATTGGAAGCTATGCTTTCTCCACGAAGAACTATTTGAAAGACACCGTGTGTACGGTCACTCTTCCGGAGGGCCTGGAAAAGATAGGCACCTATGCGTTCAGGAATAAGATCGTAGAGACCCTGGATCTTCCGGAGACAGTGAAGGCCTTTCCCGCGAATGTGTTTACGAGAGAGTATTCGGACTCCACGCAGGCAATGGTGACTTTGGTCTATGTGAATGAGACACAGATTTCGGATAAGACGAATTTCCCGGATTCAGAATACCACAAGTTTGTTCTCAGGGATGACCCGTCCGACACGGTGTGGAGTGCTTATGATTTTACATATGGAGAGGTTGCTCCGAAGAAGCTGTATGATGTGGCTAGGACAGAAGAGGTGGAGGTATCCGGCTGGGGAGTGACCGGTTTCACAGAAAATGGCCTGAAGAAACTGGGACGAAACCCGGAACTTGTTATTCCGGAAAAAGATCCGGAGGGACGCCAGGTGACTGCTGTAGCTGACAATGCATTTAAATATGACGCGGATACCATGCCGCAGAAGATTACTTCTGTGACATTCCCGCAGAATGTAAAGGCTGGGTATGAGGGGCAGCTGTCCGATAAAAACGAAAGAGGTAACTTCCTGATCATGGGTATGGCTTTCTATGGCCAGGGATTGAAAGAGGTGACACTGCCGGAGGGCGTTCTTCTTGTCGGAAGACAGGCCTTTGCCAAAAACGAGCTGACACATGTGACATTGCCAGAGACTGTCTGGTGGATCGAGCAGGGAGCCTTTTTTCAGAATCAGATTACGATCGTGGACTTCCCCGAGACCTGTGATTTTAAGCTGAATATGGATGCGCAGGCATTTGCGGGCAATCAGATCGTATCCGTTGCACTGCCTGACCGGACAGAAAAAGTCAATCAATGGGCCTTTTTACAGAACACAGGAAAAGAGCCTGTGACCGAAGGATCATCTGCGGAGAAGAAGGGCGGTATCGTCTACATGTATGGGGATGAGGCGCTGGCTTCAGAGGGACAGATCGCCCACATGGATAATGAGGGGAACAAATCCAATGTACAGAAACTGGTCATCGATGTACAGGACCCTGCGGAACAGCCCTGGAACACGATCCATTTCATCTATGACGGCACAAAAGTGACCGGACTTTCCGAGGCTGGACAGGCCAAGCGCGCAGTGGACCAGCATCTGCGGATACCGGATCTGACACCGGACGGACAGTATGTGACGGAGATTGGAAACGGAGGGGCTTACGGAACCTTTGGGGCAGAAGGCGAGTCCTTCGAAAGTGTGACGCTTCCGTCTCAGCTGCAGGTGATCGGAAATAGTGCATTTGCACAGAATACCATGACGAAACTGGATCTGCCGTCCACGCTGACAACAATCGGCAGTGCAGCTTTCCGGGCATCTGGCCTGACAGAAGTGGTTCTGCCTGACAGTGTAACAAAAGTGGGGGCAGGTGCTTTTACAACATGCGCTGACCTGGAGAAAGTGACTCTTTCCCCAAATATGACACAGATCGAACAGTCCGTGTTTGCGATGACTGCGATAAAAGAAGTCACCATTCCCGAGGGAGTGACAGAAATCGGAAGAATGGCATTTAACGGGGCACCGGTGGAGTCTCTGGTGATCCCGGGCACAGTGACAGAAATCGGTGCAAATGCTTTTGCAACGAATCGGCTGACAGAACTTACAATACCAGGAAGCGTGAAGAGCATTGGATCCAGCGCGTTTTCACAGTATTCTGAACAGTCGCCTTCCTCTCTTAAGACGCTGGTTTTAGGAGAAGGTCTGGAAGAAATCGGAAAAACTGCTTTCCGAAAATGTGCGCTGACAAGCGTAGAAATTCCCTCAACCCTGGTATCTCTTGATGAGAATACGTTCCAGGATGGAGCAGCCGGACAGGTTATCCTGTACTCGAAGAATCCGGCGCATCTGCAGGAGACAGATACATTTATCCCGGAGAGCGAAGGACATAAAGTAGTATACAGTAATCTGATCGGCACAGGCTGGTCCTATGATGACTTTACATTTGACGGATCTGTGCTGACAGGCTGGTCAGACAAAGGAAACGTGACGAGAAAAGAAGTAAAAAATCTTGTGCTTCCGCAGATAAATCCTGAGACGGGAGAGGCTGTGACAGAGATTGGAGAAAATGCGTTCAAGATCCCGGACGATGAAATAGAGCAGCTGAAGGACAGTGTTTATTCGCCAAACGGGATGGAGACAGTATCAATTCCAGAGACTGTCACAAAGATTGGAAAGAAGGCCTTTGAATACAACAATTTTGTGGAAATGGGATTTGGCGCTGCTGTGACAGAGATTGGAGAAAGCGCGTTCCATGGCAACAAATTGACAAAAGTCGTTATCCCCGATAATGTGACTGCTCTGGGAGCAGGTGCTTTTTCCGAGAATAATATCACAGATCTTACATTGTCAAAGAATGTTACCGTGATACCGCAGGGAGCTTTCTCTATGAATATCCGTCTGGAACAGGTGACTATTCCGGATACGGTAACAGAAATTGGTGAAATGGCCTTTGCAGGCGCCCGGCTGACAAGCCTGGAGATCCCGGCTTCTGTGGAAAAAATCGGAAGGAAGGCTTTCCATCTGCACCATCTGACAGAACTGACGGTGCCTGGAAATGTCAAGGAGATCGGAGAGTCTGCCTTCGAGGGAACATTTAAGGCTATCACTTTGAGAAGCCTTACGCTGGAAGAAGGAATTGAGAAGATCGGCAAATATGCGTTTAAGGAAGGCTATCTGGAGAGCGTACAGCTTCCTTCCAGCCTGAAGGAAATGGGCGAAGAGCCATTTTACGGAAACAGCGGCACAAATGGCGATCACATCGTGGTGTGCTACACAATGAACCCGGAACATCTGAAATTCGGAAGTTCAGGTTCCCACCGCATCGTATACCAAGGACAGTGGGGAACAGACTGCTTTACCTACGAGGGAACAACTGTGACTGGTCTGACAGACAAAGGAAGAGAAGTGCTGCAGGTATATCCTGATATGGTGATCCCATCACAGACACCGGAAGGCGCCGATGTGACAGAGATTGCACCCGGAGCGTTTAAGAGCTGTGGGATAACAGGGGTTATACTCCCGGAGAAACTTCAGAAGATCGGTGAAGAAGCCTTTGCCGGAAATGCCCTGACGTCTGTCAATATTCCAAGTGGAGTGACTGTTATTGAAGTGAACGCATTTGCGGACAATGGAGCGATCGTAAAACTCATTGTAACGGATAAAGACTGCTATGAGCGTTTAAAAGATACCGTGCTGGAGGGAGTGCAGATCGTGTTTGAAGAACAGCCGGAGCAGAAACCGGGCGGAGGCAGCGGAGATGGACAGTCTCCATCTTCCGGAAACGGAGCGGAAACAGTTTCTGATCAAAAAGGAACCAAAGCTGTGAGAACAGGTGACACCCAGTCCCCACTCGCAGTAATGGCAGTGATGGCAGCTGCGCTTGCGGTTATTGCAGCCAGTGCTAAAAGAAAAATAGAAAGAAAGTAATAAAGCAACAGAGGGGCTTGCCATCACGGCAGCCCCTTTTGCTGTACTTTTTATCGCCCTTTCCGCACCGCCGACGGTGTCGTGCCGTAGAGCTCTTTGAAAGTGCGGTTAAAAAGTTTCTGATTTGTAAATCCATTTCTCTCCATGATGTAAGAAACAGGATCCTCCGTGTTTACCAGATCATGGTATATATGCGTTACCCGGACTTCATTCAGATACCGGAGGAAGGACATGCCGATATTCTTTTTGAAAAAACGGCAGAAGGCCTCCTTTCCAAGACCTGCCAGATCGGCGGCATCCTGGAGCGTGACAGGCTCCTGGTAATGTTCTTCCACATAGGAGATGATATCCCGCAGACGGTTGGCCGTGAGACGGTCGCTTTTTTTGTCCGGGGGCAGCACGCTGGTGGAAAAGTCCCGTATAAGGCGGGCCAGCACCTGCAGGGTAAGGCCCTCCGCCTCCAGATAGAAAGCAGTGGCATCCTGGATGTAGAGCCGGGTCATATTTTCAAGGAGCTGGCAGATCTCCAGGTAGGCGGGGAACTTCTCAACGCTGATCAGATCCGGCCTGCACAGGATGTGATGGTCTTCAATGTCCGGCATACAGTCCTGGAAATGCTTCCGGGCAATGTGGATGCACAGGAACATGGAAGTCTGGTCATAGCAGAAGGTACTGTGTACCTGCATGGACTCCACTGCCATGAGCTGTTTTTTGGGGAGAGAGTACTTTGTGCCTTCCACAGTGATGTCGGAGAGTCCGTTCAAAGGATACAGGATCTCCAGCTCCTCGTGCCAGTGGAGCGGCCGGTAGCCGCCGGGGGTTGTGTAGAAAGCCACGTTTATCCCTGAATTACCTATATTCTGAAATGTCTCATAATAGGGCTGCGCCATCTGTATCATCCTCCTTTTTCTGTTGCAGAATAGAATAGCAGAAAAAACAGAATAAATCAATATCGACTTAAAATATGTCAAAAAGATATCTGTTTCTTACCGGAAAAGAGCAGTATGATAATACACGTAAAGAGGAAACAACATCAATAACAGTTGAAAGGAGTGTATGACTTATGAAAACAACTGCATTGAATGGAAATATGGTAATAACAGATAATGGAGGTATGACAATCATGGAGAGAATTAAGAGATATTTTGCAGAGAACGCAGCAACAATCACAGGAGGCTTCCTTATGATGAACGGAGGCAACTTAAACGTGGCATACAGAATGCTGGGAAGATAATTTATAAATCACTTTACTTTCGTGGCAGGAGACAGCGGATGAGGTTCCGGATATACGGGACGGCATCCGCTGTCTTTTTTGGAAATGGCCTGTGCTATAATCACTTCACTGTAAAATACAGGGCCGAATGGGGGGACATATCAATCTGAAAGAGCTGATGCTCCCCTTTGATCTTTGCTCTTTTTTCTCTGGAAGCGCCGCCGTACATTTCCAGATCACTGGAAAACACAGGGATCAGCGCCTCTGCGCCTGGGACCTTCAGCACAAAATCATCCATCTTTTTGTCGGAGAAGTTGAAGACGGCCACAAGGCGCTCTTTGCGGCTGCGGCGCTCAAAGGCATAGATACATTTCTCCTCCTGGTGACAGTCCAGCCACTGGAAGCCGCCTTCCTCATAGTCCTGCTCCCAGAGTGAGGAATGTTCCAGGTAAAAGTGGTTCAGATCCGCCATGAAGTGAAAGAAGCCGTCGTGGGCCGGATAGGAGAGGAGGCACCAGTCCTGCTCCCGTTTTTCATCCCACTCCCGGAGCTGTCCGATTTCATTTCCCATGAAATTCAGTTTTTTCCCGGGATGGGCGTACATGTACATATAGAAAGCCCGCGCCTGGGGGAACTTTCCATCGTAATCCCCGTACATTTTCTGCATGATGGTGGCTTTTCCGTGGACTACCTCATCGTGAGAGAGAGGCAGGAGATACTGCTCCTGGTAATAATAGGCCATGGAGAACGTGAGCTTGTGGTATTCTGCTGTGCGGTAAGCTGGGGCTGTGCGGAAATAGTTCAGTGTATCGTTCATCCAGCCCATGTCCCACTTG
>OGXL01000225.1_pt1 | contig 46211 bp, 41 predicted proteins | sample 1576311 | NCBI WGS metagenome assembly OGXL01 (sample SAMEA3541564, study PRJEB24748) | human gut metagenome | biome: human gut; feature: human-associated habitat; material: faeces | place: China | collected 2012 | reverse complement strand
CGAGACAGGTATTCCCGGATCCGAATGATATTTTTAATGCATTCGAATTTACACCGTTATCGGAAGTAAAAGTGGTGATCCTGGGACAGGATCCGTACCATAATGTGGGGCAGGCCCACGGCCTGTGTTTTTCGGTTCAAAAGGGAGTGGCTATCCCGCCCTCCCTTGTCAATATTTATCAGGAGCTCCACGATGACCTGGGATGCTCCATACCGGATCACGGCTATCTGGTGAAATGGGCCCGCCAGGGTGTGCTGATGCTCAATACCGTGCTGACAGTTCGGGCGCACCAGGCCAACTCCCACAGAGGGATCGGCTGGGAGGAGTTCACGGACGCGGCCATCAAAGTGCTGGATGAGCAGGACCGGCCCATTGTGTTCATCTTGTGGGGGACGCCGGCCCAGCGTAAGAAGACCATGCTCCACAACCCGCGGCATCTCGTCCTGGAGGCGCCGCACCCAAGCCCTCTGTCTGCATACAGAGGTTTCTTTGGCAGCAGGCCTTTCAGCAAGACCAACGCGTTTCTTGAGGAGAATGGTGTGGAACCTATTGACTGGCAGATTGAGTAGGGGGGATATTTATGAGAGATACGTATGATCTCGTGATCGTGGGCGCAGGGCCGGGAGGCTATGTGGCTGCCAGAAAGGCGGCCAGTTTGGGGATGTCAGTGGCCCTTATCGACAGGGGACCCGCAGGAGGAACCTGCATCAACCGAGGATGCATCCCTGCCAAGGCGCTGCTTCACGCGGCCACACTGTACAGGGAGATGACAACCTGTGAGAGGTTCGGCCTGCACGCAGAGGGGATTTCCTTTGACCTTCAGAAGATCTATGAGTACAAAGATATGGCGGCGGACCGCATGAGAGAAGAACTGGAGGAAGAATTCCGGCAGCTGGATGTGGATCTGATCCGGGGCAGCGCGGTGATCTGCCGGGACCGGAAAGTGCGGGTGACGGACGAAGTGGGAACGACTTCCGTCTGCCAGGGGAAAAATATCCTGGTGGCCGCTGGGGCGAAGGCGAACCTTGCGGACTTGCCCGGCATGGATCTGCCCGGTGTCATGACAAGTGAGGAGCTTCTCACCGCGGACGCCCACAAGTACGACCGGATGCTGATCCTGGGCGGCGGCGTCATAGGGCTGGAGCTGGCCACAGTCTTCCAGTCTCTGGGTACGGAAGTGACGGTGGTGGAGATCTCGGACCGCCTTCTGCCGAACATGGACCGGGAATTTTCTGATGCGCTTGAGCGCATCCTGACAGGCAGAGGCATCCGGATCTGCAAGGAGAGCATCCTGGAGAGGATCGAGCAGGAAAAAGAGAGCGGCAGGCTGGTGTGCCGGTTTGTCTGTGACGGCAGGAACAATAAAGAGGTCGTGGATGCAGTGCTGGTGTCGGTGGGGCGCAGTCCCGCCACGGAGGGACTGTTTGAGAGCGATGTGCCGGTAAAACTGGAGAGAGGCCGGATCGTGGTGGACGATTTCTTCCGCACTAATATCCCGGGCGTTTACGCGGTGGGGGACGTGACAGGCGGCATACAGCTGGCCCATGTGGCCTCAGCCCAGGCTGCCTATGTGGTGGAGAGGATGAATGGCAGGAAGCCGTCCGTCATCATATCCATGGTTCCAGGAGGACTTTTTACGCCGGTCTCCATTATCCCCAGCTGCATATACACAGACCCGGAGATCGCTTCCGTGGGGCTGACAGAAGAGGAGGCCCGCAGGAAGGGCGTGCCGGTGCGGTGCGGAAAGTACGTGATGCAGGGGAACGGGCAGTCCATCATCACAGGCGAGGAAGAGGGATTTATCAAGGTGCTGTTTGCGCCGGACAGCGATGAGCTGCTTGGGGCGCAACTCATGTGCCCCAGAGCCACGGATATGATCGGCGAGCTGGCCACAGCTCTTGCCAATGGGCTTACATCCACCCAGCTCCTCTACGCTATGAGAGCCCACCCCACCTTCAATGAGGCTATCTCCTGTGCAGTGGAGGACAGCAGAAAAGACTTCCCGGTATAGAGAGTGTGCAGAAAAAAGAGAGCGTTGGCTCTCTTTTTTTGCTTATCCTATTGACATGTGTGCCGTTCTGTGCTTATATTAAAGCATGAACATATGAACAATCATTCATATATTACGACATACACAGGAGGGAGTACAATGCTTGCTGAAAAGAGAGAATCAGAACACACCCATGAGCACCACCATGAAGCCTGCGGCTGTGGCCATGAGCATGGTCACGACCATGAAGCCTGCGGGCACGAGCATGACCACAGCCATCATTCCCACGAGGAGGTGCACCACACGGGCCGGGAATTTGACGGCGTATCTGCCGGCGTAGAGCAGAAGGTCTACATTCTTGAAGGACTTGGCTGTGCCAACTGTGCAGCCAAGATGGAGAGGCAGATACGGGAGCTGCCGGGCGTGGAGATGGCCACCATCACCTTTGCCACAAAGCAGCTCCGGGTGGCGGCCAACCACCAGGAGGAGCTCCTGCCCAGATTCCGGGAGATCTGCGCCTCCATAGAGGAGCAGGTGACGGTGACACCCAGGGAGGAGATACAGACAGTAAAGAAAGTGGAAAAGAAGAGCCTTTTCCAGGAGAACAAAAAAGAGATCCTGCTCATAGCAGCGGGGGCAGTCCTCTTTGCGGCGGGAGAGATTGCCGAGCATGCGGGGGCTCCGTCTCTCTGGCCCCCCGTGTGCTACGTCATAGCCTATGTGCTTCTGGGATGGGAGATTGTCTGGACTGCCTTTAAAAATCTGGGAAAAGGCCATGTGTTTGATGAGAATTTCCTGATGAGTGTAGCCACGCTGGCAGCTTTTGCCATAGGCGATTTCGCTGAGGCGGTGGGAGTGATGCTGTTTTACCGGGTCGGCGAGCTCTTTGAGGATGTGGCTGTGGCCAGGAGCCGTTCTCAGATTATGGAGGCTGTGGATATGCGTCCTGAGGTGGTGGGCCGCCTGGAGGACGGAGAAGTGCACGAGATCCCGGCGGGAGACGCGGCGGTGGGAGATATCCTTCTTGTAAGACCGGGAGACCGCATCCCTCTGGACGGCGTTGTGACGGAGGGGGAGAGCCGGATCGACACCTCCCCTGTGACCGGAGAACCGGTTCCGGTGACTGTGCGAAAAGGTTCCCGGCTTGTGTCCGGCTGTGTCAATGAGCAGGGCGTGCTGCAGATGAAAGTGGAGAAGCCTCTTGCTGAGTCCATGGTGACAAAGATACTGGACTCTGTGGAAAATGCGGCTGCCAGCAAGCCGAAACTGGACCGCTTTATCACAAAATTTGCCAGGGTCTACACGCCCATCGTAGTGCTGGCGGCAGTGGCCACGGCGATCATACCGTCTCTCATAACCGGGAACTGGAGAGAGTGGATCTACACGGCGATCACTTTCCTTGTCATCAGCTGCCCCTGCGCTCTTGTCCTGAGCGTCCCCCTTGCCTTTTTCTCCGGTATTGGGGCCGGGTCGAAAAAGGGTATCCTCTTTAAGGGAGGCGTTGCCATCGAGGCGCTGAAAAATGTAAAGGCAGTGGTCATGGATAAGACAGGCACGATCACAAAAGGAGAATTCCAGGTGCAGAGCGTGATCCCCTTCGGAAGGGAGAGCATGGATACACTGCTGCAGACAGCTGCCCGCTGTGAGATGGGGTCCACCCATCCCATCGGGACCAGCATTGTGGAGGCTGCCAGAGAGAAAGGCATGCCTCTGGAGCGGCCCAAAGAGGTGGAGGAGATCTCCGGAAAAGGCATACACGCTGTTCTGGAGGAAAGAGAAGTCCTCTGCGGGAACAAGGCTCTCATGGAAATGTTCCACGTAAAGATGGACCGGTATGCAAACGACCAGTACGGCACAGAGGTGCTTCTGGCCTTTGACGGGGAACTGGCCGGCTGCATCGTCATTGCGGACTCTCTGAAAAATGAGGCAAAAGACGCCATAGACATGATGAAAAAACAGGGGCTTGTGACGGCCATGTTCACAGGCGACAGCAAGGAGAGCGCCCGGGCGGTGGCCGGTGAGGCGGGCATTGACAAGGTGTTTGCACAGCTCCTTCCCCAGGATAAGCTGGCCCATCTGCAGGAAATGCGCCGGGAAAGCGGGGCGGTCCTGTTCGTGGGAGACGGGATCAACGATGCCCCTGTGCTGGCTGGCGCGGATGTGGGGGCTGCCATGGGAAGCGGTGCAGACGCGGCCATTGAGGCGGCAGACGTGGTCTTTATGACCTCCCAGGTGACGGCGGTTCCGGAGGCCGTTGCCATTGCCAGGAAGACAGGACGGATCGCCATGCAGAACGTGGTCTTTGCACTGGCAGTGAAAGCGCTGGTCATGATCCTTGGATTTGCGGGAATGGCCAACATGTGGATGGCGGTGTTCGCGGACACGGGAGTGGCCATGCTCTGTGTGCTGAACTCTATCCGCGCCCTGTACGGAAAAACCGTATTACAAAAGTATTAAGTTTCCTTGATTTTCGGCGAAAAGGTTGAAATGCCAGGGGTATTTTGGCATAATTAACAGATGAACTGATATTCATATGAATAAGGCAGACAGAACGATGACTTCAGAAAGGGTGACTGACGATGAAAAAGACAGAGGCAGAATGCTGTGACGTAGTGGCTGCACATACAGATATCATCCGGGAAGTGCGCGCCAAGATGCCCGGAGAGGTGACGATCCAGGAACTTGCGGACTTCTACAAGGTGTTTGGAGATGCCACCCGCATCCGCATTCTCTGCGCCCTTCTGCAGGCCGAAGTGTGTGTCTGCGACCTGGCGGAGCTGCTGGGCATGAGTCAGTCTGCCATTTCACATCAGCTTCGGATCCTGAAGCAGATGAAGCTTGTGAAGAACAGAAGAGAGGGAAAGACTGTCTTCTATTCACTGGCTGACGGCCATATCCAGACGATCATCAGCCAGGGCATGGAGCATATCAGCGAGTAAAGTGTAAGAATAACAAAAAAGGGGCGGAATGATGGCGAAGGAAATCAAGATACAGGCGGGTATACTGGCGGCAGGAGCGATCCTATATGTTGCCGCTGTTATTTTGTCGGGACAGATGATGCTGAAAAACGAAGTGCGTTTTTTTCTGTTTCTCGCCGTGTATCTTGTGGTCGCATTCCGCTCTTTTTATAGTATCAGCAGCAGCCTTGTCCAGAAAAAGCTGGAGAAAGAGCATCTGCTCATGGTGATCGCTACAGTGGGAGCCCTTGCCGTGGGGCATTACATGGAAGCGGTAGCTGCCATGCTCCTGTTCCAGGTGGGCTGCATTCTCGAGGCAGTCTCTGTGGATAGGACAAAGAGGACGATTGAAAAATTTATAGATATACGCCCTGCCTTTGCCACGAGAAAAGAGGAGAGCGGCGAAGTGCAGGTGGAGCCGTCCCAGCTTGAAGTGGGAGATGTGATCATTATCAAGCCCGGCGAGAGGGTTCCGGTGGACGCGGTGATCCAAAGCGGAAATACCAGTCTTGACACAAAGGCCCTGACAGGTGAGGCCATGCCCGACAGTGTGGGCCCTGGCAGCCGGATCTACAGCGGAAGTATCAATATGACCGGTGTGGTGGAAGCCGAGGTGAAGAAGCTTTACAAGGACTCTACCGTGTCCAGGATCATGGAGCTGGTGGAGAGAGCCCAGAAGCAGAAGGCAGACAGTGAAGGGTTTGTGAGGAAATTTACCCGGATCTACACGCCCGTGGCTGTGCTGGCGGCTCTGCTCATCATGGTCTGCCCGCCTCTCCTTATCACCGGAAGCGGCTGGGAGACCTGGATCTACCGGGGAATGATCGTACTCATTGCGGCATGCCCGACAGGTCTGATCATGTCTGTTCCCATCGCCTTTTTAGGAGGGATCGCCTCGGCGGCCCGCCAGGGCATTGTGGTCAAAGGCGGCAACTATCTGGAAATGCTGGCAAAGGTGGATACATTTGTTTTTGATAAAACGGGTACACTGACAGAAGGTACTTTCACAGTGACCCGGGTGCGGCCGGAGGGGATCACGAAGGAGGAGCTTCTGGAGATCACAGCCCATGTGGAGAGCTATTCCAACCATCCTATCGCCCAGTCGCTTATGAACGCCTACGGCGGGGCCTATGATGCCTCGAAAGTGACAAACGTGGAGGAGATGCCCGGATACGGGATCAGCGCCGACTATGCCGGCAGCAGGGTACATATCGGAAACCTCCGTATGATGGAGGAGCAGGGGCTCAGGGTAGAGCAGGTGAAGACCGTCGGGACCGTCATCTATGTAGCTCGTGAAGACCGGTATGCCGGCTATATTGTCATCGAGGACCAGATCCGGGAGAATGCCCGGTGGACCATGAAGATGCTGCGGGAGAGGTACAATGCCGTTCTGGTCATGCTTACGGGAGACAGCCGGGCTGCCGGTAATGCGGTGGCAAAAGAGCTGCAGCTGGACTATGCCTACACAGAGCTGATGCCTGAAGACAAGCTGGAACAGATGGAGGAATTCATGCAGTACCAGTATGAGGCGGAGAGAGTGGCATGTGTGGGAGACGGGATCAACGATGCCCCGGTGCTCGCCCGGGCGGATGTAGGAATCGCCATGGGGGCTCTCGGGTCTGACGCGGCTATCGAGGCGGCTGACATCGTTCTTCTGGAGGATGAGCTGCCTAAAGTTGTGGATGCGGTGCGGATTGCTAAGGAGACTGTCCGGGTGGTGAGCCAGAATATCAATTTTGCGCTGATCATGAAGTTTGTTGTACTCCTTCTTGCGGCGGCCGGCTATATCACCATGTGGGAGTCTGTGTTTACAGATGTGGGGGTTATGATCATCTCCATCATCAATGCGGCGGGCGTTGTAAAATATTCGGCCTGATGGCGGGGAGAGTGTAGACGAAGGGAGTTTGAATATGAAAAGACAGGCAGGAAAATTTGCGGCGGTTCTTCTGGCTGCCCTGATGCTGACAGGGTGCGGCTCCAATCTTCTGGAGGAGGGAACTGCCCTTCTGGAAGAGGGAAAATATGCGGAGGCGGCCGACACGTTCCAGGCGGCTGTGGATGAGGACAGTGAGGACGCGGAAGGCTGGAGAGGACTTGGCCTTGCTAAGTGGGAGCAGCAGGACTACGAGGGGGCTCTGGAGGCCTTTCAGTCTGTTCTGGATAACGGAGGAGAGAAGACAGGAGAGCTGTACAACCTTATGGGATGCTGCGCCATGCAGCTGGAAAAGCCCACAGATGCACTGAATTATTTCCGCCTGGGTATGGAGGCGGAGGATGTCAGCGAGGAGATGATGCAGGAGATGCGCTTCAATGAGATTGTCGCCTACGAGCAGGCAGGTGACATAGAGAGCGCCAGATCCAAGCTGGCAGATTATACAGCCGACTATCCGGATGACGAGAAGGCGGCGAAAGAGGCAGAATTTCTCGAGACAAGATAAGGAAACCAGATAAGGAGTCTTGCGTATATGTATGAGACAGCGGAGAAAAGAGAGCGGGTCATCCTGGTGGGTGTGAGCCTGGCGGACAGTGACGATGCGGAGCAGTCCCTGGATGAGCTGGAGGAGCTGGCCCGCACCGCCGGTGCCCTGTGCGTTGGGCGCGTCCTGCAGAAAAGGGAGCAGATGCATCCGGCCACTTACCTTGGCAGAGGGAAGACAGGAGAACTCAAAGATCTGATCTGGGAGACGCAGGCCGACGGCATCATCTGCGATGACGAGCTGTCACCGGCCCAGATCGGCAATCTCAAGGATGAGCTGGGTGTGAAGATCATGGACAGGACCCTTCTCATCCTGGATATCTTTGCGGCGCGGGCGTCCACCAGTGAGGGAAAGATCCAGGTGGAGCTGGCCCAGCTGAAATACAGACAGTCCAGGCTCACGGGACTTGGCACCTCTCTGTCCAGGCTGGGAGGCGGCATCGGCACGAGAGGACCCGGTGAGAAGAAGCTGGAGATGGACCGGCGGCTGATCAAAGGGCGGATCTCCCAGCTCACAAGAGAGCTGAAAGAGGTGAAGCGGCACCGTCAGCTTACCCGGGAGTCCAGGGCAAAGAGCCGCATACCGGTGATCGCTATCGTGGGCTACACCAACGCCGGGAAATCCACGCTCCTGAACGCTCTGACCGGGGCCGGCATCCTGGCGGAGGACAAGCTCTTTGCCACGCTGGATCCGACTACCAGGAACCTGAAGCTGCCGGGTGGACAGGAGGTCCTCCTGACAGACACGGTGGGCTTTATCCGCAAGCTGCCCCATCATCTTATCGAGGCCTTTAAGAGCACGCTGGAGGAGGCGAAGTACGCAGATCTTCTGCTCCACGTTGTGGACGCTTCCAACCCGCAGATGGATCAGCAGATGCATGTAGTCTACGAGACGCTGCGGGAGCTGGAAGCCTCAGATAAGCCGGTGATCACAGCTTTCAACAAGAAGGACCGGTTTGTGGGAGAGTACGCGCCCCGGGATTTCCAGGCGGAGAGGACTGCTTTCATCTCGGCAAAGACAGGGGAGGGCGTGGAGGAACTTCTGGCCTGTGTGGAGGATGTGCTGCGGGAGCAGAAGGTGGAGATCGAGCAGATCTACCCCTACAGCGACGCGGGCAAGATACAGCTCATCCGGAAATATGGGGAACTAGAAAAAGAAGAGTATACCCAGGAGGGAATCTATGTCCGGGCTTATGTGCCTGTAGATGTTTACGGAAAACTCACCCATGATCCGTCAGGAGGAAGATAATATGGCATTGAAATTTATTTTTGGGGGTTCCGGTTCCGGGAAGTCCCATTATCTATATGAGAGGATCATACAGGAGGCCGGGGAAAATCCCGGCCTTTCCTATCTGGTCCTGGTGCCGGAGCAGTTTACCATGCAGACCCAGAAGGACCTTGTGATGATGAGCCCTGCGAAGGGGATTATGAATATCGACGTCCTCAGCTTCGTGCGCCTGGCTCACCGAATCTTTGAAGAGACAGGCAAAGGGGGCTTTCCTGTGCTGGATGACGAGGGGAAGAACCTGGTGCTGCGCAAGATCGGCGGGGACCTGGAGGAAGAGCTGACCGTGCTGAAGGGCAACATGCGGAGGCTGGGCTATGTTAGCGAGGTAAAATCCGTCCTCTCCGAGTTCATGCAGTACGATGTGGGCGAGGAACAGCTTGAGCAGGTCATAGCAGAGGAGCAGGAGGGCTCATACCTGTCCTTTAAGCTGCAGGACTTAAAACTTCTCTACAGGAGCTTCCAAGACTATCTGAAGGGAAAGTACACCACAAAGGAAGAGCTGCTGGACGTGCTGGCAAAAGTGGCGGGGGATTCCGCCCTGCTGAGGAGGAGCACAGTGGTGCTGGACGGTTACACCGGTTTTACGCCCGTACAGAACCGTCTTCTGGGAGAACTCCTGACCATCTGCAGGGATGTGATCGTCACAGTGACGATCGACGGAAGGGAAAATCCCTACGCCTGGGACCATCCTTATCAGCTGTTTGCCATGAGCAAAAAGACGGTCACATCGCTGGTGGAGATCGCCCGGGAGCGCCATGTGCCGGTGGAAGAACTGAAATTTCTGCGGCCCCAGGTGCCTCCCAGATTTCAAGAGAGCCCGGCTCTGGCTTTTGTGGAGAATCATCTTTTCCGATATGGAAATACGGTCTTTGAGGGTGAGCAGGACGGTGTGGAGATCCATGTGGCAGCCAGCCCGGACGAGGAGGCGGAGGCAGCCGCCCGGAAGGTGCGCGCCCTTGTGCGCGGGGAGGGGTACCGGTACCGGGAGATCGGCGTGATCGCCAGCGACATGGAAGTCTATGGCAATTATCTCAAAAAGGCCTTTGCCCGCTATGAGATCCCGGTTTTCATGGATCAGAAGAGGAGCATTCTGCTCAATTCTTTTGTGGAGTATATCCGCAGTCTTCTTGCCATGTCCAGGGAGAGCTTTACATGTGACAGCGTGTTCCGTTTTTTGCGCACCGGATACACTTCCTTTTCCAGAGGGGAGCTGGACGATCTGGAGAATTATTGTATGGCCCTTGGCATCCGGGGATGGAAAAAATGGCAGCAGCGCTGGATCCGCCGGCCTGAGGGTATGGCTGCAAAGGAGCTGGAGAGACTCAACCACATGCGTGTCCTCTTTGTGGAGAAGATGGAGCCTCTCCTTTTCGTGCTCCGCCAGAGGAGGAAGACCGTCCGCGATATCACAGAGGCTCTCTATGACTTCCTGGCCGGAGAGGAGATGCAGCTTGCCCTGAAAAAGCAGGAGGAGACTTTCCAGGAGAGAGGAGAGAATGCTCTGGCCCGGGAGTACGCCCAGATCTACGGTATTGTCATCGGGCTTTTTGACAAATTCGTGGAGCTTTTGGGCGAGGAACAGGTCTCCCTGCAGGAGTACAGTGACCTGCTGGATGCAGGGCTTGCGGAGGCCAAGGTGGGAGTCATTCCTCCGGGCATCGACCAGGTGGTGACTGGCGACATGGAAAGGACCCGGCTGAAGGGGGTGAAGGCCCTGATCTTCGTGGGGGCCAATGACACCTTCCTTCCGGGCTCCCTTGTGCGGACCGGCCTTCTCTCCGAGCGGGACGTGAAGGCCTTTGAGAAGGAGAGGATCGCCCTGACGCCGGGGAGCAGGGAGCAGGCCTATGTACAGAAATACTATCTCTACCTGAACCTGACCAAACCTTCCCGGAAGCTGTGTGTCTTCTACAGCAGGGTGTCCGCTGACGGAAAGACCATCCGTCCATCCTACCTTGTGCAGGAGCTGGAGAAACTTTTCCCGGATCTGGCTGTCACAGACGAGGACGCTCTTTCGCTCCGGGACAGGGAACTTTCTCCGAAGACCGGGCTGTCTGAGCTGATCGAAGGGCTGCGGATGAAGAGTGAAAAGGCGGGGGGCGCCTGGATGGAGCTCTATAACTGGTACAAAAAGCACCAGGAGTGGGGAGATAAGCTGGGCGCCATCCTGGAGGCGGGATTTTACAGAAGACCGGCAGACGCTGTCACGCAGGCTGTGGCAGAGCGGCTGTACGGGGACCGGCCGCTGGAGAGTATCTCCCGCATGGAGAAGTTCTCTGCATGCGCCTTTGCGCATTTCCTCCATTACGGGCTGCGCCTGAAGGAGAGGGAGGCCTATGAGTTCCAGGCAGTGGACATGGGAAATGTGTTCCACGGGGCCATCGAGAGGTATTCCCGGAAAGCCTCCGCCAGCAAGGAAGGCTGGACCGGACTTGACCGGGAGGAGCAGAAGCAGCTCTGCAAGGAGAGCGTGGAGGAGGCCGTGACAGACTACGGCAACTCGGTTCTCTACAGCACATCCAGGAATAGCTGGCTCATCACCCGGATCGAGCACATGATGGAGCGGACTGTGTGGGCGCTTACAGAGCAGCTGAGGGCCGGGGATTTCCGGCCGGAGGCCTATGAACTGAAGTTCGGCGCGGGAAAGATCGACCGGGTGGATACCTGCGTGGAGGAGGACAAGGTCTATGTCAAAGTCCTGGACTACAAGACAGGACAGACAGCCTTTGACTTGTCCCTTGTCTATGGAGGGCTGCAGATGCAGCTCCTGGTCTACATGGAGGAGGCGCTGAAGATCGCAGGGAAGAAGTATCCGGGCAGGGAGCCTGTCCCTGCCGGAGTATTCTATTACCACATCCAGGATCCCTTTACAGAACCGAGGGAAGAGGAGAGTCAGATCCAGGAGAGCCTTTTGAAGAAGCTCCGGCCGGATGGTCTGGTGAGCCTGGAGGGGGACTCCCTCTGGCATCTGGAGCACAGGGCCCAGGGGGATTCTCTGGCCATCCCTGTCTCCTTCAAAAAGGACGGAGCTCTCTCTGCAAGATCGAAGGCCTTGCCGGGAGAAAACTTCCGCATGCTGGGAGCCTTTGCCAGCAAGAAGGCGGGGGAACTGCACGACCGCATCGCTTCCGGTGAGGCAAAGGTCCAGCCTTACAGGTACGGGGACCGGACCGGCTGCGACTACTGCGGATACCGGCATATCTGCGGATTTGACAGCTCCCTTCCGGGCTACAGCTACCGGGAGGTCAGCAGGATGGGACAGGAGGAGGCGCTGCTGCGCATCCAGGCATACGGCAGGACAGAGGACGGCGCAGCAGAAGCAGGAGACAGACAGGAGGAACAGCCATGAGCGTAAAGTGGACAAAAGAACAGCAGAGTGTCATTGACTTAAGAGACCGCAGTATCCTTGTGTCCGCTGCGGCAGGATCCGGCAAGACAGCCGTGCTGGTGGAGCGGATCATCACCATGCTCACCCGGCAGGAGGACCCTCTGTCCGTGGATGAGCTGCTCATCGTCACGTTCACAGAGGCGGCCGCGGCGGAGATGAAAGAGAGGATCCGCACAGCCATTGAGAAGAAAGCCCAGGAGGATCCCTTCAACGAGCATCTGCGGCAGCAGGCCACTCTGATCCACAGCGCTTCTATCACGACTATCCACAGCTTCTGTCTCTCTGTGATCAGGGAGAATTTCCATGTCATTGACCTGGATCCATCCTTCCGCATCGGCGAAGAGGGGGAGCTGAAGCTGCTGGAGCGGGATGTGCTGCAGGAGCTCCTGGAGGAAAAGTATGAGAAGAAAGAAGAGCGTTTCCTTGCCTTCGCGGAGAGCTATGCGTCGGGAAAAAGCGACCGGAAGCTGGAGGAGATCATCCTGAGGCTGTACGAGTTTTCCAGGAGCTGTCCGGACCCGGAAGGATGGCTTGCAGACTGTGTCCGTGCCTGCCAGATCCATAGCGGGGAAGAACTTGCCCGGACGCCTTTCTTTGCCTTTGTCCGGGAGGAAGTGGATCACGCCATGGAGACGGCGGCCAGTCTGAAAGACCAGGCGCTGGCACTCTGCCTGGAGCCGGACGGCCCTTACATGTATGAGGAGATGCTGGAGAGCGACATGAAAAACGTGGAGCGATTCCGGCAGGCCGCTGCCTACAGCCAGTACCGGCAGGCGGCGGAGCAGATCTCCTGGAAAAAACTGGCTCCCAACAGAGATAAGGCTGTGTCAAAAGACAAGGCGGAGCGGGTGAAAAAGCTCCGGGATGAGCTGAAAAAGGCGGTGGTTTTTCCGGCAGAGCAGTATTTTTCTCAGACAGAAGAAGAGGTCCTTGCGGGGCTGGCAGCCTGCGCGCCCATGATGGAGGAGCTTAAGGACCTGACGGAGGCTTTTGCTGTTCGGTTTGGGGAGAAAAAGAGGAGCCGCGGCATGATCGACTACTCGGATATGGAGCAGTATGCCCTGCGCATCCTCACGGAGAAGACAGAGGACGGCCTGTGGCCTTCTGCCTGCGCCAGGGTGTACCAGGAGCAGTTCCGGGAAGTCATGATCGACGAGTACCAGGACAGCAACCTGATCCAGGAGGCCATCCTGACAAGTGTGTCCCGCACCTGGCAGGGGAGAAACAACATTTTTATGGTGGGGGATGTGAAGCAGAGCATTTACCGCTTCCGCCTCTCCAGGCCGGAGCTTTTTATGGAGAAGTTTGATACCTACCGGATTTACGAGGGGGAGGGGACGGACAGCCCGACCCAGCGGATCGACCTGTTTAAGAATTTCCGAAGCCGGCCGGAGGTGCTGGACAGCGTCAACGCCCTTTTCCGCCGGATCATGATACCGGAGCTTGGAGGCATCACCTACGACGACAGGGCTGCTCTGTGGCCCGGCGCTTCCTATCCGGAGAGCCAGGGCAATGAGACAGAGCTTCTTCTCATTGGCGGCAGCCCGGAGGAAGAGCTGGAGGAGGCAGCAGGAGAAAAGCTCTCTTCCAGAAAACTGGAGGCCAGGGCAGTGGCAGACTGCATCCGCAGGCTCTTAAAAGAGCAGATGGTGACGGACAAGGAGACGGGAAAACTGCGGCCAGTGCGCTATGGGGACATTGTCATCCTGACGAGGAGCATCAAAGGGTGGAGCGATGTGTTCATGGAGGTGCTGCTGGAGGAGGGCATCCCGGCCTGCGCGGGGACAAAAGAAGGGTACTTTGAGACAAGGGAGATCGGCGTGCTGCTGGATTACTTCCGGGTGCTGCAAAATGAAAAGCAGGATATTCCCCTGACAGCAGTCCTCTCTTCCTGGTTTGGGCGCCTCACGGACGAGGAGCTGGCCAGGATCCGGATCGCCTGCCCTGACCGTCGCTTCTGTGAGGCGGTGGAACAGTATCGGAGTCAGGGGGAAGACCCGGCTCTTCGAGAGAAGCTGGCTGCCTGCCTGGACAAGATGGACTATTTCCGGGAGAAGGCCTCCTATACGGCCATCCACGAACTCCTGTGGGAGATACTGGATGACACCGGATACGGGGACTATGTGGCGGCCCTTCCCGGCGGCGAGCAGAGGAGAGCCAACGTGGACATGCTGGCCCAGAAGGCCATGGCCTTTGAGAGCACCAGCTACCAGGGGCTGTTCAATTTTGTCCGCTACATTGAGCAGCTCCAGAAATACAACGTGGACTACGGGGAGGCCTCTGTCAGCGATGAGAATGCAGATATTGTGCGCATTATGAGTATCCACAAGAGCAAGGGCTTGGAGTTCCCCGTGGTGATCGCGGCCGGAATGGGAAAAGGCTTCAACACCCAGGACACAAAGGGGAATATCCTCATCCACGCCTCCCTGGGTGTGGGGATGGATGTGGTGGATCTTCAGCGCCGCACAAAGGCTCCTTCCTTCTACAAGCAGGTGATCCAGCGGAAGGAAAAGCTGGAGAACCTGGGGGAGGAGCTTCGCGTTCTTTACGTGGCCTTGACCCGGGCGAAAGAGAAGCTGATCCTGGTGGGGACGGCCAAGGACCCGGCAGGAAAGCTGGAGGAGGTGCGGCCCCTCTCTTTTGGCGATCTGTCCCGGGCTTCCAGCTATCTGGACTGGATCCTGCCCGCTGTGGCCACAGGAGCCTCTCCTTTCCAGGTGGAGATACTGGATCTGAAGGAGCTGGTCAGAAGGCAGGCGCAGGAGGAGGCAGAGGGCATTTTCACGAAGAAGGCGCTGGAAGACTGGAATACACAGGAGACCTACGACTCTGGGATGAAAGAGAATCTGGAGGAACAGTTTTCTTATCGATACCCTTATCCGGACCTGGAGGGGCGGAAGCTGAAATTTACAGTGTCTGAGCTGAAAAAAAGAGAGTATTTAAGAGAACTGTCCCTGGAGGAGTCGGGGGACGCAGGCGAGCTGCCCTTTGAGGAGCCGGATGTGGTGCCCCTGATCCCCAGGTTCAGGGCCGCGGAGGAAGAGCTTACCGGCGCTTCCCGGGGAAGCGCCTACCACCGGGTGATGGAGCTTTTAGATTTTACGGAAGAGTACAGTGAAGAAAGCCTGGCTGCCGCTGTCCGGGCTATGGAAGAGAGCGGCCGGATTGCTCCGGAGATGGCCCGCTGTGTCCGCACCGGAGATATACTGGAGTTCACCCGGTGTGAGAGCGGCAGGCGGATGCTTGAGGCGTCCAGGAGAGGACAGCTTTTCCGGGAGCAGCCTTTTGTGATCGGCGTGGATATGGAAGAGGTGTACCCGGACAGCGTCGGCGGGGAAGAGGATAAAATCCTCGTCCAGGGGATCATCGACGTCTGGTTCCAGGAGGAGGACGGCCTTGTGGTGCTGGATTATAAGACCGACCAGGTGCAGACGGCAGGCCAGCTGACGGAAAAGTATCATGCCCAGCTGGACTACTATGCGAAGGCCCTTGAACAGCTCGTGGGCAGACCGGTTAAAGAGAAGATCATCTATTCCTTTACTTTGCGTGAAGAGATCAACCTGCCGGGGTAAGGACCGGCAAGAGGCAGAGCAGCCCTGCTCTGACAGGAAAACTTAGGATTCCTGTCAGGGCGGGACTGTTTTATTTTTGTATAATATTTATTGACAAATAATACTATACAACATATAATATAGCCATAAAAATAATATTAGAATTTTGATCATATCAGTGCCGGACACTTGCCGGCGCTGTAAGGCAGGAAGAAAAAGGAGTGATGGTATGGTATTTAACACCGGAGCTGCCCTTCTTGACGCGATCGTCCTGGCGGTTGTCTCAAGAGAAAAAGACGGGACATATGGTTATAAGATCACCCAGGATGTAAGAAAGGCCATCGAAGTGTCGGAATCCACTCTGTATCCTGTACTCAGAAGACTGCAGAAGGATGACTGCCTGGAAGTGTACGATATGCAGTACGACGGGAGGAACCGGCGATACTACAAGATTACGCCGAGAGGTGAAGCGCAGCTGAATCTGTACAGGTCCGAATGGAGGACGTATTCGAAAAAGATCAGCGAAATTTTTGAGGGAGGTGCTATCTTATGAACCGCATACAGTTTATGCTTGAGCTGGCCGCGCTTCTGCAGGACATATCTGTGGAGGAGCGCACAGAGGCAATGAAATACTACAACGATTATTTTGACGAGGCGGGAGAAGAAAACGAGGCGGAGATCATCCGGGAGCTTGGCAGTCCCGCCAAGGTGGCAGCTGAGATCAAGGCCGGCCTGGGAGGAAAGGCCGGGGAGGAAGGAGAATTTCGGGAGACCGGATATACAGATACCAGGTTTGAGCACAGGGAGGCCCCTGCAAGGCCGGGAGGCCCTGGCCCGGACAGCCAGAGAAGCGGTGGGTACAGCCAGGATGGCGGACCGGGTCCGGAGGGCAGTTACAGCCAGTCCAGATCAAGCCGGACCTGGAAGATCATCCTGATCGTTCTGATCCTTCTTGTCTGCGCACCCATTGTGGTCCCGGTAGGGCTTTTTCTCCTCTGTGCCGTGGTGATGCTCGCCGTTGCGGCCTTTGCAGTCTTTCTCGGGTTTGCGGTTGCAGCTATTGTGCTGGCTATTGTGGGGATCGTCCTCTTCTTTGCGGGGATACTGGCCCTGGTGCCGGATCTGCCCACGGGGCTGGCTCTGATCGGAAGCGGCATGATCCTGGCAGTGATCGGAGCGATCCTGACCGTGGCAGCCGTAAGGCTCTGCATCATCGTGCTGCCGGGTCTGTTCCGGTTTTTCGTGGAACTTTGCAGACGTCCGTTTCACAGGAGAAAGGCGGTGGGATAAATGAAAAAAGGATGGAAGAATTTCTGGATCACCTGCGGCGTGGTGGCCGGCATCGGGTGTGTGTGCCTGATCAGCGGGAAAGTGATGGGAGCTACACTGACGGTTATGGATAACTATATTCCGGACTGGATCGGTCTGGGACGGGGGGAGGCCGGCGTGTCCTATGATTATGGCGACGCCCCTATGGAGGCGGATACAGACCGGACATACGGTGACATCCACGCGCTGAAGCTGGACACAGAGGGGCTGAATGTCCAGATCCTGAAGGGCACGGGCAGCGGGATCACTGTGCAGACAGAAGATATTTATTCCGCCCTGAAGTTCCAGGTGACGGAGGAAGACGGAGAGCTGAAGGTGGAGACGACAGCCAGACGCTTCCCGTGGAGGATCAACCAGGGAAATTATGGAAATGTGTGGATCTATATTCCGGAGGCATTTCAGCTGGATGAGGCAGATCTCCAGATAGGGGTAGGAGAACTCTATGTGGAGGATATAGAAGCCAGGGAACTGAAGATGGAAGTGGGCACAGGATCTGCCATCGTGGACTGGTTTACAGCGGATGAGCTGGACTTGGAAGTGGGCGTGGGAACCATAGACGCTTCCGGGGACACGAAGCAGCAGGCTGACCTGGAGTGCGGTGTGGGTGTTCTCGCTTACACGGCTGCGGGGAAAGAGGCGGATTTCAACTACAGACTGGAGTGCGGCGTGGGAGAGCTGAACCTGGGTGAGAACAGTTACTCAGGCCTGTCTGTGGAGCAGAATATCGACAATAAGGCTCAGAAGACGATGAATATTGCCTGCGATGTGGGCAGTATGGACATCTATTTTGAAGAGTAGAAAGCAAAAAGAAAGGAAGGATCTGTATGGATACAAAAAGACTTTACCGCTCGAGAAAAGAGCGCATGATCTGCGGCGTGTGCGGGGGAATAGCAGAGTACTTTGGAATTGACCCGACTCTCATAAGGCTGGCCTTCGTCCTGTTCATCTTTGCAGGCGGGAGTGGTTTTCTGGCCTACCTCATCGCAGCCATTATCATACCGGATGATCCCAGGCAATAAAACGGCTGTGTAAAAGCTGTATAAAAGCAGAAGTCCTGTCAATACTTCCAGATAGCAATCTATTTTGGAAAGGGGCAGGCATATGGGAAAGAAAAAAGAAAAACCTGTGGATCTGAATGCGCTTACAGAGGAGGAGAAACTGAAGTACGAGATCGCAGAGGAACTGGGTCTGCTTGACAAGGTCATGGAAGATGGGTGGAAATCCCTGTCGTCCAAGGAGACCGGCCGCATTGGCGGCCTGATCACCAAGAAAAGGCGGCAGAAAAATCAAAAGTGACAAAACTGTTAAAAATATTACGAAGTGTGAAGATTTAGTGTCAAAGGTTGAAAAGGACAGGTCATTTTGCTATAATCGACAGCCAGAGGGAATAGCGGGTGATGATCAATGGACGGAAGAATTCAAGTGCTGAATATTGGCATAGATGACTGTACCGCCAAGGAGGCCATGAAGCGGACTGTGGCATATATGGGGACAGAAGCGATCAATGTAATCGAGATGGTCACGGTGGATACCTTGATGTACGCCTCCAGTGACCCTTCCCTGCGTGAAAATATAGAGAAGATCGATCTTGTGATCCCGGGTGAGAAAGAGATCCTGGAAGGGGTGGATCTGGGTGAGAAAAGACAGCTTCAGGAGATTGAGCAGAGAACGTATCTTAAGATGTTTTTCCGCTTTCTTCACAAAAATCATTCCAGAGTCTTTCTCCTTGTGGAGACAGAGGAGGAGGCGGAAGGATTTTACCGCTTTCTGGAAGAGGGATACAGCGGGATACAGATCGCCGGTATGGCAAAAGTGTCGCCCACGGATGAGGCTGATGACCTGGTGGTCAATGCGGTCAACGGTGCGGAGACAGACTGCATTATAGCTTCCTTATCTTCTCCGGGACAGGAAGAATTTATCACCAGGAACAGGCTTCTGCTGAACGCGAGAGTCTGGCTGGGAGTGGGAAAAAGCGAAAATCCCATCTACCGGAGCAGGGGCAGGCTGGAGAGGATCGCTCAGTTTATCAACCACAGGCTTTTCCGCCATGAAGTGGAAAAAAACAGGAAAAAGGAGCTGGAGACAGCGGCCCAACACTGAGTTTTTTGAGGCAATTTGTATAGCGCCTGACAATGTGGAAATAAACAAAATACAGGAAGAAAATTGAGGAAATTAACAAAAATGTGTGATTTCCTCTTTCTTTTTTTGTGGATTTATATTAGTATAGAAAAGAGTAATATGCAAAAAGCGGTAAATGTGCGTAAATACATTGTGTAAAATGCATATTGAAATGAGTGGAGGAGATGGAATATGATATCTAATCAAATACTACAAAACACCATCGATGGCTTAAAAGCGATCACGCGGATCGATCTGTGTGTCATGGATACAGACGGAAAGTCTCTGGCCAGCACATTTGCCGAACAGGAGAACTATGAAGCATCTGTACTTTCTTTTGTGGAGTCGCCGGCGGACAGCCAGGTGATACAGGGCTATCAGTTTTTTAAGATTTTTGACGAACACCAGCTTGAATACATCCTTCTTGCCAACGGCGGAAGCGACGATGTATACATGGTGGGCAAAGTTGCGGCCTTTCAGATACAGACCCTTCTGACAGCCTACAAAGAGCGGTTTGACAAGGACAATTTTATAAAAAATCTTCTTCTGGACAATCTGCTTCTGGTAGATATTTATAATCGTGCAAAAAAATTACATATTGACACAGAGGTCAGACGTGTTATCTTTATAGTGGAGACTGCCCGTGAGAAAGACAGCAGCGTGCTGGACCATGTCCGGGGCCTTCTGGGCAACAAGACAAAGGATTTTGTCACAGCAGTCGACGAGAAAGATATTATAATTGTAAAAGAGCTGGCGCCTTCAGACGGGCATGCAGAACTGGAGAAGACAGCCGGAACCATACTGGAACTCCTGAAGGGGGAGGATGACGACATCCGCATTGCATACGGAACCGTGATCAATGACATCAAAGAGGTGTCTAAGTCCTACAAGGAGGCAAAGCTTGCCCTGGATGTGGGGAAGATCTTTTTTGATGACCGGAAAGTCATTGCCTACAGTACATTGGGGATCGGCCGTCTGATCTATCAGCTTCCCATTCCGCTCTGTAAAATGTTCATCCGCGAGATTTTTGAGGGGAAATCGCCGGACGAGTTCGATGAGGAGACACTGACGACTATCAATAAATTCTTTGAGAACAGTCTGAATGTGTCCGAGACATCGAGACAGCTCTACATCCACCGCAATACGCTTGTCTACAGGTTAGATAAGCTGCAGAAGAGCACGGGGCTTGATCTCCGTGTATTTGAGGATGCCATCACATTCAAGATTGCGCTGATGGTAGTGAAGTACATGAAATACATGGAATCACTGGAGTATTGATAATTAGGAGGAAAATATGATTGAACTGAACGAAGTAACGAAAGAATACTCGAAGGGAGTTGCGGCTCTGAACGGCGTGACTCTGAAGATCGAGCAGGGTGAGTTTGTCTTCATCGTCGGGGACAGCGGATCAGGTAAATCGACTTTGATCCGTCTGATCATGAAGGAACTGGAACCGACTTCCGGTACGATCGTCGTGAACGGGCAGAATCTGGAGAGGCTGAAACACAAACAGATCCCTATGTACCGCAGGGGTCTTGGTGTCGTGTTCCAGGATTTCCGTCTTCTGAAAGACCGAAATATATATGAGAATATTGCCTTTGCCCAGCGTGTCGTGGAGACATCGCCCAGGATCATCAAGAAGAAAGTGCCTGCGGCTCTTTCTCTGGTAGGTCTTGCCCAGAAATATAAGTCTTATCCAAAGGAGCTCTCCGGAGGTGAGCAGCAGAGGGTTGCCATTGCCAGGGCTATTGTGAATGAGCCTGCGATCCTTCTGGCTGATGAGCCTACGGGAAACCTGGATCCGACCAATTCCTGGGAGATCATGAAGCTTCTTGAGGAGGCCAATGAGAGGGGAACGACTGTCCTGGTCGTGACACATAACCAGGAGATCGTAAACGAGATGAGAAAACGAGTAGTGACAATGAAAAAGGGAGTCATTGTCAGCGACGAGCAAAAAGGTGGGTATAATAATGAAGATTAGTACAGTCGGATATTCGACAAGACAGGGGTTTAAGAACATTGCCCGTAACAAGCTGTTCTCCATTGCGTCCATTGCGACCATGGCGGCATGTATTTTTGTGTTTGGTCTGTTCTTTGCAATTGTTATGAACTTTAACTATATTGTCCAGAAAGCCGAGGAAGGCGTGGCCATCACCGTGTTCTTCGAGGAGGGGCTGGAGCAGTCCCGGGTCGATGAGATAGGCGACGAGCTGAGAGAATGCGACGGCGTGCTGGATGTGGAGTATGTATCCGCGGACGATGCCTGGGAGTCATTCCAGAGTGAATATTTTGGCGAGGATTCTAGCCTGGCGGAAGGTTTCAAGGATGACAATCCGCTGGCCAATTCTGACAACTACGCAGTGTATATGGAGGATGTCTCCAAACAGGATGACGTAGTAAGCTTTGCGGAGAGCCTGGACGGCGTCAGAAGGGTCAACAAGTCTGACGTTGTGGCAGATACGCTCAGCAGTGTCAACAGGCTGATCACTTATGTTTCCATCGCCATTATCGCCATTCTTCTGGCAGTGTCGATCTTCCTGATCAGCAACACCGTTACTATGGGTATCACGGTCCGGCGTGAGGAGATCGCCATTATGAAATATATAGGAGCGAAGGACGGATTCGTCCGGGCACCTTTCGTTATCGAAGGTGTGGTCATCGGACTGATCGGAGCCATCATACCGCTTGTACTGTTATATTTTATGTATGGAAAAGCAGTTTCATACATCCTCACACGATTTAATCTGTTAAATAATATTCTGGATTTCCTTCCGGTGACAGAAGTGTACAAAGTTCTGCTTCCGGTAGGCCTTGCCCTCGGTGTGGGCATCGGATTTGTGGGAAGTTTCTTCACCATCCGCAAACACCTGAAAGTGTAGCATCCAGATGCGCGGGCATCTGACTGCAGATAAATGGAACTATAGGAACTATAAACACAGTCACAGGGGAGACAAAAGGGGTACAAAGTAAGGGAGAGAAAACTATGATCAGAAAAAAGATAGTCAGTGTTTTATTGGCGGTAGCGCTCGTGGCAGGAATGGGGCTGCAGGTGAATGTGACGGCGAAGGCGGATGATCTGCAGGATGCGCAGAACAAAGCCAGCCAGCAGCAGAGCCAGATCGACGCGGCTCAGGCAGAGAAAGATAAGCTCGCCAGCCAGCTGGAAGGGATCGTGTCAGATATGGAGAAGACCCAGGCTGACATTGAGAAAAAGCAGGAGGAGATCGTTAAGAAGTCTGATGAGCTGGACGCAGCCCGCATTGACGAAAATAACCAGTATGAAAGCATGAAGCTCCGCATACAGTATATGTATGAGAACGGCAACGGTCAGTTTCTGGAGACGCTGCTGGAGTCCAAGAGCATTGCAGAGTTTCTGAGCAACGCGGAGTATATCAACCAGATTTCCGAGTATGACAGGAATATGCTGGTGGAGTTCCAGAATATTGTGGATAAAGTGGAGAAGCAGCAGGAAGAGCTGGAGAAGGAAAATGCAGAGCTGGAGGAGATGCAGACAAATCTTCAGAGCCAGCAGACAGAGCTCCAGACTCTCATCGATACAAAGAGCGCTGAGATCGCAAGCCTCAAGTCCGAGCTGAGCGAGACAAACGCCAAGATCTCTCAGCTGCAGGCAGCTGCGGCAGAGCAGGCAAGACTGCAACAGGAAGCCAATAATAACAATAATAATGTAAATAATGGTCCGGTAGATGACTATACACCATCGGGAGGAACAGGAAGACTCCAGAATCCCTGCCCGGCAGCGTATATCAGTAGTGAGTTTGGCGGAAGAAATTCACCGGGTGGTATTGGAAGTACCAATCACAAAGGCCGGGACTACGCAGCACCATCCGGAACGCCCATCTATGCGGCGGCATCCGGCACAGTGACGACTGTAGCATACAATTCAGCCAGAGGAAACTACGTGATTATCAATCATGGTGATGGCCTGTCTACGCTGTATCAGCACTGTAGTGCCATTTATGTAAGTGCAGGGCAGTCAGTAAGTGCAGGAAAGAATATCGCGGCTGTCGGTTCTACCGGTATTTCCACTGGAGCGCACCTTCACTTTGAGGTGCATGTAAACGGAACACCGGTTGATCCGAGACTGTATCTGTAAGCAATCAGGAGACGGAGAACAGGACTACTTATATGAAAAATCATAGTTTTTTTAAGGGGGCGCTTGCTGGCGCCCTCGTTGTATTACTGGCAGGAGGAGTCGTCTCCTGCAGCGTTTTTAAAAGTGAAGAGAGTCAGAAGATGGAACTTCTGAACGGACTCATCGACCGGTATTATATCGGCGATGTGGATGAGACGGACCTGTCGGAGGGCGTCTACAAAGGATACATTGAAGGCCTGGGAGATCCCTACTCGGTCTACTATGACGAGGAGGAGACAAAGCAGATGAGCGAGAGCCTGTCCGGCGAGTTCGGCGGAGTGGGCGCACTCATGAGCCAGGACCGGGAGACCGGCGTTATCACGGTCCTCCAGGTGTACGACGGCTCTCCTGCCCAGGAGGCCGGCATGCGGGACGGCGACACCCTCTACAAGGTGGAGGGCGAAGAGGTGACAGGGGAGGACCTGTCCGATGTGGTGAGCAAAGTCAAGGGGGAGAAGGGAACCCAGGTGACCCTGACCGTCCTGCGGGCTGACACGGGGGACGAGGAGGAACTGACCATCACAAGAGACACTATAGAGGCCCAGACTGTGTCCCATGAGATGAAGGAAAACAATGTGGGCTACATCCGCATCACGGAATTTGACTCCGTGACTTATGAGCAGTATAAAAATGCCCTGGAGGATCTGGAAGGACAGGGAATGGAGAAGCTGATCGTGGACCTCAGGAGTAATCCGGGAGGCAATCTGGATACAGTCTGCGATATCCTGGATCTGATGCTGCCGGAGGGGCTCATCGTCTACACGGAGGATAAGAACGGGGAGCGGGAGGAGTACACCTCTGACGAGGAAAATCAGTTCGACAAACCCCTGGTTGTCATGATGAACGGCTACAGCGCCAGCGCCTCGGAGATCTTCGCGGGAGCTATCCAGGACTACGGCCTGGGGCAGGTCGTGGGGACCCAGTCCTACGGAAAGGGAGTTGTCCAGAGCGTCTTTGACCTGCAGGATGGAACAAGCGTGAAGCTGACCATTGCGGAGTACTTTACACCCAATGGCCGCAGCATTGACGGGGAGGGGATCACCCCGGACGTGGAAGTGGAGTACCAGTACGATGAAAACAACCCGGACGCGGACAATCAGCTCGAGAAGGCCATGGAAGTAGTGGCGCAGCAGTAAACCGACAGGATATTGCGGAAAAGTGGATACAGGCAGCGGCCGCTGCCGAAGAAATGGAACGGGAAATTCCCCGTTCCATTTCTTATATGGGTATGATAAAATATAACAGAGTATGTATGTAGAAAGGAATGCGGGCTATGACGATTTTAATTAAAAACGGACATGTGCTTGATCCCGGGACAGGGCTGGATGATATATGTGACGTGCTGATCGACGGGGATCGGATCACAGAGGTGGAGAAGAATATTGAGACGGAGAGCGACCGGGTCATCGATGCGGACGGATGCTGGGTGATGCCGGGCTTTATCGATCTGCACGTGCATTTCCGGGATCCCGGACTGGAGTACAAGGAAACCCTTGCCACAGGCGGCCGGGCGGCTGTCCGGGGCGGCGTTACAACCGTGTGCGCCATGCCCAACACAAAGCCGGTCATTGACAACGGCGTGAAAGTGCGGGAGGTCATGGAGAGGGCCAAGAGAGAATCCCTCACAAATGTCATCCAGCTTGGAGCTGTGACAAGAGGCCAGAAGGGAGAAGAGCTGGCGGACATTAACGGGATGGCTGAGAACGGCTGCCGTGCCATCAGCGAGGACGGGAAATCCGTCATGAACGCTTCTCTCTACCGGAAGGGGATGCAGGCGGCGAAAAAGGAAGGCGTGGCCGTGTTTGCCCACTGTGAGGACATTACCATGGTGGAGGGCGGCGTTATGAACGCGGATGAGAAAGCCAGGGAGCTGGGACTTCCGGGCATCACCAACGCAGTGGAGGACGTCATCGTGGCCAGGGACATCCTGTTGGCAAAAGAGACAGGTGTGCAGCTCCACCTGTGCCACTGCTCCACAGCGGACAGCGCAAAGATGCTGGCGCTGGCGAAGAAGGAGGGACTGCCTGTGACCGGGGAAGTGTGTCCCCATCACTTTATCCTTTCCACGGACGATATCTGTGAGGATGACGGCAACTTTAAGATGAACCCGCCTCTTCGCAGCAGAGCGGATGTGGAGGCTCTGAGAGAGGCACTGAAAAATGACGTGGTGGATGTCATTGCCACAGACCACGCGCCCCACGCGGAGGCGGAGAAGAACCGCTCCATGAAGCTGGCGGCTTTTGGCATTGTAGGACTGGAGACGTCCGCAGCACTGACTTACACGGAGCTGGTGGAAAAAGGCGTCCTCACTCCCATGCAGATGGCAGAGAAGATGAGCTATAACCCGGCCCGCATACTGGGACTTTCCGACAAGGGATCTGTCAGCGCGGGCAAGATCGCGGACGTGGTGATCTTTGATCCCCGGAAAGAGTACGTGATCGACAAGAATACATTTTTATCCAAAGGGAAAAACACACCTTTCCACGGCAGGAGGGTAAAAGGAGAAGTGCGCTGCACCATCGTGGGCGGACGGATTGTATACGAAGGAGGAAAAACCATTGATTAATCAGTTAGTAAGCAATATCAAAAAGACAGGAGCCCCTATTGTAGTGGGACTGGACCCCATGCTCAGCTACATTCCGGAGCATGTGCAGAAAAAGGCCTTTGCTGAGTTCGGCGAGACACTGGAGGGGGCCGCTGAGGCCATCTGGCAGTTTAACAAGGAGATCGTGGACAAGACATACGATCTGATCCCGGCTGTGAAGCCACAGATTGCCATGTACGAGCAGTTCGGTATCCCGGGACTTGCAGCTTTCAAGAAGACTGTGGACTACTGTAAAGAAAAAGGCCTGGTTGTGATCGGCGATATCAAGAGAGGAGATATCGGCTCCACATCCGCAGCCTACGCCACAGGACACATCGGAAAAGTGCAGGTGGGAAGCAATACATTTGCTCCTTTTGACGAGGACTTTGTGACCGTCAATCCCTACCTTGGTTCCGACGGTGTGAAGCCTTTTATCGACGTGTGCAAGAAAGAGCAGAAGGGACTTTTCATTCTTGTGAAGACATCCAATCCTTCCAGCGGGGAGTTCCAGGATCAGCTCATCGACGGACGTCCGCTTTACGAGCTGGTGGGCGAGAAGGTCAATGAGTGGGGCCAGGAGTGCATGGGATGCTCCTACAGCTACGTGGGCGCAGTTGTGGGCGCCACATACCCGGAGATGGGAAAAGTGCTGCGTAAGATCATGCCCAAGGCCTACATCCTTGTGCCGGGCTACGGCGCACAGGGCGGCCAGGGAAAAGATCTGGTGCACTTCTTCAATGAAGACGGACTTGGCGCCATCGTAAACTCATCCAGAGGGATCATCGCTGCCTACAAGCAGGAGAAATATGCTTCCTTCGGAGCAGAGGCCTTTGGAGACGCTTCCAGGGCTGCGGTGGAAGATATGATCGCCGATATTGCCGGAGCACTGGAAAACCGGTAAAGGAGAAGGAAAAGATGACAAAGAAGAAAGAACAGGTACAGATCATCTCCCAGGAGCAGCTTGCGGAGGGGATCTTCAGCATGTGGATATGCACGGAGGCTGCAAAGACAGCAAAGCCGGGGCAGTTCATATCCATGTATACAAATGACGGAACAAAGCTGCTGCCCCGCCCCATCAGCATCTGCGAGATCGACAGAGAAGGCGGGGCGCTGCGGGTGGTGTACCGGGTGACAGGAGAGAACACCGGTACAGAGCAGTTTTCCCGGATGAAGGAAGGAGAGAGCCTTTTCATCGTCGGCCCTCTGGGAAATGGCTTCCCCCTGGAGGAGGCAAAAGGGAAAAAAGCCTTCCTCATGGGCGGCGGCATCGGCGTGCCTCCTATTCTGGAGCTGGCAAAGGAGATGGACTGCGAGAAAAAGCAGATCATTGCCGGATACAGGGATGAACAGACATTCCTAAGAGAAGAATTTGAGAAAAGCGGAGAGCTCTATATCTCCACAGAGGACGGAAGCGTGGGCGTAAAAGGAAATGTCCTGGACGCAGTGCGGGAGCATGGACTGGAGGCGGACATCATCTATGCCTGCGGCCCCACACCTATGCTTCGGGCGATCAAACAGTACGCGGAAGAAAAGGGAATTACGTGCTATATTTCTCTGGAAGAGAGGATGGCCTGCGGCATCGGCGCCTGTCTCGGATGCGTGTGCAAGACAAAGGAGAAGGATGCCCACAGCAATGTAAATAATAAGCGGATCTGCAAAGACGGGCCGGTCTTCTTATCGACGGAGGTGGAGATCTGATGGACATGAAAGTAAATATAGCGGGCGTAGAGTGGAAGAACCCGGTGACCGTGGCTTCCGGCACATTTGGATCCGGTGAGGAATTTTCTGATTTTGTGGATCTGAACCGTCTGGGCGCCGTGACAACAAAAGGCGTGGCAAATGTGCCCTGGAGCGGCAACCCGACGCCCCGCGTGGCGGAAGTGTACGGCGGCATGATGAATGCCATCGGCCTGCAGAACCCGGGCATTGAGCTGTTCTGCCAGAGGGATATCCCCTATCTGAAGCAGTTTGACACAAAGATCATTGTGAACGTGTGCGGTCATGCGCCGGAAGAATATCTGGCAGTGGTGGAGCGGCTGGCAGATGAGCCCATCGACATGATGGAGATCAACATCTCCTGTCCCAATGTGAACGCGGGCTTCCTGGCTTTCGGGCAGGACGCGGGACATGTGGAGGAGCTGACAGCCCGGATCAAGAAGATCGCAAAGCAGCCGGTGATCATGAAGCTGACCCCCAATGTGACGGATATCACAGAAATCGCAAAGGCGGCGGAGGCAGGCGGCGCGGACGCCATCTCCCTCATCAACACACTGACCGGCATGAAGATCGACATCAACCGCAGGACATTTGCCCTGGCCAACAAGACAGGCGGCGTGTCCGGACCGGCAGTCCACCCCATTGCCGTGCGCATGGTGTACCAGGCGGCGCAGGCAGTAAATATCCCCATTATCGGCATGGGAGGCATTGCCACGGCGGAGGACGCCATCGAGATGATCCTGGCCGGAGCCAGCGCTGTGTCCGTGGGAACGGCCAACTTCCACGATCCGGCCGTGACCCTGAAAGTCATTGATGGCATCGAGAAATATATGGAGAAGCAGGGATTTGAGACTGTGAAAGACATGGTGGGAGCTGTCAGGTAACAGAAGGATCCAGAGGACTGTTGTGGAGACATGACAGTCCTCTTTTTTTGCCGGCATCTGACAGAGCGGGGGAAATTCCTGAATTGAAAATCTCTAGCGGGTATGGTAGAATTGAAAAGAATATAATGACTCTCTTTCTGTCCTTTTAAGGCAGAGGAGGATTTGCCCGCAGCGGCAAAAAAAGTGGAAACGCAAGGACAAAATCCTATAAACACGGAGGCTTTGAAAGATATGGAAAATTACAAGCAGGAATTTATTCAGTTTATGGTGGACAGTGATGTGCTGAAATTTGGAGATTTTACTTTAAAAAGCGGGAGGAAATCCCCCTTTTTTATGAATGCGGGTGCCTATGTGACGGGTTCCCAGCTAAAGAAACTGGGAGAGTACTATGCCAAGGCTATCCACGAGAGATACGGAGATGACTTTGACGTGCTGTTCGGACCCGCCTACAAGGGAATTCCGTTGGCAGTGGTGACAGCCATCGCCTACAGCGAGCTCTACGGAAAAGAGGTGCGCTACTGTTCTGACCGAAAGGAAGAGAAAGACCATGGCGCTGACAAGGGAAGCTTTCTTGGCAGCAGCTTAAAAGACGGAGACCGGGTTATCATGATCGAGGACGTGACAACCTCCGGTAAATCCATGGAGGAGACAGTTCCAAAGGTAAGAGGAGCAGCGGACGTGACCATCGTGGGACTTATGGTATCCCTGGACCGTATGGAAGTGGGAAAGGGCGGAGAGAAAAAGGCCTTGGATGAGATCCATGACCTGTACGGATTTGACACAGCGGCCATCGTTACCATGGCGGAAGTGGTAGAGTGTCTCTGGAATAAAGAGTGCGATGGAAAGGTTGTTATCGACGATACATTAAAGGCAGCTATCGATGCATACTATGAACAGTACGGAGCAAAATAGGAGGAAGCAGCTATGAATGAAAAAGCATACAGATCTATGGCGTTTGCGGGAACTGGAAATATAGTGATCGGCATTGTGATGATCGTGGTGGGCACGGTGGCAGGTATCCTGTCCATTATCGGCGGTGCGAGGCTTTTAAAAGAGAAAAACGGCCTGATGTTTTAGAAAAACAGTCTGACTGGATGGAGGAGTAAAAGATAAGTTTTGAGTTATAAAAAAGGCAGAGGAATACGTATACTGGGGAAGATCTTGTTTATCCTGTATATGGCATTTATTGTGTATTTTCTGCTGTTTTCTGATCTGTACGGGAGAACCGGGCCGGCCACTGAGTACCACTACAACCTGGTTCTTTTCCGGGAAATCAGAAGGTTTTGGACATACAGGAATCAGCTTGGCACTTTTGCCGTGTTTTCCAATCTTTTCGGCAATGTGCTGATTTTTATGCCGTTTGGCTTTTTCCTGCCTATGGCCAGCCGGTACAGGAGTTTTGCCTCGGCTGTGCTGTACAGCTTTTCACTGAGTCTGGGAGTGGAGACATTCCAGCTCTTGACAAAAGTAGGCAGTTTTGACGTGGACGACCTGCTCCTGAACACCATAGGAGGAGCGGCAGGATACATCATTTTTACCATATGTGCGGTGATAAGGAGACACCATGTTGCTAAGAAGACTAAGAGAAGCCATTGAGGAGATGGCGGAGGGAAGAAAAAAGAAAAAAACAGAAAAAGAGAAAATGAAGAGGCGCAGCCGGAAGTATGGGCAGGCCCAGCTGAAACACTCCAGAAGAGGGATCAAATCCACGTTTCTCGCAGTGTGCTGTCTGTTCCTCCTTGTGCTGGCTTTTTCTGCTTCATACATAACCAGAGGAGATGTAGGACTTTTGATCGGCGTTGTGGGTCTTAGCGCCCTTGCCCTGGCAGTCGTTGGACTGAAAAATGCTATCCAGGGCTTTAAGGAGAGAGAAAAGAATTACGTCACATGTAAAGTGGGGGCGGCGTTGAATGGCCTTTTTCTCCTTGGTCTGATCGCAATATTTTTAAGGGGGCTTTTTTAGATGGCAGAACTGACAGAAGAAAGATATGAACTTGCAATAGAAAGGATTTCGCAGATCCCGGATGAAGAGAGGGCAGGGGAGAGATTCCGGCCCTGGTTCCGGCGGACTGCGGAATTTATTCTTTTATTGGACAGATTTTACAGGTGTGTTTCCTCCGGGGACTACAGGAAATCTTCGCTGGAGGAATTAAAGGAGTGGAACAGAAAGCTCTATGAGGACATCCTGCCTGAAAATTATGAGACCAGCTGCGGCAATCCCGCGTATGCGGTGCAGGAGCTGGGGGAGGAATACGGGCAGATCTTAAGCTTTCTCTACGCTGAAATCCGGGGAGGCATCCCCTATGCGGCGGAGGGGAAGACAGAGTACCTGGACATTCTGTACGAACTTTTCATCGAGATCTACAACTGCTTTGAAGAGGAGGATGAGCCGGAGCTTCGGACCCTCCGGGATATCATTTACTGGTACGCCAGTGATTACTGCGACGTGTTTGTGGCGGACAGGATAGAGGAGCAGATCGATCCTGCGAAGCGGTTCGCCTTGGATATCATAGAGGGCTGCGACCTGTCGGACTTCAGATATCTTTATTTCTACGGAGAGTACGTGGGTGAAAATGAGCTGGGGACAGCCCGCTATCTGGCGGACCTGCCGGAGGAGACAGTGCAGAAGATGGCGGATGTGTACACGGAAGGATACAGGATCGGTTTTGTCAGCACGGGAAAGGATCTGTCAAAGAAGGGGACAGTGAATATCCGCTATGTCCTTGGCTTTGAGAGAGTGGTGAAGAAGGCGGTGGAGAATTTCCGTGCAATGGGCCTTGAGCCGGTGATCTACCGGGCGGCAGGAAGCGTCCTCACAAAGAGAGGGGCGTCCCGGGTGGGATACTATGGCGGCATTCCCAATATGCAGTACGACTATGACCACAGAAATGACCAGGGACTTTTCTTTGGCAAGCGGTTCATGGAGCGGAAGCTGGAAGTTGCGCGCACCACGTATGAGCGAAACAGGGAGCTGGCCCGGGCGCTGGCAGGCCCGGCGGTGATGGAGACCTTCGGTGAGAAGCCTTTTTCTCCAAAGCAGAAAAAGGAGGCTGTCTCCCTGTCGTCGAAGCAGGAAGAACTGCAGCTTCTCTATGACAGCAGATCCTCCCAGATGACCAACGAGTACATTCCGGGGGATGAGAGGAGCTTTACCATCATTGCGTGGCCGGTGCCGGAGATCGGGGAGAAGTACCCGGAGATCTTCGACCAGGTGATCCGCATCAACACCCTGGACGCCGAAGTGTACGGCAGCGTGCAGCAGAAGCTCATCGACGCCCTGGATAAGGGAAAATATGTGCGCATCCTTGGAAAGGACGGCAACCGGACGGACATGAAAGTGCAGCTTTACAGACTTTCGGACCCGGAAAAGGAGACCATATTTGAAAACTGCGTGGCGGACGTGAATATCCCGGTGGGGGAAGTCTTTACTTCTCCGGCGCTGGAGGGAACGGAAGGGACGCTGCATGTCAGCCAGGTGTACCTGAACGGACTGCAGTTCAGAGATCTGGAGCTGACCTTTGAGGACGGCATGATCACCGGGTACCGGTGCGGCAATTTTGAGGACGAGGAAGAGGGCAGGAAGTATATATTTGACAATATTCTTTTCAAACACGAGACTCTTCCCCTTGGCGAGTTTGCCATCGGCACCAACACTACAGCCTACGTGACAGCCAGAAAATATGGCATCGGGGACAAGATGCCCATTCTCATTGCAGAGAAGACAGGCCCCCATTTTGCCGTGGGCGACACATGCTACAGCTGGGCTGAGGACATCAGCGTGTACAACCCGGATGGGAAGGAGATCGTGGCCAGAGACAATTCTATTTCCATAAAGCGGAAAGAAGACCCGGCCAGAGCGTACTTCCACTGCCACACGGATATCACCATTCCCTACGAGGAGTTGGGCAGGATCGCGGTAGTCACCGGGGAAGGGCAGGAGATCCCTCTCATTGAAGATGGAGAATTTGTACTTCCTGGCACAGAGATTTTAAATGAACCATTGAAAAATACAAATAAATAAGCTATGATTTATCTGCAAAACTTATAAATGAGCGAAAAGCGGAAAGGATGGAAACTATGCCAAAAGTAGGAATCGTAATGGGCAGTGACTCAGATATGAAAGTTATGAGTAAGGCTGCCGATATGCTGGAAAAGCTGGGGATTGAGTATGAAATGACAATCATCTCCGCCCACAGGGAGCCAGATGTGTTTTTTGAGTATGCAAAGAGCGCGGAGGAGAAAGATTTTAAGGTGATCATCGCCGGAGCAGGCATGGCTGCCCATCTGCCGGGTATGTGTGCCGCTATCTTCCCTATGCCGGTCATCGGCGTGCCTATGTCGGGAAAGAACCTGGCGGGAGAGGACGCCCTCTTCTCTATCGTACAGATGCCGCCCGGAATTCCGGTTGCCACAGTTGCCATTGACGGCGGCATGAACGCGGCCATCCTGGCAGCGAAGATCCTGGCCACCTCAGATGAGGCTCTTCTCGAGAGACTGAAGGCCTACACACAGGAAATGAAAGAGACAGTGCAGGCAAAGGCGGCGAAACTGGACGAACTTGGCTATAAAGAATACATGAAACAGATGTAGTGAGGAGAAAAGTATGGATTACAAGAATGCGGGTGTAGATATTGAGGCGGGTTACAGATCCGTGGAACTGATGAAGGAGCATGTAAAGAAGACCATGCGCCCCGAGGTGCTGGGGGGCCTGGGTGGATTTTCCGGTGCGTTTTCTCTGAGTAAGATCAAGGAGATGGAGGATCCGGTCCTTTTATCCGGAACGGATGGATGCGGCACAAAGGTGAAGTTGGCCATGATCCTGGACAAGCATGATACTATTGGCATCGACGCGGTGGCTATGTGTGTCAACGACATAGCCTGCGCAGGCGGGGAGCCCCTGTTTTTCTTGGACTACATAGCCTGCGGAAAGAACTATCCGGAGAAAATTGCTGAAATTGTAAAAGGAGTGGCGGAAGGCTGTATCCAGTCCGAGGCGGCTCTCATCGGCGGCGAGACGGCAGAGCATCCGGGGCTGATGCCTGAGGACGAATACGATCTGGCCGGATTTGCGGTGGGTGTCTGCGACAGAAAAGACATGATTACAGGTGAGAACCTTGCAGAGGGAGATGTGCTTATCGGCATGGCTTCTTCCGGTGTACACAGCAACGGATTTTCTTTGGTGAGGAAAGTCTTCGACATGACAAGAGAGTCGCTGGAGACTTACTACGATGAACTTGGAAAAACTCTGGGGGAGGCGCTCCTTGCTCCTACGAGGATCTATGTGAAGGCCCTTAAGAGTGTGAAAAACGCAGGCGTGACCGTGAAGGCCTGCAGCCACATCACAGGGGGCGGTTTTTACGAGAACGTACCCCGTATGCTGAAGGACAGCACTCATGCGGTGATCGAGAAAGGCAGCTATCCGGTGCCGCCTATTTTTGACATGCTGGCAAAGAAGGGCAATGTGGAAGAGCAGATGATGTACAACACATTCAATATGGGTATCGGCATGGTTGTAGCGGTGGACCCGAAAGACGTGGACGCAGCCATGGAAGCTATGAAAGCGGCAGGAGATACGCCCTATGTGATCGGCCATATCAAAGCCGGCGATAAAGGAGTTACATTATGCTAAGAGTACTGGTTCTTGTGTCCGGGGGTGGCACCAATCTGCAGGCTATCCTGGATGCGGTGGACAGAGGAGACATTACCAACACAGAGATTGTGGGCGTGATCAGCAACAATAAAAATGCCTACGCCCTGACAAGAGCCAGGGAACATGGCGTGGCGTCCTGGTGCATTTCACCGAAGGATTTTGCCACAAGGGAAGCGTTCAATGAAAAGTTCCTAGAGGCAGTGGACGAGATCGGGCCGGATCTCATTGTGTTGGCTGGATTTCTGGTGGTCATCCCGGCAGAGATGACCGCAAAGTACAAAAACAGGATCATCAATATCCATCCTTCCCTCATCCCGGCTTTCTGTGGGACAGGCTTCTACGGGCTGAAGGTTCACCAGGCGGCCCTGGAAAGAGGGGTGAAAGTGGTGGGAGCCACAGTGCATTTTGTGGATGAAGGCACGGATACAGGCCCCATCATTTTACAAAAAGCCGTGGAAGTGGAGGAGGGGGACACCCCAGAGATTCTGCAGCGGCGCGTGATGGAGCAGGCAGAGTGGAAGATCCTGCCAGAAGCCATTAACCTTATTGCGGGTGGCAGGGTCGCAGTGGAAGACAGGAAAGTCAGGATTCGGTAAAGGCCGGGAAGACAGGAGGAAAACCAATGAATGTATTGATTGTAGGAAGCGGCGGAAGGGAACATGCCATTGCGTACTGCGTGGCGAAAAGCCCCAAAGCGGATAGAATATACTGCACACCGGGCAATGCGGGCATTGCTGAGTACGCACAGTGCGAGCCCATCGGAGCCATGGAGTTTGATAAGATCGTAGCTTTTGCGAAGGAGAAGGCCATTGACCTTGTTATTGTGGGCATGGATGATCCTCTGGTAGGCGGCCTGGTAGATGAGCTGGAAGCGGCAGGCATCCGTACCTTCGGACCCAGGAAAAACGCGGCTATCCTGGAAGGTTCCAAGGCGTTCTCCAAGGATCTGATGAAAAAATACCATATTCCCACAGCGGCCTATGAGAATTTTGATGATCCGGACAAGGCTATCCAGTATCTGAAGACAGAAGCAAAATTCCCCATTGTCCTCAAGGCGGACGGCCTGGCTCTGGGCAAAGGCGTTCTGATTTGTAATACCCTGGAGGAGGCGGAGGAAGGTGTGAAGACGATCATGCTGGACAAGAAATTCGGAGCCTCCGGTAACACCATGGTTATTGAGGAGTTCATGACCGGCAGGGAAGTGTCTGTCCTCTCCTTTGTGGACGGGAATATTGTAAAAACCATGACAAGTGCTCAGGACCACAAGCGGGCTGGGGACGGAGACACGGGGCTCAATACAGGCGGCATGGGAACATTTTCGCCAAGTCCGTTTTACACAGAAGAGGTGGATGCGTTCTGCCAGAAATATATTTTCCAGCCTACTGTTGACGCCATGAAAGCTGAAGGACGCCCATTCAAAGGCGTGATCTTCTTCGGCCTGATGCTGACAGAGGAAGGGCCAAAGGTGCTGGAGTACAATGCCCGTTTCGGGGATCCGGAGGCTCAGGTAGTGCTGCCCCGAATGGAGAACGACATCATCGACGTGGCGGAGGCCTGCATCGATGGTACGCTGGATCAGATCGATCTGCGGTTTGAGGATAATGCGGCTGTCTGTGTGGTGCTGGCATCGGAGGGGTATCCTGTCTCCTACGAGAAGGGATTCCCTATTACGGGACTGGATAAATTTAAGAAACATGAGGGTTACTACTGCTTCCACGCGGGGACAAAAGAGGCGGATGGTCAGATTGTCACAAACGGTGGCCGAGTGCTGGGTATCACAGCCAAGGGAAAAGACCTGAAAGAGGCCCGGGCTAACGCCTACGCGGCCACAGAGTGGGTGCGGTTTGACAACAAGTACATGCGCCACGATATTGGAAAAGCCATTGACGAAGCATAAATAAAAAGCGAAAGAGAAGCTCTCTCTGGGAGGAAAGTTCCAGAGAGGGCTTTTGGATTTATGATATGTATTTTCGGGCTCTGAAGAATAATGGGTGGAGAGGAAAATAAGGAGATTATATTATAAAGAATATCTGAAAAGAGGAAAGAACGGGGCAATATCCACATTAGCGGATTCGATTTGAAACGGATATATTTGGGAGTTTTGACGAAAGTAAAACTTTTTGTAAGTGAAGAAAAGTAAGTGTTGCACAATTTTGCTGAAAGGTCTATTCTAATAATTAGGTTCCAAATACATCAAGAGTAAATGAGAGGAAATTCAAATGGAAAGTTATAGCTATTTAATGGATTTGGCAATTATATTGTTGTGCACAAAACTTCTGGGACTTCTGACCAGAAGGGTACAGATGCCCCAGGTGGTGGGGGCGCTTCTGGCAGGATTGATCCTGGGACCTGCGGGGGTTGGAATTTTATCAGAGACTTCTTTTATTCAGTCTGTCGCGGAAGTGGGAGTTATCGTGCTGATGTTCAGTGCCGGTATGGAGACAGATATTAAGGAATTGAAAGCCAGCGGAAAAGCATCCTTTGTGATTGCTCTTTGCGGTGTCGTTGTCCCCTTGGCCGGAGGATTTGGAGTGGCGTGGTTTTTTAATAGACCTGGACTAATTGAATCCACAGCCGATGCTAGCATTTTCCTTCAAAATGCTTTTATTGGTGTAATTCTGACAGCCACATCTGTAAGTATTACTGTTGAAACTTTAAAGGAATTGGGCAAGCTGAAAACTCGTTCCGGCAATGCGATTCTGGGAGCCGCTATTATTGATGATATATTGGGTATCATTGCTCTGACGATTATTACTAGTCTTGCGGATTCTAGTGTTAGCCTTGCTATGGTACTTCTGAAGATCGTCGGCTTTTTTGTGTTTGCCGGTATTGTTGGCATTGTCTTTTATAGGCTGTACAGAAAATGGGTGGATGAAGCGGAAAAAGAACTGCATCGCCATACCATCGTTGCATTTGTATTTTGCCTTTTGATGGCGTATGTTGCGGAAGATGTGTTTGGTGTGGCTGATATTACAGGCGCGTTTATTGCGGGACTGATTATTTCAAATGTGCAGAGGGCTACTTATCTGGAAAGTAAATTTGATACCTTGTCTTATCTGCTTCTGTCCCCTGTCTTTTTCGCAAGCATAGGTTTAAAGGTTGAGCTTCCTACAATGTCAACAGCAATTGTTGGATTTTCTGTTGCGTTGTCTGTGGTTGCGGTGATTACAAAAATTGTGGGCTGTGGTCTGGGAGCCAAGATTTGCGGATATAAAAACTATCAGGTCAAAAGGATTGGAGTGGGCATGATCTCCAGAGGTGAGGTGGCTCTGATCGTGGCCAGTAAAGGTGATTCTATGGGGCTGATGAGTCCTCAGTTTTTGGGTCCGGTTATTATAGTGGTGGTCCTGACAACGATTATTACGCCGATTCTCCTGAAAATTGTATTTGCACCGGGAACGGCTCCTGCTCCGGAACAGATCGTACCGGAAAGCGAAAGAGTCACGAGCTATTACGAGAAAGCGGATCAATACCGTGGCGGGGGGAATCAATAGAGATCTGGAATAACTGAAATCAAAAAAAGGGGCTTTTAAAGCCCCTTTTTTATGATTTAATAATTTCCCAGTTCTCCAAGATATCTGTCGATTTTTTTAAGTCTTTTTTCGATGCCTTTTGCTTTATGACTCAGTGTCTCCAGAATAGCTTCGGCGATAAACTGTGGCCCTACCATGCAGTTGAAAAAGGCATTGCTGTCTACAGGGACGGTAAAGAGGACAGTAGCGTACTCTGCCAGGAGTGCGCTGGGCTTATCTGTTATGACAATGATTTTGGCATCAGCTTCTTTTGCCATCCGTGCGCAGATCTTATCCTCGGAGGAGTACCGGGGAAAGCTGAACGCAATCAGGCAGTCGTCCTTTGCTATATTACACAGGTGATCCACCGGGCTGATCGCTGATGAACTGGTGGTTTCCACGTTGGGGACCATGTGCTTCAAATACAGAAGAAAATAATCTCCCAGGGAAGAGTTGCCTCTGGAAGCGGTGATGTACTTGTGCCTGCTAGAAAGGATAATATCAGCGGCTTCCTCAAAGGAATTTGGATTATTTGAGGTCAGCGCACTTTCTAGATTCTGGGCGGCGTTTTTGAAATGACGGTTGATGTAGTCGGATGTGTTGGTTAACTGCGCTCTTTTGGCGATCCTTTGGGAAGGGGTGGTAATGGAGCTGGAAATGCTCAATACCTTGTCTTGATAATCTTTACGTAGATTTTTCTGGAAATCCATAAAACCTTCATATCCCAGGGAACGGCTAAACCGTATAATAGAGGACTCGCTGACTCCTAGCTTCAGGGCAATCTGCGTGGAAGTCATAAAGCAGGCGTCAGAGGAGTTGTCTAAAATGTATTTTGCAATGATCTTTTGTGTCTTAGTGAGTGGGGTTCTACTAATCAGTTCCCGTAATTCTTTCATAGTGTTCCCTCCGGATTTCAAGATAGAGTATTTGTTGGATTTCTATATAATTAGATTTAAACATGTATTGAGAAAATATTCAAGTCAATTGTACATGCAAATGAAAGAAAATTTGGAAAATAAAAAGTTTTGTGAAAAAAATAACTTTTGTTGAACATTTTTATCTGGTGTGATAATATAATTTTAGGAACAAATGAATAATATTATTCAAAACAAAATGTGTTTGAAAAATAATATTCAGCAAATGCAAGAGGCCGATAAAGTGAGAGCGGAGGGCGGCCAAAAGTTGACAGGAGGTAAGAAAATTGAAAGTAGGATGCGTAAAAGAGATCAAAAACAATGAGTTCCGTGTGGGTATGACACCGGACAATGTGAAGAGTTATGTGGCGGCAGGACATGACGTGTATATTGAGAAAGGCGCTGGTGTTGGATCCGGGTTCCAGGATGCTGAGTACGAGGCGGCAGGCGCGAAGATGATCGATACAGCAAAAGAAGTCTGGGATACAGTAGAGATGATGATTAAGGTGAAAGAGCCTCTTCCGGAAGAGTATCCGCTGTTCCACGAAGGATTGATCCTCTATACATATCTTCATCTGGCGGCAGACAAACCTCAGACAGACGCACTATTAAACGGGAAGGTAAAAGGTGTTGCCTACGAGACATTATTTGATCCGAAGCAGGGCGGACTTCCTCTTCTGGCGCCTATGAGCCAGATCGCGGGACGCTTAAGTATCCAGGAAGGCGCGAAATATCTGGAGCAGACATTCGGAGGCGAGGGCGTTCTCCTGGCAGGCGTTCCCGGAACACCAAAGGCCAACATTGTGATCCTGGGAGGCGGAAATGTTGGAACAAATGCCTGCAAGATTGCTGTTGGAATGGGTGCTAATGTAACGATCCTGGATATCAGTCTTCCAAGGCTCGCTTATCTGGATGATATCTTTGGCGCGCGTATCCAGACACTTGTATCCAATGAGGCCAATATTGAGAAGGCTGTAAAAGAAGCAGATCTTGTTATCGGCTGCGTTCTGATTCCTGGAAAGGCGGCTCCGAAGATCTTTAAAAAGAAATATCTTAAAGAGATGAAACCGGGCGCTGTATTTGTGGACGTTGCTGTTGACCAGGGCGGCTGTGGCGAGACTACAAAAGTGACATACCACGACGATCCGATCTTTATTGAGGACGGTGTTGTTCATTACTGTGTAGGAAATATGCCGGGTGCTGTTCCGAGAACATCCACGATCGCTCTGACAAACGCAACTCTTTCATATGGTCTCCAGATCGCAAACAAGGGACTTGAGAAAGCATGCGCGGACAACGAGGTAATTTACTCAGCTATCAACACATACGACGGTAAGCTGACATGCAAGAATGTGGCGGACAGCTTTGACTGCTATGAGTACACAGATGTCAGAGAAATCTGCAAATAAATTATAAAGTCTATAAGGTTCACAGCTTTTATTAAAGGAGGCATCCCTGACGGGCAGAGAAAGACAGTCCGGCAGCGGATGCCTTTGTTGCTTTGTGTTCTGCCGCACCACGGTATTGCTCGGCGATCCTCTGCTCCGGGAAGGAGGGCATAAAAAAGTTTGCAGAAGTCGGAAGGTGTGGTAATATATCAGATATAAATGTGGAAGAACCAATAAAGTTTTAAAGGATTATTTAAAGGATAAGGAGTGCGGATTATGGTTGAGATAAATAGAGATTTGTGTGTGGGATGCGGTGCCTGCGTCAGGGACTGCCCGGGAGAAGCGCTGCGGATCCAGGAAAAAAAGGCGGAGTATGTGCGCAAATGCATCCAATGCGGACACTGTGTAGCTGTCTGTCCCACGGGAGCTGTGTCCATACCGGAGTATGACATGGACGAGGTGGAGGAGTACGATAAAGGCACATTCACTGTGGAGCCGGAACATTTTCTCCATGCGGTGAAATTCAGAAGGAGCATCCGGAACTTTAAGAGTACGCCTATAGAGCGGGAGAAGCTGGAGCGTATCCTGGCGGCAGGCCGGTACACGCCTACGGCGAAAAATACCCAGGGGTGCAGATTCGTTTTGGTGAGGGACGAAATGGAAGCGTTTAAAAGCCTTTTCTGGAAGGAACTACCTGGTATCCTGGATGTTATGAAGGAAAAGATGCCTCTGTACGAGCGCGTTTTCCGCGGGTTTTATGAGAAATATGAAAAAGATCCGGCAGACGATACCTTTTTCTTTAACGCCACTTCCTTCCTGGTGATCACCTCCAAAAATCCTCTGGACGGAGGGTTGGCGGCAGCCAACATTGAAAACATGGCTGTGGCTGAGGGAGCCGGTGTGCTGTTCAGCGGCTATACCAAAGCGGTGGTGGAGAACAGTGATCTGCTTAGGGAGTGGCTGGGCATCGGGAAGCGCACCGTAGTCTGCTGCATGCTCATGGGGTACCCGGCTGTATCCTATAAACGGACAGCACCTCGGAAATCCGGCAATATTGTGATCCGGTAGAGTTCTTTCTCTTGCGGGAATTGTGTAATATGTGCTAATGTATATATAACAAGAGAAAAGGCTCTTAGTGAGAAAGGGATACTATGTTGATAGAAATTGATTTTAATAGTGACGAAGCGATTTACATGCAGGTGCGAAATCAGATCATCCTGGGGATTGCTACCGCTGAGATCCAGGAGGGAGATCCTCTCCCCTCGGTCCGGCAGATGGCCCAGACAGTTGGAATTAATATGCACACAGTGAACAAGGCCTACAGTCTGCTGCGGCAGGAAGGTTTCATTCAGCTTGACAGGCGCAAGGGCGCTGTAGTGGCGCTGGATATCGACAAGATCAAGGCGGTGGAGGAGATGAAGCAGCAGCTCCGTATCGTGCTGGCCCAGGGCCGGTGTAAGGCTATATCCAGGGAAGAAGTACATGAGCTTGTGGATGAGATTTTCGACGAGTACGCTTAGGAAGAATGATCCGGTAGAGACGGGAAAATGGAGAAAGGAGAGGGGAGAGGAGCCAATTCTTTTCCCTGATATGACATGAACTATACCGAACAGGCAAAGGAAGTATTGAAAATTGCAAAGACTGTGGCAAGAGAGCTCCGGCACCCTTATATCGGGACGGAGCATCTTCTTGTTGGGCTAAAGAAAGTCTACACCGGGGTGGCCGGACAGGTGCTGGCTCTTCACGGTGTCAGCGAGGAGAATATCCGGAAGATTATAGACGAGCTGGTATCCCCCGGGGAGGGGGCGACGGTCACGGATAGCCCTCAGATGAGTCCCCGGCTGGAGTACATTCTGGAGGAGTCAAAGGAGGAGGCGCTGCGCCTGCGTTCCGATGAGGCGGGGACGGAGCATATGCTGCTTGCCATCCTGCGGGATGTGGACTGCGTAGCAGCCAGAATCCTGCTCACGCTGAATGTGAATCTTCAGAAGATGTGCCAGGATATTTTTGTCAGTGTGGGTGCAGATCCTAAAGAGTATATGGAGGAGATGCAGGAGGACGGGCGAAGGAAAAATTCTGTCCTGGAACAGTACGGCACAGATCTCACACTTCAGGCCGGGGAGGGAAAACTGGACCCTGTTATCGGTCGGGAGAAGGAGATCGAGCGGCTGATGCAGATTCTGAGCCGCCGGACGAAGAACAACCCCTGTCTTGTTGGAGAGCCAGGCGTCGGAAAAACGGCGGTGCTGGAGGGGCTTGCCCAGCGGATCGCCAGAGGAGTGGTGCCGGAGACGATGAAAAACCGGCGCATTGTCACCATGGATCTGGCGGGGATGATCGCCGGGTCCAAGTACAGAGGTGAATTTGAGGAGAGAATGAAGCGACTGATCCAGGAAGTGAAAGCTGCCGGCAATGTGATCCTCTTTCTGGATGAGGTTCACACCATCATCGGCGCCGGCGGTGCGGAGGGGGCTATGGATGCGTCCAATATACTCAAGCCTTCCTTGGCAAGAGGGGAGTTGCAGCTCATCGGGGCCACCACTCTGGTGGAGTACAGAAAATATATAGAAAAGGATGCAGCCCTGGAGCGTCGATTCCAGCCGGTGACTGTGGAGGAACCTACCAGGGAAGAGTGCCTGGAGATCCTGAGGGGACTTCAGGAGAAATACGAGGAACACCACCGCGTGTCTATACAGGAGGAGGCACTGGAGGCGGCGGTCTCTCTGTCAGAGCGCTATATCAGCGACCGGTTTCTGCCGGATAAGGCTATAGATGTGCTGGATGAGGCCTGCGCCAAGGTCAGTTTGAAGGGCTTTAAGGTGCCGGAAAATATGGAAGAGCTGGAGAAAGTGATCGAGCGGCTCGTCCAGGATAAGGAGGATGCGATCCGCTCCGGAGACATGAAGGAGGCCTCCCTTCTCCACAAGGAGCAGCAGGCGGCCCAGAAAAAGCTGGAGCAGCAGAAAAAGCGCTTCCAGAGAAATAATGCCCGCCGCCAAGTGTGCGTCACTGCCGACGACATAGCAGGCGTAGTGTCTGAGTGGACGAAGATTCCTGTGCGGAAACTGGCAGAGTCTGAGAGCGCCAGGTTGAAAAGGCTGGAGCAGACTCTTCACAAGAGAGTAGTAGGACAGGAGGAGGCTGTGACTGCGGTGGCGAAGGCGGTGCGTCGTGGAAGAGTGGGCTTGAAAGACCCGGGCCGCCCCATCGGCTCTTTTCTCTTTCTCGGTCCTACTGGTGTGGGAAAGACAGAACTCTCAAAGGCACTGGCAGAGGCGCTCTTTGGAAATGAGGACTCTATGATCCGGGTGGATATGTCCGAGTACATGGAGAAGCACAGCGTCTCTAAGATGATCGGTTCTCCTCCGGGATATGTGGGTCACGAGGACGGAGGACAGCTTAGTGAACAGGTGCGCCGTCACCCCTACTCGGTTGTACTGTTTGACGAGATCGAGAAGGCGCATCCGGATGTGTTTAACATCCTTCTGCAGGTGCTGGATGATGGCCATATTACGGACTCCCAGGGCAGGAAGGTAGATTTCCGCAACACCGTGATCATTATGACATCCAATGCGGGCGCCCAGGCGATCGTCGATCCGAAGCGGCTGGGATTTGTGACAAAAGAAGACGAGGCCGGAAACTACAAGCGGATGAAGTCCAATGTGATGAATGAAGTGAAGTTGCTCTTCCGGCCGGAGTTCTTGAATCGTATTGATGAGATCATTGTGTTCCATGCTCTGAATCATGATAATATGAAGAAGATCGTGGGTATGATGTGCAAAGAGGTGTGTACGCGGGCAAAAGAGCAGCTTGGCATCATGCTCCATGTCCGGGATTCTGTGAAAAAGTATATTGTGGAGACGGGCACGGATCAGAAATATGGAGCCCGCCCGCTGCGCCGCGCGGTGCAGAACCTGCTGGAAGATAAGCTGGCTGAGGCAGTGCTGGACGGTACCATAAAAAGAGGCCAGACAGTAGAGGTCGGCATGTCTAAAAAAGAAATAAAATTTATTCCAAAGACTACAAATTGAAAATTTTTTGAGATATAATGTGGATACAAAAGAAGAACCACTAGGAGGACATATAAAATGGCAGTAGTAAAAGAGCTGTTGCGGGCAGAAAACGATGGGACACTGAGTTTTGGAGATTACACACTCGGCTCTAAGACGAAGCTGGAGGGCTTTGAGTTCCAGGGAGATATCTATAAGGTAAAGACGTTTGCCGAGATCACCAAACTGGAGAAAAACGGCATGTTTGTATACGAGTCCGTTCCCGGGACAGCGGTGGAGAATTTTAAGACTGGGGACGGCGTTGTTTCCTTTAAAGTATCCGCACCAAAAGATGCACAGTTTACACTTGAGCTGGAGGCGGACAGTGAGTACACTGTCTATCTGGATGATATGAATATCGGTGATATGACGACAAACTTAAGCGGCAAGCTGAGCGTCAGTGCAGAGCTGGAAGAAGGAAAGAGCATAGAAGTGAAAATTGTAAAGAAATAATTCCGGGCTGCAGGGATTTCCCCTGCAGCTTGTTTTTGTTGGTGTCAGACGGATCGTCTCGTTCCTTTTGATGAGAAATGTCTATGGAGAAAGTGGAAGAAAAAGGAGAAGAACAGTGGCAAAAGCAAAGAAAAGTATTTTTTTCTGCCAGAATTGCGGGCATGAAGAGAGTAAATGGCTGGGGCAGTGCCCGGTATGCAGACAGTGGAATACATTTGTGGAAGAGAAGGTGACTACGGCAAAGGCTGGGGGGCAGATGAAAAGTCTGAAAGAGGCTGAGGTGGTTGCTCTTTCCAGTGTGCGGACGGACATAGAGGAGCGGGTTCGCACTGGTATCGGTGAGTTGGACCGCGTGCTGGGAGGCGGAATTGTGCCAGGCTCACTTGTGCTTGTGGGCGGCGATCCGGGAATCGGGAAATCTACCCTTCTTCTGCAGGTGTGCCAGAGATTGACGGAGCGCGAACAGAAACTCCTGTATATTTCGGGAGAGGAGTCCCTGAAGCAGATCAAATTGCGGGCAGACCGCATGGGAACGTTTACAGATAATCTGCTGCTTCTGTGTGAGACAAATATAGAGACCATCCGCGGTGTGATTGAGAGGGAGGCCCCTTCCCTTGTGGTCATTGACTCCATACAGACCATGTACAGCGAGGAAGTGGCCTCTGCCCCCGGGAGTGTCTCGCAGGTTAGGGAGGCAACCAACATATTCATGCAGATTGCTAAAGGGATGGGGATTTCTATCTTTATAGTGGGACATGTAACAAAGGAGGGGACGGTGGCCGGGCCCAGAGTACTGGAACACATGGTAGATACGGTTTTGTATTTCGAGGGGGACCGCCATGCGTCCTACAGAATCCTGCGCGGGGTAAAGAACCGTTTTGGCTCTACTAACGAGATCGGGGTATTTGAGATGAGACAGGATGGACTCCGGGAGGTAGAAAATCCTTCCGAATTTATGCTGAACGGAAGACCGGAAAGTGCCTCCGGTTCAGTGGTGGCCTGTTCTATGGAGGGAACCCGGCCGATTCTTCTGGAGATCCAGGCTCTTGTATGCTGGAGTAATTTTGGCATGCCAAGAAGAACTGCCGCGGGAACAGACTACAACCGTGTGAATCTGCTGATGGCGGTGTTGGAAAAAAGGTTGGGCCTTCCCCTCTCGAATTATGACGCCTATGTCAATATCGCGGGCGGTATCCGCATCAATGAGCCTGCCGTGGATCTGGGAATTGTGTTGGCTCTTGTGTCCAGCTATAAAAACAGACCTGTACCGGAAGATGTGCTTGTGTTCGGCGAAGTGGGACTAAGCGGTGAGGTGCGTGCGGTCAACATGCCGGAGCAGAGAGTCTCTGAGGCGAAGAAGCTGGGATTTCAGACTTGTATTTTACCGGCGGTATCCCTGGGGGCTGTGAAAAACATTCAGGGGATCAAACTTCTGGGTGTGAAATCCATCAACGAGGCGATTGATTTTATATAACTATATAAAAGAAGGTGGATGGTCAATATGTCCTCGTAGGAGAGGATGGGAGGAAGATGAATTGTGTAAATTGTATAAATAAAATAAAAAATAAAAATAACATTGACAATTCAACTTCTCCTGTGCTATTATATCAAAGCTGTCACGTGAGACAGCGACAACAACGAGACATTTTCTTTCAATCCGGGAGGATACAGAAAGAAAAAATTAAAAAAAGTTGTTGACAAACACGAAGCGACATGATAAGATATAGAAGTTGTCGCTGAGATGCGAAAACAAAACAAAGAACCTTGATAACTGAACAATAGACAACGACCCTGAAAATTTCTAAGAGAAA
>OGXL01000221.1_pt1 | contig 46461 bp, 37 predicted proteins | sample 1576311 | NCBI WGS metagenome assembly OGXL01 (sample SAMEA3541564, study PRJEB24748) | human gut metagenome | biome: human gut; feature: human-associated habitat; material: faeces | place: China | collected 2012 | reverse complement strand
TATTAATTAAATACTTTATTAAGTATTGCAAAGATAATAAATATATCTATATTTGCAGCGTGATAATTGAATAATAACAATTAATATCTAAAACAATGAAAAACATAATTGATTTTTTATCTTAAAAAAGTGTATTCGATAGGTTTAATATATAATGGTTGATCTTAATTTTATTAATAATGAAAACACGCAGGGATTTTTTAAAGAGGACCGCTTTGTTCGGTGCGTCTGCATTCATGGCCCCTTCATTGTTGGGGCGAGAGGGTGATGGGGATTGCTTCTTTTCTCAAGAGTCTGCCTCTTCCATGCTAGTTCCCATGGGCGATGCACTTAAAATTACCGGCACGTTCTTGGATGAGATATCCCATGATATTCCCCATCAGAATTGGGGGGAAAGGGAATGGGATCAGGATTTCCGGTATATGCAGAGTATTGGAATTGACACGGTCATAATGATCCGGTCGGGTTATCGCAAATTCATTACTTATCCTTCGGCGCATTTGCTGGGCAAAGGGTGTTATATGCCTTCCGTCGATTTGTTGGACATGTTCCTTCGGCTGGCGGGGAAATATCACATGAAGTTCTATTTTGGTTTATATGATTCGGGCAAGTACTGGGATACCGGTGACCTTTCGTGGGAGGTTGAGGATAACAAGTATGTGATTGATGAGGTGTGGAGCAGGTACGGTGAGAAGTACAAGAGTTTCGGCGGATGGTATATCAGTGGTGAGATAAGCCGTAAGACGAAGGGTGCCATTGATGCCTTTCATGCGATGGGCAAACAATGCAAGGATGTCTCCGGCGGTTTGCCGACTTTTATTTCTCCGTGGATTGACGGGAAAAAGGCCGTGATGGGTACAGATAAGTTGACAAAGGAGGATGCGGTTTCTGTTCAGGAGCATGAAAGGGAGTGGAATGAAATTTTCGATGGCATTCATGATGTGGTTGACGCCTGTGCTTTTCAGGACGGACATATCGATTACGATGAACTGGATGCTTTCTTTACGGTGAACAAAAAGCTGGCTGATAAGTATGGCATGAAATGTTGGACAAACGCTGAAACCTTTGATCGTGACATGCCCATCGACTTTTTGCCTATTAAGTTTGACAAGTTACGGATGAAGCTGGAGGCTGCCAAGCGAGCCGGTTATGACAAGGCCATCACTTTTGAGTTTTCTCATTTTATGAGTCCCCAATCAGCATATTTGCAGGCAGGACACTTGTGTAATAGGTATAAGGAATATTTCAATATTAAGTGATTATGAATTTTATGCTCAGATTGTTTTGCAGTTGTTGTCTGTTCTTGGTTGTCTCAATCATGCAGGCTGCAATTTATCCAGATCCCGTTGAAGGCGTGGTGACCTGTAAAGGCAAAGGGCTTGCTGGTGTTGTGGTGACAGATGGTTTTGACGTGGTGCTGACTGATGCTCAGGGCCGTTATGAGTTGCCGCGCAACCGGGATGCTCGGTTTGTATATCTTTCCACGCCTGCAGGTTATCTGCCGCAAGAGGGTGGTGGGCATATCGCTTTCTTTTTCCCGCTTAAGAAAGGCCGTTTAAAGTATGATTTTGAATTGAAGAGGAATCTGAAAGATGATATGAAGCATGTGTTTATGGTACAGACTGATGTGCAAGTCAGCTGTCAGGAGCATTTAGACAGTTATCGTTCTTATGTAGGTAAGGCACGAGCCTTTATGGAAAAGTATGCCAAGGAGCGTGATGCCTTCGTGTTGGATTGTGGTGACATTGTGGGTAATACTCCTGGTTTATACCCAGATTACATTCAAGTGTCTGGCGGTCTGGGATTGCCTGTTTACCGTATCATAGGAAATCATGATATGGAAATGGGTGTACGTTCTTTTGAACATTCATACAAGACCTATGAGGACTATTTTGGTCCCATTTATTATTCTTTCAATCGTGGAAAGGCACATTATATTATACTAGACAATTGTTTTTATATCAATAGGGATTATCGTTATATAGGTTACATTGATGAACGTACACTGCAATGGATAGAGAAAGATTTGGCTTTGGTGCCGAAAGATCATCTGGTATTTGTAATGATGCATATTCCTTCCAGCACTACCAAGGACATCAAGTTCAATGCCTTGCTACCCGACGAGACAAGCAATGCCAATAGTCTGTATGATTTGCTGAAAGACCATGAGGCACACCTCATTACCGGACATACCCATGTGAACGGTAACGTGGTGTTCAACGACCGGTTAATGGAACACAATACAGCTGCTGTATGTGCAGGTTTTTGGAAATCCATGCTTTGTTCTGACGGTACCCCCCAAGGCTTTGGACTTTATGAGGTAGATGGTAATCAGGTGAAGTGGCACTACAAAGCGGTAGATTATCCGCTGGAATACCAGTTTCAGGCTTATGCTCCGGGTAGTTCGAAAGAGTTTCCCGAAGAAGTGCTGGCCAATGTCTGGAATTGGGATGAGCAGTGGAAGGTAGAGTGGTTCGAGAATGGTACTTGTATGGGTGAGATGACCCGTTGTAAAGGTTTGGATCCGGCTGCTGTAGAAGCTTTTTCCGATCGTGAAAAGATGGGTGCACTCTGGGTGAATGCTTTTCCTACCAATCATTTGTTTAAGGCTGTTCCTAAAGATAAAAAGGCTCGCATAGAAGTACTGGTGACCGATCGCTTCGGTACTGTTTATAAGCAACTTGTAAAAGAATAATTTGAATTTAATCGATAAATTTTATACTATGAAATCTTCGGTCAATATTGGTTATGTAGTTTTCTTGTCTGTTGTGGCTGCTTTGGGAGGATTTCTTTTCGGATATGATACAGCAGTCATTTCCGGTACCATTGCCAAGGTAACCGCTCAGTTTAATTTAGATACCATGTCGCAAGGGTGGTATGTAGGCTGTGCGTTGATAGGTTCCATTGTAGGAGTGCTCTTTGCTGGTATTTTAAGTGACAAGCTTGGTCGTAAACGTACCATGATTCTGTCGGCCATACTCTTTTCCATGTCTGCTATCGGTTGTGCGGTATGTGCAGATTTCAATCAGTTGGTGGTTTACCGTATTGTCGGAGGTGTAGGTATCGGTGTGGTTTCCATTGTATCCCCTCTTTATATATCCGAGGTGTCGGTAGCTCAGTATCGTGGACGCTTGGTATCACTTTATCAATTAGCGGTTACCATTGGCTTTTTAGGAGCTTATCTAATGAATTATCAGTTGCTTATGTATGCTGAGACCCATGCAGGAGCTGCCGATAGCTGGTTTAACTGGATTTTTGTGAATGAAGTATGGAGAGGAATGTTGGGAATGGAGACTTTGCCTGCTTTGCTGTTCTTTGCCATTGTCTTTTTTATTCCGGAAAGTCCGCGTTGGCTGATTGTCCGCAATCGTGAAGAGCGTGCGGTCAATATTTTGGAGCACATTTACAGCTCTTCCAAAGAAGCGTTGGTGCAATTGAACGAAACGAAGTCTGTTCTTACTTCCGAAACCCAATCAGAGTGGTCCTTGCTTTTGTCGCCGGGTATTATGAAAGCCGTTATTATTGGTGTATGTATAGCCATCCTCGGACAGTTTATGGGAGTGAATGCAGTCTTGTATTATGGTCCTTCCATCTTTGAAGGGGCTTTCCTTTCCGGTGGTGATTCCTTGTTCTATCAGGTGTTGGTGGGGCTAGTCAATACCCTGACTACTGTACTGGCTCTTGCCATTATTGATAAAGTGGGTCGTAAGAAATTGGTGTATTACGGTGTTTCAGGCATGATTCTTTCATTGGTATTGATAGGCTTTTATTTTATTGCCGGAGAATCATGGGGCATTTCAAGCCTATTCCTGCTAGTTTTCTTTTTGTTCTATGTGTTTTGCTGTGCGGTTTCCATTTGCGCAGTCGTGTTTGTATTGCTTTCCGAAATGTATCCAATCCGGGTGCGTGGACTGGCCATGTCCATTGCCGGTTTTGCATTGTGGATAGGTACATACTTGATTGGGCAGCTTACCCCCTGGATGCTCCAAAATCTTACCCCCGCCGGAACATTCTTCCTGTTTGCTGCCATGTGTATTCCCTACATGCTGATAGTTTGGAAACTGGTGCCGGAGACCACCGGAAAATCATTGGAAGAGATTGAACGTTATTGGATGAAAACAAAAAATTGACCTTAATAATAGATATGATGAAAATTAGAAAAATTTTATTGAGTGGTTGTTTGGTGGCAACTTTATGCTCATGTGGTGGTTCTCAAAACGAGAATTTGAATCTTACTCTATCAAAAGATGCTCTGTTTGATAAAGTAAAAGGTGCTTGGGCCGGTCAGGTTATCGGCTGTACGTATGGAGGTCCTACAGAGTTCCGCTATCTGTCTACTATGATTCCGGATTCGATAGTGATGCCTTGGGGACCGGGTGAAATTAAAAAATGGTACGATGGTGGTGGCGGCCTTTATGACGATGTATATGTCGACCTGACTTTTGTGGAGACTTTTGAAAGATGCGGTTTGGATGCTCCGGCCGATTCTTTTGCCACAGCCTTTTTGGCTAAAGAATACCCTTTGTGTCATGCCAATCAGATGGCCCGTTACAATCTTCTTCATGGCTTGACTCCTCCCGCCAGCGGGCATTGGAAAAATAATCCCCATGCCAATTGTCTGGATTTTCAGATTGAAGCGGATTTTGCAGGTATCATGGCTCCAGGTATGGTAAATAGTGCTACTGAAATTTGCGATCGTGTAGGACACATCATGGCGTATGGCGATGGCTGGTATGGTGGTGTATATGTAGCAGCCATGTACTCTTTGGCTTATGTGAGCGATGATGTTGAGTATGTTGTGACGGAGGCGTTGAGGTCTATTCCTCGGGAAAGTCGTTTTCATGCATGCATGGCTGATGTTATAAATTGGCATAAACAGTATCCAGAGGATTGGAAAAAATGTTGGGAAGAAATAGAGAAAAAATGGGGATCCAATGATATTGCTTGTCCAGATGGGGTTGAGATGCCTTTCAATATTGAGACTTATGTGAACGGTGCATATATCATTTTAGGGCTTCTCTACGGGCAGGGTGACTTTGAGAAGACGATTGATATTTCTACACGTGCCGGTCAGGATTCAGATTGTAATCCGGCTTCTTCCGGGGGAATTTTGGGAACAATGATTGGGTATAATCGCATTCCTGAGAAATTCAGAAAAGAGCTGACTGTAGTCGAAGATATTCCTTTCAATAATACAGTGAGCTTTAATAAAGGATGTGAATTGAGTTTTGGGCACGCTTTACAAATGATAGAAAAAAACGGTGGAAAAGTTGGAAGCGATGAGGTGACTATCTGTTTTCAAGAACTGGAACCTGCACAATTGGAGATTAGCTTCGAAGGCTTGAAAGTTGATAAAAAAGTGGTAGTGGAGAATTGGATTGCTAATTTCCCGACCTTCGAATTTGAAGGTGTGGGGGCTGTCATTAAAGGTGAATTGAAAGGTGAGAATGTGCCCGAAGATTACGTTGCTGAACTGGAAGTGTATTTCAATGATAGATTGATTGAGGTATGCAAGCTTCCGCTGAAGTATAATCACCGTAAGCATGAGTTGTTCTTTAATTATGTACAGTCTTATGGCAAATATACCGTGACTTGTAAATGGGTAAACCCCGTTGAAGGAGCAGATATTTGGGTAAGAGATGTAATTTCTTATACAACAGATAAATAATGTGAATGTAAAGGGCTGGTTTAGATGCATGCCGGATAAAAAACGTTCCCAGCCCTATTTAAAAAAGAATGAAGATGATGGATTTTAAGAAATTGGCGAATCAGTATAAGGACGAACTTATGAATAATGTTCTTCCTTTTTGGTTGAATCATTCCCAAGACACCGAATACGGTGGCTATTTTACTTGTCTGGATCGGGAGGGGAATGTTTTCGACACGGATAAATTTATCTGGCTGCAAGGCCGGGAAGTATGGATGTTCTCCATGCTTTACAATAGGGTGGAGAAGCGTCAGGAGTGGCTTGATTGTGCCATTCAGGGTGGTGAGTTCTTGAAGAAATACGGGCACGATGGGAATTACAACTGGTATTTTTCATTGGACCGTGCAGGACATCCGTTGGTAGAGCCTTATAATATCTTTTCATACACTTTTGCAACGATGGCATTCGGGCAACTGAGTTTGGCCACCGGAAATCAAGAGTATGCAGATATAGCTAAAAAGACTTTTGACATTGTTTTGTCGAAAGTTGATAATCCGAAAGGAAAATGGAATAAGCTTCATCCGGGAACAAGAGATCTTAAAGGCTTTGCTTTGCCTATGATTCTATGTAACTTGGCATTAGAAATTGAGCATTTGCTTGACGAGGATTTTTTGGTGGAAACAATGGATACGTGCATCCACGAGGTGATGGAGGTGTTCTTGCGTCCGGAACTTGGAGGACTTATTGTTGAGAACCTAAATGGTGACAATAGTTTGGTAGACTGTTTTGAAGGACGTCAGGTTACTCCGGGGCATGCTATTGAAGCCATGTGGTTTATCATGGATTTAGGTAAGCGGTTGAAACGCCCGGAATTGATAATGAAGGCTAAGAACACGGCTTTGAAGATGTTGGAATATGGTTGGGATAATGAATTTGGCGGTATCTATTATTTTATGGATCGCAAGGGATTCCCTCCCCAGCAATTGGAGTGGGATCAGAAACTCTGGTGGGTGCATATAGAGACGCTGATTTCATTGCTTAAAGGCTATCGGTTGACCGGAGACGAAAAATGTTTGGAGTGGTTTGAAAAAGTACATGGTTATGTATGGACGCATTTCAAGGATCAAGAATATCCGGAATGGTTTGGCTATTTGAATCGTAGAGGTGAAGTTCTGTTGCCTTTGAAGGGTGGCAAGTGGAAAGGTTGTTTCCATGTTCCCAGAGGGCTCTATCAATGCTGGAAGACCTTGGAAGAGATTGTTCTGGATAAACAATATTAAAAACTAATTCAATTGTTCGATTTTAAATTCTAGTTAAAATGAAAAACAAGTATTTTTGTTGGCTGTTCTTGTTGTTCACTTTGGTAAGTTTAGGTGCAAGTGCCCAAGTGAAGGTAGAGGGTAGTGTGTTCGACGAGATGGATAATCCGTTGATAGGTGTATCTGTTTTTACAGAGAATCGCAAGACTGGTGCAGTGACAGATGTGGATGGTCATTTTACGATTACTGTGCCCAATACTAAAGTGTCATTAACCTTTTCTTATGTAGGATATACTACTCAAAAGATTGCTCTGAAAGATAGAAAGCTTTTGAAAGTGGTTTTGAAAGAGGATTCCGAATTGTTGGATGAAGTGGTGGTAGTAGGCTATGGCACACAGAAAAAAATCAGTGTAACAGGTTCTATTGCTCAAGTGGGTAACAAAGAGTTGAAGAAGGCTCCAAGCGGGACACTTTCTAATATGTTAGCTGGACGTATTCCGGGGTTGATTGCTAAACAAAGCAGTGGACAGCCTGGGCAGGATGGTTCAAATCTTTATATTCGTGGTACAGGTGCTGGTGACGGTAACGCTTTGGTAGTAGTGGATGGTGTGATACAAGATTATTTTCCCTCTTTTTCTCCAGATGAAGTAGAATCAGTTACTATTTTGAAGGATGCCACAGCTGCTGCCGTGTATGGCGTACGTGCTGCTGCCGGTGTAATTTTGGTAACGACAAAACGTGGTACTGTACAAAAACCGACTGTAACGTTGAATTCTTCCGTTACGTTGAGCCAGAATACTAATTTTCCGAAATTTTTGAATGGTCCGGATTATGCCTATTGGTATAATAAAGCTCAGTTGATGGATGGTGTAGCTGAGGAGAATTTACGTTTTTCTCCCGAAGATATTGAACGTATAAATAATCCTGGAGAGGATGAAGAGATCTATGGTAATACAGACTGGTTTGATTTGCTTTTTAAAAATGTAGCTCCTACATATACGAATACGGTTTCTGTTTCTGGTGGTAATGAGCGTATCAAGTTCTTTGCTTCTTTGGGAGCTTATAATCAGGAAGGTATTGTCGAAAACACATCTTATGATAAGTATAATTTCCGTTCAAACTTGGATGCTAAGGTAACTAATAATATTGATTTTTCTTTGAATTTATCTGGGTTTGTAGATGACCAGCGTTCACCGGGTGCTTCTGTTGGTCCGAATGCTTATGCGGGAGTATTCCAACAAGCGATGTTGTCTTATCCTTATTTGAGGCCTTATACCAAAGACGGTATGCCTATAGCAAGTCAAAATACAGCAGGTAATGGTAATAATAACCCTTTAGGTGCCAGAGACTTGTCTGGATATCAATCAAGTAAGACTACTAAGTTTCAAGGTGATATTTCTTTATGTTATAAGTTGCCTATCAAGGGGCTTTCAGCAAAATTGGATGCTGCTTTTTTGAAGAGTCATTCAATGAGGAAAGCTGCAATGACACCGTATAATGTTTATTCTTGGAATCAAACGACACATCAGGGTAATGTTGAAAAAGGGCGTATCTGTTCAATGGCATCTGTCTCACACTGGTACGGTTCCCAGCAGCGTTATACGATAAGACCTACCATTGAATATGCTAATAAATTTGGTAAGCACGATGTCTCAGGTTTGTTCTTGTATGAATATGCCAGAGAAGATTATGAAGGAATATCTGCTGGACGGGAGGATTTTCCGATTACAGATATAATGGATATGAGTTACGGTTTGAAAGTCAGCGAAAATTTAGTCAAGGGCAGTCATAGTAATGACAAACGTGCAGGCTATGTTATGCGTTTTAATTATGCTTATGATGAAAAGTATCTGCTTGAGTTTACAGGACGTGTGGATGCTTCTACTGCACTTCCGGCTCATAACCGTTGGGGCTTTTTCCCTGCCGTTTCTGTCGGTTGGCGAATTTCTCAAGAAGATTTCTTTAAAGAAGCCGTTCCTTTTATGGATAATTTAAAGATTCGTGCTTCTATAGGACGTTTAGGTAGTGATCGTGCTATTGAGAGCACTATGACTTATTTTTCTACAGCAACCTTATCTGCTGACCCCGTAGTCGTATTTGGTACTAATGCTTTGAAAGATATAGGTATGAGTGGGCCTATTTGTCCGGATTTGAAATGGCAATTGACTGATACCTATAATATTGGTGTTGAGTCTAATATGTGGAATGGCCTATTGGGGCTTGAATTGGATGTATTCTACATGAAGACCACTCGTTCTCTGGAAGGTCAGTCTGGGAAATTTCCACCTTCTTTAGGCAGTTACTTCCCGGGATATATTAACTATGGTTCACATGACAATCGTGGTTTTGAATTGGTATTGACGCACCATAATAAAATTCGAGATTTTAATTATCATGTACGAGGCAACTTGTCATGGGCTCGTAACAAAATCTTGAAAGTTACAGAAGATGCTAATGTGCCGATTTATAAACGTGCTACAGGGCAAAGTATGGGACGCTATTTGGGATTCGTTGCAGAAGGATTATTTCAATCGGAAGAAGAAATAGCTCACAGCGCTTTGTTTGAAGGGTCTACAAATACAAAACCAGGTGATATTAAATTGAAAGACATTAACGGTGATGGAAAGATTACTTGGGATCAAGATATGGTACCCATTGGTCGTAGTAGTATTCCGGAAATGGTATTTGGATTAAATTTAGGAGCTGAATGGAAGGGATTTGATTTCAGTATGTTCTGGCAGGGAGCTGCTATGTTCGATGTGAATTTATGCGGTATTTATGATAGTGGAATTCGTGACGATACGTTCTATACCCGTCCGTTTTATGCTGATGGAAATACCCCTTATTATTTGGTGGAAGGCTCTTGGCGTCCTGATAATCCCAATGCAAAATTTCCTCGTTTAGGGATTGAGGCTCGCGATAATGGTGGAAAATTCTCTTCTTGGTGGGTAAAAGATGGTACATATTTACGTTTGAAATCAGTTCAGTTAGGTTATACACTTCCTAAGAAATTGACGGAAAAGGCTGGATTTAGAACTATTCGTGCTTATGTGAGTGGTGGTAATTTGCTGACTATTTGTGGACTGGATTATATGGATCCGGAAATGCCTGGAGTAAATCAAGGATATTATCCTCAGCAGCGTACTTATGAATTTGGTTTAAACATTACTTTCTAAAAATTTAATCAGATGAAATCTATAAAGAAAATATTAACGGTATTCACTTCTACTTGTTTCATATTGGGTAGTTGTGATATTGATCCAACATTAACATCTTCATATCCTTCTGATATTATTTGGTCGAATGAATCTAACTTGATTACTTATATCAATGGTTATTATTCATTGGTGGGTGGTTATTATGGACTTGGAGGTGAAGCTTGTACTGATATGTTGAAGCAGAATAATCCTGTATCTGATTATAATCAATTCGTTTTTGGTTCGATGCCTATAACAACTACTAGTAATATGTTTGATACTTGGGGGGGGAGCCACTCCTCACAATTGTCTTTGACTCGTTTTTTGGAAAATCTAGAAAAGAATCGAACTAATTTTTCAGACTCGATTGCTACACTTGCTGAAGCACAAGTCCGCTTTTTCCGTGGTGTAACTTGTTTTAATTTAGCTAAATGCTATGGTGGGCAATATATAATCTATAGACAACTTCCTGTGTTAGGTGAGAAAAATCATCCGCTTTGTTCTTCTCAAGAAGGTTGGGATTTTATTTATGAGGATTTGAAGTTTGCCGCCGAACATTTGCCTACAAAAGATAAAGTGGAATTGGGATGCTTGAGCAGTGGTGCTGCTTATGGTATGTTGGCTCGTGCTATGTTATATGCTGAACGTTGGAAAGAAGCTTCTGATGCAGCAGCTCAGGTAATGAACCAAGATTATGAGCTATATGAAGATTACGGTAAACTGTTTACCAATTCGCGTTTGGTGCCGGTTGAAAATAAAGAAAGTGTCATAGAATTCGGATATCTGAAGGATAAGTTCACTTATTCTTTTGATTATTTCTATTGTCCGCCAAGTGATGGTGGTTATGCTGAGATTTCTCCTACAGAAGATTTGGTTTCTTCTTATCAAATGGCTGATGGTAGTGAATTTGATTGGGATAATCCTGAGATGGCTGCTAATCCTTATGAAGGGCGTGAGCCGCGTTTTTATGCAACAATCTTGTATAACGGTTGTCAATGGAAAGGGGAAACTTTATATACTTATGAGGGTAGTAAGGATGGTTTTGGCTTGGGAGGAGGTACTACCAGTACAGGCTACTACATGCGTAAGTTGATGAAAGAAGCCATTCAACCCAAAGGCACGAGTTTTACTGGTCAGGGAGATTTGACTTATTATTATATGCGTTATGCTGAAGTGCTGTTAATTTATGCAGAGGCCATGGCGATGCAGGATAAGTTGCCGGAGGCTTTAGATGCTTTAAATCAGGTTAGGAGAAGAGCTGGTTTTACTAAGGATTTAACGGCTGCTACCCAAACAGAATTCATGAAATTACTTCGCCATGAGAGAAAGATTGAACTGGCTTTTGAAGGCCATCGTTTTTGGGATCTTCGCCGTTGGGGGTTGGCATCTACTGTACTGAACGGTACAAGTATGCATGGAGTGAAGCCGATTAAGGTCGGTGATAATGAATTTACATACGAAGTTGTAGATATTGATGGCGGCAAGACCCGTGTTTGGGAAGAACGTTATGCCAGATTCCCTATACCCCTTGGTGAAATAGAACAGAATGAAGCAGTTCAACAGTTTGATGAATGGAAGTAAAAAATCAATTTATTTGCTGAATGTATTAACTTGAAAATAAAAATTAACCATGAAAATATTAAGTAAATTATCAGTAATCGCTTGTTTGTGTTGGGCTACATTGGCATCGTGTGAGTCTCCTGATTATGAAACAGGCCGTACTGCTCAAGTGAACGGACTGATGAGTGTTACCATACAGATTCCGGGAAATCCATCGAAATTTGCAGCCACCAAGACTGGACCTTATGAAGAAAATGAAGAGATTATTGTTAAGGTACCTACGACAGATGAAACCCCGTTGGATCTAACACGTCTTATCTGCATGGTGAATGTAGAACACAATTGTTATGTTACTCCTGCGGTTGGTGGTGAGATGGATTTTACAAATCCTTATCCTATAACGGTAGTGGATGCATTGGGAAATAAGCATCATAACACGATTCGTGTAGTGCCTACTCCTCCGAAGACTAAATATGCTAAATTATGGGAGAAAAATGCCGCTTTACTGAATATGTCATCTAATACTACCGGTTTGGCTTTCTATCAGAACTACTTGGCTATTCAAGAGTACAATGCTCCTATTAAATTGTATGATAGAAATAGCGGTGAGTTTGTGAAGGAAATCCCTGCAGCAAGTACCTTTATGATGAGAGCTCGTACAGATGATGCCGGTCATTTGATTACAAACCGTGAAAATGTTTATGGTGCAGGATTTATGGTCTATTACTATTCAGAGGAGACTCAAGAACATATTAATCTATTGAATTGGACAGCTGATGCAGGATGTCCCGATGATTTGGGTTATAACATGAGTGTGAAGGGGGATGTAACTAAAGGAGTAGCTTATATTTATGGTATGTGTCCTCATAATATGGAAATTTATTATTGGAAATTGGAGGATGGTCAATTGGTAACTCCTGATGCAAAACCGAATGTACTTCGTTATGGCCCTGCTGGTGGCGATTGGACCAGCGCTCCAATGATACAACGTGCAACTCTTGAAGATGATTCTAAGCATTATATTGCTTATAATCGCTATTCTGGCGCTACCGGCGATGACGCTGCTTATAAAGCTAAATTTAGTATGTTTACTCCGGCTTATGAAATTACGTCTTTGAATCAAGACAATCACGAGTATCGCATCTTAGGATTTAATGTGTTCAATATTGAAAACGAGACTTATTTAGCGTTGAACGACCAGCAAGCGGACACTTGGTCTGGTGGCGTTTCTACATTGAGTGTTTATGATATTACCGACCCGTCTAAGATGGAATTGGGACCTGATGATGCAGGTTATGATAAGTTCTGTTTATTCAGGGGTGAATGGTCTCCTTATGCTACAAGTTATAACTCTTGGGGTGATTTGACTACTGCCATTGTGCCTACAGATACTGGATATGATATTTATATTGCAACTTGTGTGATTGGTGGTGATACATCCCAAACAACAATACGCATGTATAAGATGACTTGGTATCGCCAATAAGAAGTAACATGTAGCTGGTGATTGATAGGCGGGAATTCGTCTTAAGAGTGATAATCCCGCCTATTTTTGTTTTTTGGGTTTTTATTAATTAGTTTATCGGACTTAGATTATGACATGTAAGAAAGTACTTTTTTCCCTTATGGCTTTATTGAATATTTTTACAGTATGGGGACAAAAAGAGACATTGAAATTCAATCAGAATAGAACATTTAAAATAGTACAGTTTACGGATGTCCATTATAAATATGATGATCAGGTCAATTCTCAGGTAGCACTGGATCGTATGAATGAGGTCTTGGATATAGAGAAGCCCGAATTTGTAATATTCACGGGAGATGTTGTGGTTTCTAACGAATCTTTTAAAGGGTTGGATATAGTGTTGGACGTTTGTATCAAACGTAATATTCCTTTTGCTGTCGTATTTGGTAATCATGACGACGAATACGATCATACCCGTCCGGAACTCTATGACTATATTGCGAAGAAGAAAGGCAGTCTAATGCCTACCCGTATAAGTGAGGTGGTTCCGGATTATGTGCTGACTGTGAAATCTTCAAAAGATAAGAATAAAGATGCGGCATTACTGTATTGCATTGATTCTCATTCTTATACTCAAATTAAGTCAGTTCCGGGTTATGATTGGATTAAATTTAATCAGATAGCTTGGTATCGTGAGCACAGTAAGAAGTTTGCAGAAAACAACGGAGGTATACCTCTGCCTGCATTGGCTTTTTTCCATATTGCTCTCCCAGAATATAAAGATGCATTACTGGAAGATAAAAACCGTTTGTTTGGTTGTAAGGGAGAAATGGTATGTTGTCCAACTACCAATTCTGGCTTTTTCACTTCTGTTAAGGAGTGTGGTGATGTGATGGGTATCTTCGTTGGACATGATCATGATAATGATTATGCAGTAGCATATAAAGAAGTGTTGTTGGCTTATGGTCGTTATACAGGTGGAAAAACTGTTTATAATGATTTGTCTTCTAATGGAGCTCGTGTCATTGTTTTGCATGAAGGTGAACGTAGGTTTGATACTTATATTCGCGTAGCTAATAATGAGATGGAATCTTTTGTCACTTTTCCCAACAGCTTCTATTAATAGAAATTATACTTTCAAAAAAGGTAATTATGAAATATTTATTATTGTTTCTTTTTTCTCTGTTTTGTACTGTGAATATGTACTCTAATGAGAAAGTGGGTTTAACATTGATACCTCCCGGCAAAATTTCAAATAAGATAAATTTGGATATACGTGGAGGAATTGTGAATAGGGGTAATTCTCTGCAAACTTATCAAGTTTCCCTTTTTTGGGATAAAGAGAAAAAATCTGCTTTATTGTGTGATACAACTTTGAAAATATCATCAAGTAAATCGGATGTTGTGAAGATTATGATTCCCATGAAAGATAAAGTGGGCAAGCATAAGGTGATTTTGAAGGTGTCTGATGGCAAAAGAGTATATCGTAAGACAAAAGAAATAGAAGTAATTCAATCGGACATTCGTTCCATTCAGCAGATTTCAGGTGCTTGGACCGGAATCTATCATTGGAGTGAAGAGGAAGGTAAGCACTGGAATCAAGATATCAAAAAGATGACCGATGACCATTGGAGAGAGATGATTCGTTCCATGCACAAGATTGAGATGGATATGGTGGTAATTCAGGAAGTATTTCGCCATCAAGCTTATATCGGAAGTTCTACTACCGTTGAGGATTATCCGGGGAAGGCTTTCTATCCTTCTAAATTATATCCCGGCCGTATGGACATTGCAGCTGAAGATCCTATCGAAGCCATTCTCTCGGAAGCGGATAAGCAAGGAATGCAAGTATTGATGGGGGTTGGTATGTTCGCTTGGTTCGACTTTACCCCCGAGTCCTTGGAATGGCACAAACGGGTTGCCAAAGAACTGTGGGATATGTATGGGCATCATGAGTCTTTTTATGCTTTCTATGTATCCGAAGAAAGTGGTGGGGGCCTAAATAACTGGGAACCAGATCCACAACGCAGTAAGGAAAGAAAAGTTGAAATAGTACATTTCTTCAAGGAATTTAAGGAGTTTTGTAGTGCTTTAGCTCCTGAGAAACCCATAATGCTTGCCACTAATAGTTTTGATGTCCCTGTTGGGATGGATACTTATCCGGAATTATTGAAATATCTGGATATTCTTTGTCCATTCGGCTTTGCACGTATGCCGGCAACCGATATAAGCGGCAAAGAGGCTGCCGATTTGTTGCAGAAGGTTTGCGATGAGGCGAATGCGCACTTGTGGTTCGATCTTGAGGCTTTTCTATTCAATCCGGACAATTCTTTGTATCCCCGTCCTATAGAGCAGATTATTCATGATTTGAATCTGTTTGACAATTTCGAGAAGATCCTTTGCTATCAGTTCCCCGGTGTTTTCAACGATCCGGAGATGTCTATCCGTGTGGGCGAAGCGCGTACAATCAACTTGTTCAATGGGTATATGAGATATTTGAAAGAACTGAAATATAGGAATAAAACACGTAAATAAAAAGAAAGTGATGAAGCGCTGTTATCTATACCTGTTTATCCTAATAGAGATGTGTTGCCTGTCGGAGCTTGCTGCTAAGAGTTGTGGCAAGGTTTTCAAAGGGAATGATCCGGCCGTGAGATATGTTGGCAGAACGCTGGTTTCCTCGGACGGGTCGGTATCTTTCGATTGGGTGGGCACCTATTGGGAGACTCGTTTTTCGTGCTTAAGACTCTCTTTGATAGTCTCTGAAACCGGAACAAGCTACTACAATGTGTTTGTGGATGATGAACTGCACCGGGTTGTAAAGGTGTGCGGGACAGATACTCTAATTAATGTGGTGTCGGGGATAGATAAGCGTCTTCATAGCTTGAGGATGCAAAAACGTTCTGAGGGAGAGTTTGGAAAGACAACCATCCACCGATTTGTGCTCTCTGCTTCGGGACAGTTGCAGGCAAGTCCTACTGTGCGTACCCGTCATATTGAGTTTATCGGCAACTCGCTTACTTGTGGGTATGGGGTGGATGGTAGGCACCGTGATGAGCCTTTTGGGGTGGAAACGGAAAACTGTAATCATGCCTTTGCAGCCATGGTAGCCCGCTATTATGATGCCGATTATACGTTGGTTGCCCATTCGGGCAGAGGAGTAGCCCGTAACTACGGTGATTCGGTGAGGGTGTCGAAAGTAACGATGAAAGACCGAATGCTAAATACTCTTGATGAAGACCTTACTGTTAAATGGAATTTCACGGGCTATCGACCGGATTTGGTGGTTATAAATTTAGGCTCGAACGATTTTTCTACAGAACCGCATCCTTACAAGAGAGAGTTTGTAAAAGCTTATATGCAGATAATAGCACAGTTGCGCGAGCATTATGGGAATATTCCTATTCTCTGCCTTTATCCGGTTGCTATGCAGGCTCCGGTGTTCAGTTATTATGAAACAATAGTGTCTGAATTGAATGATCCGAAACTCTTTCTGCTGAGGCTGGATGAAGGACTTTATAACAGGACAACAGATTTGGGTGCAGCCTGGCATCCCGGATACAGTGGACATAGGAAAATGGCTATGTGGATAATTCCTTATATCTCGACCCTCATGGGGTGGGAATTGGCTGATAAAATTATTGAGTAAAACAGAAAAAAGAACAAGAGATGAGAAGACGTGATTTTATAAGATATTTAGGCTTGGGAAGTGTGGCTGTGACCATACCCGAAGCTATGCATGCAGTTCCTGCTGCCGCCACCACATTGTGTTCGGACAAGAAGACCAAGCCTATTTCGGGCTCTTGGTTTGAATTTCAACATTCGGCAGCCGAAGGCGGGTATTGGAATGAAGCATTGGCCCATTTTACTGCCGACCAATGGCGCAGGAAGGTGTTTGAAATCCGTGAGGTCGGTATGGAGTATTTGGTTTTGATGGGAGTGGCTCGTGCCGGCAAACCCTTCTATCCTTCTAAAATTGCTCCTCGGATTCCAATGGGGTGTGATGACCCGCTGGAAGCTGTCCTTTCTGCGGCAGATGAATGTGGTATCAAATTTTTTGTCAGCAATGATTTTTGGGGCGATTTAGATGCTTACAACATGATGTTGGACAAGGGAGTACAGACAGTTCGTTTCCAGGCGATGGAAGAGATAGCTGAGAGGTACAGTCATCATGCGTGTTTTTATGGGTGGTATTTTCCGAATGAAGCCATGCTGCAACCTTATTTTGTGGATGCTTGTGTGAACTATGTCAATGAGACTGCGGCATTTGCCCAACGCCTGACGCCCAATTGTGTGAACCTGATAGCCCCTTATTTTATCAAGGAAGCCCGTTTTGATGATCATTTTGTTCGTCAGTTGGAGAAGATGAATATTGATATCATAGCCTATCAGGACGGGGTGGGAGTGAACCATACTTCATTGGAAGACTCGGCCAAGTTCTATGAAATATTGTATAAGGCGCATGAAAAAGCTTGCAGGGCTCGTTTGTGGGCAGATGTCGAATTGTTTTATTTTGAGGATGGAACCGGTGGTAATTTGCTTCCTGCTGATTTTGGCAAACGCATTATCAGGCAGCTGGAAGCTGTGTCCCCTTATGTGGATAAGGTGCTCTGCTATCAATATTTGGGCATTATGAACAAACCTGATACAGATATTGTGGCAGGGCATCCGGATTCTATAAAATTATATGAGCAATATACAGAATGGTATAATCATTATCAAAAGAAGTGTGAATGAAAAAAGTGTTTCTCTTGACTTTATTGGTTCTGTTTGGTACCTTTGAAGTAAAAGCTGCTTTTAAAAAGAACGAAAAGAGAATTTTGTCAGAGCAAGTGCTGAAGGATAAGGTGAAAGGTGCTTGGGCCGGGCAAACGTTAGGGTGCAGTTATGGTGGTCCCACCGAATTCAAATTCCTGGGAACTATTATTCAGGATTATATTCCCATTCCTTGGAATGAACACATGGTGAAAAAATGGTACGATAGCTTTCCGGGACTTTATGATGATGTCTATGTAGATTTGACATTTGTCGAAGTCTTTGAAAGATGCGGTTTGGATGCTCCGGTGGATTCGTTTGCCGTTGCCTTTAAGCGAGCGGAATATCCCTTGTGGCATGCCAATCAGGTAGCGCGCTATAACCTGCTGCAAGGAATGAAAGCTCCTCAGAGCGGGCATTGGAAGAACAACCCTCATGCCCATTGTATCGATTTCCAGATTGAGGCTGATTTTGCCGGAATTATGTCGCCTGGGATGCCCAATCAAGCGGCTGAAATTTGCGATAAGGTAGGTCACATCATGTCTTATGGCGAAGGTTGGTACGGGGGGGTGTATGTTGCAGCCATGTATTCTTTGGCCTATGTCAGTGATGATATGGAGTATATTGTGGAAGAAGCCCTTAAAATCATACCGGAGGAAAGCGATTTTCACAAGTGCATGTCCGATGTCATTCGTTGGCACAAGAAATATCCCAATGACTGGAAGCGTACTTGGTTTGAACTGCAGAACAAGTGGAGCGAAGAAATCAGTTGTCCCGAAGGCATCCACAATTCTTTTAATATCGGTACGAAAATCAACGGGGCCTACATCCTTTTAGGATTGCTCTATGGAGAGGGTGATTTTACAAAAACCATTGATATCTCTACCCGTGCTGGGCAGGATTCTGACTGCAACCCGGCATCGGCAGCAGGTATATTGGGAACCATGATAGGTTACAGCAACATTCCCGAATACTGGAAAGGGACTTTGTATGAGGTGGAAGACCGGCCTTTTTCTCATACAGACATAAGTCTGAACAAGGCTTACGAAATGACTTATAAACATGCTTGTGATATGCTCCGGAAGCATGGAAATGCGAAAATAGGGAATGCTTTTGAAATCAAGCGGGAGGATATTCGTCCTGTTGCGTTGGAAGTGGCCTTTGAGGACCTGAAAGTTAGTGGCAAACTTACTGTTGAAAAATCGATAGATGAGGTGAATCCATTCACTTTCGTAGGCACAGGTCTGGTGGTGAAGGGGTACGTCGCAGGTGCTCTTCCGACAGACTATACGGCCGAAATGGAGGTGTATATAGATGGGAAATTGCATGAGACCACTGCTTTGCCTCAGGAACTCAATCACCGGAAGTGCGAGTTGTTCTTCTGCTACGACTGTCCGGTGGGTAAGCACGCAGTGACTTTTAAATGGAAAAATCCCGTGTCCGGCGGAAAGATATGGATTACCGAAATTATAACCTATACAACGAAATGACAGCCATGAAAAAAAGAATGATTCTGGCAACCTTGTCTTCTTTGTTGCTATGTATGGCAGCTTGCAGCAATAAGCAGCTCCCCACAAGCGAGGATATCTTGACAGAAGCTCGTGCTGTGAAGACATTGAACGCTTATGATGAGATGAATTGTGTGGTGTATGATATGAAGGTAACTCCTGCCTCGCCTAAAAGTTCGATAGACCGTTTTGTCAGTGATGACTGTGTAGAAGGTGCAGGAAGTTTTGAAATCAGATACTCTTTTTCCGGCAATTCTTCCGAAGCGGAATCGGTGTATATCCAGCAAAGTGGTGGAGACTACCGCAGTGATTTATCTTTTCATCCTCTGGGACTTTCCATTTGGGTGAAGGGTAATAAGAACAACAAGGGTACATTCCGTTTTATGATAATTCAAGATGCAGGCATGTTCACCCAGGGGACACTGCACGACAAAGGGCGCTGGCAATTCTTTGAATATGTGGACAAAGAGGTGTTGACTCAAGAAGAGTGGACTCGGGTGGTGATGCCATACGAAGCCTTTACTTTTGTCAAGGGACATGATATGGGGGATAATAAACTGATGCTGAACCGCTTTGAGGGGTATCGGATAGAAGTGACCAATGATGAGGGTGTAATGTGTACCGGTTCGTTCTGCATTGACAATCTGGAGCAGTTGACTTCTTATGCTCCCGAGTTCAAAGGGACTCCAAAGTTTTCCAGTGTGTTTATTCAATTGGACGGGGTATATGAAAACACCGATTGGGATAAGGAGTTTAAAGCAAGCCAAGAGGTGGGCATTGATACCTGGATTATACAGTATGCCGAGGGGTTCAATGACCGTGCAGAAGAAAAAACTTCTTTTTATGTTCCAACAAAACTTCCTTGGGTCACGAAACAATATGATATCATGAACCGGATGTTCGAGGCTGCCAAGCAGAATGGAATGAAGCTTATCGTAGGGCTTTATCCCGGTGATTATAGCAAAAAAGACACTGCAAGCCCCGAGCAATACGACTTCCTCGTAGAGCGGAACAAGCAGGTCTTTGATGAACTGTTTGCCCTTTGGGGAAATCATCCCTGCCTGGATGGTTGGTATATAACGGAAGAGTTTCACGATGGCTCCTATCCCGTGGGGTGGCAGCAAGAACCTTCACTCTCCATGCTGGCCAACTATTTGCAGACGGTGGCGGCTTATATAAAGTCGAAATCTCCCAAGGAAGTCTGCATCGCTCCTGCCTTGTGGCGTGGCATGCCGGCCGATCTTTGTGGGGAGTGGTTCGGTAAGATATTTGCCCAAACACCCGATATTGATGTTCTTTATCTTCAGGACATAGGCGGACGTTGTCTGGTGGACTTTGATGTGGATCTGCCCAATTGGTTTGCCGGAATAAAGAAAGCTTGCGATGCCAACGGAGTGATTTTCGGGGTAGACATCGAGTCGTTTAAGGAATGCTGGTGTCCGAAGATTACAATGCGTACCAAGCCTTGGTCAGAGTTGGAAGAACAATTAAGGGTTGCCGGAATGTTTACCGATCATATTACGAATTTCAGTTGGGCTACCTTTAAGCCGGGAACGGACACTTATGAAGGTTATAAGAGGTATATTGAAGGAAAATGACCTATTGCTGATGCAATAAAATAGCTCATTAGCGGAATTGGTAGTGTTTAATCAATAAAAAACAAATATTTTTTATGAATCAGTTCATCAAAGAAATACAAGAACAACCGGAAATGTTGGAACGTACTCTTGGCTATTATCATTCAAGAGAAGGAAAGGAGCGTTTGGATGCTGTCTGTACTCTGTGGACAACCGGTGACTATGACAAAATAGTACTTACCGGTATGGGAAGTTCTTATTTTGTATCGCAAGCTGCCGCGACCATGATGACCGCTTATAATATACCCGCTTTTGCTATCAATGCCGGGGAGCTATTGCATTTTCAGTCTTCAGTTCTGACAGAGCGCACTTTATTGGTTGCCATCTCACAGTCAGGCGAGAGCTATGAGGTGATTGAACTGCTTAAACAACTTGGTGAACGGCATCATTCACGGTTGACAGTGGTTGTGATCTCAATTTTGATATCGGGATACAGGGCGAGGGCCTTGTGGATGCCAAGTATGCGCAGGGCGAGCTGCATGAATGCCGCCCTGTCCGCAACGGTGATTTGGCGTGGCACTCTTCGCGTTTCCCCAGATAAAACCTGCCAAAATAAACCTGTCCCTTTTTGGTAGGTTACTGGTTCATATTGCCGTGGATGTAGGGGGTGACTTCGGGGGAGATGTGGGCGCAGCCCAGCTCGCGCAGCGCGGACTCGATGGCGGCGGGCAGCGGGGTCTTGCCCTCGGCATTGACGGTAGCACCGCCGAGGGCGGCAATCTTGGCGACATCTGCGTGAGCGGCCTCGATACGCATGCGGCCGCCGACCAAGCGCGCGCGTACCTGCGACAGACCAAGATCGTGCAGGTAGTCCTCGCAGGCGCGGATTAAATCGACCTTCTCGTGCGTAAGCTCCTCGCCTGTGGGGACGCGCGTGGCAAGACAGGCTCCCGCCGGCAGGTTCCAAACGGGATAGCCCCATGCGCGCAGCAGCTCGCGCTCTTCGTCCTTGGTAAAGCCGACCTCCATAAGAGGGGAGCGTACGCCGAGCTCTTTGGCAGCGCGCATGCCGGGACGGTAGTCACCGCGATCGCTTGCATTGCTGCCATCGATGACGGTGGGAAAGCCGAGCGACTTAGCGTGGTTGACGATGGCGGTAAAGCCGGCGTGCTTGCAGTGGTAGCAACGGTTGGCGTCGTTGCAGGCTACTTGGGGGAGCTGCAGCTGATCGACCGAAAGATTGAGCACGGGGAGCTTAAAATGCGGTCCCTCATTGGTTTGCCTGTCAACGGATCGCTCAAACGAGGTCTGTTCGGGCGTGCCGATGAGCGGCGTGGTGAGGTGAACGAGAAGCGTGCTGGCAGGCATGATGCGGGCGCAGACCGCGGCCAAAAAGCTGCTGTCGACGCCACCGGAAAAGCCGATGGCGACGCGTCCGTATGCCAAAAGCAGCTGTTCGAGCGCCGCGAGTTTGTCCTGAAGCTCCTTTGCAGGTGCGGTAGTGTCTGAAAGCATAAAACAATCCTTACCATTGAGTACTCGGTCGAAAACTATAATCCTATCGGACTGCTCGTCATATGACTTTTGCCTATGTAACGATAGTGCAATATGCTATATACGTTATATACAAGTTTGTAAAGTGCGCTAGAGTGGCCGTAATGCAATCCGGTGAGGGGACCGATATGATCAAGGCTGTAATTTTTGACATGGACGGAACGCTGGTCGATACCGAGCGTTTGGGCATCAAGGCATGGAAGGCGGGCGCTGCCGAGCTGGGGGTCGCGATTGATGATGCGCTGATCCATCAGTTTATCGGCCGCACGCTGCCCGATGTCATGGACATCCTTGAGGCGCATTACGGCAGCGGAGAAACCGCTGAGGCGATCTATCATCGCCACAAGGAGATTCGCGACGAGATGGTCAAGACCGATTTGGAGCTTAAGGCCGGTGCCGCCGAGTGCATAGGCGAGCTGCTGGCTGCGGGCTATCACGTGGGTCTAGCGACGTCGTCGCGCCTCGCTACGGCCGAGCGCAACCTTAAGATGGTCGGCCTTTTTGACAAGTTTGAGACGGTGACCTGCGGCGAGGACGTCGTGCACGGCAAGCCCGACCCCGAGATGTATCTGCTTGCCTGCGAGCGCGCGGGCTTTGCTCCCGAGGAATGTGCCGTGGTCGAGGATTCGCGCAACGGCTGCGTCTCGGGCATCACGGCCGGCTGCCATGTCTTTGCCGTCCCCGACATCGTGCCGCTGCCGCAGAATGTGGTGGACGGCTGCGAGGCCGTGCTCGATACGCTGTTCGACCTTACGGCGGCGGTCAAGGCCGTGCGCTAGACAGCCGCGGCGTTGAAACGGGCAATTGCCCACATTTACGCTTAAGCATAAGGGGTCCGGCAATGGCCGGGCCTCTTTTGCTTAAGCTGCGTTTTGGCATACTGGTCGACGTGCTATAGATACGCGCCCAGGTTGATGGCGGTGGCTTCGGCTTGGCTGCTTGCCTGGGTGCTGGCGCGCTCTAAGAGGAACGGCCGCACGAGTTCCTGACGGTTGATGTCCTCGGCGGCTGTGACCTCGGTGACGGTGCGTGCGGCGGAGCCGATACGGACGCGTTTGGTTTTTGTCGGCGCCTTGTTCTCGATTTGCTCCACGAGCAGCTGCACGCCCTTGCGGCCAATTTCGTAACCCGGCGGTGCCACTGTGGTGAGAGGGACCGACCCGCTCCATGCAAGCGGGTTACCGTCGCAGCCGGCCACGCGAACTTGCTTGGGGACGGAGATGCCTTTGTCGATCAACGCCGAGATAACACCCGAGGCCAATACGTCGGTTAGGCCGATGACAAAATCCGGACGCTCGTCAGCAGAGCGCTCGGCAATCTGGGCGCCGATGCCGTAACCGTCGGCAGCGGTATTCCATTCTCCGGCGTCAATAACCTCAATTTTGATGTCGGGATGAAGGGCGAGGGCCTTGTGAATGCCAAGCACGCGCAGGGTGAGCTGCATAAATGCCGCTCTGCCCACAACGGTGATATGGCGTGCGCCGCGGGCAATGGCGAGCTCGGCGATAATGCGTCCCTGCGCCTCGTTGTCGGCGGCCACGTAGTAACCGGGCTCGGAACAGTGGATGTCCAGATGGACAATCGGCACGGGCATCTTGGCCATGGCGGGGTGCCAATCGGGGGATGCCATGGGCTGAACCATGACGCCGGACATCTGGGTGCCCATAAAGTAGCGCAGGTAATGGTCTTCGAGAATATCGTCGTTATCGGCGTTGGCGATGAGCAGGTCGTAACCGTGCTTGCGGGCCTCGTTATGGGCGCCGCTGGCAATTTGGAGCGAGAAGCCGTGGTCGAGACGGGGGAGGACCAGGCCAAAGGACTTGGTGGTGCCTCCTGCGAGCTGACGGGCGCTTTGGTTGGGCAGGTAGCCAAGGCGATTGATGGTCTCGTTGATGAGTTTGAGGGTCTCGGGGCGCAGCTTTTCGGGATGGTTGAGCGCGTTGGATACCGTGCCCAGCGAGACCCCGGCCTCGCGCGCGACGTCGCTGATTTTTACCTTTGCCATAGCGGCCCCTTTGATGCGTTTCAAGTACAAGCCAGATTGTAGCATCGCCCGCCCCTAGGGTGTCAAAACCTGCCAATTAGGGACAGGTTTATTTTGGCAGGTTTTATCTGGGGAAACGCTATTGCCAACGCGACCACCACGAAGGGGACAGGCACCTTTGTGGTGGTTTGGACCGGCTGAACGTGTGTGCATCGGGTGGTATCTAAGTTGAGATACCACTTCTGGTATATCAGCTTGCGCTTGCGTGAGTACAATACTCGAACGTTATACGTCTCAGCGCCCCTTGTGCGTGGACGTTTTGCAGTCACGCGAGCGAAGGGATTTATCCTATGTGCGGAATTGTCGGCTACACCGGCTCTGATATTGCAAAGAACATCCTTGTCACGGGCCTTAAGCGTATGGAATATCGCGGCTATGACTCCTCGGGCGTCGCGCTCGAGGTGGGCGAGGGCGCGGCGGCTCACCTCGACGTCATTCGCCGCGTGGGTAAGGTCGCGGGCCTGGAGAGCGAACTTACCAATGTCGACAGCGACGCCACCTGCGGCATCGGCCACACCCGCTGGGCTACCCACGGCAAGCCCTCCGTTGTCAACGCCCATCCCCACACCAGCTGCGACGATCGCATCGCCATCGTCCACAACGGCATCATCGAGAACTTTGCCGAGCTGCGTGAGGAGCTGGAGGGCCGCGGCCATCACTTTAAGAGCGAGACCGACACCGAGGTCTTTGCGCACTTGATCGAAGAGGCCTATGCCGAGACGCACGACCTGATGGCTTCTGTGCGCGAGGCCTGCACCCACGTGGTGGGCGCCTATGGTTTGGCCGCCGTTTCTACCGATGAGCCTGGCGTGATCGCCGTGGCCCGCAAGGACTCCCCGATTGTGGTCGGCGTCGGCGAAACCGGCTCCTACGTTGCCTCCGACGTGATCGCGCTTATCGATGCCACCCGCGATGTCGTGGTGCTCGAAGACGGTCAGTTTGCCAAGCTTACGCCCGCAGGCGTCGAGTATACCGACGAGGCTGGCAACGTGATTGAGCCCAAGCTTACCCATATCGACTGGGACCTGGATATGGCCGAAAAGGGCGGTTATCCCGACTTTATGCTCAAGGAGATCCATGAGCAGCCTCGCGTCGTGCGTGATACCCTGGTGGGCCGCATGACCCCCGCCGGTGAGCTCGATATCGACGAGCTGGGCCTTTCGCTCGAGGAGCTCAACGATATCGACCGCGTGTATGTGATTGCCTGCGGCACCAGCTACCATGCCGGACTTATCGCCAAGAACCTTATTGAGGGTTGGGCTCGTATTCCTACCGAGGTCGAGGCGGCAAGCGAGTTCCGCTATCGCAACCCCATCATCACGCCGACGACGCTTGTCGTGGCCGTGTCCCAGTCGGGCGAGACGGCCGACACCCTTGCCGCCATTCGCGATGCACGCATCAAGGGCGCCAAGGTCTTTGGCATCACCAACGTGCTGGGCAGCCCGGTGGCGCGCGAGAGCGACGGCGTTATCTACACCAAGGCCAACAAGGAGATTGCAGTTGCCTCGACCAAGAGCTTCATCGGTCAGGTCGTGAGCCTTACGCTTTTGGCCCTGCTGCTGGCGCAGGTTAAGTACCGTCTGACCACCAAGCAGGCGCGCATGCTGTTCCGCGAGCTTTCCGATACGGCCGAGCAGATCCAGTGGATCCTGGATACGCAGACCGAGGCCGTGCACGAGGCCGCGCTTGTCTGCAAGGACGCGCAGTCTGCGCTGTTCGTGGGTCGCGGCATGGGAGCCGCCATTTCCTACGAGGGCGCGCTCAAGCTCAAGGAGGTCAGCTACCTGCATGCCGAGGCATATGCTGCCGGCGAGATGAAGCACGGCCCTATCGCGCTGATCGACCCGGGTTTCCCCGTTATCGCGGTTGCAACCAAAAGCGCAACATACGACAAGACGGTGTCGAACCTCATGGAGTGCAAGGCGCGCGGCGCCAAGGTCATCGTCGTTGCTACCGAGGGCGACGAGGAAATCAACAAGATCGCCGACTGCATCATTCGCGTGCCGGCCGTCCGCGACGTATTCAGCCCCATCACGGCGAGCGTTCCGCTGCAGCTGCTCGCCCGCGAGGTTGCCATCCTGCGCGGTTGCGATGTTGACCAGCCCCGCAACCTGGCCAAGAGTGTCACAGTAGAGTAATCGAGTTCCTACATCCTAACAACTAAGGCCCGGCTTCGTTGCAGCGGAGCCGGGCCTTGTTGCATTTGCCCAGATAAAACCTGCCAAAATAAACCTGTCCCTTTTTGGCAGGTTAGCGGAGCTTGCTGGTCTCGAAGTACTCGGGATATTGGTCCAGGACCTCGGTCTGGTTGCGGAACATCATATGCAGGTGCTTGCTGACCAAAAAGCTTGCCTCGATAGGATCGCGACCGGCGATGGCGCGGCGGATTTGCTTGTGCTCGTTAACAATCTCCTGATTGTCGAGCGCCTGCGTAGCGGCGCGCAGCCAGCGGAAGCGCTCCAGGTCGGCATTGGTCGCCTCGAGCCACGACCACACGGTGCTGCGGCACGCGATACTAAAGATCATGCGGTGCATGAGGTTGTCGCTTAAAAAGAAGCCGATGCGGTCCTCTTCGGCCATGGCTTTTTCCTGCAGCGCGATGGCTCGGTCGAGCTGCTCGATGCCTACCGAGGTGGCACGGGCGCAGCACTCCACAATCACCTGCTTTTCCAGGTGCTCGCGAATGTAGCAGGCACTCTCGGCAAGGGTGAGGTTGATGGGCGAGACATAGGTGCCGCTTTGGGGCACGGTGCGTACTAGGCCCTCTTGCGCCAGACGCACCAGTGCCTCGCGCACAGGGGTGCGCCCCATATCTAGATCGTCACAAAGCTGCTTGACGCCCAGCTTTTCGCCCGGCTTGTAGTCCAGGTAGACTATTTTGCGTCGAATGGTGTGGTAGGACTGGTCCTGTAGGCTCGTTTCCTGCTCGCCGACGTGCATCGATTCTTCCATAGTGCCTCGCAACTGTTCTATCACACTCATATGTCAGTTGTTAATTATGCCGCGAATCAGCTCTCCGCGCTGGGTAATTCGGTTGTTGCCCGAGAACCATTGCGGCATCTTAGTCTGTTTTTGCGCATGGCTGTGCTCGATGTTGCCGTATCATAAGCCGTCGCAAACGTGAAATAGAAAGAAGGAATCCCATATGCAACTGGTAAATATCGTACGCGAGCGCTGGAAGGGCGTCTTGTTCTGCCTGATCATCGCCATCCCTGCGTCGTTGCTCGGCAAACAGATTGAGGTGGTCGGTGGGCCGGTATTTGCCATCCTCTTTGGCATGGTTCTGGCGCTCGTCTTTCCCAAGAATCGTCGCGAACAGCTCGCCGCCGGCGTCACCTATACGTCTAAAAAAGTCTTGCAGTACGCGGTTATCCTGCTTGGCTTTGGCATGAACCTCTCGCAGATTCTGTCCAAAGGCGCCCAGTCGTTGCCGATTATCGTGGCTACGATCTTGACCTCGCTCATCATCGCCTTTGTGCTCTGCCGCGTTATGAACGTGCCGGGCAAGATCGCGACGCTTGTGGGTGTGGGTTCGTCGATTTGCGGCGGCTCCGCCATCGCCGCGACCGCGCCCGTCATCGATGCCGACGATCGCGAGATTGCCCAGGCTATTTCGGTCATCTTCCTGTTTAACGTTATCGCGGCACTCGTGTTTCCAACGCTTGGAGGCATGCTTGGGCTGACCAACGAGGGCTTTGGCCTGTTTGCCGGTACCGCTATCAACGACACCTCGTCTGTAACGGCTGCGGCGAGCGCCTGGGACAGTATGCATCCCGGCGCCAATGTGCTCGAGAGCGCTACGGTAGTCAAGCTCACCAGGACGCTGGCCATTATTCCCATCACGTTGGTCCTCGCATGCTGGCAGATGCATCTGGCGCGCAAGGCCGGCGGCGACGCCAAAAGCACGTTCTCCCTTAAGCGCGCGTTTCCCATGTTTGTGCTGTTCTTTGTGCTGGCGAGTGTGGTCACCACAGTGTTTCAGCTTCCCGCGTCCGTTACGGCGCCCATCAAGGAGCTGTCGAAGTTCTTTATCGTGATGGCCATGGCGGCTATTGGCTTTAATACCGATATCGTCGAGCTGGTCAAAAAAGGCGGCAAGCCCATCGCATTGGGCTTTTGCTGCTGGATTGGCATTGCGTGCATGGGTTTGGGAATGCAGCACGTGCTGGGAATCTGGTAGAGGAGTAGCCCATTTACGTGCTGGTTGCTGGTGGCCGCATCCTCGCGGTGGAGCGATAGGAGCTCTTGCGGGTATGGCTTGTCCGCAGGTTAATAGATCCCGAAGAGCTCTTATCGCCCCGCCAGGATGGCGATGCGGGGCAACACCTATACTCGCAGGACGGCGCTTTCTGCCCTATAGTGTTTGGTGAGCAATATCGTTCAATTTTGAAACACGCGGTCGTGCGACCGTCGGCGGTTGTACGTCGCAGCGGACAGGGGCAAATCATGGATAGCGATGCCAAGCTGAAGATCTTGAGCGATGCCCTAGCTGCTGCCGGGGCCTCGGCATTGGCAATCGATGCGTGTGGGGACGTCGCGATCTCGACCATGAATGACGCGGCGCTTGAGCGGGATGTGGCGGCTTTTGTCGCTGAGCGCCTCGACCGCATAGGAGACGGCGCGCGTCTGGTTATGGGGCGTGCGGGTACGCGCCTGAGCCTGACCGTTCGCCCCACCGATAAAGAGGGCGGGGGCCTTTGGGTCATCGTGGTCCGCGAGGTGCGCGCCGCCGCGGCGCATGCGGGCATCGAGTGGCTCAACGCCGACGAAGTTGAGGCCCGCTACGAATCGAGCGCGTACGGCATCGTCGAAGACGCGGCAGCGGTCGCTGCCCCCGTACGGGAGAGCTATGCGCGCGGAGTGCCCCTTATGCTCGAGGGCGAGCTGGGCGCGGGACAGGATCAGATTGCAAAACGCCTGTACCTGGATGGACCCTATGCCGACCAGCCTTTTGTGTCCGTTGCGCTCGATGAGCTTACGGATCGCGGTTGGCGCCATCTGCTCAAAAGTTCCGAATCGCCGCTATTCCAAACGGGGCTGACACTTTGCATGGGCGGATGGCATGCTGTTGGCCCCCAACGCCTGCGCGAGCTCGTGTCCGCAATGATCGACACGGCGCTCGCAACTCGTTGCCATGTGGTGTTGACGGCAAACGACATGCCAGGCGGCGGCGAAAGCGATCAGGCTGCTTTTGTAACCGAGCGTCTGGCCTGTGCAGTGAGTGTGGCGCCGGCGATTGCCGAGCAGGGCGGCGCGTCGGAAAAGGTTGCGCGCTATCTGGAGTATCTGGCAGATATGTTTGAGACGGCAACACCCGCCTTGTCGTCCGGGGCGGCAAAGACACTCGATGCCTATCGATGGCCCCGTAACTATCTACAGCTTCGTGAGGTTTCGGAACGACTTTATATATTAGTGAGGACGGGTACAGCCGAGCGGGCGGTGGCGGAGGAGGTGCTCGCCCAGGAGGACGTTATCAAGACCGCGACCTTTGGTGTCCCGACGCTCGATAGCGATCTGTATATCTTGCGCCCACTGGCCGATACCGAGCGCGATATCGCACGGCTGGTCGTAGGTCACCTTCACGGCAACAGGACCCGAGCTGCCGAAGTGCTAGGCATAAGCCGTACAACCCTGTGGCGCCTGCTGAAGGACGACGACCGTTAAGCGAGGCGCCCGTGACCGCGCGCGGCGCGTGTGATACAGTCCAAAGCAGTATTGTTTCGACTGTGTTACGGCGTGCGGGGAGTATGGCGGAGACTTCAAAAACAAATCGGGTTCGAAAGCCCGCGGCGCCGGTCAACCGTCGCACGACTTCACGGACGTGGGGCAAAAGCGCCTCGGGGTTCGACGGCTCGTTCAAACGCACTAAATATGGTTATCCTTCGGCAAGCGCTCGCTTGGCCATGCAGGCCGAATCATCGCTGTGGGGCCGTAAGCGTGTGGTGGGGTCAAAGCTCAAGCACGATGGAACGCTCGGCTACATTAGCCGTGGCGCTGCTCGCCGTAGCGGCCTCAATCCCGCAGGCTGGCATCGCTATGTTCCGATCGCGGTCGTTGTTGCGGTGATTGTCATCGCGCTCGCGGCGCTTGGCTACGCCGGCGGCGGGGCCAATCTGGACGCAATGTTTAAGTCGCCCGAGCTCGCGCATGCAGGCACAGAAGTTGTCGAGGGCGTTCAGACCCAGACGGGCGTCGCGCCCCAGCGCGGCATGGTCGCAGCCGCTGCCACCATTGCCGATGCTCAAAAGGATGAAGGCGAACAAAAAGCAGAGGGAGCGGCACAGGCGAGTGATGGCGGGGCGAATTCGGCTCCAAATCAAACGGCATAGACCTGACGGAACATAAAATAGTCACGGCTAGGTGCCATTTTGAGCTATAGGCGAACAAAAATCTGCAAAATCGTTTTATGTAGAGCTCTTTAGTTACAATTTGCAGAAAAAAGCTATACTACTATAAACTTGAAAATTCGTAAGCTGCAAGTTGAGGAGTACCCAACATGAAGAAGAGATTCATGGCAGCACTGAGTGTGCTCGCTCTTGCCCTGGCTCTGCCCGTGGCTGCTTTCGCCACTAACAGTCCTGCAAATGTTAAAAGCGATCCCGTTACGTCCAATGGCGTGACTGCGAATGCGTCTGGCGTTGCCGCTGATAGCAATGCCTGGCTTAAGGTTGTCGGTGCTGGCGTTGCCGCCAACAACGTCCCCTCTGGTTCCAATGTGGTTGCTTCTTTTGAGGTCACCCACTATAACACGAGCGGCCCGTACAACTTCACCTTTGCTCTTGGTTCTCAGTATGCAGGCGCCAAGGTGACCGTCTACATCCAGCATGATTCTGGTTCCCACGATGTGAAGGAGCTTACCGCCGACGCCAACGGCAACGTTTCCTTCACGATGGACGAGCTCTGCATCATCTCTCTGGTTGCTCAGCCCACGAGTGGCGCTTCTGCTGCCGCTAGCACGACTGTGACTGCCGACAAGGGTGCTAAGTCCCCGGCTACCGGCGTGAACACCACCGCTGTTGCCGCCGTGGCTGCTGTTGCCGCCGCTGGTGCCGCTTGCGCTTTTGTTGCTCTTCGCAAGAACAACTAGCACACATACAGTTTCAACCGTAAGATTTGAGGACCCGTACTTGTGCGGGTCCTTTTTTTAGCCGATTTACAGGGTAAGGGAACACCATGGCACAGCAGCCACAGGGCAAGTATATGGACGACTCGGACAAAAAGCGTCGCGCCACGATACTCAAGGGCGTTTTCGTGGCGTTGTTACTGATCGCAGTCGGCTGCGGCGGCTACGCACTCTATTTGAACCATCTGGAGCAGCAGCGCGCGCAGGAGATGAGTGCAACGGGCAAGCCTGCCACCAAGGTCGAATCGAAGGACAGGGAGCTGGCAGACAATCCCATCGACTTTGCCTCGCTTATCAAAGAAAACGCTGACATTTACGCTTGGCTCTATATTCCGGGAGCCGACATCAACACACCTCTACTGCAGAGTGCGACCGACGACCTGTTCTATTTAGATCACGACAAGGACGGCAAGTACGACCCGTATGGCACCGCCTTTAGCCAGATGGCCAATGCGCGTGACTTTAGCGATCCCGTGACGGTGATCTACGGCCACGTGAACGGCGGCGTGTTCCATAACTTGCATAATTTTGAGGATACGGACTTCTTTAACGAGAATACCGAGTTCTTCATCTACACGCCCGGTCATATCCTGAAGTACCAGATCGTTTCGGCCTACCAGTACGACGATCGCCACATCCTCAACTCATTTAACTTTGCCGATTCCGCAGTGCGCCAGGAGTATTTCAATACCGTCTGCAATCCCGACGCGCTCCTCAAAAACGTACGGGAAGGTATTGCGCTTGACGCGGATAGCAAGGTTGTGCAACTGAGCACCTGCATGCTCGATAGCTCGCAGGGCAACTCGCGCTATATTGTGAGCGGTGTGTTAACAAACGACCAGGAGACAAAATAGTCATGAACCCCCGTGGCAAGCACTTTATCGATGCGGTGGATCCCGACGAAAATAGCCAGGAGAACACTTCCCAGCAACAGGTTTCCGATGTGGCGGAGCCTGCCAGCGCGCAGCAGGGTGCCGATGTCGATTCGGCATCTGACACACAAAATGGGGCGTCGAGCAAAACCGTGGGCCAGGCCGAGACTTCGGCGCAGGTTGCGGATGATGCACCGCAGCCTGCTGATGATACCGAATGGCCTTCGCTCGATGAGGCGCCACCGCAGCGCCGTCGCCGTTCCCAGGAGTCGATTAAGCGCATCAAACGTCGTCGCCGCATCCGCACACTCGTGATTGTGTTGCTCATGATCGGCGCGATTGCTGCTGCCGGCTGGGGCTTTGTGAACCACAGCGTGAACCAAGGCAAAAAGAAGATCGAGGAAAAGGCCGAAAAGGTCATTAAGGCCAAGGGTGACACCATTACCTATAACGGCAAGAAGTATGCACTCAACAAGCATATGGCTACGGTGGCGTTTATCGGCTTCGATAATCGCGCGTCTGATGATGGCGCCAAAGAAGGCCAGTCGGATACCGTTATGGTTGTAGCCCTTAATACCGATACAGGCGAGGCCCGCGGTATCGTTATTCCGCGCGACAGCATGGTTGCCGTCGATACGTATGCGGGTGGTTCGTTTTCGGGTCAGGTGACCGAGCAGCTCTGCCTGCAGTTTGCCTACGGTACCGACGGTGATAATTCCTCGCAGCTGACGGCGGCAGCCGCTTCACGCGTACTCGACAATATCCCAGTCGACTATTACTACACGCTCAACATCGAGGGCGTGGCGCCTATCAATGATTCTATTGGCGGCGTGACGCTCGTGCCGACACAGACCGTGCCGGGCACGGCAGCGGTTGAGGGGCAGGAGACGACGCTGTTTGGAATCTCGGCCGAAAAGTATGTGCAGTGGCGCGATACCACGGAGCTGACCTCGTCGCTCGATCGTACGGCGCGTCAGGTGAGCTATGTGCAGGCGTTTGCGGCCAAGGTGCTCAACAGCGCCAAGAGTAATCCGGCTGTGCTGATCAACTTGTACCAGACGATGGGTGACTATACGTGGACCAATCTGGGCCTCGATGAGTTTAGCTATCTGGCGACCACGATGCTCGAGCACGGCCTGACCTCGTTTGATGTTGTGACGCTGCAGGGAACCATGCAGCAGGGCGACACCTTTGCCGAGTTCTACTTAGACCAAGACAACGTAAAGCAGACGGTCGTCGACACCTTCTACCACCCGGTCGACTAATTTGTTCTGCCGTTCGGTAGAACGGCGGAACAAATTACCTAACGTACACCACGTTGTCGCGGCGCGGCTTTGCCTCGGGTAGCGTGTCCTCGGCATAGCCCAGAATGCAGTTACCGACACCGCGCAGGCTGCCGTCGGCGGGCAGGCCCCAGCTGGCCAGCAGCTCCAGGCCCTCGGGCGAGTCAAAGACCTCATGCGCGCGGTGAATCCAGCACGAATCGACACCCAGTGCATAGGCGGCGTTGAGCAAGTTGCCCATGGCGAGTGAGCCGTCTTCCAGATGTGTGGGCACGCTGCGGTCAACCAGCACCACCACAACGGTCTTGGCGCCATAGAAGGGGTCGCTGTTGCTGCCCATGACCTGGGCGTTGAGCTGTGAGAGACGCTCGACGGTCGCGGGGTTGGTGACGGCGACAAACGTCACCGGCTGGCGGCCCATGCCGCTCGGTGCATATTGGCCGGCTTCGATAATACGTGCAAGCTTTTCGGCCTCGACGGGACGATCGCTGTATTTGCGGCAGCTGCGGCGGTGAATGAGCGCTTCGATAGTCTCCATGGTGTCTCCTTGCGGTGGCGTTGCAGATGCCACGTTCATACCCGTCGGGCTCAAACGATAGACGGTCAAGTGCCCGGCAAAAGGATAGATTCCAATTGGGAAAGTAGGTTTGCATAAAAGTACCTTTAAAATGTGACAAGCCAATGGGATGGTTAAACGTTTTATCCCGTCTGCCCTGCGGTTTTTACCACTTGCCTAAATGACGAACGCATAACCTCTGATAAAGGTTTTACTAAAGAAGTACCAACGTTTATCAACGCGCCGTGGTGGCGCCGGGCCAGGAGGTAACTATCATGTTCCAGGCTGGGGATGTCGTCGAGACCGATTTCGAAGGATTTCTGAAGCTGCTGCGTTCCAAGACGCGCGCTTTTGTGAGGATTGACGATCACGAGTACTACATCACGCACACCGATGGCTATTGGCGTGTTCAGGATTGCGAGGCCCTCAACGATAAGGGCCACTTTACTGACTGCTCCGAGCTGGTCAACACGCTCTGCGAGGTCGTCGAGCTGCCTTGGATCTGCGGCAAAAGCCTGCACGATAGCTTCTCGGGCGCTACGGTCTACGAGGCCGTCGCCGCTTAACAGGCAATAAAACCCGATTTTCACGTGACCGCTGGCGCCGCCCCCGCGCCGGCGGTCTTTTTCTGCCGATAGGCCATAAAAGTGTAGGCATTTGCGGAGAACCTGTTGACGATAGTCAAAACTCGGACTAATCTAGAGACATAAAATTGGTCAAAAATCGGACAATCGAATGGTGGGATAGATGAATAGTGCGGTTACGCCGGCCGACTTCGACCGGTTGCTCAATGGACTCGACCATATCTATTCGGAGTTCTCGCGCGCCTGCGGCCTTTCGGACTGCGCTTACTGGATGCTCGTCGATACCAGCACGGCAGGCGGCAGTATTGCCGTAAGCCGTCTGACAAGCGAATGGTTCTACAGCAAGCAGACCATCAACTCGGCAATTAAAACCTTGACGGCGCGGGGCTTCGCAACGTTGGAGTTTGCCGAAGGCAGCCGTAAGAACAAGGTTGTGCGTTTGACCGAAGCGGGCATGCTGTTTGCCGAGCAATATGCGCTGCCGGCGCAAGAAGCCGAGCAACAGGCTTTCGAAGTGCTCGAGCTCTGGGAACAGCGCGAAATCATGCGCCTAATCGAAAAATTTTCCCATGCGCTCGGCGATGAGTGCGACGTCTTTAAGCAGCATATCGCTGCCGAGAATCAAGGTGAGGGTGAGTCGTGCGACTGTTAATGAGGTTTTTGAAGCCCTATCGAGGGCTTGTCGCAGTGACGCTGCTGGCGCTGCTGGTGGATAACGTCGGTACGCTGTTGGTTCCCACGATGCTGGCGAACATGGTCAACACCGGCATTACCACGGGCGATGTCGACTACATCTTATGCAACGGCCTATACATGTTTATCGCGACGAGCATGGCTAGCGGCGGCACGGTGCTGGGCTGCTATCTTTCGGCGCGTCTGGCGGCTAACGTGGCCTGCGACATCCGCAATGCCGTCTACGACAAATCACTCGAGCTGTCTGCCAGCGATTTTGAGCGCTTTGGCACCGGATCGATGATCACGCGCTCACTCAACGACATCAACGTGATTCAACAGGCTGTCCTTCAGACGATTCAGCTGGTGCTGCCCGTGCCGTTCCTGGCGGTGGCGGGCATCATCTTCGCCTGGTTTATCGATCCGGCTATGGGCGTGCTTCTGGGCGTCGTGGTTGCGATCGTGCTGGTTGCGGCGGTCTTTACGGTTGCCAATGCGGCACCGATTTTTATGCGCCTACAGGGCTTTATCGACCGCATGAACGTGGTGCTGCGCGAGAATATTGTGGGCGTGCGCGTTATTCGTGCTTTTAATAAAGAGCATCACGAGGAGCGGCGCCTGGACGAGGTGTTTAGCGACTACGCCGCCAACGCCATAAAGGTCAACCACCTGTTTGTGGGCCTTGACAGCTCCAGCTTCTTTTTGATGAACATCGCCGAGGTGGCGGTGCTGTGGGTGGGCGGTAACCGGGTGGGCGCCCATGCGATGCAGATCGCGAGTATCTCGGCGGTGCTGGAGTATGCAATTCTGATCCTGTTCTTTGTGATGATGGCCCAGATGGTGGTGCTGACGCTTCCGCGTGCTGCCGCGTGCCTGAACCGTGCGCAGCAGGTGTTGGAGATTGAGCCGAGCATTGTGGACGGCGAGCGTACGCTGGGTGACGGGACGCCTGCCTCCGAGGACGATGCGGATGCTGTTGCCGTGTTCGACCATATGTCGTTTCGCTTTGACGATGCCGACGAGGACACCCTGTGCGACCTGAGCTTTGCCTGTCGTCGCGGTCAGACGACCGCGATTGTGGGCTCGACGGGCTCGGGCAAGTCGACGGTGGCAAAGCTTCTGCTGCGCTTCCACGATGCCACCAAGGGCGCCATTCGCCTGGACGGCATCGATCTGCGCGAGCTTTCGCAAGATGAGATTCGCGGGCGCATCGCCTATGTGCCGCAGAAGGCGTGGCTGTTCTCGGGCACCGTGGCAAGCAATCTGCGCTTTGGCAACGAGGACGCGACCGAGGCGGACATGCTTCATGCGCTGCAGGTTGCCCAGAGCACCTTTGTGCTCGATCAGCCACAGGGGCTCGATACTCCGGTTGCCCAGGGCGGTACGAACTTTTCGGGCGGCCAGCGCCAGCGTCTGGCAATTGCCCGTGCGCTCATGAAGCATGCCGATCTGTATATCTTCGATGACAGTTTTTCGGCCCTGGACTTTAAAACCGATGCGGCCTTGCGCCATGCGCTGCAGGACGAGACGCGCGACGCCGCGGTGCTCATCATCGCGCAGCGCATCTCGACGATTTTGCATGCCGACCAGATTGTCGTGCTCAAGGATGGCGAGGTCGTGGGCCTGGGCGCACACGAGGAACTTATGGAAACCTGCGAGGTGTACCGCGCCATCGCGGAATCGCAGATGAAGGGAGGTGAGTAGCATGACCGAGGAGCTCAAGAAGCGCAGCGACGCTATCGATGCCGTCGTTGTGGACGCGGCCGAGGAAGCGGTCGAGCAGTCTGTCGCGTCGACCGAGCTGGATGCCGCCGCCAGGGCCGCGGCCGAGCGCGAGGCTCGTCGCCAGGCGCTGTACGAGGAAAACGAGCGTGCCGAGGACGAGCGCGCCCGTGCCGAGGCAGAGCGTATGCGCGACGTGGACGACGAAGAAGAGGACGAGACGCCCCGGGACACCTGGGCGACGGTGCGCCGCTTGTGGAGCGAGGCCGCCGGCGACCATTGGCGCTTCTATATTGTATTCGCGAGCATTGTGTTCTACGTCATCTTTAACACCGCCGCGCCGGCATATAGCGCTCATGTTATCGACGAGCTGTGGGGCCATATACAGGTGGCGTTTGCCAGCGGCACTACCTTCAGCATCACCTGGGACCAGTGCGGTAAGACCATCTTTGTCTACTTTTTGATCTGGACAGCCGCCGGATCGTTCTATGCGCTGCAGAGTTTTTTGATGTCGAGCGTCGCCGAGCGACTCAACCTGCGTCTGCGCAACCGCATCGCGCAGAAGCTCAGCCGCCTGCCGCTCGCCTACTTTGACGCGCATCGACCCGGCGAAGTGGTCAGCCGCGCGACCAACGACTTGGACAAGATGTCCGAGAGTATGCAGCGCGGATTGCTGCAGCTGCTGGTATCGATCGGTACCGTGACGGGTGCCATCATCATGATGTTTGTCTATAGCGTCAAGCTCACGTTGGTCTTTTTGGGCTTTACGGCGGTATCGTTGCTGGTGACCAAGGTGGTTTCGCGCCGAACGCATGATGTGACGGGCGAGCGTCAGGAGTGGGTGTCCAAAATCACGAGCGCGGTCGAGGAAGGCTATTCGGGCCGTTTGGTGATTCGCGCATTCAACCGCGAGCATCAGAGCTCTGCCGAGGTGCACGAGGCCTCGAGGGAGCTAGCGCGCGTGAGTACCAAGGCCGACTTTATGATCAATGCCGTCGGCCCTGCGGTTCGCTTTATCGGCCGTTTGGCGCAGATCGTGATCGCGCTGGTGGGCTGCAGCATGCTGGTCGCCGGCCACATGACCGTCGGCGTGTTCCAGGCGTTCTTCCAGTTTATCTACGAGGCGTCCGAACCCATGACGCAGCTGTCGTTCACTTTCAACTCGCTGCAGAGCGCGCTGGCGAGTGCGGAGCGCGTGTTCGACCTGCTCGATGAGCCCGAGATGGAAGCCGATCCGCTGCCGGGTGAGGCTGCCAGGCTGCCGGGTTGCATTGAGGGCCGCGTCTCCTTTGAGCACGTGCGTTTTGGTTATTCGCCCGACAAGCCGCTTATGCGTGACGTGTCGTTTACCGCCGAGCCGGGCCAGAAGATCGCCGTGGTGGGAACCACGGGCGCGGGCAAGACCACGCTCATCAACCTGCTCATGCGTTTTTACGAGATCGATGGCGGGCGCATTACGCTCGACGGCGTGGACACGAGCTGTATGGACCGCGGCGAGCTGCGCCAGCAGTTTGGCATGGTGCTGCAGGACGCCTGGCTGTTTGACGGCACGATTGCCGAAAACATCGCCTACGGCTGTCCCGAGGCGACGCGCGACGAGATCGTGGCGGCTGCGCGCGCCGCGCAGGTCGACTTCTTTGTGCGCACCATGCCGCAGGGTTATGAAACGCGGGTGGCCAACGATGCCGAGAGCATTAGCCAAGGGCAGCGTCAACTGCTGACCATCGCACGCGTGCTGCTCAACAACCCGGCGATTCTCATCCTGGACGAGGCGACGTCGAGCGTGGACACGCGTACCGAGCTCGCCATCGGTCGCGCCATGGACGCGCTTATGCGCGGGCGCACGAGTTTTGTGATCGCGCATCGCCTGTCGACGATCGTGGACGCCGACCTGATCTTGGTCATGGATCACGGCAACATTATCGAGCAGGGCACGCATAAGGAGTTGCTGGCTGCCGAGGGCGCCTACGCCGACCTCTATCTGAGCCAGTTCGCATAATGCGACATGGGGACGGCCCCCTTGTCGCATCGGAAATAAGGCGCGCCGGGGATAGATTCCCTGGCGCGCCTTTGCGCTGGCATGAATGTTCTCATTGGTCGTCCGCGTCTAGCGTTCGTCCACAAGTTTGGCAACGAGGGCTTTGAGCTCAGCTACCTCTTGCTCGAGTTCTTTGACGCGGCGGGCGTTCTCGGTGATGCCCTGACGGTTGAGGGCGGACTGCTCGGCGGCATCGTCAGGCATGTACTCGCGGTGCTGCTTGGCGTCAAAGCTCTCCTCGAACACGCGGCAGCCGTTGCGCTTGATGATGCGTCCCGGTACGCCCACGACGGTGCAGTTGTCGGGCACGTCCTTGACGACAACCGAGTTGCCGCCGATTTTGACGTTGTTGCCGATGCGAATGTTGCCGAGCACCTTGGCGCCCGTGCCCACGGTGACGTTGTTGCCCAGGGTGGGGTGGCGCTTGCCGGTTTCGTTGCCGGTGCCGCCAAGCGTGACGCCCTGGTAGAGCACGCAGTTGTCGCCCACGATGGTGGTTTCGCCGATGACGACGCCCATGGCGTGGTCGATAAAGAAATGCTTGCCGATCTGTGCAGCGGGATGAATCTCGACCCCGGTGATGTGGCGGGTGATTTGCGAGAGCACACGGGCGAGCGAGCGATGACCGTGCTCCCACAGCCAGTGTTCGGGCACGTGGTTCCACTTGGCGTGCAGGCCAGGATAGGAAAGGAAGATGACCAAACCGTTTTGCGCGGCGGGGTCCTGCGTCTGGACGGTCTTGATGTCCTCGCGAATGGTATTGATAAAGCTCACCGGCCGCCCTCCCTTAGCGCCATGGCAATGCGATTCAATAAAGTATAGCGATTCGCTAGGGATTAGGAAGAATAATCTTGGCGGCTTTGCATGACAGGTGTCAGTTATGCAAACTTGCTGGTAATGGAGTCATGCTTTTGTGGGGTTGCGCACGAGGGGGCACCGCAACCGTATACTGGTCAACTTGGACGTATCCGCGCCCACAACTGAGAGGTTTTACTTCATGGGTTTCATCAATTTTATCGCCGAGCTACTCAAAGACCCGCGCACCGCGATTGCCAGCTGGATCGCCGCCGGCCCGCTTATGGCCTACGGCTGCGTGTTCCTCATTATCTTCGTTGAGACAGGCGTGGTGTTCTTCCCGTTCCTTCCCGGCGATTCACTGCTGTTTGCTTCGGGCTTCTTTGCCCATAACGGTGGCTTTAACATCGTGGCCCTGCTGGCCGTAGCATGGGCCGCTGCCATCCTGGGAGACCAGTGCAACTTTATGATCGGTCACTTCTTTGGCAAAAAGATCATCGCTTCGGGCAAGGTCAAGGCCATGACGCCCGAGCGTATCAAAAAGTCCGAGGACTTCTTGGACAAGTGGGGTCACCTGGCCATCTTCCTCGGCCGCTTCTTCCCGTTTATCCGCACCTTTGTGCCCTTCATTGCCGGCATGGGCGGCATGCACTGGCGCAACTTTGTCATCTACAACGTGCTGGGCGGCATTACCTGGTCGACGGTCTTTACACTGCTGGGCTACTTCTTTGGCGGCATCCCCTTTGTGCAGGAGCACTTTGAGTTGCTGATCATTGGCATCGTAGCCGTGTCGATCATCCCGACTGTAGTCGGCCTGGTTAAGGCTAAGCTCGGGAAGAAGAACGCCTAACTCGTGGCGGCGCGAAAATCGTGACGTTGAGGCCCGTCACCGCTTACGGTGGCGGGCCTCTTTAGCTTCGGTCAAATGAAAATACTTTACTTAGTTAAAGAAAAACGTTTTATCCGACGCGCGCGGGGAGTACAATCTCGTCCATGCGAATCGGCGTGCCATCGGCTTCGATGTTGCCCGCGTGTCCCGTCCGGCTCTACGCTCCGGGCGTGCGACGTTGCGACACGGTCGGCCTCGGTCCTTGCGTGCGGGTTCGCGAGTATGCAACTGTGTATGTAAGGAGCGACATATGACTGTCGAGAAGAAGGATATCGATTGGGGTAGCCTCGGCTTTGGCTACATGAAGACCGATTACAGCTACGAGGCTCATTGGAAGGATGGCGAGTGGGACGAGGGCGGCCTGACCACCGATCACACCATGCATGTCTCCGAGTGCGGCGGCATCTTCCATTACTGCCAGGAGGTCTTTGAGGGCCTGAAGGCCTACACCGCCGAGGATGGCAGCATCGTCTGCTTCCGTCCCGACATGAACGCTGAGCGCATGTATAACTCTGCCCAGCGCCTCGAGATGCCGCCGTTCCCCAAGGACAAGTTCGTTGAGGCCGTCAAGCAGGTCGTTTCTGCCAACGCCGCCTGGGTTCCGCCTTTCGGCTCCGGTGCGACCCTGTACGTGCGTCCGTTTATGATTGGCTCTGGTGACGTGATTGGCGTGGCTCCTGCTCCTGAGTACACGTTCCGCATTCTCGTGACTCCGGTCGGTCCGTACTTTAAGGGCGGCCTTAAGCCCGTTAAGCTGCGCGTTTCCGAGTATGACCGTGCAGCCCCGCATGGCACCGGCAACATCAAGGCCGGCCTGAACTACGCCATGTCCCTTAAGCCCACGATGGAGGCCCATCGCGAGGGCTATGCCGAGAACCTGTATCTTGACTCCGAGTCTCGCACCTATGTCGAGGAGACCGGTGGCGCCAACGTCCTGTTCGTGAAAGAGGACGGCACCCTCGTTGTTCCTCAGTCGCACACCGACTCGATCCTGCCCTCCATCACCCGTCGCTCGCTCGTTCAGGTCGCTCAGGACCTGGGCATGACCGTTGATCAGCGTCCCGTCGAGTGGGCCGAGGTCAAGGCCGGCACCTTTGTCGAGTGCGGTCTGTGCGGCACCGCTGCTGTTATCTCCCCGGTCGGCGAGATTGACAACAAGGTTTATGGTGCCGACGAGACCGTGACCTTCCCGGCTGGCTGCACCGAGATTGGCCCTGTTATGAAGAAACTTCGCGAGACCCTGACTGGTATTCAGTCTGGTGCTGTCGAGGATAAGCACAACTGGGTTTACACCGTCGCGTAAGCTGTCTTGTATGTTCGGCCCGAGGGCGACCTTCCTTTCCGGCGCGTCCTCGGGCATGAAAGAACCCCCGCTGCGCACTACGTGCGGCGGGGGTTCTTTCGTCCTGCGGAGTGCGCTTGGGTGTGGGCTCCATAAGGAGCTTGGCCCTAGTGACCCCGCGCAGTTCTGTAGGAAAACCGCGCACCAGGAAGAGGTGCGTGCGCGGTTTTCCGGTTGCCGCTCGCCTGGGGTGGGACGGGGCGTACATTTTTGGGAGTTTTCAGCAGCCGGGTGCGCATGCATACGGGATTTTGGGCGAAAGTCAGGCGCCGTGAGCCGCATCCTGTAGAAAATGAGTGATCCCTGAGGTGCTGAGGGCTCAGAATCAGGGTTTTCAACGCGGTTTTGTGGACCCGTTCCTGTTCCTTTGGGCTCCAGGATGCTGAAAACTCCAAAATTTGCACGCCGCCCTCTGGGGTACCTGTGGGCAAAAAGCAACCGTCCAGCCGAAGTATGCATTCGACGGGACGGTCTATGCATATACCCGATTAAGGATACGCTGCGGATCTGTTAGAACTTGACGGTCGGTGCCTGGCGGGCAGCTTCGGCGGCCTCGAAGCCCTGGCGCTCCTTAAACTGGAAGATGCCGGCAAAGATAACGGCCGGGAACGTCTGGATGGCGTTGTTGTAGCTGAGCACGCAGTCGTTGTAGCTCTGGCGCGCGTAGCTCACCTTGTTCTCGGTGTCCTCGAGCGTAGCCTGGAGCTGCATAAAGTTGGTGTTCGCCTTAAGGTCGGGGTAGGCCTCGGCCACGGCAAAGAGCTGGCGCAGTGCACCGGTCAGCACGTTGTCGGCTTCCATTTTGGCCTCGGGGGTGGTGGCGCTTACGGCGGTGTTGCGCGCGTTGATCACGGCGGCGAGCGTGTCCTGCTCGTGCTTGGCGTAGCCCTTGACGGTCTCGACCAGGTTGGGGATCAGGTCGTTGCGGCGCTGCAGCTGCGTGTCGATGTTCTGCCAGGCGTTATCGATACGATTGCGCTTGGTAACCATGTTGTTGTAGATGCCAGCGATGGCGCAGACGATCACAACGACAACAACGATACCGATGATGACGGGAAGCATGATGTCTCCGTTTCGAATGGCAGCGGCGTTTTGCGCCGGCCGTTGTTGGTATAACGTATCTAGTATACCCGCAACCTTTGGCGGTGCCGAACTTTCCGGTAAGCGTTTTGTTTCAACCAGGGAGGGGGCGCCAATATCGAACGGTTGGTACAGGTGTAAGATATGCGACAAATTACGGAATGCTGTCTACGCCTTGAGGATGGCGATACGGATGGACCTTCGCATCAAGAAAACCTATCGTGCCCTGTTCGACGCCTTTACCGAGCTTTTGGAAGAGCATCGGTTTGAGGATTTGACGGTTGCCATGCTTTGCGACCGGGCCCTGATTCGCCGCACGACGTTCTATAAGCATTTTCGCGATAAAAACGATTATTTTGCCTTCTATATCGATGAGCTTATGACGGGCTTGCCGCAAAACCAGACCGACGCAGCGGACGCGGAGCCGCTTGTGGATGTACAGGCGCTTCGCCATGAGGTCTTTGACGATGCCATGAATATGGTACTGGCGCATGAGCAGCTCATGGATAACCTTTTGGCGAGCAGCATGTCGGGCATGCTGACCGGCATGATTTGCGACCGCATCGCGCATTCCATCCGTGAGCGCGTGATGAGCTCGCTTGCCGAAGACGCCCTGGCGCCCGTTTCGCTCGAGACGACATCGGAATTTATCGCCGGTGGCATTATTCGAGTGTTCACAAATTGGTGGGAATCGGGCCACGATCTTGAGAGTCGACCCGAGATGGCCGACGTGGTCGATGCGCTGTTTGAGCGCACCATGACGCCGGTGAATCGCTAAGGTGGCGGAGAGAGGGGGATTCGAACCCCCGGAACGCTCTCGCGCTCAACGGTTTTCAAGACCGCCGCATTCAACCGCTCTGCCATCTCTCCGTGAGTCGTAATGATAGCATCGTTTTGAATTTGCAACAGGGAAGGCGAACGATGACGATCACCGAAATCGACGAGAAGTTCATGCGCGAGGCGCTGGCGGAGGCGCGCGCCGCTGCGACAGTGGGCGAGGTGCCGATTGGTGCTGTGGTGGTGCGTGCGGGCGAGATTGTCGCGAGGGCGCATAATCGCCGTGAGCTCGACCAGGACCCTTCGGCACATGCCGAGTTTTTGGCCCTGTGCGCCGCCGCTCAGACGCTTGGGCGTTGGCGCCTTTCCGATTGTACGGTCTACGTGACGCTCGAACCCTGCTGCATGTGCGCGGGGCTTATGGTTAACGCGCGCGTGGGGCGTTGCGTGTATGGTGCGGCCGATGCCAAGGCGGGCGCGGTGGGCTCGCTGTATGACCTCAATGCCGATTCGCGCCTGAACCATCGGTTTAATGTGACCGCCGGCGTGCTGGCAGACGAGTGCCGTGAGGTGTTGAGCGGCTATTTTAGTGGGCTGCGTGACACCGATGGTGCTGTCTGCGGTTGTGGGGCCGATCTTGAGGCGCATGTCGCTCATGCCAAGGCACTCACGTGTGCCGAAGATATTGCCGTTGAGGCGGTCGATTTTGGTGTCGCGTGCCGCCGGCCCCGCCGTGTGCTGCTGGCGATCGACTCCTTTAAGGGCAGTGTTTCGAGCGCGCAGGCGGAGGCGGCCGTTGCCGAAGGCGTGTGCCAGGTGTGGCCCGATGCCGAGCTGAGCGCTTTGCCGCTGGCAGATGGTGGCGAGGGAACGCTCGATGCCGTCGCCGCGCGCGGCGGCGAGCTTGTGACCTGCGAGGTTGCAGGCCCCTTGGGCGACTGCGTGTCTGCCTGGATGCTGGTGGACGGCGAGCACGAGTCGGCTGTAGTTGAGATGGCCGAGGCGGCGGGCATCGGGTATTCGCCCTGCACGGAATCGGCGGCGATCGCGGCTTCGACCTATGGCGTGGGCGAGCTCATGCTTCGCGCGGTCCGTGCTGGGGCAAAGACTATCTATATTGGCTTGGGCGGCAGCGCTACCAACGATGGCGGCGCCGGTATGCTGCAGGCGCTGGGCGCGCATCTTGTCGATGAGTGTGGCTGCAATATCGTCCCCGGTCTTGCGGGTCTCGAACACGTGGTGAGTATCGATTTGGCGCCAGCGCTTCGGGCGCTGAATGGCGTGCGTATCGTGGTGCTTTCCGATGTTGAGAATCCGCTCGTGGGGCGCCGAGGCGCCCTGACGGTGTTTGGCGGGCAGAAAGGCCTGCCGACGGGTGACGTCGAAGCGCTGCGCGGGTACGACGGCTGGATGGTCGGCTACGGTCGTCTGCTCGATGCGGCGATTGCTAGGGCGCGGGCTCAGGGGTTGTTGCGCACGCCCGAAGGTGCACGGTCATTTGGCTCGGTGCTTGGTGTGCCCGGTGCCGGTGCCGCCGGCGGCTTGGGTGCCGCGCTGCTGGCGCTCGGTGCGGAGCTGCGCTCGGGCGTGGAGACGGTGCTCGATTTGATTGGGTTTGACGAGTGCGTGCGCGATGCCGACCTGGTCATAACGGGCGAGGGCAATATGGACGAGCAATCCGCCGCCGGTAAGGCGCCGGTGGGCGTGGCCCGTCGTGCGAAGCGATATAGCAAGCCGGTGGTCGCCGTCGTGGGCGGTCGTGCCGACAACCTGGATGCGGTGTATGGACAGGGTATCGACTTGGTTCTGCCGGTCTGCCGCAGACCCATGCCCCTTGACCAAGCGCTCGACCCCCAGGAAGCCACAACCAACCTCATCTGTGCCGGCGAGGCAGCCGCTCGAGCCTACGACCTCGGCCGTATTTAAGTTTATCCAGGCAAGTCTCAATAAGTTGCGGTGGAATAGTCCCTGTTTTTGGCCTTGGCCGTAAAACAGGAACTATTCCACCGCAACTCAAAAGTAGTCTTTTTGGCCCCGTCCCAAATTAGCTACCTTGCCCCATCGGGCAGGAGCGGGTAAGATATACCGAGCGCCAAGCGCGCTCGATGGGTTCGGATGACGACATGTTCCGAATCTGGTCAGGTCCGGAAGGAAGCAGCCAT
>OGXL01000205.1_pt1 | contig 47234 bp, 35 predicted proteins | sample 1576311 | NCBI WGS metagenome assembly OGXL01 (sample SAMEA3541564, study PRJEB24748) | human gut metagenome | biome: human gut; feature: human-associated habitat; material: faeces | place: China | collected 2012 | reverse complement strand
GTAGCTAAAAAAGCCCCGTCCCAAATTAGCTACCCCCATCGGCTATCTCCCGCAGCCCACAATTCGGTTGAAAAGTGGGCTGCGGTTTCCCCGGGCTAGGCAAAGAGCGTCGACAGCGACTCCTCGCCTACTCCCCCAGCAGGGCCTTCTCGGGCGTGATCGGCAGCGAGCGAACCTGGTGGCCGGTGGCGTGCGCCACGGCCGAGGCAACGGCGGCGAGCGGTGTGTTGATGACGACCTCGCCGATCGACTTGGCGCCAAACGGGCCCGTCGGCTCGTAGCTCGGCTCGAAGGCCACGCGAATGCTGCCGATATCCAGGCGCGTGGGCAGCTTGTAGCTCATAAAGTTACCGGTGCGCAGGCGGCCACGGTCGTCGTGCTCGACAATCTCGTAGAGCGCGTGACCGATGCCCTGGGCAATGCCGCCCTCGGCCTGGACGCGCGCGAGCGCCTCGTTGATCACGGTGCCGCAGTCCACAGCCGCCGCATAGTCCACCACAGTCACCTTGCCGGTGGCCTTGTCGACCTCGACCTCGGCAATGCCGGCCATAAACGGCGGAGGCGAAACGGGCAGGCAGGCAGAAGCATGCGAGGTGAGCGCGTCGCCGCCCGCGATGTTCTTGACGCACAGGTTGGCAAAGTCGCGCAGCGTGAGGTAGCGGCCGCACTCGCGAGCGGCGCGCTCGTCAGACAGACGCACGTACTGGCCGTCGAAGACCACGTCGGCGGCGTCCACGTCCCACATCTGGGCGGCCTTGGCGCAGATCTTCTCGCGCAGCTCGGTCGCGGCATTCTTGGCTGCCAGGCCCGTCACATACGTGCCCGAGCTCGCGTACGAGCCGGCATCGAACGGCGAGACGTCGGTGTCCACGCCGCGCACCACGATAAGCGAGCTCTCCACGCCCAGCTCCTCGGCGGCAATCTGCGCCAGGATCGTGTCGACGCCCATGCCGTTATCGGTAGCGCCGGTCGAAAGCGTAATAAAGCCGTCCTCTTCCAGGCGCATGTCAATGCCGCCGATATCCACGTTGGAGATGCCCGAGCCCTGCATGGTGAGCGCGCAGCCCAGAGCACGCACGCGGTCGCCCAGGTCCACGGCCAGCGGCTTGTCGCGCCAGCCGATCATGTCCATCGCGCGCAGCAGGCAGCGGTCGAGAGCGCAGGCGTTGAGCTTTTCGTTGTAGTACTGCGGCATAATCTCGCCCTCGCGCACGATGTTCTTAAGACGCAGGTCGGCGGGATCCATGTGCAGCATGTCGGCGAGCTCGTTGACGGCGCTCTCCACGGCAAACTGGCCCTGGGTGGCGCCGTAGCCGCGATACGCACCGCCGCGGTTGGTGTTGGTGTAGACGGCGTCCCACCTAAAGCGGCTCGCCTTCACGTGGTTGTAGATGGGCAGGCTCTTGTGACCCGAGAGGCCGATCGTCGTGGTGGCATGCTCGCCATACGCGCCGGCGTTGGACAGCGTGTGCAGGTCGATGGCCGTGATGGTGCCGTCGTTCATGGCGCCCAGCTTGACGGTCATCTGCATCTGGTGACGCGAGTTGCCCGCAGTGATGGTCTCCTCGCGGGTGTAGCAGCAATAGCTCGGACGGCCGGTCTGCTGCGTCACGAACGCCACGAAGATCTCGCAGCAGCCCGTCTGCTTGGAGCCAAAGCCGCCGCCGATGCGCGGCTTAATAACCTGCACCTGCGACTGCGGAATGTCGAGCGACTGCGCGACCATGCGGCGCACATGAAAGGGCACCTGCGTGGAGGTGGTCACCGAGATGCGGCCGAACGCGTCGGTCGTCGCGAAGGCACGGAAGGTCTCCATGGGCGCGGTCTGCGTGGCCTGGCTGGTGTAAGTGCGCTCAAAGACGATGTCGCTCTAGGCGAAGGCCTCGTCCAGGTCGCCAAAATCGCTGGTACCGCTGCACACCAGGTTGCGAGCAACGTCGCCGCCCTGCGGGAACATAAAGGTCACGTCGCCCTTGGGGTGGACCACGATGTCGTTATCGAGCGCCTGGGTAAAGTCGAGCAGAGGCTCGAGCACCTCGTAGTCGACCTTGATGAGCTTGAGTGCCTTGTCGGCGGCCTCCTCGGTCTCGGCGGCGACGATCGCCACCTCCTCGTTTTGGTAGCGCACCAGGTTCTCGAGGATCAGGCGGTCGTAGGGGCTCGGCTGCGGATAGCTCTGGCCGGCGATGGTAAAGCGGCGCTTGGGCACGTCCTCGTAGGTGTAGACGCCCACCACGCCGGGCACCTTCAGGGCGCTCGACGTATCGATGGAGCGGATCTTGGCACGGGCATACGGGCTGCGCTTGAGCTTGACGATAAGGGCGCCGGCGGGCACCAGGTCTCCTGTGTAGACGGGACGCCCCTCGAGCAGGGCCTTCGAGTCCTTCTTGGGCTGCTTATGGGTGATCTGCTTGTACGAGACGCCATCGCAGCTGGTGTCGTTGACCGGAAGCTCGGGCATCTCAAAGCCCACCTGCACGCCGGACTCGTTAAGGAAGCGGACGATGGCGCGCAGCTGGCTCTCGTAGCCGCTGCAACGGCAGAGGTTGCCGGCCAGCTGGCGCGACAACTCTTCGCGCGTGGCGACGAGGCTCGGGTCCTCCTTGGCGGCGCGGGCAAGCGCCAGCACGTTCATGATGAGGCCGGGGGCGCAAAAACCGCACTGCTCGGCGCCTTCGGCAGCCATTGCGTGGGCGAGCGCCTCGGACTCGGCCTTGAGGCCCTCGAGCGTGGTGACGGAGCGGCCCTCGACGCGCGCAGCGGGAACCGAGCAGCTCAGCACCGGGTCGCCATCGAGCCACACCGTGCACAGGCCGCAGTTGGTGGTTTCGCAGGCACAGCGCACCGACGCGCAGCCCTGCTCGCGCAGCAGCGCAAAGAGCATGGTGTCGGGGGCAATCTGAACCTTGACCTTGCGGCCGTTGAGCGTAAAGGAAAGATCGATGAGTTTGGCAGCCATTAGCGCACCTCGCTAGAATCGACGCCGGGCACGCGGCGGCAGGAATACTCGTCCGTGGCAAACTTAGGCACTTGCACGCCCTCGAGCTCGCGGGCAAGCGAGGCCGAAAGCTCGATGCCGGCGGCGCGACGCACGGCCTGCACGGCAAGCGGCGCCGAGATGCAACGGCGATAGTCGGCCGAGCCCCACAGGTTGGTGCCGTAGCTCAGTGCGCGTACGGACGCGGCCAGGGCGCGCAGCTCGTCCTCGGAAGGCTGCTCGCTCACCAGGCCGCACGCCTCGCCCTGCAGCAGGGTCGCGCGCAGCGGGCGTGCGCCCACGGTGACATGCCAGCTGTTGTCCCACCAGGCAGCGGTGACGTTTAAGGAGGGGAAGTCGGTCGCGGCCTTGCGCACGGCCTCGTAGCTTGCGCGGTAATCGTGCTTAACGACCACCACGTGCTCGATCACGTCGCGCACGTAGCCCATATCCACGAACTCGGCGAGCGGCACGCGGCCGGCACCCGTCAGCTCAACGTACGAATCGAGCGCCAAAAAGGCCGAGAGCACGTCCGAGAAACCAAAGCGACCGTAGATGCTGCCGCCCACCGTGGCGGTGTTGCGCAGCTGCACGCCCACGATATCGTGGACGGCGAACTCAAAGACATGGTTGACAAGCGCGTTGAGCTCGGCATGGCGCTCGAGCTGTCGCAGGGTGCACATGGCACCGATGCGAAACTCGGTCTCGGTCTCCTCGATCTGATCGAGTCCGCAGGCCGAAAGGTCAATCGCCGTCGCCACGCGACGTGAACCCAGGCGCATCCAGATGCCGCCGCCCACAATCTTGTTGTTGCGGTTCTTCTGTAAGAGCTCATAGGCTTCGGCCGCGTTTCCAACACGAACGTAGGTACCGAACTTGAGCACGTTCTCCCCCATCTCTTCACTTGTCCAGTACTTCTATGTGTACCAAACGAGGGCGCACAGCCCTCGCCACCATAGAAAAAGGCTCCCAGCCGGATGGCTGGGAGCCTCATCACATGCTATGTCAAGCGAAGATTTAGCAGACGCCCTGGGCGAGCATGGCGTCGGCGACCTTCAGGAAGCCGGCGATGTTGGCGCCCATGACAAAGTTGCCCTCCTGGCCGTACTCCCTGGCGGTGTCGTCCACGTTGTGGAACATGCCGCGCATGAGCTGCTCGAGCTTGCCGTCGACCTCCTCGAAGGTCCAGGACAGGTGCTCGGCGTTCTGGCTCATCTCCAGGCCGGACACGAGCACGCCGCCGGCGTTGGCAGCCTTACCGGGCATAAAGGCGACGCCGTTCTCCTGGAAGTAAGTCGTGGCCTCGATGGTCGTGGGCATGTTCGCGCCCTCGCCGACCACCTTGCAGCCGTTGGCGACGAGCGCCTGGGCGTCCTCGAGCAGCAGCGTGTTCTCGCGAGCGCAGGGCAGCGCGATATCGCAGGGCAGCTGCCACACGCCGCGGCCGTCGCCCTCGTGCCACACGGCGTTGGGCTTCTCGTCAACATACATGGCGAGCGTGACGCCCTTGTCGTGGCCGGAGCGCTTCTTGTTGTAGACGTGCTCGAGCACGGTGTAGTCGATGCCGTCGGGATCCTCGACCCAGCCGTGGGTATCGGAGCAGGCGAGCACCTTGCCGCCGAGCTGGGCGACCTTTTGGACCGCGTAGATAGCGACGTTACCGGAGCCGTGAACGACAACGTTCTTGCCCTCGAAGGAGTCGCCGCGGCTCTTGAGGTACTCGTCCACAAAGTAGACCAGACCGTAACCGGTGGCCTCGGTACGGGCGAGCGAGCCGCCAAAGGAGAGGCCCTTGCCGGTAAGGACGCCGGTCCACTCGTTGGTCAGGCGCTTGTACTGACCGAACATGTAGGCAACCTCGCGGCCGCCAACGCCCAGGTCGCCGGCGGGAACGTCGGTGTTGGGGCCAATGTGGCGATAGAGCTCGGTCATGAAGGACTGGCAGAAGTGCATGATCTCGTTGTTGGACTTGCCCTTGGGGTCAAAGTCGGAGCCGCCCTTGCCGCCGCCCATGGGAAGGGTGGTCAGGCTGTTCTTGAGGATCTGCTCCAGACCCAGGAACTTGAGCATACCCAGGGTGACCGTCGGGTTAAAGCGCAGGCCGCCCTTGTAGGGTCCAATGGCAGAGTTGAACTCGACGCGGTAACCGCGGTTGACCTGAACCTTGCCCTGATCGTCGACCCAGGGAACACGGAACATGACGATGCGCTCGGGCTCGACGAGGCGCTCCAGCAGGGCGGCCTCCTCGTACTCGGGGTGGGCGTCGAGCGCCGGCTGGATGGTGCCGAGGATCTCGGTCGCGGCCTGGATGAACTCAGGCTGCTCGGGATAGCGGGCCTTGAGCTCTTCGAGAACTTTCTGCGTGTAGCTCATGCTTCCTCCAATGATGGGAAACGAAAATGTCGGTCACGGCACCCTATGCGCCGCGAACTTTATCGTGTATGGATAATATCGCACTGTTGCAGCAAAGTTTCGCATAAGCCGACGAGCAGATGTTTCGTTTTGATTACGATGCAGGTAGAAGCGTTTTTGAGCACCCGACGTACAAATCGCGTGTTTCGAAGCTGTTTCGTCCACATGTTCCAAACCACCACATTGGGGACACATGATGCGCCCGGGCACACCGGCGGCAAGACAGACGACACGGCCGACCCGCACAAAAACAAAACAGCGCCTTTGCGGCACGCAGCAAGACCGCGAGCACAAAAGCGCTGGTGGCGTGTGGCGGGAACGTATGTGAATCGAACACATCCAAGACGTTTTGCACGCCTCGCAACGGTTTTGAGGACCGCGGAGCCCACCGGAGCCCATCCGTTCCCAAGTGCGGCGGTATTTTACCAAACCGAGCAGCCAGTCTAGCGCAGGGACCTCAGGCCACCGGCTTCCTTGTCGAGCACCGTAAAGCGCACGGCATCCAGGTGCTCCAAGATGCTGATGGCACGTTTGCGCGACACACCCAGCGCCTCGCGCAGCACGCTCGTGGTGGCAGCGCCGCCGGCTACCTCAATGGCAGCGGCGACAAGCTCTCGCGCATGGACCTCGGCGGCGGCGGACAGGGCAACGTCGCGCTCGACCTTAACGATCGAGCGGTTGAGCGAAAGCTCGCGCAGGGCGCGCGTCATGGTGTCGCGGTCGAGCTGCAGTCGCTCACCCACCTCGGGCAGCGTCGGCGCATCGAGGCCGGCCCCGTCGAGCAGCGCCACAATGCGCTCACACGCCTCGCGCACCACACGCGCCGCGGCAGCAGCGGAGTGCGGATCGAATACCTCGGCGCCCTCGGCGGCGCACACGCCACGCGAGCAGCCCGCGGCAATCAGAGCCGCGGCAACGCCTTCATCGGCGGCAGGCCACGCAGCATGGGCAACGGCGCCGGGCGTAAAACCCGTCTCCCTGGGAGCCGCCGCGTGCATGGCAGACAGGGTCGCCGCCAGCACGTCCATGGCGCCATCGAGCACGGCGCCATTCGCATACAACGTGCCGCCCGAGCCGGCAAGCTCGCAAACAACACCTCGCGCCACCAACTCGCCCAGTGCGGCATCGGCCTCACCGGCAACAAGATCGAGCGCCTCGGCAACATCAGCCGCCGCAACCGGCAGCGCCTGCAGCGCCAGCCACGCGTCTACGCCAGCAACGGCATCGCCGGCTTCAAGCGCCGCAAACAGCGCACGCTCGCCGGCCGAAAGCTCGCGCGAGCGACGGCAGCGCGAAAGCAGCACACGCCCGCCGCCGATGAGCATAACGGGCGAATACGACAGCACCACGGCATGGTCTCCGGCGCGCAGCGGCAATGGCTCCTCCAGGCGCACCTGCACGGTACGGGTCTCGCCCACCGCCATGGGGGCCTCGCCCTCCAAAAGCATGACGCGGCCGATGACCTCGGCCGTGCCGGCCATCACGTGCACGCGCGCGCCCGACTCGAGCACGCGCGGCTTGGCGCCCTCGCGGCCCAGGTAGGTAAACGTCATCATAAAGCGCAACGTCTGACCAAAGCGACCCGCCACGCCCAGCATCTCACCACGGTCAAGCGCCGCGACGCCGTCACCGACCAGGTTGAGCGCCACGCGTTGCCCAGGCAGCGCGCGCGGCGTATCGCCATGCACCTGAATCCCGCGCACACGACAGACCGTACGCGACGGCAAAGCCATCAGCTCGTCGCCCACCGCAACCGGCGCATCGTGCAGCGTTCCCGTAACGACGGTGCCGACACCCTTGATCGTAAAGCAGCGGTCAATCGGCAGGCGAGACGAGGCATCGCTCCGATCGGAACGGTCGCGGCAAGCATCCCAGCAGGCACTTACCTGCTCGTCGACCACCGCAAGCAGCCCGTCGATCCCCTCGCCCGTCTTGGACGACACGGGCACAATCGGCGCGCCCGCAAACACGGTACCCGACAAAAAGTCATCGACATCGAGCTCGGCAAGCTCGGTCATCTCGGCATCGGCCAGGTCGCACATCGTCAGCGCGACCACCATATGCGTAACGCCCAGCAGCTCCAGCACATGCACGTGCTCGCGGGTCTGCGGCATCACGCCCTCGACGGCCGAAACCGCCAGCACGGCCACGTCGATACCCGTGGCGCCCTGCACCATGGCGCGCAGGTAGTGGGCATGGCCAGGCACGTCGACCAGGCCGACAATCTTGCCACTCGGCAGCGCCAGCTCGCCAAAGCCAAGCTCAACGGTCATACCTCGACGACGCTCAACCTCCAGACGGTCGGGATTCTTGCCGGTCAGCGCCTCGATCAATGCCGACTTACCGTGGTCGACGTGGCCCGCCGTGCCAACGATAACGGGACACTCCACCAGCGCCTGGACCTCACTCATCGAGCAATCGCCTTCTCAACGCATGCGGCAAGCGTCGACGCCGCCGTCTCGATATCGCGGTCGCCCACGAGCGTACGGACGTCAAACAAAATGCGATCGTGCGAGGTTCGCGTGACGACAGGCGTGTCGAAGTCCTGGACAAGCGAGCGCTTGAGCGCATCGACCGTCAGGCGTGCGTCAACAAGACGCACGGCAACGCACATCGTGGGCAGCTCCATGGTAGGCAGCGAGCCGCCACCGGGGGTCGACGATTCCTCGACGATCTCCACCTGAACGGCGCACGGGCAACCGGCCTTATCGAGCCCGGCGACCATACGATCGCGCAGCTTGCGGGCACGTCGCTCCAAATGGGCCTGCGGCAGCGTAAGCATGTTGAGCACCGGAATATCGCGATGGGCAACATCGGCGCCGTCCATGTAGATACGCAGCGTGGCCTCGAGCGCCGACAGAGCCAGTTTGCCCGGACGCAGAGCGCGCATGAGCGGATGTGCGCCGCAAGCCTGGACCAGATCGCGACGGCCCATGATGATGCCCGCCTGCGCCGCGCCCAGCAGCTTATCGCCCGAGCACGACACGATATCGAGCCCCGCCGCGACCGAAGCCGGCGTGGGTTCCTCGCCACCGCGCACCAGGATGTCATCGGGCAGGAGCGCGCCCGATCCCTGGTCCTCATAGAACAGCAGGCCATGCTTGTGAGCAAGCGCCGCAAGCTCCCGAGAGCTCACCTCCTCGTGAAAGCCCTCGATGCGATAGTTGGAAGGATGGACCTTGAAAATCATGGCCGTATCGGGCGTGATGGCTTGCTCATAATCTGCTAGGTGCGTGCGGTTGGTGGCGCCGACCTCGACGAGCTTGGCGCCCGAAGACGCCATGACATCGGGGATGCGAAAGCTGCCGCCGATCTCGACAAGCTCGCCGCGGCTAACGACGACCTCCTTGCCTGCGGCATGGGTCGCCAGCACCAGCAGCACCGCGGCGGCGTTGTTGTTGACCACAAGCGCGTCCTCGGCACCGGTGAGCGAGCGGATCAGATGCGCGGCGTGTTCCTTGCGCGACCCGCGCGAGCAGGTGTCCACGCTGTACTCGAGCGTACTGTACCCGCGCGCAACCTCGGCCACGGCCTTTGCCGCCGACTCCGCGAGCGGGGCGCGGCCCAAGTTGGTATGGATGACCACGCCCGTGGCGTTGACGGCAGGGCGAAGGCTCGGCAGCGCGGAGCGGTGCGCACGCCACTCGATCGCCGAGGCCAGGTCGCGCTTAGAGCGCGGGACGGCACCGGCGCGAATGGCGGCGCGTTCCTCGTCGAGCTCGGCCGTGACGGCGGCATGCACCACCGCGTCGCAGGTCTCCCCCGCCGCCTTCACTACCGGCCACTCGGCGAGCAGCTCGTTGACGGAGGGAATGGCGCGCAGGCGGGCGCGAACCTCATCGGACATGTTCTGGCTATCGCTCATGTGCGGCCTTTCAAAACCAAAGGTGAATCAATCGTTCGAACGTCAAACTATCAGCCGATTCGATCGGCTAAGTCAATCAATCGCTATTATCCTCGCACGGCGACGCCCCGCGGGAGGTCCGACGTCAAACAGACGGTACCCTACGCCTCAGACTTCTTGGCGTAGATAAACCAGTAGCCGAGCGCGACCAGAACCGCACCGCCCACGATGTTGCCCAGCGTGGCGGCGGACAGGTTAAAAGCAATGCCCGCGGCGTTGAGCGCATCGGCGCCGGCGACGTCGGCACCATAGCCGCACGCGTGCATCACGGTACCCATGGGCAAAAAGTACATATTGGCAACGCAGTGCTCAAAACCGCAGGCCACAAAGGCGGCGATGGGCAGCAGAATGCCCACGACCTTATCGACCACGGTCTTGCCGGCGGTACCGATCCACACGGCCAGGCACACAAAGATGTTACACAGGATGCCGCGGAAGAAGATCGTCAGCCAGTCGATCGTCACCTTGCCGGCGGCGACACTCACCATGGAATTGGCGACCGCCTCGCCGTTAAGCTTGTAAATGCCGGCCATGTACACCAAAAAGACGATGAACAAGGCACCGGCAAAGTTGCCAAGCCATACAACGACCCAAGCCTTGAGCATCTGGACCAGGGTGATCTTTTTGCTCTTGAGCGCGCAGACCATAAGCGAATTACCGGTGAACAACTCGGCGCCACACACCAGCACCAGCACCAGGCCCAGGCAAAAGCACAGGCCGCCCACGACGCGCTGGGCACCCCAGCCCAGCGTGCTGTCGCTCAAAAACACCGTAAAGAACAGACCACCGAAGGCGATAAACGCACCGGCGAACATTGCCAACAGAAAGGCCTTATCGACCGACAGGTTAGCCTTGGTCACACCGGCGGCCTCGGTCTTGGCCTCGATCGCGGCGGGCGCCAGGCAATCGGGAGCAGGGTACTCCACCTTGGAATCTGCCATGTCAATCACTTCTTTCCTAATCACCAGGGACAAGCGCTGCTACAGCTCCTGTCCCAAGCGGACAAAGTGGGAAAAGTCGTTGGCGGCCACGGCGTCGTACACGGCGTCAACGGCGTCAAAGACTTCCGGGGACATGGGGTTGTAGAACTCCGTGTCGCCCGGCTGAATCCCTATGAAGAAGATATCATCACACGATTGCTCGATTTCTTCGATCAGAATCGACAAAGGGAGCGAATGCGCGGTGAACATCGACTTGCGGGCCACGTCGCGTTTGTCGAGCAGGCGGATGGTGCCACCTGCTGAGCATGCAGGCCAAAGTCGTCGTCAAACACCGAGATGCCGGCCTTGGCCGACCCGCGAAAACCGCGCTCGTCGAGCAGCGCATCGCAGGCCTCGAGTAGCGACGGCACGTGCCAACCATAATCTGCCAGATAATAGCCGGCGTTTCCTGGCCGAGCAATCTCAACCTGAAGCTCAGGTGCAAGTTGCGGTGAAATACGGACTACATGGGCCATAAAAGCCGGAAAACAGTCCGTATTTCACCGCAACTTAGGAGGGGATGTGGGGTCCACGGCAGGTATATGAAAATGCTCTGCTTCCAAAAGGAAGCAGAGCCATTCATCAATCTTATGGAGCGGGCGACGGGAAGTCCAAGGGTTTGCTTCGCAAGCCCTTGTTTCGCTGCGGGCCATTGGCCCTTGCGCGCTGCGCTGGAAAATGCTCACGCATTTTCTCAGCTTCACACCCTGCCGGGTTCGATTCCCGTCGCCCGGCACGCTTATGAAAGCGGCTCTGGCACCAAATAGAGCCAAAGCCGTTAAAACTATCCTATGGAGCGGGCGACGGGAATCGAACCCGCGTCATCAGCTTGGAAGTGTTGCGACATTTTGTACTAAGCCGTCTACCTGCGCAAACGCGGATGCTCTACCTGCTATTTCTCTGTCTATTGCGTCTAAAAAGTCTATGATTTATAGTTCAGTCAACGCAAGTTGTGTCATATGTGTGTCATGCGTTGTGTCATGAGAGGAGACACCATGTGTGGGCTGTTACCTGCTGAAACGTATTACGGATACGCTCTGAAACAGTACGAAACCAAGGACAAGAGCGGAACAATCACGGGTTATAAGTGGCGTGCTGTCTACTATTACAAGGACGAGAGCGGGAAGCGCCACCAAAAGAACGTCACCCTAAAGACCGAGGGGCGCGACAAGGGGCGCTCTAAGCAGGTCGAAAAGGCGGCGAACCAAGAAGCCGAAGCAATCCGCCAACAGCTCAACGAGCAGGCTGTCAAAGACCCCCACAGCGGCGAGACGGTAGCCGAGTACTTCGGGAAGTACGTAGAGGAACGCGCAAACAGCATCGAGCGTTCATCAGCCAACGAGCTAAGGCGCATACTCAAAAGCTATATAGCGCCTAGTATCGGAGCTATCGAGTTGGACGCACTGACCCCAGACGATGTGGCGGCGTGGGTTACGAAGCTCAGCAAGGACTATGCGCCCTCCACAGTGAAGAAGTGCCTAACCAACCTGCGCTCTGCCATGAAACAGGCTGTAGACCGCGACAGGCTCGTTAAAGACCCCACGCGCGGCGTTAAGAACCCTCAGCAGGCGCATAGGAACCCCAACGCCCTCGATGCAAAGGGACGCGCAAAGGTAGCCCAATTTATCGCCCTAGACCCAGCGAAGCCGCTAAACGTTGGGTTTGCCCTAGCAATGTATATGGGTTTGCGTGAGGGCGAGATATGCGGACTGACGTGGAAGTGCGTGGACTTGAACGAGGGAACAGTCAGCATCGAGCGCACCATAGGGCGTGACGGCTCAAAGTGGTACGTGAAGGAACCCAAGACGGGCGGCAGCAGGCGCGAGCTGTACGCGCCCTCTATCATCGCCGACATGCTCGCGGCACGCCTAGCCAACGTCAAAGCCGAGTGTTTGGAGCTGGGTGTCCCGTTCGATGAAAACATGTACGTGACGGGCGGCGCTGACGGCTCGTTTATGCAACCCCACTATCTTTCGCATAGGTGGAGGATCGCGGCTGACGCTCTGGAGCTTATCGGTACGGAGGGCAACCGCCCAACGTTCCACGACCTGCGCCACACGTTCGCAACGGCAGCTGTGACGGCAGGCACGGATATTAAGACCGTAGCAAGCATGATGGGACACGCCAACGCGGCAATGACGCTGAACATATACGCGAGCGCCGACAAAGAAGCCAAGAAGCGCGGCGCGGCTGTGGTTGAGCAAGCGTACATGTCAGACGTTGCCCAGCACGCCAAGGACGGCTCAGTTATCGAGTTAGGCAAGACCGGAACAGAGAACTAGGAAGGGAGCATCATGGATAGCAAAGCGGCAGGCGCTACCACGTGGGTTCTAGACGATACCGAGATGAAAGAGCTACGGGGTTCCCTGCACAGCTTGGAGACGATAGCAGTTCTTCTTGGAGGGTTCGACAGCGGCGCAACGCTCGAAGGTTATATGTTGGGCGATATAGCGGAGCTGATAGACAGGGAGCTAAGGCGCGTCAGAGAAGCGATAGACAGCGCAAAGACAAACTAAGAAGGGAAAGACATGGAAACCAAGACGGCAAGCACGCTCACAAAGAAGGACGCGGCTCAGCTGATGGGCGCGGCGCTCCACCTCGAAGCCCTGTCAGAGCTTATGCGGGGCTATTCCCCAGAGCAAGGAGGGCTAGGCGAGGTAAGCGTTAAGGCGCTGGGGGCAGACCTAATGGAGGGCGCGAATGCAATCTTAGACGTGCTGGAACGCGCTGGTAGCGCCAAGCAGGATATAGAATAGATAACGCAAAGGGGCGTTCGGGGAAAGGAAACCGAGCGCCCCATTACTTAGGAACAACCCCCGCGCGAGGTATTGGAAAAGAGCGGGGATGTATGAACCCATTCTACTCCACCTCGCGGACATGGGTTTAGGGGTGGACGAATGGCACGCTATACCCGCGACGGGACGCACGCGCTAACCGAGCGCTTCAAAGCCGAGTACCGCGAAAAGGCGGCGAGGGAGGACGCGCGGAAGGACAAGAGCTATCCACTACCGAACACGCCCGAGTATGTCGAGCGATACCACGCGGCGCTGAAAACTATCGGCATAGAGAGCGGCAAGGCGCTTGGGGACTATTTCGGACTGGGACGCACGCAGGGCGCGGAGCTTTACAAAGACCCCTCGAAGCTCACGGCAGAGAGGGCGCAGCGCCTTTGGCTGAAAGCGGAAAACCTCTACTGGGAAAAGGAGTACGAATACCGATTCATGACGGAAAGCGGCGCGTATGACGATTCCGAGATTGAAGCTGAACGGAACGAGCAAGCGGAGCTGTCAAACGCGAGCGGCGCTTTAGATCCGAACCGTTTACCATACGGCTACGCAGAAGCCCTCCAAGAGGAATATCGGCTCAGGGCGCTAACGGAGGGATACGGGGCGCTGACCGATGGGCAGAGGGAAACCCTGTTGTCCATCATGGGCGATATGCTCAGGGCTAACGGCAGTGAGCGCGGGGCGCTGATAGCCGACAGCCTAGAGCGGACACGCAACGGCAGAAGAGCGACTAGCAACGAGCTATCGTGCATGGTGGCAAGCAGGCGTGGTCTATCGCTAGCGGAGCTGAAAGACCAAGGCGGCGAGGTGGTGTACGTATACGAGACGGGCGAGTACGGGGAGCAGATACCCACGAACGGCAGCAGCGCAGCTGACACGGTGCTAAGGGAATACGCGGGCATTTCGGAGGAATAGACCCCAGATTACGCAGAGGGATAGTGGGAACTGTGTAGATTGCTTGTTCCCGAAAAATAGTTTTCAAGAGGGCGGGTTCGGTTCATTTCGCAATTTAGCGGGATTAGACCGAACGCGCCTTTTTCTGTTTAGGCTCCCATAGGTTTCTATGGGTTTCCGTAGCGTTCCATAGACCTCCATAGTTCAAAGCCCTGTTCGCCCGATTTTGCCAAAACTCGCAAAACGACCGAACAGAGCCAAGCCTCAGGGTGCATTTTCCCAGTTAATCATGTCCGTTTCTTTGTCTATATTCCAAGTTGTCTAGACGCAACTAACAGAAGCCGAGGGCGCTGGACGCGGCTCCATCGGCGCATATCAGAAGGAGAACAGGCAATGAAAACGCTCACAAAGGGAATCGCCCCTACCGAACTAATCACGGCTGCAATCGAAGGCAACGCGCCCGTGGTGGATGCAAACACCGCGGCGGCTATCTTGGCTTGCTCCCCGCGTACCATCACCCGCATGTGCGAACAGGGCAAATTGAAGTCGCTAAAAGTCATGGGGATGTGGCGTATCAACAAGGCGGCTCTATTCGAGTTGGCGGGTATTCCAATCACGGCGGGCGCGACCGACCATGAGTAGCGCGGAGCTGTACGGGGTCGCATACTTTCACGGGGAGAGGATAGCGACATACGGCGAGGACGATGGAACCGACCGCACAACGCTCGACCTAAAGACCCCTGTTCTTCTAGATCCCACCAGGCACGACAGCAAGCCCACGGGCGGCGAGGTGGCGGCTATCAGCAGACGAATAATCCAGCCCGCCCACCTATACCGCCCGAATGTTGAGACACTAGCAAAAGCCATTTCGTGCGGCTATACGGTATGCGGCGGCATATGCGTTGGCAAGCGCTCCCCTAATTGCTGGAAGTCGCAACAGCTGTGGTGCATAGACATAGACAATGACGCGGCAACAAAGGAACGGGGTTACGACCCCTTGCCCTACACAGAAGCCGTGTTAAGGGCGTTCAGGGCTAACCTGCCTTTGGTCATTAGTTATCTGACTTTCAGCAGCAGCCCAGACCCCTACTGCCCAGCCGATAGCGAGCGATACAGGCTCATGTTCAGACGCGGCGCGGAGACGAGCGACCCAGAAGAAGCGGCGGCGTTCGGCGCGGCGCTGTTGGCAACGTACCCAGAAGCCGATCAATCCACCGCGCAATCAAACAGACTGTTTTTCGGAACCGACAAGGAGGTTTTAGCTTGGAACCGACCACTGGTTTAGAGCCGACCCATAGCCCCAACTACCAAGGATACAAGCTGCCCGAACGCATATTAGAGCATACGCGCAACACTGAACTTTTTAATTACGGTAGCCACCTTCAAGCCAAAGAGTATAGCGATGAGGACATAGAACGGATGGTAAGGCAGGCTAACGCCGAGAGGTGCGACACGCCTTTGTCAGAAAGAGAAGTCGAAAAGATAATTAAGAACGCAACGAAATACCCCAAGGGGCGTGACCCCGAATACGAAAAGCGTAACGATGGTTCTAGCGATACAAAACAAGCGGGGCTAGAGCTACCCAGAAGCATTAACGACAGGTCGCTATCGAAGCTGTTCGGCGAGCGTTACCGCGACCGTCTGCGATGGGTTAAAGAAGCGCGATGCTGGTATTGCTACGATGGGGTGCGCTGGGCTGACGGCACGTCAGGCGGTAACGAGCTTGCCGAGGGCATGATGAAAGAGTTCGTGGGAGACCTGTGCATAGCGGCGGCAACATGCAGCGACCCAGACCAACGCATTGTCAACATGAAAGCGGTAGCCAAATATAACGACAGCACCAAACGTCGAAACCTGCTCAGAGACAGCCACAGCGAACTCAGCACTAGTATCAAAGAGTTCGATACCAACCTCAAACTCATAAACTGTCGCAACGTGACCGTAGAACTTGGAGCAGTGGTAAAGACCCATCCACACACACCTAAAGACATGCTCACAAAAGTAGCGGGGTGTGACTACGACAAAGACATGGGGCACGGGCAATGGGACAAGTTCCTATCGGAGACTTTCAAAGGACGCGAGAAAGTCATACCGTTTTTTCAAGAGCGTATGGGTCTAGCCCTCGCAGGCGATACCTCCAGAGACTGCTTCTATCTTGCAATCGGGCAGACCAGAACAGGTAAAAGTACGACTGTGAACACTATCAAAAACGTGTTCGGAGAATACAAGACAACTGCTGACGCGGCAACATTCACGGAAAGTAGCAGAAGGGCGCAGAACGCATCACCAGATTACGCCTGTCTGCGCGGCGCACGCCTAGTAGACGTTCCCGAACTAGCGGAGGGCATGATACTCGACATTGCTCTGGTAAAGCGAATCACGGGAGGTGATGAGCTGACCGCGCGAGCGCTCAGGCAAGACCCCATCACGTTTACGCCCATATGCACAATCATCATGCCGACTAACTTTAAGCCACGCATGAAGGACGAAACCCTATTCACCTCAAAGCGTGTAGTGATCCTACCGTTCTACAACACTCGGGAAGAAAACGAACAGGACTACGGGCTTGAACAAAAGATGTGCGAACCCAAGTTTGCGAGCAGCGTCCTCAATTGGATAATCGAGGGATACCAAAGGGCTGTGACAATTGGCAGCAAGGTTCCCGACATATGCGAAGAACTCGCAAAAGACTATTCGAGGGACGAGGATATTATCGGCGCGTTCATCGAGGATGAATGTACCGAGGTTGACGGGATTATGACAGACGGTTCGTTGATATACAGCAGATATAGGACATGGAGCATTGATAACGGCTATCAGCCAGCCAGCGCCAACAACTTCTATAAGAGGTTGGTCAGAAGGGGATACCGAAGGAGCAGCGGAAGGGTTGAGACCGGTTCGGGAACGAAGTCAGTACGCAACCGTATACACGGGCTGACGCTCAGATATGGCGGGTGTGACGATGTGCGCGATAAACCCGCTTTTCGGTCATAACCCTATAAGAAATTACTTATAAATAATGACCACTATATAGCTAAAGCGTCACAGTTATTATTATCTTCACAGGTAGATGGCTGTTTTTAGGTGTGACGCTTTTTTAGTTCAAGCCCGAACAAAAGCCCTATTACGCCCTCGCAGCAACAGCGGGGGCGTTTTTCTATGGCGGCAGCTTGCCGAAAAAGACCCCATACTGACACACAGAAGGGGTCTAAAAGCCGCGGCACGCGGCGGTTACGAATGGGGCTATCGCCTACCTAGCACGCCAAGCGGCGCGGTTCGCTTCTCTGCGTTCCTCTTTGGTCTTGGCGTTCGGCGCGGGTGCATCCATTCCGTATCGCGCCCACCACTCATCGCGGTTCGCTCGTCTGCACTTCTCTTTGTAGGCTCTTTCGCTATCCCTGTTCTTCATAGCAGCACCCCAATGCTCTACTATCGGTCTTGCATAGGGCTATGGTGCTGTCGCGCTCCCCCGCTATCTGGGGCGCTCTGTAAAGAAATTAGCGTCATATATGACGGTAAATCGGTAGCCCGTTCTGGGGTACTTTGTAAAGGAATTAGCGTTACATGCAACGGTAAAACCCAACGCCTGTTTTGGGCGTTCCGTAACAGTTGCGTAACCGACTTCCAATTTCGTAGCGATAAAAAAATCAGGGTGTGGCGCTGGGTAGCCCCAGCACGCTCGCGTGAATCGACCCCCTCCCCCTGTATATACCCGCCTATGCCTATCTACCTGCGTTTTTGTTCGCATATCAAAAAAGAGCTCTTGGGGGGTATTTCAGCCCAAGGCGCGATGGGGGCTATGGGGGCACGGGAGGGGGACTCCCCCACCCATCACGCGCGGGTAGCGAAGCATACTAGACCCCTCATGACACAGCCATGACACAACCCCATGACACACTTCTGGTTGCTTTCCGTTCGGCGATCTAAATCTTGGGCGCTGAAAAGACAGGCGACACGACCGCTCACGGCTCCATATCTACCGCCTAACGAACCTAGTCTGTGTCATATCTGTGTCATGAGCGTGTGTCATGAGCTAATTTCGGCATAAAAAATCGCAAGCCAAATAAGTACTTTGACCTGCGATTATGTTGCTTGGAGCGGGCGACGGGAATCGAACCCGCGTCATCAGCTTGGAAGGCTGGGGTTCTACCATTGAACTACGCCCGCAAGATATGGTCGGGACGACAGGATTTGAACCTGCGACATCCTGCTCCCAAAGCAGGCGCGCTACCAAACTGCGCCACGTCCCGAAGGTGTTGAGCAGCTAAGGTCTAAACCTTGCGTGTCCCAAAGCGAAGGAAATTATAGGGGAGACTTCCCGCTTGTGCAAGCGACGATACCCTAGCTCCTCGAATGTGCGACAAACTGGCTATGGAGCAGACCAATCACAAACGCCACCACAGCGACCGGCGCCCACGCAGCGCCGATATCTGCCAGCGGCAGCGCATCGAACGGCAACCACGCGCCCGCAAAGAACGCGTCGCGGACCGAGGTGATCACGCTCTGCACCGCGACGACGCCGCCGACCCAAACCCACACCCGCGGATGCGCATCGCAAAAACCGTGCACCAGGCCCATAAGCACCAGCACGATGGCAACGGGATACAAGGCGTTGAGCATGGGCACCGAGAACATGAGGATCGCGTCGAGACCCACGTTGGAGAGCACGCACGAAAACGCCGCGAACACAAAGGCGAGAACCGCGAAGGGACGGCGCATGGCCTCCTCGGAAGCCTCCGCTCCCCCTTCGACCACATACGTCTCGCAGAAGTAGCGCGAGCAGCAGCTGATGAGGCCGATGCATACGTTCATGCAGGCGAGGAAAAAGATCGCAAAGACCACGACCGTGCCGGCAAGACCAAAGTGCATGGAGGCAGAGCGGGCAAGGATGGCGGCACCGTTGGTGGCATCGGGCACAACCGTGCCGAGCTGCATGCCGGCAAGCGCCAGGCCGCAGTAGATGATGGCCATGAGCACGCCGGCGATCACACCAGAACGCGAGATCTCGAAGGCCACGCGCTTGTCATCGGTCACGCCCAGCTCGTGGATGGTCTCGGCGATGATAATGCCAAAGGCGAGCGACGCAAGCAGGTCCATGGTCTGGTAGCCGGTCAAAAACCCCTGCACGGCAGCGCCTGCGTCGTAGGGAGCCTGCGGCGCGCCAGCGGGACCCAACGGCGAGACCACGGCGGCACCCACGACCAGCACGATGAGCGCAATGAGCGCGGGGCCCGTAATGCGGCCGAGCACGCGCGTGATAACGCCCGGACGCAGCGTGAGCGCAAACGCGACGACAAAGAAGCCAACGGCAAACACCAGGCGAGCCGTGCCGAGCGAGACGCCCTCCGGCAGCAGCGGTACCAGCATCTCGAAGGCCGTGGAGCTCGTGCGCGGAATAGCCAGGCACGGGCCGATGGCTAGATACACCGCCGCAACGAAGAATTCTCCAAATTTAGGATGCACACGCCCGGCCAGCTCGCGCGCCGTTCCGGCAAGCGCCACGGCGATAAAGCCCATGACGGGCAGACCGATGGCGGCGATGAGAAAGCCGAGCATGGCGAGCGGCGTGGCAGAGCCTGCCTGCAGCGCCAGCAGCGGCGGAATGATGAGGTTGCCGGCGCCAAAGAGCATCGAGAACAGGGCGATGCCGACGGTAACGACATGGTCGGAGCGCAGGCCGCGCGGGGCGGATGAGGCCATGGGACCACCTTTCGGGTCGAAACAAAAACGGGACGGGCAAAAGACCCGTCCCGCAAGTATAAACGTTTGAGCAGGTCAGATGATGCAAAGCATCAATCTGGTTGCCTCTTTAGATCCGCTACGCGTCAGAGCGACGGCGACGCAGCAGCTCGAGCCCCAGTGCGACAAGCGCAACAGCACCCGCGGCCACAGCGACAGCCAACGGCGTGCGATCGCCCGTATCGGCGAGCTGCTGAGCACTCGACTTGGAAGACTCCTTCTTACCGGAGTTTTCCGCGCCCGATGCCTTTGCCTTATCGACTGCGGAGTCATCCGAGCTACCGGGTTTTGTCGGATCCTTTGAATCCGGCTGGTCGGAATCGGGCGTTCCGGGCTTTTCCGGCTCCGGCTTACTCGGGTTGTCAGGCTCGGGCTTATCCGGGTTTTCCGGGTCCGGCTTGTCCGGCTGATCAGGCTCCGGTTTATCGGGCTCAGGCTTGCCCGGGTCCGGCTGGTCAGGCTGGTCAGGCTCGGGCTTGTCCGGCTGGTCCGGGTCGGGCTTGCCCGGATCGGGAACCACCGGGTCCGGGTCGACAGGCTCCTGCTTCTTCTTCACCGTCAGCGTACCGGGCTCAACCATGACATCGAAGTTCGGGTCGGTGACCGTCGCCTCGATCTGGTACTCGCCCGCCGGGGAACTCTCATCGGCGACGCAGGAGTACTCGACCTTCACGCCCGAGGTATTGGCCGAGCTCTTTAGGCTCGAGGTAAACGCGGGGTTCGCCTCTCCCTCGAAGCGTTCAGCATCGTCGACCTTTACCTTAAGCTTCGCCGGCGCAATCTTGAAGTTGCGCGAGGCGGCGCCGATATACCCGTTGCTTCGCAGCGTGGCAACGGCGCGATACGTGCCCGCATCGGTCGGGGCCTCACTCGACGAATAGTGTGTGCCGCCCGTCCCGTAATACCTGATCCTCAAGTCACCTTCGCAGGCCTTGGGAACCCCCGTGACCTCGGGCGCCTGGGCGTCACCACTATAGACGAAGTCGCCGCCTGCAAATGCGAGCTCGACCCGCTTCGCCTGAACGACCAGAACGAAGTGCGCGGTCGTGGTCTTGCCATGAGCATCCTTGCACGTGACGTCAAAGGTAGACACTCCGGCCTTGGACGAGGTGCCCGAGAGCGTCAGACCGCCCGCCGTGCGGATGAGCTTAAATCCGTCTGGGAGCTTAGCGTCGTCCCACGTGTACTCATACGGAGCTTCGCCACCCGCGGCACCCAAAATCGTCGCGCGATACGTGTTATGCGCACGTGCGACCGGCAGCAGACCGCCGTTGAACACGAGGGTATCCCGGGGCACAACGGAAACGACGGCGCGATCGCTGTCCACCTGTGTCTCGGTACGAAGATATCGCTGAGTGACGCGGCAGGAATACTCGCCGGCGCAATCCTCATCGAGGCCCTCGATGAGGAGCGTCTCCTCCGTCTCGCCCTCAAGCGCCACAGCCTCGCCGCCCACCATGTGGAACCACTGATAGGAAAGCTCAATCTCGGCAGCAGAACCCGTGGACGAGGACGCGTGGTCGAGGACGCCCTTGCCCGCCTCGGCAGCAACCGAGAGCACAACAGCATCGTCCTCGTGGGCACTCGCATCCTGCGGCTGCGCGACCACATGCGGAGCGTCCGCCTTCACAAACTCGAACGTGACCTCCTGCGATGCGGTGACATCGCTCAGCGTGACCTCGTACGCCCCGCCCTTGTAATCAGAAATGTCGAGGTCAACAGTCGCATCCGAGCCTGCCTGCGCGACCGTCACGCGCTCGAGGTAGCAGTCCTCGTCGGGCGTCGCCGAGAGGATCGCGTCCCCGCCCTCAACAACCGAAACCGAAGCATTGTCGACCGAACCGTTGACTGCCTTCGCCGTCGCCTTGTAGTGCTCGGGCTTCTTCTTGACCGTCAGCGCGCCGGGGTCGACCGCGACATCGAAGTTCGGATCGGCGACCGCCGCGTCGATCTGGTATTCACCCGCCGGCGATTTCTCATTCGCCGGGCAGAAGTACGTAACCTTTACGTCCGACGTGTCGCAACGACTCACCAAGCTGGAGGTAAACTCGGGGTTCTTCTGACCCTCAAAGCGCTCGGCATCGTCGACCTTCACTAGCAGCTGAGCCGGCGCAACAGCAACCGTCAGTTCAACGTCTTCGGCAGCAAGATAGTTACGCGAGGCAGCGGCATGGGCGACAACACGCGCCGTACCGGCGGCCTTCACCGTCGCACAACGCCCCTTAATCGAAACCGAGCTCGCATCGTCATCGGAATCAACCAGCTCAAAGCTCACGGGAGTCTGGGCAACGTTGTTAAACACAATGGGGTCTCCACCGTAAACACCCGAATAGCTCGTCGTTCCCGTAATGACCTGGCTTGCCTTTGCAATCGAGAACTCGGCGGACTTTTTACCCTGATAGTTGGGGTCAGTCACCGTAACCGTGACGCGGTAGTTGCCACTGTCGCACGGCTCCAGCGCCGTCGGACCATAGGACGTTCCATCTATACCGCGATAGGTAACGGAATAGGCAGACGCATCAAGGCCGGCAACCGCAACCGCCGCACCGTGTCGTGCGCCATCGTATGTCACATCAGACGTCTCGATCGAAATATCGACCGGGGCCTTCTCGATCGTGAAGTCACAGGTGGCATTACCGACATATCCCTTGGCGTCGAGCGTCACCACCGCACGATACGTGCCGGCATCCACCGGCGCCTGATCCGACGAGTAATGCGTGTCACCCGTGCCGACATAGATCAGGTTGACATCGTTCTCGCAACCCTCGGGCACGCCCGAAAGCTTCGGAGCCTGCGCCGTCGCGTTGTAGGTAAAGGTCTGGCCCTCAAATGCAAGCGGGGCTTTCTTCGCCTTCACGAGCAGCGCGAAGTGTGCATCGCACTTGTCGCCCAGGTCATCGGTGCACGAAATCTTAAAGCGACAAACACCCGTAGCCGCAGGCACGCCCGAGAGCAACAAGGCGCCCGATCCGTCATCTGCCAGCGTCAGCTGCATGCCCTCAGGAACCTCAACATCATCCAAGTTGTACGCATACGGTGCCTTGCCGCCCGTAGCGCCGGTAATCTCTGCACGGTACTCATCGTGAGCGGTCGACACCGGCAGCACACGCCCGTTAAACACAAGTGCTTCTCGGGGCACGATGGATACCTTCGCATGTTCGGTGTCCGTCTTTGTCACCGTGCCCAGGTAGTTCTGCGCAATGCGGCAGAAGTACTCGCCCTCGCTGTCACTGTCGAGCTGGGCGATTGAAAGAGTCTCCCCCGTCTGGCCCTTTAGCGGCTCTACCTTGCCACCATCGACGGGCACGCGATACCACTGGTAGCTCAGCGTAACGTCTGCAGCGGGTCCAGAAGACACGTCCGCATGGGCGCGAACATTGCGCCCCGCCTCGGCGGTGACCGAAAGCTCAACCGGATCGCCCTCGTAAGCACTCGCATCCTGCGGCTGAGCGAGCACCTCCGGAGCCGCAGCCTTCGCGAATTCAAACGTGACCTTTTGCGGAGCACTCACGCCACTCAGCGTGACCTCGTACGCCCCACCCTTATAGTCAGAAATATCAAGGTCATAGGCATTGCCAGCCGAACCTTCATCACTCGCTTCTTCGGCAACAGTCACGCGCGTCAGGTAGCAGCCCTCATCGGGCGTCGCCGAAAGCGTCGCCTTGCCATCCGTAGTGACCAAAGCAGACTCCGGATCAACCGATCCGTTGACCGCTCGGGCCGTCACCTTGTACTTAGGCGCCTCCGCAAAGCGCGCCTCAACGGTCATGTTGTCCTCGGGGACAAACGTCCAGGTAGCATCCGTGCTCAGCGGCTCATCGCCCAACGACCCATCATCATTGCGTGCATACCACCCATCAAACACATAGCCCGCATCGGGAACGGCAGTCAGGGTCGTGGACTCACCGTTCTCGACTTCGTTGGTCACGGCATAGCCCAGAGATTCGTCCTCGGAGGAACCATCGACGTGTCCGCCCTGACGCGAATCCACCGCCGTAACCGTCATCGACGCCCGCTCATAAACGGCCGTAAAAGTACGGTTGCCAAACACTACGCGGTTGATCACCGGAGTGGCGCCCACAGGCATGCCGTTCTCGTCGACCCAGCATTTAAACTTCCAACCATCGTGCGGCACGGTAAACATAATCGCCGCGGAGTGGTAGGAGCCGCCGGTACCAAGCGCAACCATGCTAAAGCCCGCGCCCTTGGGATACGTAGCGACCTGGACATCGCAACCCGTCTCATAGAACACGGCCGTAAGCTGCCTATTCTCCTTTGCGGTACCGATATAGAATGCGCTGTAGCTCACCGTGACACCCGCATCGTCGACCCAATGCGAGAAGTGGTACTTCTTCCACGGAATCGCAATCGCCATAAACATGTCGCCCCTGTCGTACGACCTGCTACCGGCAGGAATGCCGTCAACCAGAAGGGCCGTACCGCGGAAGATGGACGAGCCGGTGACGGTAATGGTCACCTGTCCATCGGATTCGAACTGTGCGTAGTACGTTATGTCTTGCATGGCGGTCACATCGAGGGTCGTCGCGGTCTCGACAATCGAGGTGCCCTCCTTATCGGTGCTCCAGCCCACAAAGCGATAGCCCATACCGGCAACAGCAGTCAGCTCCACATGATTGCCCACGGCAAAGCTACCGCTGCCCGTAACGCGGCAGCCCCTGTTCGAAGCCTTGTCCTTCACCACGACCTCGCCCGTAACGGTCACCTCGTACGGATCGGCAAACACGGCCTGGAGCTCCAACGTATCGTCCTCGAGCCCCTCGACCATATCCTTGTCGAGCTTAACCCAGCAATGGGCGTCGCAGCTCAGCAGCGACTTGTTGCCCTCGGCATCCAAGACATACCAACCGGCAAATCGCTTGGTACCCATAGGTGTAGCGTTGAGTTCGACCGTATCACCGAATTGATAGGAGCCCTCGCCGCTCAGAGTGCTAACGCTATCGTCACTCGCGCTCAAAACGACCTGATAGGACTTAGGCGCAAAGGTCGCCGTGTAGGTAGCGTCGTCCGTGACCTTAACGGTATAGTCGGTGTTCTCGCTGACTGTCCCGCCCTTGTCGTCCGTCCAACCCGCAAACGAATACCCGGTGTTTGCAGTCGCACGAAGCGTTGCGCGGTCGCCGGCCTCATAGCCACCAAAGCCGCTCACGGCTCCGCCCTCGCCAGGCGAAGCAACGGTATGCACGACATACGAACCCGACGCAAAGAGGGCATAGAGCGACGTATCCTCACGCACGGTAAATCGATAGGTTTTCTTGGAGCTCACGCACGTGCCGTTACGGAGCCAGCCCACAAAAGCCGTATCCTCGGCGGCGACCGCACGCACGGTTGCGACCTGTCCGGCGGCATACGTCCCCGCGCCCTCGACCGTGCCCATACTCTCCTCGCACGAGACGTCCACCGTACATTGCTTTGCCGAGAACACGGCCTGGAGCGTCGTGTCAGACGTCGGCACCACGTGATAGGTTCTGTCACGGCTTACCACGGCTCCCGAGGCATCGGCCCAATACTCAAACGCATAGCCCGAAAGCGCATGCGCGGTCAGCGTGGCGGCATGCCCCGCCTCAACGGTACCTGTGCCCTCGACCCAGCCGGCGACGCTCGATTCGACCAGCGAACCGGTGCCGGAATCGACTACCGCCGTGGCGTCGACTTCATAGCTTTTTGCCATAAAGCGAGCGACGTGCACATGGCTGCGCTCCTGGTGGCAGATGAACTCCGCATCGGCAGACTCAAACGTGCCGTCGGCCGTATACCAACCAGTAAAGACGTAACCGGGGTTGGGCGTCGCCTTCAGGGCAACCTCAGCGCCGCGGTCGGCAAGGACGCGGCTCGCCTTGACGGTGCCACCTTCCGCAGGATCGGCGAGGGGTACGCAAACGGTATCGACAGGCACAAAGGCCGCGGTAATAACGCAGTGCCCGGTTTTACCGCGAGCCTTCGCAACCAACGAGGTCTCATGCTTAAGGCTCTTCAGGCGGCCATTGACGTACCAACCCCAGAACAAAAAGCCAGGATGGGCCTTGGCCGTCAGATGAAGGGTCTCACCTAATTTGAACTTATCAGTCGTGGGCTTCACCACAGTCCCGTTGCACGTCACGGTACCGCCGAGCCACGAATCAGCCGTGACCATGACCTCGGGTTTTGAGTCGGTAAAGATCGCGGTATAGGTGTCGCTCTTGGTAACCTTAACGACCAGCTCGGCGGTGTCGTACTCCTTACCGGAGTCATCCTTCCAATGGTCAAAGCGGTAGCCGTCATTGGCCTTTGCCTTGAGCATCACCGTGTCGCCATATCCGCAGGTAACCGAAGATGCCCCCGGGTGCCCCTCAATCTCAACCGCACCGCGCTCCATAAAGGTCTTCTTGGCCTTCGCCGTCACGGTATAGGTATTTTCCTCAAACACCGCGCGCACGGTGCATTCCACGTCCTCGGGATAGAACTCGAGGTAGCTGGGGTCGGTGCCCAAAAGCAGGTCCGTCTTGGCGTCGTACCAGCCCTTAAAGGTAAATTGTTTGCTCGCCTCGGCCGTGAGCTCTATGCTCAGCATGGCAGGCTCGCCCTTCATGCAGTAGCCCTCGCCGTGCACTAAATATTTGCCCGCCATGGCCGCGGCCGGCTCAACGACCACGTCTACCTTGCAGGCACGCGTAAACTTCGCCTGGACCACGCAGTCGGTAATGGGCTCAAAGGTATAGGAACGCTCGCTCGACACCAGCGTCGACGTAGTATCCGAGCCACCATTGCTCAGATACCAACCGTCAAAGATATAACCCTCGGATGGGGTGGCCTCCGCGGTCACGCGCTGCCCTTCGGGAACCTCGAGCACCATGCCGGCAGTCTCGCCGCGCTTCAGTGTAACGGTGCCGCCCTCGAGCGGGTCGGCCTCGGCACGCACGATATGCGCATCCCTGCCGTCCATTACAGCCTCGATCCGGGCATTCCCGTTAACGCGGTATTCGCAAACTTCCTGCTTGTTGGCAATCGTGATGCCCTGCGCATCGGTTTCGCGCCACTCCACAAACCGATACGTTTTTTCCGGATTGTCGGGGCGCACCTTGGGCCGCATCGTAAACGTGAGAATGTCCCCATCCTTCGCGCGAACCTTGCCATCCACGACCGGCACGCCATCGCACAGCACCTCGGCGCTATCGAAGGGATCGGTATTCACCAGGATTGTCTTATCCGCCTTGCGGAAGCGTGCAACCAGATGGCGGTCGACCTCGGCCTTGAAGATATACGTACACTCGGGCGAGACCTCGATGCCGTCCTCAAACCATCCCACAAAGGCATAGTCGGGACCCTCGCTCGCGGTGACCATAGCCTGATCGCCACGCGTAATGCTCTGCTTTACGGGGCTTGCGGTGCAGCCTGTCGAAAAATCGGCCTGAATGCCATCGGCTTCGGCAACCGCCGTAATCTCAACTTTTTTCTCGAAAACGGCCGTCATTTTTACGACCTCGGGCGTCAGGTCCGTGATCGTCATCGTCTTGAGAGGTGATGTCGAGACCTCGACACCGTTCTCTTTCCAACACACGAAGCGATAGCCGGGATTGGCGACAGCCTCCAGCGTGGCGACCGTCCCCTCATAGTGGATACCGCCTCCGGTAACGACGCCGCCCACCTCGGGCTGCGCGGTGGCAATTATTTCGATCTTATGGTCGCCATGAGGCTTGGGCTTCTTGTGGTCGTCGATGATGTCCTTAATCTCCTTGAGCGCCTTCGTGCCGACGGCGGCAACATCCTCAATGTTGTCGGCCATACCGATCTCGATCACCGCATCGGCCGCGATGGGGTCGACGATCTCGCCCAGCCCATACATGGTAGCGAGGACGGCCGCAGCCGTAATCGCGGCGATGAGCGCAGCCTTAAGCGCTGCGAGTGACTCGTCGGGGTCAGTCGCAGCGCGGAAATGCGCGGTGTACTGCACATCTCCCTCGAGCACAAACGTGTAGGACGGACCATCGTCGCCGGTAAAGACAACGTTGCCGAGGGCATCGGTCGCGTAGTCAAACACATAGCCAGGCATTGGCACCGCCACGACCGTTACGCGCGACCCGATACCGTACAGACCGGTAGAGAGGAACTGTCCGAGCGGCTGCCCGTTCTCATCGACCCCGTCCACACCCAGCACAACGCTCGCCTGCGGAGCGCAGTAGCGCGGAGTGATCTCGATCCTAGCGTCAGTCTTGTCCTCGGACACAATCGCGTCCGCCTTGTTCACCGTATAGGTAAAGTCAAGCTGATCGCTCACGGCGTACGCATCATCGCCCTCGCCCAGATACCAGCCCAGGAACAGCGCGTTATCCGTGACAGCGGAAACCTCAACCGTCTCGCCGGCATTGCGATAGCAGTTTTGAGCGGTAACACTCAGGTGCGCAAAGTCCTGCGACGAGTCGGTCGCCTGCGCATCGTTGACGTACACCGCATAGTCCTTGAGTTTAAAGCGAGCCTCCAGGGACAGGTCCTTATCTGGCGTAAACGTGTAGACCGGCTCCTTGGAGATGTACTTGCCGGACTCGGTGTCATACCAGCCCTTAAACGTGATGTTGTCGTTGAGCATCCCCAAAGTACCGGCATCGAGCGCGACTTCGGCACCTGCGTCGATCGTCATCGTGCCGGAAACATCGGGAAGCTCAACGCCATCCATCAGCTTGTGTTCGCCCTTATCAATCGTTTGGGCATAGGAAATCTGGAACGATGTCGGCGTGGGTTTCTTAAGCTGTAGCGTGCCCTTGGTTTGGGTTTCGAAATGCGAATAGCCGTCGTCATACACGAGCTTTACGGGCTGTCCGTCCATCGACTCATCGAAGACATCACCATCGCAGGGGGTGGCCGTAAGGTACTCGCCGAGCTCTTCCTGTATGAGGGCCTCGTAGTCCCAAATCGATACCGAATGCGGGTAATCGAGCTCGACGTTCATGCCCTCGAGCGAAATGGTCTCCCCCGTCTCATAGGTCATGTTGTTGGGGTCGCATGAAATCTCAACGTTCTCGAGCACCTTGCCCACCGGGACGGGCAGGCAGCCGTTGCACCTCTCCCAAACAGCTTTGGGATGCCCGTTAGCATACTTCGGAATCATCTTGGCGGGGACCATGACGGTCATGTTGTATTTGGGGAACGTGTCGGTGTTAATGAGCACCGCATTGTTGCACCCAAAGAACACGGTCTCGAGATTGGTACTGCCAAACGCCTTTTTCGGCAACTCCTCGATCTTGGAGTTATATGGCAGTGTCAGCCCGCCGCTCAAGTCGGTGCCGTAGAAGCAGGTGTGACCAAGCGTTTCGACCGTTGTGTTGCTCTCGAGCCCCGTGGTAGCAAGGTTCGAGCAGAACCTAAACGCGCAAACGCCAATCGATGTAATGGAGGTATTCTTGTCCAGGCCGGTATCGGTCAGAGCTCTGCAGCCTTCGTAGGCTCTGTCGGGAATCGATGTGAGGCCGACAACCTTGTCGAGCCCCGTGGACACCAGCCCACTCTCGGCAAACGCGGCGTCGCCCATAGAGCCAATGGCGGCAACCTCGTTGATGTTCAAACTCGTAAGCGACTTGCAGCCATAGAATGCCTCTTTCCCGATGGTACCGATGGTCATGCCGGAAAGGCTGATATCGGTGAGATTCGGGCAGTTATAGAAGGCGTGCAGTCCGATTTTGGAAATGGAACTGTTCTCAAAGCGCACTGAGCACAGATTGGTAGAGTCGGCGCAGAGCTGTGCGTCGACTTCATCAACCCCGTAATCGACAATCAAATTCGTTACCATTCGACCGTCGACGGAGTTCTCGCGCGGGTTGTTTTCATCGATTTCTACCGTAAGATTTCCGTTTGCGTCGCACGGATACAGGTAGTAGTTCGGCATGAACTTGGCATACTCGTAGGCCGCCTGCTGCAGGTTGCCCTTGCTGTACGCGACAAGGCGCGTGTAGCCATCGTCGTACACGACCTGTATAGGTTCTCCGTCCATCGACTCGTCGAAGACATCACCATCACAGGGGGTCGCCGTAAGGTATTCGCCGAGTTCGTCCTTTATGAGCGCTTCGTAGTCGCTATCCATCGTCGAATGAGGATATTGAAATGTGACGCTCATGCCCTCGAGCGAAATGGTGTCACCCTGCTGATAGGCCATCTTGTCGGGATCACGTGAGACCTTAATCTTTTGAAGCATCTTGCCCACGGGGACGGGCAGGCTGCCATTGCAACTCTCCCAAACCTCGTTGGGGCGACCGCTTGCGTATTGCGAAACCATCTTGGCAGGGACCATGACGGTCATGTTTTGCTTGGGGAACGTGGTGGAATTAATGAGCACCACATGGTCGCATCCAAAGTACACAGTTTCAAGCTTAGAGCCATAGAACGCACGGCTCGGCAGTTCCTCGATCTTGGAATAAAGGGGCAGCGTCAGCCCGCCGCTCATATTGGTCCCGGAGAAGCAGCCTTCGCGAAGCGTCTTGATCGTCGTATTGTTCTCGAGCCCCGTCGTCGCAAGGCGAGAGCAGTTTTTGAACGCATTAACGCCGATTGATGTGATAGATGTGTTCCCTCCCAGACCGGTATCGGTCAGAGCGCTGCAGCCATTATAAGCGTTCTCAGGAATCGAACTGAGACCAACGACCTTGTCGAGCCCCGTAGACCGCAGCCCGCTCCAGGCAAACGCGGCATCGTCCATAGAGCCGATGGTAGCAACGTCATTAATGTTCAGACTCGTAAGCGATCCGCACCCAGAAAACGCTTCTGTTCCGATGCCCCCAATGGTCATACCGGAAAAGCTGATATCGGCGAGATTCGAGCAGCCAGAAAAGGCGTGTAATCCAATTGAAGAAATAGAGCTGTTCTCAAAACGTACCGAGCGCAGATTGGAGGAGTACTCACAAATATATCCGGGGACCCCATCCACTCCGTAATCAACGATCAGATTGGTCACCAATTTACCATCGACAGAGTTCTCATTCGGGTCGTTTTCATCAATCTCTACCGTAACGCTTCCGCCAGCATCACACGGATACACATAGCCGTTCGGCATAAGCTTGGCATACTCATAGACCGTTGGGTCCTCATACACGAGGGGATCGACTTCGCTGTCATCGGACGAGGGTTCCGCCGTTGCAGGCGAGGTCTTTGCTGCATCGGAGTTGGTCGCGGAGCTCGAAAGATCTTGGGCCAGGCTCGACGTGGAAGTGCTGGTATCCGAGCTGGACGATTCGTCCAGAGCGTTATTCGTTTGGTCGGAAGTTGTGGATGAGCCGCCCTCGCCCAAAGACGACGCGTTATCGATCGCATCGGCATCAGCGTCAGAGCCCGAGTCGGTCTCTTGGGCCTCGTTTTCGACGGCGACCGCCCCAGCATCATCGGCATAGGCTGTGCTGGGCGCAAGGGGTATCGAGGTCACGACCATCGCGACCGAAAGATAGACGACCAAAAACCTATAGAGGGCAGCAGTGATCCTGTTCATAGGAACCTTCCCGCAATTCGCAAAGATACCGAGGACCCAGTGCGGGCCATCATCTCACAATACCCTGTATAAGCGACAATGCGGGAAGGTTACGCAAACGGTTTATCTAAGGGCGCAGAAGGTTGGTCTAATCGCAGCTCAAATCACGCAAAGCGTCAATCGCGGTGTCGACTTCCTCGTCCGTGTTGAAATACCCAAACGAGAAACGAACGACACCCTGACGCTCAGTCCCGAGCGCGCGGTGCATGAGCGGGGCACAATGGGCGCCGGGGCGCGTCGCAATCCCCCACCCCTGCATGAGCGCATCCGAAATCTGGGCAGAGTCGATATCGCCCACGTTGAGTGAGACGATCGCCGAGCGCACGGGCTGGTCAAAGGCACCGTAGAGTGCAATGCCGGGGATTTCGCGAACACCGGCGAGGAAGCGCTCTGCAAGCGAGCGCTCATGCGCCGCAATCGCCTCGACCCCGCCTTGTGCCTCGATAAAGTCGAGGCCGGCAGAAAGGCCCGAGATACCGTGACCGTTGAGCGTGCCCGCCTCAAGGCGCGTGGGCCACTCAAGCGGCTGCAGCGCATCGAAGCTGTGTACACCGGTGCCGCCCATGGCCCAGGGCGCCACGTCGACGCCCTCTGCCACGGCCAGGCCGCCGGTGCCTTGAGGTCCCATGAGCCCCTTGTGGCCGGTAAAGCACACCACGTCGAGCCCCATAGCATCCATGTCAATCTTCGCCGTGCCGGCAGACTGCGAGGCGTCGACGATCACCAGCGCACCTGCCGCATGGGCCATAGCCGCCACGCGCGCAATGTCGACCGCGTTGCCGGTCACATTGGAGGCGTGCGTCACCACCACAGCACGCGTGTCCGGCGTAACCAACCGCTCGAGCTCGTCGTAGTCGAGCACGCCGTTCGCGTCGCAGCCCGCATGCTCAACCGCCACACCCCGCTCCGCCGCCAGGCGATTGAGCGGGCGTAACACCGAGTTGTGCTCGAGCACCGTCGTGACCACACGGTCGCCGGGGCGCACCACGCCACAGATGGCGGTGTTGAGCGCCGCGGTGGAGTTGGGCGTAAAGCACACATGGTCCGCTCTCGGGCAACCCAAAAGGCGCGCGAGCTTGGCACGGCAACCGTGAATCGTACGAGCCGCATCGAGAGCACCCGACGTGGCGCCGCGCCCGGCATTGCCGAGCGAGCACATCGCCTGCGTCACGGCATCGATGACCGCCTGCGGCTTGAGCATGGTCGTCGCCGCGTTATCCAGATAGATCATCGCACGACCTCCCACATGTCAATCACCGTAAAGCCCTCGGTGGGAACACCAGCTGCGGCAAGCTCGGCGCGCAGCAGCTCCTCATCGGCAGGCAACGCCTTCCACGCCAAGCCGCAGCCGGCAGCAACCTCCCCGGGCACGGGAATCGTGCGCCCGGGGAGGCCGCGCTCGATGCACAGGGACTCGCAGCCCATGGCGGCCGCCGTGGTGGGAAACGTGATGACAAGCGCCGGACGCTTCTCCCTCATGGCAACTCCAACCAATACGCTACGGGCGCACGACGCGCACGGCCTGCTCCATCTTCTCCACGATCACGTACATGTTGGTGACCTCGCCCACCGCAAGCTGGTCTTTAATGCCAAAGTGGTCCAGGCAGGTACCGCAAGTGAGAATCTCGACGCCCTGCTCGGCCAGGCCCTTCAGGTCATCGAGCACCGGAGAGCCCTCAACGGTGAGCTTGGCGCCGCCGTTGTAGAACAGCATGGTCGCGGGCAGCTCCTCCTGCTGCGTCACGGCAAAGATGAAGGCCTTCATGAGCTTGTGGCCCAGCTCGTCGTCGCCGCGGCCCATGCAGTCGGTGTAGACGGAAATGACGAGCTTGCCCTTGCCGGCGCTGGCATCACAGAAGGCAGCGCCATCCTGCTCGGGATCAGCCACGGCAACGGCACCGGCGGTCGCCACGGTCACGTGCCACTCGGCGTCAGAAACCTTCTCGACCGAGGCCGTGCAGCCCTTCTCCTGCGCCATCTTGGAGATGTTCTTGACGGCGGTCTCGTTATCGACCGAGGTCACGACAACGCCCTCGCCATCGAGCTGCTTGAGCGCCTTAAGCGTCTTGACGACGGGCAGCGGGCAAGCGTCGCCCATGGCATTGACTTCAATCTTGGTAGACATAGCCTTTCCTTTCGAAAGAACCGTTCTAGAGAACGGTAAACAGTTACATAAACGTGCGGGCTAGCGGACAACGTGGACGGCAGGACCGCCCGGCACCGGCTCGCACACGCGGCCGACGACGGCGGCAACGCGCCCCTCGGCATGCAGACGGCGCGCAAGCTCATCCACATCGGCAGCAGGTGCCGCGATAAGCAGGCCGCCCGAGGTCTGCGGATCGTACAGCGCATCCAGCATCCCCGGCTCCAGGTCCTCGTCGGCAGCCACGCGCGGGCCAAAAAAGTCCTGGTTACGGTAGGCGCCGGCAGGGATAATGCCCAGACGTGCCATGTCGAGCACCTGGTCAAAGAGCGGCACCGCCCCCGACGCAAGCTCAATCTGCACGCCCGAGCCCTCGGCCATCTCGCACGCGTGCCCGATCAGGCCAAAGCCCGTGATGTCGGTGCAGCCATGAAGCTCGAGGTCCTCGGCCAGACGAATCGGAGCCTCGTTGAGGGTCCGCATCGAGTCGAACATCGGGCTGGCATCGTCCTGTTCGATGAGCTCGCCCTTAATGGCCGTAGTGATGATGCCCGAGCCGATCGCCTTGGTCAGCAGCAGAACATCGCCTACGCGTGCGCCGCTGTTGGCGAGCATACGGTCAAGCGCGACAAAGCCACTCACGGACAGGCCGTACTTGGGCTCGTCGTCGTTGATGGTGTGGCCGCCCGCGATGGCACAGCAGGCCTCGACGCACTTGTCGGCGCCGCCCGCCAGAATCTGGCCGGCAACCTCAACGCCCAGGCAACTGGGAATGCAAAGCAGGTTCATGGCATGGCTCGGCCGCCCACCCATGGCGTATATGTCCGACAGCGAGTTTGCCGCGGCGATCTGGCCAAACAGGAACGGGTCGTCGACCATCGGTGGGAAGAAGTCGATGGACTGCACGAGGCCCAAGTTATCGCCAACGCGGAAGACACTCGCATCGTCGGAGGTATCGAACCCCACGAGCAGGTTGTCGTTATGCACATTGGGTAAGTCGCCCAGGACCTGGGCGAGGGCTCCAGGAGCCAACTTAGCGGCTCAACCGCTCGCGGCAGTCATCTGCGTGAGCTTCATGAGATCGTCAGCCATCGATACCTCCTCTCATAGGTCAATCATTTCCTCCCAGTATACGCATGAATGCGAGCCTACAACGGATGCATTAATTGAGCGCTTGTGCGCGAATGGCCGCACCGATGGCGCCGGCAAAGCGGGCCTGGGGCGAGGTGGTGACCGGCGAGCCCACCAATGCGCCAAGGCGCTCGACGACATAGGCGTTTTCGCACAGACCACCGGTCAGATAGTACGGGGCGCCCGCGGCTTGCGAGGCCATGGTCGCCACACGCGAGACCACGCTCTCGATCACACAGCGGGCAATGTTCTCGCGCGGCTCGCCGCGGCCGATCAGACTAATGACCTCGCTCTCGGCAAACACCGTGCACATGCTGCTGATCTTGGTGGGCTCGCCGGAACGCGCCAGGTCGGCAGCCACGTCATAGCCAGCCGCTGCCAGTGCCTCGCGCAGCCGCTCGGAAGCATCGACCGAGGAGAACCCGGTTGGCTGCACGCAGGTCCACGTCACCGAATCCACCCCATCGACCACAGCGGCCTTAGCCGCCGTAGAAGCCCTCGAGCTCCTCCTTGAGCAGGCGGCACTCCTCGTACCAGCCTTCACGCTCGTAGGCGCGGTCGCGACCCTGCGGAAGATGCAGAATGTGCGTGCGCTTAAGCTCCCCCAGCAGCTCGTACATCTTCTTCTTGCCGTCGCAGGTGGTCTCGCCGATGATCATGTCGCTAAAGTACGTAAACGGACACTTTTGCGAGTAGGCGAAACCATAGGTCGACTTGATGAGCGGGCAGAGGTTTGACGGCAGCACCTTCTCGCCCTCGGGAATCACCTCGTCGGACGTACCACACAGAGCTACGCTTGCAGCCCCCGCGGCATCGTCGTACGGCAGCATCGTGTGCCGTCGTTTAATAAATTGATTGAAAAGAGTTTGTCATCCCTCATTCGGCGAACGGCAAGGCAAAGCCGCCGAGGCTTATATCCCCGACGGCATTACCCGGCGCTATCGACAGACCAAATGGATCCTACTGGCATCAAAATGCATGCGCAGCGTCTCGCCCGCTTGCGGCAGCTCGTCGACAGGCACGCCCACCTTGTTGACCTTCCACTGCAGGCGCGTGGGCGCATCGACGCGCGGCACGTCCAGCAGCACCAGGCGCTCAAAACGCGAATCGCTCACTCGGGCCACGTGCAAATCATAGCTGTTGCGGCCCCGCTCGGCACGGTTGTCAACATGGAAGTAACTTGCGCGAATGCCCAGGTACACCACATTATCGGGAACCTCGCGACCCACGTTAAAGGTCATGCCCCAGTCGAGCGCCTCAACTTCCTCGGGCCCGATCTTTCGTGCGCGGCTTGTGTTCTTACACCCCGTCAGGCGCAGCGCCGCCAGAGTCTGCGGATGGCGAACCACGTCCTCGATGGAGCCGATCTCCTCAACATACCCGTTATGCATCACGCAGATGCGCTGGCAGAGGCGGCACGCTTCGTCGATGTCGTGGCTCACGTAGAGCACGGTGCGGTTGCAGACATCGAACAAGTCGAGCATGTTCTGCTCGAGGGCGCTCTTAAGATAGGAATCGAGCGCGCTCATGGGCTCGTCGAACATAAAAATGCCCGGATGCGCCGCCACCATGCGGGCAAGCGCCACGCGTTGCTGCTGGCCGCCCGAAAGGCGCGCGGGATAGCGGTCGGCAAAATCGGCCAGACCGAAAATGCCCAGATAGCGCTCGGCGAGCTTTTTGCGCGCGGCGGCGTCGCCCGCATCCTTTACACCGGCGCATACGTTATCGGCCACCGTCATGTTGGGAAAGAGCTGATAGTTTTGGAACAGCAGGGCACACTTGCGCTCCTGAGGCGACAGGTTGATGCCCGCCGCCGAGTCAAAGAAGGTTACACCGTTGACGACGATCTTGCCCTCGTCGGGCGTCTCCACGCCGGCAATGCAGCGCAGCGTGCAGCTCTTGCCGCAGCCCGAGGCGCCCAGCAGCGCCACACGCTCCTCGCCGGCCTCAAGCTGCATGTCGAGTGTAAAACCGGGATAGTGCTTTTTGATGTCCAGAACGAGCGACATGGCCTATCGACCTCCCTGCAAAGCGGCATCATCGCGCATGAGCTCGGCCAGCGCCTCGCGATCGATACGCAAGGCATCGCCGCCCGCCGGGTCGAGCGAATCGCCCTGTCCGGCGAGATCTTTGGCCTGCTTGCGCTCCGCACGGGAAAGGCCGCGCTCGCGATACTTTTGCGAATGAGCGGTGTACATATTGATGAACAGAATGACCAGGAAACTGAACATGATCACGACGGCGACCCAAAAGAGGGCCACCGACGTGTTGCCGCCCATCCATTCAAAGTAAATGGCGATGGGAATGGTCTGCGTAATACCGGCGTAGTTGCCCGCAAAGAACAGCGTGCAGCCAAACTCGCCCATCGCGCGGGCAAAGGCGAGCACCGTGCCGGCGGCGATGGAGGGCCAGCCGAGCGGCATCATGAGCTTGGCAAAGATGCGACGTTCGGACCATCCCAGCGTGCGCGCCGCATCGAGCATCTGCGTGTCGAGGCTCTCGAAGGCACCGAGTGCCGTACGGTAGACCAGGGGAAACGACACCACCACGGCAGATATCACCGCCGCCGGCCACGTAAAGACGATCGAGATGCCGTGCTCGATAAGCCACTGGCCCACCCCGGTCGAGCGGCCAAACAGCATGAGGAGCAGAAAGCCGCAGACCGTGGGCGGCAGCACCATAGGAATCGTAAAAACCGAATCGAGCAGGCCCTTGATGCGACTCGAGGTACCCATAGTCTTCCACGCGGCGAACAGCCCCAGCGCAAAGGAGATCAGCAGGGCAAGGCCGCTCGTTTTTATGGACACCCAAAACGGGCGATAGTCGATGTCGCCCAAGAAGGCTGCGGCGCGCTCCGCCAGCGACGGCGGCACCGTCGTCGACACGTCCGCATACCGCACGAGGGCGGCGTTATCGCTCCACAGGACGCCGTCACCCAAATCTAGCTCGGCATTCGCGGCGTCGGCGGCATTCACTACCGTGTAGTAATCGCCGTTGCCGCCCTTCACCTTAAACTGATAGCGGTAATCGCTCTGCACCAGCGCGTTATCCGAGGTAAAAACCCATTCGAGATTAGAATCCTCCAGCAACGCCCCACCCATGGAGTGCGACTTGTCGAGCCCCACGAGCATCTTCTTGAGCGCCTTTTGGTCATCTGCCTTTGAGATATCGAGCCCCGCGTCTTTGGCGGCATGGGCGTCGAGCCAGACCACGATGCTCTCAGGCGTCGTCACCGTCACGAGGGTCGTCTTCTTGTAGATAGGAAAACGGTAACCCTCGGGCTGACCCGCAAACGAACGGGCCGTGCCCTTGGCATTGCGCTCAAACGCGTTGAGGCCAAACCCGACGCCATCGATAAGCGCGGAATCTTCGGTCGCCTGGCGGCCATCGGCGGTGGTGAAGAGCGCCTCGGCCCGAGCAACCCCGGGCGGTGCGGTCAGCACGCACAGAACCGCAGCCAGCACGGCGAGCAGGCGAATCGTTTTCCTTGACACGGGCGACTCCTCAAACACAGGGCAACGGCGCGCGGACACGCCGGTTCAATCAAAAGGGCGGGCGATCGCGAGAACGCCCGCCCTCAAGCATATCGTTATGTAGCGATGTTGCGAACTACGCGGAAAGCTCAAAGCCGTACTTAGCCCAAATCTTCTGGGCTTTCTTGTTGGTCAGGCAGAAGTCGATGAACGCCTTGGCCTCGTCGGCGTGCTCGGAGCTATCGGCGACAGCGCCGGGATACACGATGGGCTTGTGCGAGTCCTCGGGGCACACGAAGGTCTCCTCGATGCCGTCGTAGCGGAAGATATCGGAGCTGTAGACAAAACCGGCCACGCAGTCGCCCGTAGAGACGTAAGACGCAGCGGTGCCGACCTTGTCGGCCAGAGCCACCTTGTCGGCGAGATCGGGTGCATACTCGCCGTCGTCGCCCTCGGTGCCGGTGTAGAGGCCCACGGAGGCCAGGGCCTGGTTGGCGTACTTGCCAGCGGGAACGGTCTTGGCGTCGCCGATGGCGATCTTGCCGTCCAGGTTCGCGACGTCGGCGATGGCCTCTACCTTGATATCGGAGCCCTCGGCACGAATGACCACGAGGTCATTGACGAACATGTCCTCACGCGTGTCGGCGTCGACGAGCTCGGCGGCCTCGGCGTCATCCATGGCGCCCTTGGAGGCCGTGATGAGTACGTCGACCGCAGCACCGGCGCGCATCTGCTCGACAAGGTCGCCAGACGCCTTAAACTGCGTGTCGGCAAACGTGGTGCCGGTCTGGTCGGTATAGAGCTTCTGAACCTCGGGCAGGGCCTTCTCGAGCGAGTTGGCGGCAAAGACCTGCAGCTCGACAGCCTTCTTGGACGAAATCTTGGAGGAGCCGGCATCGGAGCCAGTCGGCCCAGACGTCTTGTTGCCGGAGCAGCCGGCAAGCCCAAGGCCGGCAGCGGCGACAGCAGAGAGCGAGACGAATCCGCGGCGAGAAACCATATCGAACATGCTCATCCCTTTCGAAGGCTACGCCCGGGCACCCCGCCGCAAGCTTTATTCTGTTACTAGATTATACTTTTGCGCGAATAGTGTTTGTGATAAATATTTCTCGTCTAATAATTTTCCTTTACCGATAACCACGAGACGGCCCGCACTGTCGCTGCATAAAAAAGGCGGAGCAGCCCGTAAGGTCACTCCGCCGCAGGTAATGCGCTTATTTGGCGTGCCCGCCCCCCGCCGTCATTTGAGCTGCGTGCTCCAGCTGGTCGCTCACAGCCTCCCAGCTTTCGCGGGCCGCTTTCGTTGATCCCGGAAAGTTGATGACAAGCGTATGCCCACGCTGCATGCACACGGCGCGCGAAAGCATAGCGCGGCGCGTCTTGGTCATGGAGTACGCACGGATTGCCTCTGCAATACCCGGTACATCGCGGTCGCAGACGGCACGCGTCGCCTCGGGCGTCACGTCACGCATCGAAAGGCCCGTGCCGCCGCAGGTGAGCACGACATTGGCGTGGCACTCATCGGCCGCTTCCACAATGGCATCACCGATCTCGCTGACGTCGTCGCGCACGACCACATGCGAGGCGACCGTCCAGCCCTGCGCCGCGATGAGTTCCTCGAGCGCAGCACCCGCCTCGTCCTGGGCAAGATCGCGCGTATCCGAGCACGTCACAATCGATATCTTCAGCTCCATAGCGTTCCTCCTATAGCACCGTGCCCTCAGGCAAGTCGACACGCACGACATCCACGACGTCGCCCGCCTTGAGGTCACACGGGCCTTCGTCAATACGCAGCAGGCAGTTGGCCCGCTGCATCGTGCCGAGCAGCGCCGAATTCTGCGTCTTGGCCTCGGTCACCAACAGCTCACCGGTCTCGGGGTCGCGCAAAACCGTGGCACGATCGAAGAAGCGGCGATGCTGTCGCTTCTTCACGCCGTGTGTGAGCTTCGCCTGCTGCACGGGACGCACGCCCTCGGCAAAGCCGCGCATCTTGCGGATCGCCGGGCGGGCAAGCATCTCAAAGCCCACATACGCCGCCGCAGGATTGCCCGAAAGTCCCAAATATGGCTTGCCCCCAAGCAGGCCAAACGTGATGGCCTTGCCGGGACGCATCGAGATGCGGTCGAACAGCACCTCGCCCTCGCGCCGAACGAGCGCCGTCACATAGTCGTAATCACCCGCAGAGGCGCCACCACTCGTAATGACAAAATCGCACTCCTGCGCAGCGTGATGCACCAGCTCGGCAATCGCCTGCTCATCATCGGGCGCAATGCCGTAGAACACGGGCTCGGCTCCTGCATCGAGCGCCTCGGCCATCAACGCCGACGAGTTGGAGTCGCGAATCTGCCCGCGCGCCGGCACGTTACTCGGTGCGACCAGTTCCGTCCCCAGCGAGATAATGCCCACGCGCGGCGCGGCATGCACCTTCACGCTCGCATACCCGGCGCTCGCCAGCAAGCCGGCGCCCGCCGGAGCCACAACCTCTCCAGCGTACATCACGACGTCGCCAGTATGCGCTTCCTCAGCAGCCGATCGAACGTTCTCCCCCACCTTGGCCGGCGCCGAGAATCTCACACGCGAACCCTCGTTGCCGTCACCGTCGAGCACATCGACGATCTCGTACTTCACCACGGCATCGGCACCTTCGGGTACCGGCGCGCCCGTCATGATACGAACCGTTTCGCCCGCGCCGATTGCGCCCTCAAAGACATGGCCCGCCGCCTCGTGCCCCACGACAGAAAACGTCACGGGCGCATCGGTGGACGCTTTGGCGAGGTCGACGGCGCGCACGGCATATCCGTCCATAGCGCTGTTGGCAAACGGCGAAATGTCGATATCGGCCACCGCGTCCTCGGCCAAGGGGAGACCGGCGGCCTGCCACACGGGAATCTCGACGAGATCGGTCGGAGCAACGTGCGACAGAACAATCGACTGCGCGTCCTCCAGCGGAATGAGTTTCTCTGCCATATGCACCTCTTAATGCCACAGCGCACAACGGGGGCGCCAATTCTTTATGCTTGTCTCAGTATAATCCCCTGCCGCACGACGGCGAAACGACCCGCGTTCTCGAATACATCTGTCGGCCGCAAGCCGCGAAACAGAACCGAAACCAACCTGCCGGTTTGTCACGTTTGGCACGTTCTATAATGCTCGTGTTGCAACCTAAAAGAGGAACGTATGGCTTTTACCGACAAACCCGAAAGCGCAAACGAGGCGCAGGATCATTCCCAGCCGCTCGACGACGGCGGCTTTTTCTCCCTTAACGACGTCATCATGGCAGGCAGGCAACAGCTCACCCGCTCCGAGCATCTCTTGGCTGCCGACACGCGCCGCAATGCCCACAACCTACTCGCGAGCGCTAAGTTGCTCGTACTCGTCGTCATCGTCTCGCTCGCCATGGGCGTTGCCGCTTGGGCGTTTTTGGCCTCGTTGAATATCGCGACCGACTATCGCGAGCACCATACGTGGATTTACGCGCTGCTTCCCGTTGTGGGCGTTGCCACCGCATGGGTGTACAAAAACCACGGTCTTGCCGCCAAACGCGGTAACAACCTGGTCATCGACTCCGCTCTGGGTACACGCCTCATCCATATGCGCATGGCCGTCCTCACCTTCGTCTGCTCCACACTCACGCACCTAACGGGCGGATCGGCCGGTCGCGAGGGAGCCGCGGTGCAGATTGGCGGCACCATCGCCAGCAACATCTCAAGCCTCGCCCACCTCAAAAAGCATGACCACCACGACCTCATGCTCGCCGGCATCTCGTCGGCCTTTGGCGCCGTATTCGGTTCGCCCCTTGCCGGAGCTTTCTTTGGCATGGAGATGTGCTTTATCGGCAAGATCGACTACACCGCAGGGATCTACTGCCTGGTCGCCTCGTTTACCGGCTACTTTACATCACTTGCCCTGGGTACCGAGTACGAAGCGAATGCCATCGCCAGCGTTCCCGCCATGACGCCCAAAACGGTCGTTATCGTTGTTATCAGCGCCATTATCTTCGGTCTGACGGCACGCCTCTTTGCCTGGTCGGTTCGAACCGTCAAGAGCCTGTACGGTCGCTTTATCACCAATTACCTCGTTCGCGCACTTATAGGCGCACTCGTGGTTTTGGCTGTCTATGCCCTCCTCGACGCCTGGGACTACGCCGGCCTTTCCACGTGGCTTTCGGGCGCCGGGTTTGCCGGCAACACCACCCTCGCCGACGCCGCCATCAAGCTCGTCGTAACGGCACTCACCCTGGGTGCCGGTTTCCAAGGCGGCGAGGTCACGCCCCTGTTTGGCATCGGTGCGGCACTCGGTGGCTGGATCGGTTGCCTTACCGGGCTCGACCCCAGTTTTCTGGCGGCTCTCGGCATGCTCGGCGTGTTCTGTGCCGGCCTTAACGTGCCCATCACCACCTGCATGATGGCCATCGACCTGTTCCACGGCACGGCCGCCGGATTCTTTGTCATCGTGGCCTTTATCAGCTATCTCGCCGGCGGACACCGCGGCGTGTACCCTGCCCAGCGCATCATCTCACCCAAGCGCCGTTCGCTTATAGTGGACGAGGGCGGTACGGTAGCGGATGCTATCGAGCGCCACAACGACCTGATAGAGTAGACGTAAGTATTCGCCGTGCAGCCACAATCGGGGGGGCAATTCGACCCGAGCGCGACCGCACCGTCACGCCATACGCCGGGAGTCGCCCATGCACGCAACTGATTTTGGTCGAACGCTCATCATCGCCAACCCCGCCGCCCAATCGGGTGCGGCGCGCGAAGTTGCCGAGCGCCTGCAACGTTTTTTGGACATGACTGCACGCGCACCCCAGTTTGACCTGGTATTGACCGAGCGTATGGGACACGCCAAGGAGCTGGCCGCACAGGCTCAGGGCTATCGCACCGTTATCGCCCTTGGCGGCGACGGCGTGATCCACGAGGTCCTCAACGGGCTTATGGCACAAAAGGAGGACGCCCGCCCCGCTCTTGCCATCCTACCCGTGGGTTCCGGCAACGATTTTGCCCAAACGCTCGGTATAGAAGATTTCTCCGGCAAGGATTTTGGCGCGCTGCTCACCTGCGAGCTGCAGCGTCAGGACATCGGTCGCATTTTCTCATGGAACCCCGCAAGCGGTAGCGGCGAGGCTTGCGTTGAGTACTACGACCAGACGCTCTCCGTCGGTATTGACGCCGCCATCGGCCTGGGCACCACCGAGCTGCGCAAAAAGACGGGCCTCACCGGCGCTCCGCTCTACACCCTCTCGGGACTTGAACAGTTTGGCCTGCGCTATCGCAACTACCCCATGACAGTCAGCTTTGACGGCGCGCCCGCCGAGCGCGTGAGGGCGATCATCATGGCGATTCAGCTGGGCCCCACGTATGGCTCGGGCTATCGCATCTGTCCCGACGCCGACCCGTGCGACGGCATGCTCGACGTTTGCTACGCCTGCGGCCCCGTTCCGCGCGCGGTCGCGCTTCCCATGTTCCTTTCGGCCAAGGACGGCCACCATACCAAGTTGCCGCCGGTTTGCATGCGCCGCTGCCGCCATGCCGAGCTTACCTTTGAGGAGCCCGACTACCCCATCCAGGCCGACGGCGAACCTGTTATCGCCTCGCGCATCGAAGTCGACATCCTACCCGGCGCCCTCCAAGTCTGGCGTCCAACCCGCTAACCACCCCTAAGTTGCGGTGAAATAGGGACTGTTTATGCAGGTAAAGCCGCAAACCATGGAGAAATCCACCGCAACTTATCGAGAAGATCACTCCTCCCCGCCCGGCTTGCGGCGGTTGGCCTTTTTAATGGCGTTGAAGTGCTTGTCATTAAGTCTGCGCTGGCGAGAGCGCTGAGGCACCTTGGTCTTTACGCGTCGAAGCGGTGGACGCCCGCGACGCTCAAGCTCAGCGCGTAGCTTACGCAAACAGCAGCTACGATTTTGGAACTGGCTGCGACTCTCGCGCGCCGTCACGGTAATCCCCGTAGGGATATGTTTCATGCGCACCGCCGAGTCCGTCGTGTTCACGCCTTGCCCGCCCGGACCCGTCGCGCGAAACACCTGCACCTCGCAATCGCGCGCCAGCTCCTCGACCGACATCTCGACATAGCGCGCATACTCACGCCATCCCATCTTGTTCTCATCCATATCAACACCTCCCCTCATACAAAAAATGTGACAAAGGGACAGTCCCTTTGTCACATCGCATACCAATCGCTTGTGTTGCGCGCTTAGGCGAAGGTGATCTCGCCGTTCTCACAGTCCATATCGGCGATACGGGCCAGGCTCTCAACACGGAAGCCGCGCTCGCGGAGCTTATCGCCACCGCCCTGGAAGCCCTTCTCCACCGCAATGCCAATGCCGGACACCTCGGCACCCGCAGCCTCGCAGATTTTGATAAGACCCTCGAGCGCGCATCCGTTGGCCAGGAAGTCGTCGATAATCAGGACCTTGTCGCCCTCGGACAGGAAGCGCTTGCCAACGATGACCGGGTACTCCCTCTGCTTGGTAAAGGAGTAGATGGTCGTGGCATACTGCTCGCCGTCGAGGTTGATGGACTGCGCCTTCTTGGCAAAGACCACCGGCACGCCGCCAAAATGCTGGGCTGCGATGCAGGCCATGCCAATGCCCGAAGCCTCGATCGTAAGGATCTTGTTAATCTCGACATCCTCGAACAGACGGGCCCACTCGGCGCCCATGTGGTCAAACAGCCCAACGTCGCACTGGTGGTTGAGGAAAGCATCAACCTTAAGGACATTACCGGCCTTTACGATGCCGTCATGGCGAATACGGTCCTCAAGCTCCTGCATGGCGCAACCCCTTCTCGCGGCAACGATACCGCGCGATTAATAAACGTTGTTCGATAGTCTACCACGGACCGACCCCCGCCCGCCCCACAAGCCGCATCGCACCACAAAGCCGCATCGCCGCACAAGCCGCAAGCAGATACACCGAGCTTACCAGCTGAATGCGATCGAGGCCCACGCCCAGCTCCTTTTGCATCACGGGCAGCGCCACGGTCACGACGGTCGAATCCAGACACACCATAAACGTCATGATGAGCACCGTAAACAGAATCGCCCATTTGTTCTTGCCATGGGTGTCTCCCTCAAGAGCGATGTGTTCGCGGCGCAGTTGCTCTGCGGTTTTCTCCATATCCATCCTTTCGAGTGGCGCAACACAAAAACGGGGCCCCAATCGCCTGCAAACAGTCGCGATTGGGGCCCCGCCTACGGTATCGGAGCTAAAGGTCGCCGAAGCTTTCTGCCGGCATCGGCGCCTTGCACGAACGCTAGCCTAGCACTGCTCGAGCGCCTGCTCAAGGTCGGCAATCAGATCGGCCGTGTCCTCGAGGCCGCACGACAGGCGCACCATGTCGGCGGAGATGCCACAGGCGATAAGCTCCTCATCGTTCATCTGGCGGTGCGTGGCGTTAGCGGGATGCAGGCAGCAAGTGCGGGCGTCGGCCACATGCGTGGCGATCTGAGCGAGCTTGAGGCTCTTCATAAAGGTCTCGGCCGCCGCGCGACCACCGTTAAAGCCAAAGCTCACAACGCCGCAGGTACCGTTGGGCATGTACTTTTGAGCTAGGTCATAGTACTTGTCGCCCTCCAGACCCGGATAGCTCACGAAGCGCACCTTGGGATGGCTCTGCAGGAACTTGGCAACAGCCAGGCCGTTCTCGCAATGACGCGGCATGCGCACATGCAGGCTCTCGAGCGAGCTGTTCAGGAAAAACGCCGCCTGCGGGTTCTGCATGGGGCCGAGGTCGCGCATGAGCTGAGCGGTTGCCTTGGTAATGAAGGCGCCCTCGCGACCGAACTTCTCGGCATAGGTCACGCCGTGGTAGCTCTCATCGGGCGTGGTGAGACCCGGGAACTTGTCCGCATGGGCCATCCAATCAAACTGGCCGTGGTCGACGATCACGCCGCCCAGGCAGGCCCCATGTCCATCCATGTACTTGGTGGTGGAGTGCGTAACGATATCGGCGCCCCACTCAAAGGGACGGCACATCACGGGCGTCGGGAAGGTGTTGTCGACCATCAGCGGCACGCCGTGGTCATGCGCGGCCTTGGCAAAGCGCTCAATATCGAGCACGGCAAGGGCGGGGTTGGCAATCGTCTCGCCAAAGACGAGCTTGGTATTGGGCTCAAAGGCTGCCTCGAGCTCCTCATCGGTGCAATCGGGGGCAACGAACGTGCAGGTAACGCCCATACGACCCATGGTATGGGCAAGCAGGTTGTAGGTACCGCCGTAGATGGCCGAGCTTGCGACCACATGATCGCCGGCGCCGGCCACGTTAAAGATTGCGAGGAAGTTCGCAGCCATGCCCGAGCTCGTGAGCATCGCAGCGGTGCCGCCCTCCATCTCGCAGATCTTGGCGGCAACCAGATCGCACGTAGGGTTCTGCAGACGGCTGTAGAAATAGCCAGACTCCTCCAGGTCAAACAGCTTGCCCATGTGCTCGGACGTGTCATACTTCCACGTGGTGGACTGGTAGATGGGCACCTGGCGCGGCTCCGCATCTCCCGGGTGATAGCCGCCCTGAACACATGTAGTACCGATGGTCTGCTCGCTCATATCTAGCTCCCTTGCCTGGGTTACATTTTTATCCGGTTCACGATACCGCTACCCCGCACCCCTCTCAACCCATCCCCAAGGTAGGTTATGAGACAAATCAACCGGGGGCATTTATCGCAGATCTTGGCATTTATTCGATAGATAAAAATGAGGCATACATGAGGCTTTCGATGAACAAATGCATCGGCAAGGGTACCATAGGCGAGTACACCGTTACCGAGGAGACAACGATGAAGCAAATCGATACTGCCCAGCTCGACATCACCGCCTGTCAGGCTCAGGCTGCCGAATACCACGCCCGTGGCTTTAACTGCGCACAGGCCGTCGCCTGCACGCTCGCACCCGCCGTCGGGCTCGACCCCCAGACCGCCTTTATCCTCACCGAGGGCTTTGGCGCCGGCATGGGCGGCATGACCGAGACCTGCGGCGCTATCTCGGGCGCCGTGGCCATCATGGGCTTTGTAATGAGCGACGGCATGGATAACCCCAAGACCAAGGGCCAGACTTACAAGCTGTCGCGCGAAATCGCCAAGCGTTTTAAAACGAAAAACACGACGACCGTCTGCGGCACGCTCAAGGGCATCGGATCGGACAATGGTCCGCTCCGCAGCTGCCCCGGCTGCATCGACGACGCCATCGAGATCGCCTGCGATGTGCTAAAGCAGCTCGCCGAGTAAACGGCGGCAACAGAAAACGACGACCGGCGTGCTTGGGATTCATCCAAAAGCACGCCGGCCGTCG